>Ga0070694_100002049_pt1 | contig 11954 bp, 13 predicted proteins | sample KBSK1251metaG_FD_65470 | JGI IMG/M metagenome (GOLD analysis project Ga0070694, IMG submission 65470) | Corn, switchgrass and miscanthus rhizosphere microbial communities from Kellogg Biological Station, Michigan, USA - KBS K1-25-1 metaG | ecosystem: Host-associated > Plants > Roots >... | reverse complement strand
ACTGCTTTGCGTCCCCAGGGTTCGTTCATCAAAGCCTGGAGACCGCCGGCGAAGTCGTCAGTTGGTTGACCATCTGATATGAGCACGAGAACAGGAGGTAACGCGCGCTCATCCATCGGCGGAATCTTGAGTTGATCGGCAACGATGCTTAACGCTTTACCCATGGCGGTGACGCCGCCCGCATTCAGATCGTCCCACTTGAAATCGGCGATGTCGGTCGCTTGCGAAACGTGCCATTGAGCGCCGTCAGAAAATTTGACTGCGCGCACGAGCACTTGCGCGTTTGGATTCTCGTCGGCGACGTCCTGCATGTGAGGAATCGCTTCCTTGATTGCTGTGTTCAATGACTGGATCTTTCCGTCAATCGCCATTGAACCTGAGCAGTCGGCAATCCAGATAAAGTGCAGCGGTCGAGTCGCCAACTCACCACCAGGTCGCATGCTCATTGCACGTCAATCTCCTGAGCTTTTATAGCCACATTACTTACTTCGGACACATTATGTCACGCGGTTAAATGTGACCGCTAATTTTTTCCTTTGAGTTACGGCGAGCTCACCGCGTTAGGCCAGCACTACATTCCAATTAAAATTACCTGCCGCATGGTGTGTAATTTGCACGGGTTCGCCCTCGTTGTAAGCGCATTCGACAGTGTGGATCACCTCCGGACTGGTCCAGGATGCCCCGTTACCTTCAGCGTCGTGGCGCGTTACCGTCCAACGGAAACGAACTTCATAGCGACTTAGCCAATGGCCTTCTGGGATACTAGCTGCTGCTAGTGAAAACCCAGGGTGGTCTTCAAACCGGATTGCGCCAGCATTGACAGTGGTAGTCTCATTTTCATACGGAGGTCCGAAGCCGTTATCCTGGTCAAAAGCAGCGTCCAATGGTTTCGTCTCCGAAGGAATGTGATAGGTATAACTGTCCTTTACTTGTTGCCTAAAATCATAGTAGTGGGCCGCGCTCTGAGGAGCATTTTCGGGCCGAAAGAGGGTAGCCGTTTGGTGAAAACCGATTTGTTGCTGTTTATCGAGTTGCTGAGATGCAACGCCCTTATATGATGATCGGAAATGAAGCGTGAGCCGGTTCAGATCTGGAGGCGGCTTACTTGAACCACGGGTAACCCGTTTTACTAGATGACCCTGATCTTTGTTATCTTCCCGCTCCTTTGTTCTGCCTCTGCCAGCCGCCACTGGACCAGAAGATACAACCTGGCTTTCAGCCCGCTGGATTACTTGCTCTTGTCGCATCCCTTGAATGGCTCTCGCAGACAAGACACTGCCCGGAAACTTCGCTTGCACCCGCAGCGGGTCCGTAGCCGATCGGTTTTTAGGCTGAGCGATTCTCTTTTGTTCTGGGCGATACGGTGGCGGCGGCGTGGGTGACTTTCGCTGCGGCGAGATCGACTTCAGCTGAACGATCTTCTTGGCTTCCGGACGATAGACAGGCGGAGCGACAGGTTTACGAGCCTGGTAGATCGGTGGGGCTGTCGCTACCTTGCGTGATTGCACGATAGCTGGCGGTTGCGGCGTCGCGCTTTTTGTCTGCAAGACTTTCGGCACTGGCTGCGGGCGATAGACTTTTGGCGCCGTCGGTCGCTTAGGGTTGGACAGTTTACGCATCACGATTTCGTTGAGGCCTTACCTCTCTTACTTGGCTGCCTTCATCCCTTTCAATGCCACACCGAAATCTCCGCCTTCAAACCAATTTCGCGGATGAACAAATATGCCGAATCCCATACCGCCGGCTGACGACCAGAAAGGGTCTGGGATGCCACTCTTTTGCAACTCTTTCTTCGTGATCTTCAAACCTTTGAACCTTCCGCTACGGGCAAGCAACTCGGCGTGCGACAATTTGACTGACGCGTGCAACACGTCCCAGTTATCTTCGCCTTGTCCCTCTTTATCGCCCCAGAGGATGATTTTTGCGCTCGCCGAATCGGGATCCGTGAAATTCGGTTCTCCTCCGTGTTCCTTCTTCCAATTGTATATCTTGCCTTTATCCCCTGTGTCGCGGTCTTCACCTAAAGCCCAGCCGAAACAATTACAGCCCACTGCACCGGAGAATTTTGTCAGCAGGTAAGTTCCATCTTTCATTTGCTGGATCTCGTCGACAGTAAGCTGGTCTTTCTTCGCCTTGGCCTTTCCCACGGCGTGCATATCTGACAGATCTATTAAAGTTTCGTCATCCATAGCGCTGATGGCTCGCTGTATTACACCTTGACACGCCAGTTTTGGCTGCACTGCAAGGCGATGCGGGCGATAGACTGGTGGCGCGATAGGTGACTTTCGAGGTGGCAAGATGGTCCTCGGCTGGATAATCTTCTTTGCTTCCGGACGAAAGACCGTTGGCACGCGCGGCAGCGGCGGTTGACCGGCCTGTGGCAATGCAACCGATGAGGTCTTTGTCTGTAAAACTTTCGGCACTGGCTGCGGACGGTAAACGGGTGGCGCAGAGGGCCGTTTAAGATTCGACGCGCCTAATTTGTTAATAGCGCCACCTTTCCTACTTGTCATCACTTATTTCCTCTATCCCTCAGTCATCTTTTCTGTCCGGCACCAACGGCAGCAGCACCACCACTACGGTGACCGCCGGCTCCAACGACAGGCGCAGGAGGCTGAGCAGGCGCAGGAGGCTGAGCAGGCGTAGCAGCCTGGGCGAAACTGAGTTGCTTGGTAACCGCCTTCTTGCTCACCTCGGGAGGTACGTAACGCTTGTCTTCATGTCCGTCGTGAGTGTGGAATCCGAGACAGAGGCGACCTTCGACTCTTGTATAATGATCTCTCCATCTGGACCAGTACGGATCAACGGTATACAACTGGTCAGCAACGATTACCAGTTCCACATTCTTGTGTCGGGCCATCCAAACTTTTATCTTGCCTTCGCAGACGGAGCACGGCGTGAACTCAGAATACAGGTAAACAGTCGTTCTTACGCCATCTTCCTCCTCCACACTATCACGAAGCACAGCGTCTACATCCTTAAGCACTTTGGGTTCAGCACAGTCTCGCTCATTGTCCAAACCATACTTTTTCATTTCCTTATCGCTATACACTTTCTCGTTGAAGATTTTCCATGGGTTTCCGCTTACATGAGCCTTAGTGGGGACCGTCTTCCTTACGCCTCTGACAAAATATTCAACAACGGCAGATGACATCACTGTGTTTCGCTGATCGACCCGCGCACGCTCGCCTCCCTCAATTCCGGCCTTCTCCCAGCGTCCGGCACTTGCTCTCAAATCGGTCGTGGTGGTTCTTGTAGACTCTATCGTGTCCCAATAAGTATTGGGATGCACGTCCTCGAGATATCTCTGGATTGAATTGCGGCTCCGATTCGGTTGCCATGAAGTGCGTGCGGCTGCACTCGCCTGCCTAACCGGCAGCGCTTGCTTTCGTTCAGGCACGGGCTGACCCTGCATCTTTGTCTGCATGACTCTGAACAAAGGTTGAGGACGATAGACAGAAGGAGTGACAGGCGGTTTCCGTGACAGAGCGCCGTTTGTCATTTTAGGTTGCACTGCTTTTGGCGACCGCTGCGGACGATAAACCGGAGGTCCGACAGGTGGGCGGCGCGGTGTTTGAGAGGCTTGTGTGGTCACGCCCAACGAGCGCTTTGTCTGTAAGACTTTCGGCAGCGGTTGTGGACGATAGACCGGCGGCGCGACGGGCTGCTTAATACGTTGCACGGTTACGCCAGTCTTCAACTGCGCGACCACCGGCGTGAGTTTCTTATTCGGGTTCATTTCGTTATTGAAAGCGTAGACTCCAACTCCGTGTGCAGGGTTTTGGCTTCGGCGAACTCGTGATCCAGCCGGAGTGCTTGATCGACATAATCAAGCGCTCGATCCATTTGCCCTAAGCCGTAGTAACAAAGTGCGATGTTATAAGCAGTGCCCGGGGCTATGCCGTGGAGCTCAACAGAACGCTGCAGGAATTCGATAGCTTCCGCATGAAACTCCATTTCCAGCAGGAGCGTGCCCATCTCGAACGCCAGATCGCTGTCCTCGCCGATCGGCAGATAAGAATCCCACACCGTCACGATTGCTTCGTGCAACTGTTGCTTCTGAACGCCGGTCATCTCTGACAGATGTTTCTTCAAAGCAGGCAGGCATTCCCAGAATCTCTTGTAGTCCCAACAACTCAATCTCAGGAACGCAAGAATTTGATCCAGAGTTAACGCGTCGTAAATGTCAGACATGCCCTCTTTCAGGGTAAAGAAATCATCAGGTCCGAATTTCTCGATCGCTTCCGCGTAAGCCTGTCGCGTCTCGGAAAAATTGCTTGCGGTGTGGCCAAACATGAACGCGGAGATGTTGAGGCTCTTGGCGCGATGCGCGGGATGGAGCACCTGACCACCCAGTTGCCGGCAATATTCCCCGATGATCTGGTAATCAACCATCATGGAAAAGGAACCGTGCACCGCCATCGTTGGCGCTCCCTGTCCCTCGAGCAGCGCTTCGTCGCTACTGTAACCACGATCGCCAGACAAGAGCAGCATGCGTCCACGCGAGAGACGACGAAGATTGTCAACACATTCCAGCGCCGCATTTGGAAAGAGAAAAGCAGTATCGGGGAGACGCTTCTTATAATCCGCCAGAATACGGTTCCACTTTGCCTCGTCGTAATAGTGTCCGTTCACTCGATTCAAGTCGTACGATAACTCGACGCGGGAAAGTATTTCGGGATCGTTTGTGTCTCGCTCTTTCTTCGGCGTCGTCAGAGTCACGAGTGTCTCGAAGAGTTCGTCGCCCGCAACGAAGAATGCATCCTGTGGGATGCTGTCGAACAAATAGTTCGCGATTACGACGATCGGATTTTTCAGAGTCCTGGCCGAAACTGTTTCGCCTGAATGAATCAGCTTGAGTTTCCGATCGCGTTCGACATCGAAGCGCGCAAAATCGAGCAAGCCTTCTTCAACGAACGACTGCAGCCAGGGGTGCGCGCGCCAGCTTTCGATCGTACGTTCAGCGAAATCCGTCATGACGAATTTGATGGGAATGTCTTTCACGACGGAATGACGTCGATGAGCAAGGAACTTTTTGAGAAAGAGATAGGCAAACCGGCCCGACCCCGAACCCAGTTCGACGATGTAAAGAGGTTGACCTGGATCAAGGTTTCGATCGTCATCTCGTCTTTCAACTGAATGACAATCTCGGAGGAACGCCAGGACGATTCCGGCATATGCCTGAGCGATGAATGGGCTACTGGTGATGTGATGAGGAACTGTCGCGGTACTCCATGCCTCAATGCCCTGGCAATCAAAGTAATTGCGCTGCAATTTCCAAAGCACAGACTCCGACAACCGGCGCTTGCGCTCGAGTGCGGTCGTCTGCTGGTGGTTGCTCTGCATCATTGAAGACTCTGATTGAGCCGTGAGTTGAGTGCTTTACTCTGTTCGGCCGACCTCTCGCACATCTGAATGGCTGTCTTCGCAGAACTGTTCACACGTTCCTACAATTTCTGGTATCGCTTTAATGTATCCGCTTAATCCACCCTTCGAGGAATTGCATGAATCACACATCATTTGCAAGCGGGTAGGATCATTATAGGACTCTATACATCGTTGTTTGTGCTGTCCTTCCCAGACGTTCCTCCCATCACAGAAATATGCGAGGCAGGTTCCAGCATTCAGCCGCCTCGACATTGGTGGAACATGGTCCACCGTTATTCGGCCTCGATCAAAGTATTTATCGCACTTCGCGCAGCGGTATTCGTCCTTCCCATTTTCATCCTTATAGTCGGGCAGTTTCGATGAATCCTTGTTCACCCTCACGCCGCTTCTTGCCAGGTAGTAGATGTATTCATCGCCCTTCATCCCGTTGGTGGCCGAAGTAACCGCCCAATTGACGTCGCCCCTTTGTCCGAACGGCAGGAAGACTCCCCCCGGCGCAGTTGCTTTTGGTCCTCTGCTCCTCTCGAGTTTCTGCTCGGCCGGACTATCGAACTCATTCTTCCGTGCTTTTCGTGCCTCGGCGTTCTCCGACACCGATCTCCGGCGCTCCCTTCTTATGCCACCCTCCTCGCTTTCCCGTAGCTTTGCTGAAGGTTGCCGCTCTCTCCTACCTTTGCCTAATTCGCCTGGGGGGCGTGGCGCTTCGTCCTCACCGGAAAACGAGTTCGAACGCCGGCTCCGGCTCCGACTGCGCGAGCGGTCATCAGACGCCTCGGACGCGGCTCTCCGTAGTGCTGGACTCTGACTACGCTCACGAACAGGTGGGCGGCGAATTTTCTTCTCCTTGTCCTCACTGCTCGAGCTTGACGAGGAGCTCGACGGGCGCGAGGGCGGTGGCGCCATCGGGTGTTTTTCGGCGAGTTGCACCGCACGGCTTCCGCCAACCGTACGCCGGAATTCAACCGGCCTTGGGCTCGGTCGATAGACAGGAGGCGCCACGGGCAGTTTTGAGTTTGCAATGCCCTTTGACGTTTTGAGCTGCAGCACTTTCGGCACTGCTTGCGGACGGTAAACCGGAGGCGCGACGGGCCGTTTGGCGCTCTGCGCAGAAACAGAAGTCTTTAGTTGAGCAACGACGGGCTTGAAAGGCATCGCGTGTACCGCCGGCCGATTTAATGGCTGCGGTATGGCTCTCGTTCCCGGTGGTTTTTTGTTCGGCGAGTTCATGATTGCGGCTCAACGATCTCAGGGGAGAACGGCCCCACAGTACGGACAATTTGCGGCGCTTGTGAAGGTGTCTCTATTGCATCCCGGACAGTGACGGATCCTTGGACGCGGGACGTTATATAACGCCACGGAGACATCGACGGGATTACCCGCCTGGGCTTGTCCACGTACGGCATCCTCCGGTCCGCGCCAAAGCTCGCGGGTGGGTTCGCCCTGATAAGAATTGCCGCGATTGGTCTGAGGATGTTGGGGAAAGACCGCGGCATTCTGGTTTCCAATACCACCATATTGCCTTCCAAAGATATGTCCGGCATCAGCTCGCTGACCGGGAGCAAGTGGGTAGTTAGGGAATGAACTACTCCCGTCGACTCCTCCGGCCGCGAAACTGATTCGGATCTCTTGTGGATACTGAGCGGCAGGCGAGTTGACGTACTGCCTCACACCTGGATTGGTGCCGGTGCCTCCTCCGACATCCCCTGGGCCGACGTCGCCTCTCGAGTAAACGTTTCGACCACGCAAGCCAAATACACGATCAATTCCGTGATTGCTTTCATCGTGGCAAAGGGGATCATTGCATCCAGGTGCCCGACAGTAGCGCTGTATCACTGCGCGACCGCGTGCGGACTTTTGCTGAATCGTAAGGCGGGATGGCCCAACCCGCAGGCTCTTAGCTATGCCATCCGGGCGATAGACCGGAGGTGCGACAGGACGCTTGATACTTTGCGCGGATACAGGCGTCTTCAGCTGGGCCACCACAGGTTTGAATTGGCCCGCGGAGCTTGCCTGCCGGTTGAATGGTTGTGGGACGCCTCTCGCTGCAGTTGGTTTCTTATTGGAGTTCACTTGATCTCGTTTCATTTACAAAGATGAGGAACAGCACCTGAGCTCCAGGCTTCGATACCGTGTCGCTCAAAATAATTTCGCTGAAGCCGCCAGAGGAGAGACATCGACAGGCGTCGATTCGTTTGCAGAGGAGAAATCTTTCGATCGAGTCTTCGCATAGTAATCGCTTTCATGGTCCTACTTGAGGTATTTGCCTCTGTACCACCCAACGAAAGCATTTGCGTCGTCTACTGTTGCCTGATTCTCGCCGTCACCCGATTGACCGCTGCCGTGCCCGTGAAGTGTAAATCCGGCCTTAAAGAACAGATCTATATGTGCGACAGTAATGGTGTATTCATCAAAGAAGTCGCTTCGATAGCTTTGGAACGCGTTGAGTGTTCGTTGATTCTTCGATATCTGATGGGCGTCACTCTTCGGATTAGCCTTCGATTTACCCATATAGTATTCGTGTTGTGACGTGCCATGGGAGTTCGCTCCACAAGTCTTACACTTCTTCGTGAACTGAACCGCTCTTGCGGGCGTTTGTTGAATCGTACCTCGGAAATCAGATTGTCTGCCTATCCGAGGCGCTGCGATTTTTGCCGGCAAGACTTTTGGCGCCAGTTGCGGCTGATGGTCAGGAGATGCGATCGGCGACGCGCGATTTACAGCGCCATTTGACATTTTGGGTTGTGCGACCTTCGGCGCTGCCTGCGGACGATAGACCGGAGGCGCAATCGGATGCTTGATACTTTGCGCGGATACGCGCGTCTGCAACTGGACGGCCGGAGCCTTGAACACGCGCGCAGTTCCAGCGGGCCGTGTTTGGCTGCTTGCGGGTGTTGATTTCTTTTTGAAGTTCATTTTTCAACCTCTGATTTACAGCTCTTTAAACCATGGGATTCGACAACATCCTCATCCTTTTCTCCGCTTGTGCTCGCCCTTGATTACCTGCTGATAAGAGAAGAACTGGTCCATCGGTAGATTTGCCTGTACCGCGTCTTCTGCAAAGGGTTGATAATGGCCCGAGCCGTTGGACCACCACTCGAGCTGGCCGTTGTTGAAAAAGATCTCGCCGGCGTAGAGCACTTGCTTACCTTCGGCGATCGAAGGATGACGGTAGCGTGAATGCAGGAGCATTTCGCCTTCACGCGTGCGCACGAAGTTGTACTGCTGATTCGGCACGTTCACGCCGTGACTGTTCACTCTGTGCAGGCGATACTGATTCGCAAAATTGTTAAGTCGAAAAACATTTGAAGGATCGACCGGCTCAACGGCGCCAGGATGGAGGTTCGGATAAAACTTCACCGCCTGCACGATCCCCGACTCGAACCGTTGCACAACTTTTCGTTGGGCCACGGGCCGCTTGTTTGTCCGCTCTGGTGGAGAGATTCGACTTCCCCCTGTTTGAACTCGGACATTGGTCGTCCGCGGTTGCGAGACTTTCGGTTGAAGCCGAGGACGAGGCGCCGGCGGTGTCGCAGGTTTGGTCGAATTCATATTGGGCCGAACCGTAATCGGCTGAGCCTTTGTCGCTTTGGTTTGCAGCACTCGGGGCTTTGGCTGTGGAACATAGGCGGGAGGCGATGCCGGCCTACGCTGCAGGACGACGGGCTTTTGTTTAATTTGTGTCCCGGACGGGAGCGCCGGTTGAACACGTCCTGGAACTTTCATAGCTTGCGCTCCATCATCGGACTTCCTCGACTTGACTTCCCTACATTCTTAAATCCCTGCCGGCGATACATCGCGACCAGCGCCTGAGGTGAAATTCCGTTGTCGGAAGGGCGTGCTTCAAGACTCGCGGTCTTGAAGCCTTGCCGGCGTGCGGTGTTGACGGCTGCATCGATCAGTTTGCCTGCCACGCCACGACGACGATGTTGCTGATCGACTTTGAGATTCGAGATAAAGGCCTTACCTCCGGCGGCGGCACTGATCTCAACCGAGCCTGCGACCTGTGGCGATCCATGGATCGTCGCTCTAATCTGCTGGCCCCTGGCGCCCAATGGCTGCGGCGCCTGTACCGTGTACGCCGGCGCTTTCATCATCGCCGCTGAACCCGGACGAGCAGGCGCGGGTTGATTTGCGATCGTGAGCGAACGATTCGCTCCCGGCGTCGTGACATTGGGACGAGCCGCTTTCGGCATTCTGTTGATTTGCGGAGGTTTCATAACTCTCTCCCGCTAATTACTCTTCTCCCTTGCGTACGACCTGAGTCAACGCAGCCTTAATGCCCATGCGATCAGCTTCGGCTTCCAGCGCATGGTCCTGGACCACCGCTACGCCGCCGCCGAAAGGATTCTTCACACGTCCGGATTTTTGTTGCACCACATGCCACAACTCATGCCCGAGTAGTTTCTGTCCTTGTAACGTGTGTGGATTGTACTGACCGGGCGCAAAGTGAATGTTACTGCCCCAGGTGTACGCGATAGCTCCGAGCGATGATGCCTCGTGTCCGATATGAACGCGTACGTCAGAGAAATCTGCGCCGAAAGCAGTCTCCATTTTTGTGCGCACGTCTGAAGGAAGTGGTAGGCCGCCGGCCTTCTGCCGCAGCGGAACTTTGAAAGCTTCGACGCCCGGTCCAGCCTGGCGCTGGATTGTCTGTGCTGAGGGACGCGTAGTGTTTAGCCGGGTGCTCCATAAGTTGAGCCGCGCCTGTAAAGCATGGTTGCCCCCGACGACATTAGCCTGGACCACACCCGAAGACGAACAGCCAACCGAGCGACTCTGCATTGGCACATGATGTGGTTGCTTTGCTTGGTTCATCATCAATCCTCCGCTCGCTGTTAAAGCGATTCGAGTGGGCGCACCACGGCTTTCAAGCCTTCCTGCTTCGTGAAATTCGCGGCTGCTCTGGTGGCTTGTTCCCGATCGGAATAGACGCCGATTCGCACCGCGTACCATTGGCGCGCCTCAGCGTCACGGCCGGAAAAGAAAGTCGGTGCGTAACCTTTGCTTTCTATTTGTTTGAGCAAATGGCTCGCCTCTTTCTCGTTGAGAAATACACCGACCTGGACCGTCACGTATTCAGGTTCGGCCGCCGCCTGTTTGTTTGCGTCATCCGTTTCAGCCTCTGAAATGATCACAACCTTTCCATCGTTCGGCGGCGGCGGCGCTGCCGCTGCTGCTGTTTCCACAGCTTGCGGCAAACTCGCGTTGGGCGCTGCGGGCGGCGTGACGTTGCCTTTGACAGGTGGCGGGTTGATCTTCCTGGGTGCGACGGAAGCACGCGCCGGTGCTTCATCGTTCAGAAGCGGTTCGCTCGGAAGCGCTGCGCGTTGCTCTTCAGCGGCAGCAGATGGTGTTGAAGCTGCTTCGCTCGTGGGCCATTGCCGTCCGACGATCCAACCGGCGAGAAACAGCAAAGCCCCGATCACGATCCAGCCTGCGATCACTGAAACTATCGACTTCTTGTCTAAAGCAAACTCGTAACTCATGGCTTTCTCCCTGGTTAAGGAATCAGCACTGTGTTCTGTCCCGGATTCACGATCTGAATCACACCGGCGTACGCGCACATCAGTTTGCTGGTGTTATTCAACGCCGGCATGTTTGCGATCAAAACCGTCGGTGATCCGGGCGCCCAGGGCGCCGGGATCACTGGGACGCACGGCATCGGAGTCAATGCGCCCAACGCCGCTGCCGTGGCGGCTGCGACAGCGGGGTTAGCCAACGATGAGCACATGCCGAACGGCATGATGTTCACGAGTGGCTTGTTATCCATAATGTTCGCGTCAGGTGTGACGGTTTGCACGCGATTCACCGGCAACACGGCGAGCGTACTCGGCGCTGCGCCGAAGCTGCATTGCATTGTCGCGCCCATGCAAACTTGTAGTGCCACTAATTAACCTCCGGACTGGGAGATGGGGCGACGCGGGGACACGGAGATTTTCTCCGCGTCTCCGTGTCTCCCCGTCCCCGTGTCAATTGATCTTCACCAGCGAACCCTTGATGGTCGTGATGCCGGTGCTCTCGACCGTCGTGGCTGACGATTTGATCGTGATCGTGCCAGTAGCCTCGATTGTCAGATTACCGGTCACTTTCAACGAGTAATTACCGCTGACGTCCTGTGTGAAATTTGCTTTGTTTGTGTGCGTCTCATTGCCAGTAACGGTCAGATCACGCGTGCCCTTGACTGCGTACGTCTCGTTTCCCGTATCAACTTTGAACGTGCGGTTTCCTTTTGCAACGACGTAACTGTCGTTGCCTTCCTGGATCGTCGTGGATCGATCCTGCTTGATCGTGTTTGTCTCGTTGCGCAGGACCTTCTTCGTGCGATCGTTCTCGACGACGATGTTGTGGTCCTTTTGCGCGTGGAAATAGAGCTCCTCCGAGTCTTTCTTGTCCTCGAAACGAATCTCGTTGAAACCACCGCCGCCTTTTGAAGAATTTGTCTTGACTGTGCTTTTGGTCTGTTCGTCGGGCAGCGTGTAAGGAACTACCTGGTCGCTGTTGTAAACCGCGCCCGTGACCAGCGGCTGATCCGGATCGCCTTCGAGGTAGCTGACAATCACTTCCTG
>Ga0070694_100002048_pt1 | contig 11957 bp, 10 predicted proteins | sample KBSK1251metaG_FD_65470 | JGI IMG/M metagenome (GOLD analysis project Ga0070694, IMG submission 65470) | Corn, switchgrass and miscanthus rhizosphere microbial communities from Kellogg Biological Station, Michigan, USA - KBS K1-25-1 metaG | ecosystem: Host-associated > Plants > Roots >... | reverse complement strand
AGCGTCAGCACTTTCACCTCCGGGCAGCACTCAATGAGTTTCAGGGTAGCCTGGAGCCCGTTAAGTTTCGGCATCGAGATATCCATCACCAGCACATCGGGCAGGAGTTCCTGCGCCCTGGCGACGGCCTCACGGCCATCACCCGCGAAGCCCACTACTTCCATGTCCTCCTGCGCGTTGATGATCATTTTCAGGCCCTCGCGCACAGTCTCGTGGTCTTCGGCAAGCATAATGCGCAGCTTGCTCATTTCGCCCCACCCGCTTCTTCTTCCATGAACTGAGCTGGCACGCGCGCAAAGATGGTGGTGCCCTCATTCGCCTTGGATTCGATCTGTAGAGTCCCACCGACGAGGGCGGCGCGCTCGCGCATTCCTATAAGGCCCAGCCCCTTGTCCTCGGCGCCTGCGTTCTGATTTAAATTGAAGCCGAGGCCATCGTCTTCGACGATCAGCACTACCTGATTGTCGCGGCGTTCAAGCAACACATCCACGCGCTTGGCCTGTGCATACTTCATTGTGTTGTTGAGCGCCTCCTGCATGATGCGGTACAGGTTGGTTTCCGTCTCGGGCGAAAGCCGCTCCTTTTCAAGGCCGGTGGTATGAAACTGCGCTTCGACGCCTGAGTGCTTCGACCACTGGCTTACGAAGGTACGCATGGCTTCGGCAACGCCAATGTCGTCGAGGGCGGCAGGTCTGAGTTCCCACGCGAGGAAATCCACGTCCGCGTCGAGTCGCTCTGCAATCGTTTTCGTCTGTTCCAGTTTCTCGCGTATTTCCCCGTCTCCCCTGTAACCCTGATCGAGCGCGGCGAGATTAAGTCTCAGTGCAGTCATTTGCTGGCCCACCTGGTCGTGTATATCGCGGGCGATGCGGCGCCGTTCTTCCTCCTGCGCGCCCACAATTTGCCGCAGCAGTCGCACTCGATCCCTTTCTGCTTGTATGCGCTCGGAGATTTCATCGCGTAGCGATTCATTGAGTTTCGCCAACTCAAACGTGCGCTCACGCACTCGCACTTCCAATTCGTCGTTCGCGCGACGCAGTTCTTCCTCGGCGCGGCGTTGCTCAGTCAAGTCGCGCGCAATCTTAACGTAGCCTGTCACCGCGCCGTCAGGGTCGTGCAGCGGAGAGAGCACGCCACTCACGTAGAATCGCGTACCGTCTTTGCGCACATGCCATCGTTCGTCCGCCGCGCGTCCGGTTTCGCGCGCCGTCTGTCTTTCTTTCCTGGGTATATCGCGGCGGCGGTCTTCTGGTGTAAAAATAATTGCGACGTCTTGACCGGTGATTTCCGGCGCGGTATAGCCAAAGGCGCGTTCCGCGCCGGAGTTCCATATCTCGATGTTTCCACCTTTATCCAGTGTCATGATGGCGTAGGCTTCTATGCTCTCCATCATCAGCCGAAGGCGCCGATCCGAGTCGTGAATACTGTTCTGCTGCTGCTGCTGCTGCTGCTTGCGTTCGGTGATGTCGAGGGCCATGCCGACGATAAAGCGACGGCCGTCTCTTAAAGCTCCGGGGGACGAAGCGCTGAAACTCCAGTAACGCAGGTCACCGTCGCGCGTGCGAACCGGGAATTCCACGTTGAGCGAGTGGCGCTGCTCTTTGAATAAGTCCTGCATATGAGCGCGCACTTTGTCGGCGCCTTCGCCGTAGGCTCGTGTCAACCAAGCGTCAAAAGTTGGGACATCCGCGATGGTATAACCAGTCAGTTCGGTCCATGTTCGGCTAATCTGTAAAACTTCGCCGTCTTCAGCATGCATGATCACTGGAATCGGCGCGTCCTCGATCGCGCGCCGGAACTGCTCCTCGCTCTCACGCACTGCATGCTCCGCGCGCTCGCGCTCGGTGATGTCCATGAAAGTGAGGACCACGCCGTCAATGCGGTCGTCCATCGTGCGGTACGGCAAAATCTGCACCAGGAAGGCGAGACCCTCTTTCGTGCGCACCGTCCGCTCGACGGGCTGAAGCAGCTCAAGCACTTTCAGAGAGTCCGCAATTAAATGATCGTCGTCGAGTTTGCTCGTGATGTCCGAAAGCCTGCGGCCTACATCCGCGGGGATCAAATTGAAGATGTCGCGTGCGCCCGGCGTGAAGAGCTTGACGCGCAGATCGCGGTTGAGGAAGACCGTGCCGATCCGAGTCGAGTTCATCAGATTTCTTAAATCGTCGTTGCTCTGGCCCAACTCATCGATCTTGACTTTCAACTCCTGGTTGACGGTCGTGAGTTCCTCGTTAATGGACTGCAACTCCTCCTTTGAGGTTTCCAGCTCCTCGGCCGCTGAGCGCATCTCCTCGTTCGTCGCCTGCAACTCTTCGTTAGAGGCCTTGAGCTCTTCGCGTTGTAGCTCGTGGTGCTCGATGGTCGCGCGCAGTTGCGCCTTGACCTCTACCAACTCTTCTTCGAGGCGGCGCGCTAGCGGCTCCTCTTCAGTCGTCACCGCAGGCTTCTTTTGCTCGATCGGGGTGGGCTCGTTTGACTCCTCTAAGGTGACCAGGAAAAAGCCTCGCGCCCTATCCTCCTGGCTCAAGACCGGCCGGACGAGCAGGTTAATAAACTTCGTTTCACCGGCAAGCGGGATACTGATGCCACGCGACTCCACGTCCGACTTGTTGTGCGCCGCCTGATAGAGCGCGGCACGCAACTCGAGACGCAGTTCCGGACGGATGAGCATCAAGAGATTACTTGATAGCTCGCCTCCCTGGATCTGCATGAATTTGCCAGCGCTCTCGGACATGTGCAGAACTTCGTACTCTTCGTTGACGACAACCGAGGGCGGCCCGTAACGTTCGAGCAGGCGGTGGTGCAGTTCTCCGTAGGAGAAACGCGGGGTCGCGTGCGACTCCCGCATGCGCCGCGGCTCAGGCAATTTTCCGAGCTGCGTCGCGAGCCCGCCGTCGGGCACGGGAAAGACCAGACGACTTTCGCTGGCGCGGCCTTGATAGATGCGGTGCTCCTTGTCCACGACTGAGTAAAGATCGACGGCGCCGTCAACCGATTCCGATGCGCCGAGCATCAGGTAACCACCAGGATTCAGCGCGAAGTGCAGTACATCCATCACACGCCGCTGCGCCGTGCGATTGAGATAGATAAGTAAGTTCCGGCACGTCGCCAGATCAAGGTGCGCGAACGGTGGGTCCTTGATGATGTTATGGACTGCGAAAAGCACTTGTTCGCGGATCTCACGGCGTACGCGATAGCCATCTGCCTCGATAAAGAAGTGGTTTCTGAGACGTTCTGGGGGGACGTCTGCCGCATCGTTGATGGTGTAGAAGCCCTGGCGCGCCGTGGCGATGGCATCGTCGTCGATGTCCGTGGCGAAGACCTTTATCTGGGGTGGGTTGAGGCGGTTCGCTGCGCACTCCGATAGGAGCATCGTCACCGTATATGCTTCTTCGCCGGTGGCGCAGCCCGTCACCCAGACCCGCACCTGGTCGCCCGCCGTCTTGCCCTCAAACAGCTTCGGGATGATGTCACGCTCCAACGCCTCGAATGCCTCCGCATCGCGGAAGAAGTTCGTCACACTGATAAGTAAATCTTTCAGGAGCGCAGTGGCCTCCGGAGGGTGTTCGCGCATGAAATGTGAGTAGGCGGGAATGTCAACAAGCTGATGGACGCCCATGCGCCGTGCGATGCGGCGCAGGACCGTCGGGCGCTTGTAATTGGAAAAGTCGTGTCCGGTGCGAACGCGTAGCTGAGTAAAGATCTCGCGCAGAGCCTTCATGTCGTCATCGGTGGTTTCCTGCGGCGCGTCGGGGACCGGAATACGTTTAACCTGTTCGCGATAGGCAATGATCTGCGCCGGAATTTGCGCCACGGGAAGAACGTAGTCCACAAGGCCTGTGGCCATCGAATGGCGAGGCATGTCGTCGTATTCTGCCTCTTGCGGATCCTGCACGATACAGAGACCGCCCATTTCCTTGACGCGCTTCATTCCCATTGAGCCATTGGCTCCTGTACCTGAAAGCACTACCGAGACAGCACGCGGGCCATGAGATTGGGCCAGAGTCCTGAAGAAGATATCGACGGGAGCACGCCGCACCTCGTCGCTCGTCATCTGCGAGACGTTAATGTGCCCGTCGTTGATCTCCAGGCTCTTGTTCGGTGGAATCACATAAACATGATCGGGCTCGACGCGGACGGGTCGTTCGACCTTGGTAACCGGAAGCAGCGATGAGCTTTGGAGCACCTCTGCCAGTTGGCTGTCGTGATCCGGCGAGAGGTGTAAAATTACAACGTACGCCATTCCAGTTTGGGCGGGCACGTGTGAGAAGAAATCCCTAAGCGCCTGTACGCCACCTGCCGACGCGCCGAGGCCTACCACCAGAAAATTTCCATTTCTTTCCGCTTCCGTTGCTACTACGTTGAAGGGATCTTTATTGAAAGTTTCGCTCATAATTCGAAATCTTCCAGAGTCTTTCGACTCACGGCGGAAGTTGATTACGATCAGTTGGATTCGCGCGTAATTCTACCGCCGGCTGTGCTATAAGTGTATTCTATTTTATCCCCTCGAAACTCGTAACCTGACTCACGCGCGCGCGAGGAGCGTTTAATGCCACAAGACATTGTTGTAATCGGAGCTTCCGCGGGAGGCATTGAGGCGTTGCGCGTACTAGTCGGGGCACTACCGGCGGATCTGCCGGCGTCAATCTTCGCCGTGCTGCACACTTCGCCCCAAGCACCCGGCATGCTCGCGGAGATACTCGACCACGCCGGGAGACTTTCCGCCAGGAGCGCGAAGGATCGCGAGCGTATTCGACCCGGTACAATCTACGTCGCCCCGCCCGACCGGCACCTGCTCATCGAACCTAACCTTGTACGCGTCACTCGCGGACCAAAGGAGAACCGCTTCCGCCCGGCCATTGACCCACTCTTCCGCTCGGCCGCGCAGACTTATGGCCCGCGGGTTATCGGCGTTATCCTGACGGGCTATCTCGACGACGGCGCCGCTGGACTCTGGACGGTGAAGCAGCTCGGAGGCACAACAATAGTCCAGGATCCAGCCGATGCTCTCATTCCTTTCATGCCTCAAAACGCATTGGCCCATGTGAAGGTTGATTACTGTCTCCCGCTGGCAGAGATCGCGCCGTTACTGGTGCGACTGACGAGCGACACGGAAGAAGGAGTTTATCCGGTGCCAAAAGAAGTCGAGAAAACGACGAGCCAACCTGATGAGGCAAGCCGCGCACAACGAACGAGGATTGCAGTCCGCCCGTGCGACAGAGCACCATTCGTAATCATAGGGAACTGGTCTGAACGTGTTAAGCAACTGCGGATATCGATGTCTAAAATCGCTGTGCTGTCGCTCTAGAAGATCAAGTGCTCGAACCGTCACCGTCGAGAGTTGAGCTGGTTCCACGTAATTATTTGGTCGCGACCGCAGTGCCTTTATTGATTGTGATTCTCAAATTTCTGTAGACGTGCAGGAGCTTCTGAAATTAGCACTTCGGTGGTGAGCATTAGCCCTGCGATTGATGAGGCGTTTTGCAAGGCACTGCGAGTTACCTTGGCGGGATCAATAATTCCTGCAGCAACGAGATCTTCAAACTTCTCCGTCAGCACGTTGTAACCAATATTCGGGTTCTTTTCGGAACGAACTCTCTCGACGATAACTGCGCCCTCTTTACCGGCATTGGCGACAATCTGTCGTATGGGCTCTTCAAGCGCATGCTTGACGATATTTACGCCAATTTGCTCATCTTCATCTCCGCTCGATTCACCGTCCTGGTCCATCGCGAACAGGTTGAATTTGTTGAGTGCCTTTGCCGCTCGTACCAGAACTACACCACCACCCGGCACAATGCCTTCTTCAACCGCTGCGCGGGTTGCATGCATCGCATCCTCTACGCGCGCTTTCTTCTCGTGGAGTTCGATTTCAGTGAAGGCTCCGACGCGAATGATCGCGACGCCACTCACTAGTTTCGCCATGCGTTCCTGCAACTTCTCGCGGTCATACTCTGAAGTGGCATCTTCGATTTGAGTTTTGAGTGTTTTAACGCGAAACTCCAAAGCACCGTGATTGCCGCCACCGCCAATGATTCTCGTAGCCTCTTTGTCAATCGTCACTTTCATGGCCCAGCCCAGCTCTTCAAGCATGACGTTTTCCAGCTTGATACCAAGCTCTTCGTTGATGACCTTCGCGCCAGTAAGTATTGCGATATCTTCGAGCATGTCCTTACGACGATCGCCAAACCCCGGCGCCTTGACTGCCGCAACGCTCAGCGTACCTCGTAATTTGTTTACCACGAGGGTCGCCAACGCTTCGCCGGCGACGTCTTCCGCGATAATCAAGATGGATCTTCCCAACCTGGCGACTTCCTCGAGAATAGGGAGCAACTCTCTCATCGAAGAAATCTTCTTCTCGCTTAGAAGAATGAGTGGATTTTCAAGTTCCGCAGCCATTGTTTCGCTGTCGGTGACGAAGTAAGGTGAAAGGTACCCGTGATCAAATTGCATACCTTCCACCACCTCCAAAGTGGTCTCGATCGTTCTTGAGTCTTCGACGGTGATGACACCATCTTTGCCAACCTTCTGCATCGCTTCAGCAATCAACCTTCCAATGGTGTGATCCCCATTTGCAGAGATCGATCCCACTGGGGCGATCATGTCTTCTGTGACCGGCTTGGCCGCCTTCTTGATCTCCTGGACCGCACGCGCGACTGCTTTATCGATACCGCGCTTCAAAGCCATTGGGTTGGCACCTGCCGCCACAGCTTTTACACCCTCGCGAAAGATGATCTGCGCCAGCACGGTTGCGGTGGTCGTGCCATCGCCGGCCACGTCGCTGGTCTTTGCAGCCACCTCTCGTACCATCTGCGCGCCCATATTCTCCATCGCATCTATAAGGTCAATCTCTTTCGCAACGGTCACACCGTCTTTGGTGATCGTCGGGCTGCCATATTTCTTGTCTAGTACGACGTTGCGTCCTTTTGGACCGAGGGTGATTTTTACCGTGTTGGCAAGCTTATTCACACCGCGCAGAATCGCCGCACGCGAGTGTCCGCCAAAAGTTATTTGCTTTGCCATTACTGTTGTTTGTTCTCGATGCTTATGCCGGGTTTCGGCGCCGGAAAAGGTTCAGTGCAAGAACGATGGCCGCTGCTACAAGCAACAGGTGAATCAGACTGTTAGTAACAAAGCCTCCATAAAACCCAATCAACCAGAGCAGCAACAACACAACAAGAATTGTCCACAACATCAATCGTATCTCCTTACTTCCAAATGTTTAGAATTTCAGACTGGACTATGCGAACAGAACAGTCTGTGCGTTAGACCACATACCTGCTGTCTTGCCGCAAAGTTACGTCCGCGGTCATATCAAGATCCTGATCGTCAGAGAATGGAAGAGACCGTCTGCGAGTGTTACCGAGTAGTGAAAGACGAGTTCGACCGGTTACCGGGATAAGCCTTCCTCGTTTTTGTTGTCAGTTGCCGACTGGTATCCGTTGAAAACGCATCTTGCCCTCAGCATCCTCCCACGAAATCTCAAGTGCATAAGGGTTAGCTTGGCCAGCGACGAGTTTGAGTCGTTCCATCTGATCGTGATCAGCATCAGCCGGTTTTCCATTTATCCAGGTTCGGTGAGATAGAACTGTCTTCTCTCCTGGTTGCATAGACTTTACGCCGTCGAAGCGAATATGAGCTTGTGAGGGACCACCGCCGGGAGTGTGGTTATCTTTCAGAAAGATAGTCAAAATCTCGATGGATTTGAGCGTCTTCTCGCTTGCATTTGTTAACTCCACTGCAACCTTCGACGACGCATCTACGAATTGAAAGTCAAAAGTTTTCTTCATGTTGTTAAGAGCGCTCATAATTCTTCTTTCTGTCACGATGATTGAGGTTGCATTAGTCTCACTCGAGCGGCCGTCGGCATCGTTCGGAGCAGACTTGAGAGAAGACCTCGCAACTGGTTGAAGTTGTCAGGCTGGGCGATGTGTACATTTTTGCCAATAGCGACCTCAGCCCCCGCCGGGATCTCGTCAAAGCAGAAGATAACAAGCGGCACATCGTCTCCCGCCGCCGCGCTTTCGCGGATACGACGTCCGGAACCAAGCACCTCACTCGGTAATCCAGCCAAACTCACGAGAATCAGGTCAGGACCTTGTCGCTGGGCGCTTTCTATTCCGTCTAATTCATCTCGGGCTAACATCACGCGATATCCGTCGACCTTTAGCAGCTTTTCAATGCCGTCGCGCGTCTCGTGAACATCCTCGACTACCAGAATGATCGGAATCTTATTGTCCATTCAAACGTCTCCCGGGAACCCTCTTCGTAGTGCTCTCGACGAACATCATGATGAAAACGTGACGATGCAATATAGATACAACTGGCAACTCTCACTGTCCGTGCGCAAACACACATAGATAAAGCCGCGAAGAGTTAAAGCGACTCGCCTATAAGCGGTCTAGCGCACAGACGCCGCCGCCTGACACTGTAAGATCTTTTCCATGGGCGATATCTATGCCATGCAACGGGCGAACGGGGATGTGTTTGCGCTCGACAATAAGGGACGCTTTTGCGTGCCCCTATTTCATAGCAGCCGTGACGCGATGACCGCCCGTTCACGTAACGGGGACATGCTGCTTTTCAAACCCGTAGCCCTTGATGCTTGCTTGCTCCTCGAACTTGGACCTAAAGGGGGTCAAAATAATGTAGACCTCTTGCTGGTAAAAGATCCGTTACGGAGTCTGAAACGTGGCGATGAGGTGGACCACGCAGAACTCACCTTAATTGTGGGGAATCCCACATGATTGGCCCTTCTATTAGACCATTGTTACTATGAGTGATAAGGCATCTACCCGCCCTGAGACGCACGAGCCGTTTCACAGAAGGAGACTCAAGTGGTCAATCTTTATATTCATGAACGCCGCGAGGGAGATGTAGCTGTTCTTGACTTAAAGGGCCGCATCAGAATTAACGGCGGCACTCTCGCCCTGCACAAATCGATTAGATGCCTCGTCGAGGAAGGAAAGACGAAGATCCTTTTGAACCTCGCGGGCGTTACGCACATAGATTCGACCGGGCTCGGCGAGCTTATTTCAAGTTACGTAACTCTGAGTAACAAAAGTGGACAAATTAAGCTGGTCCATCTTACGGAACGCCTTCAGGACATAATGACTATTACCAAACTCGTGACTGTGTTTGATTTCTATGATAACGAAGCGGACGCGCTTGCCAGCTTTACCCGCCACGTTTTAAGCATTGTCGAGCCGCAGCCCATGTTAATGTAGGAGAGATTTGTTAAGATTTGTTAACCCAGGGTTGATTCACCAGGACTTTTTTAAGCAGGAGAAATCATGGAAGAGAAGCCAGTTTTCAAAATTGGAGATCGGGTCGATCAAATGTGCTTAACTTGTAACGAGGAGCGCGGTCATATCGTGGTTTCTGTGAGCAAGGCAGGCAAGATCACCCGTGTTAGTTGTCCAATGTGTGCGTCACATGTCATGTATCGCGCCGGGACAACACGTCGTTTGTCCGATAAAGTTGGCGCGCCATATGATCGGACGCGAGCGTATCGCAAAGGCCAAACGTTTATGCACCCAATGTTTGGTGAAGGTGAGGTAACTGCGATCATAGAACCACAGAAAATGGATGTGTTATTCGGGGATCGCATACGGCGAATGATGCATGCTCATTCTTAACGGATGGATTTGCAGCGGACTTAACCCACTATTTCGGTCTAGCAGCGAAGTGATCGCGCGAGGGATGCAACGTTGTTAACGAACAAACCAACAGCAGACGGGAGGTGAAGTGAATTCTCTTGAGGCGATATCTGCTTGCGGCACTCTGTGCGTTGATTATCTGTTCCCCTTCGTTTGCGCAATCCAACGCGTTTATCCGCATCAATCAAGTAGGTTACCTCGCAACCGATCGTAAGATCGGAATCGCGTTTTCTAAAACGCCACTGCAGGGAGGGTTTGTCTTACGAGACCCTTCGAATCATGGTGTGTTTCGTGGCTCGCTAAAATCTGTTCCCGCGCCAAACTGGGGCGGTGCCTTCCCTTATTACTACGAACTTGACTTCTCAAAGTATGAAGCACCCGGCCGAGTTGTTTTGCTGCTCGAGGAAAGCGGGACCACCTCACGAGAGTTTTCCATCGGCATCTATCCCACTTATCAGGACGACTTGCTGCTCTTCATGCGGCAACAGCGTTGCGGCTATAACCCATACTTAGACATGGTCTGCCACATGCGCGACGGTCGCACCGTTTATGCGCCCGTCCCGGACGGCAGTTTTATGGATGTAAGTGGTGGATGGCACGACGCCGGCGATCAATTGAAGTATTTGATCACGGCGAGCAATGCTACAGCGCGAATGCTGCTGAGTTTTGAGTTGGCGAAAGACAAGTTCAAGGACACTGTCGATGCCTTAGGACGTCCGCTGCCGAACGGCATTCCCGATGTTCTCGACGAAGCTAAATGGGGCCTCGATTGGATACATAAACTCCATCCCGCACCGGATCAGTTGTTTCACCAGGTCGCAGACGATCGAGATCACCGCGGCTTCAAACTACCCGATCAAGATATTGCCGACTATGGTTGGGGGCCAAACAGTTATCGTCCTGTTTACTTCGCCAACGGCAAGCCCCAGGGCTTACGAGAATGGCAGAGCAAAGCAACGGGTGTGGCCAACATTGCCGGACGATCTGCCGCGGCCATGGCCATCGCTTATCGCATCTGGAAGAACAACCTCCGCGATCCACTTTTCGCTCAGAAATGTTTGCAGGCGGCTCTCGAACTTTATGAATTGGGTAAACGCCACGAAGGTTATCAGCAGGGAAATTCCTACAGCGCGCCATATCGTTACAACGAAGATACGTGGGCTGACGACATGGAATGGGCAGCGGCCGAGTTATTCAAAGCAACGGGTAGACGTTCATACCTTGAAGACGCTAAACGTTATGCGCGAATGATTGGTCCAACATCGTGGATGCAACATGATACGGTGGAGCATTATCAATTCTATCCCTTCATGAACGTGGGCCATTTCGTGTTGCACCCGCTCGTAGACGCCAGGACAAAATCGCAGCTCGCCAGTTACTACCGCGACGGCATTGAAAGCGTTATCCGCAAAGGTCGACAGAATCCGTATCAGATTGGCATCCCATTTCTCTGGTGCTCGAACAACCTCGTAGTGGCATTCATCACGCAGGTCTTGTTGTACGAAAGAATGACCGGTGATATGCGTTATCACGCGGCTATGCTTGCACATCGGGATTGGCTGTTTGGTCGGAATCCGTGGGGCACGTCGATGTTCACGGGCATTCCGGAGAAGGGTGAATTTCCTGAAGACGTGCATCTGCCGATAGTGCAGATTCTGAAGAAACTCATACCTGGTGGATTGGTCGATGGACCGATCGCGGCGAAGACCTACAACAGCCTGCGTGGTTTGCGCTTGAATGAGCCGGATGAGTTTGCCGAATTTCAGACAGCGGAGATCGTCTATCACGACGATGTCGGCGATTATTCGACAAATGAACCGACGATGGACGGGACGGCGGACGCGATTTTAATGATGGCGTTGTGGAATCAATCAGCTAATCGTCGTACAGCGAACGGGACGAGGCCAAACAGTGTTGCCTTTAAATACCACGAGGGAGCGTTTATTCGCGGTAATTGATTGGTTGCTATCGAAAAACGGCTTTGCACAAAAATCGAGTTGAGATGGAAGTCTTTCCTCTGCGGCCCTCTGCGTATCTCTGCGTTCTCTGCGTTAATGGGCCTTACAACGCAGAGAGCCGCAGAGATACGCAGAGGCCGCAGAGAAAACAAATCAGATTTGCCACTTTTTGTGCAAAGCCTCGGAAAACTACCAAGTCGTACGAGTCGATGAGTTGCTTCAGCACAAGTCAGGAAGCCTTCGCGTGGCCGGTTAATCGGAGCCGAGTGGTGCACAACCGAAAACATTCCAAATCGAGTTCAATGTGCAGCAACAGCTAGTTTCGCCGGCGGACGTCGGG
>Ga0070694_100002047_pt1 | contig 11958 bp, 7 predicted proteins | sample KBSK1251metaG_FD_65470 | JGI IMG/M metagenome (GOLD analysis project Ga0070694, IMG submission 65470) | Corn, switchgrass and miscanthus rhizosphere microbial communities from Kellogg Biological Station, Michigan, USA - KBS K1-25-1 metaG | ecosystem: Host-associated > Plants > Roots >... | reverse complement strand
TATGTCTGAGCCAGCCTTAACTGCGTCGATCACTTCTCTAGGCAGGGTTATGGTCAGCTTGCCGTCCTCTTCTCCGTCAATGGACACCACCAGCTTTTTCTCAGCCGGCCTCACGTACATACTATTTATCGCCCCGTCAGAGTCGTATTCGATTCTGAAGGTCTGGTCTTCAAATTTGAGGTCATACCCAGGTGTCGGAGCAACGCCCCCTGTAAGATCAAAACTCGTTTCACCCACTTGACCATTATACGTTACCTTTACTTCCCATTCGCCTGTGACACCTAGTGGCCCGCCAATCGTCATAGAGTAGGCATATGTGCCATCGTCTTCAGGTTCGATTGGATCGAATCTGTAGGGAGCCCTTTCTGGATTGAATACCTGGAGGGCTATTTGCTGTCCAGGCACAAGAATTTCATCCGCTATTACGCCCGAAATCTTCACGGTAGAGCCACTAGAATACGAAGTCTTGTCAGTCTTTACAGTAATGGGTCCAGTCGAGCCGGTTGCTTTGCCTGTAATATCGAACGAAAGTTCTACCTCGTTGCCGTCATAGCTGACAATTACCCTATAGTTGTCATCTTCTGCTAATGATTGTGAAAGGATGAAAGACGCACTGTATGTCTTATCCGATTCAGGTTCTGGAAATTTGGCTGCGATAAAATTGTTGCTAGGCGTCGACACCGTTATGCTCACGCCGTCTTCGCCGCCCGCGATACTAGGCACTACGCCGCTTACAGTAAGTGACTCACCTGCAAGAAGAGAACTCTTGCTTAGTTTTGCCGTGAGCCCTCCGTCGCTGCCGCTGCTACCACCGGAACCACCCGACCCACCGGACGAAGAGGTCGAGACTGTAAACGTGAGCGTCTTGTCAGCATAGTCAATATACTCCAGGGTTGCTTTGTAGGTGCCTATGTCGGCATCGTCATCCAAATCAAACCTGAACTCAAAACCTCCGTCATTATCTGGGCGAACGCTGTCATTCTCAATCTCGGCATTGTCTGGATCTTTGACTGTGAGGATTACTTCATCAACGTCAACATCGTTTTCATTTATGCTCCCGGTGATTACTACGGGATCACCCGGGCTGAGGGTCGCGTCTGAGAGTGACGCAGTGAATTCGCTACTGCCGCCACTGCTGCCTTCTATGACTTCAAATACGACCCACCCTTCTTCATTGCCATTATATTCGACGATTACTGCATAGACGCCGGCATGAGCATCGTTGTCCAATTCTATAGTCTCTTCAAATGTATCATCACTGTCTAGATCAGAGGAGCCTGGTCCAATATCATTGCCCTCCGGATCAAGCACTTTGATATCAACCTCTTCCTCGCCGGTTACAGGATCCAGAACTTCTCCAGAAATCTCTACGTCTTGGCCTGGCTCATAGGTATCCTCGTCAGTCTCGGTAGGCACATCGTCATTGTCTTCATCAATGAGGAAATAAGCAAACGTAGATTCTTCACTTCCAAACTCAACTTCAATTTCATAGATTCCATCGTCAGTCGGGTCTGGTATTTCATAGGTTTCGCTAAAATCCCCATCATCACTGTCTATCTGGGTGTCCGCAGAGTCAGTTCCTCCATTATCCGGTTCTTGAATCGTGATGTCGACGTCTTCATCTTCATTCGCGTTGTCGATAACACCGCTAATAGTAATTTCATCTCCGGGGTTAGGCGTAATGTCGTCTACTTCAACTTCCTCGATATCTGAATGAGAGGCAAATGTATGCTGGAACGGAACAGCCATCGAAAACAACGAACCGACCAAGGTGAGGATCAGCGCGTACGTAAGGTACGAATTAAGCGTGTGCCCATTCATATCCTAGATTTCCTATACATGCCTATTAATACATTAGTGACGTTTTGTTCATTTTAGCAAGGCACCGGACTATTCGCACAGGATTCTAGAATTTGCCTCTAGTTCAATCCATGAAAATGGACAGTGATGTTAATCAGCCGGTGCATCCATTATATCTCTGAACAACGCACTTGAGTTTATTGCAATCCCATTTGACGGTCGTTCTAGTCGCCCTTATTAGCACATTGTCAACTATTTCACTCTTGCATCTGGCGTACGGCCAAGAGGTTTCGATTACAACTTCTGCAGATAACCAGGATGGCACCTTTTTCGGAGAAGGTGTGCTCCAAATAATAATCAACGACCCGGATTCGGACGATGACAGCACGGTTGAAGAGATTACGGTGGATATTGCCGCAGACCCGGATTCTGGCAGCCAAGGATCATTTTCATTAATCATCCCAGAAACAAGTGACAGCTCTGAGAGATTCGAGTTCTTCCTAGTCCACGCTGATGCGACCGCGGTAGGACCAGAAGACATCGATCCTATCAATACTGCAGGAGTCGAAGGCGATGGAAGCTGCGTCTCTGATTGCGCGCCGTTTGTGACCTTTGGTGCCTCGGGGGATTTGCAAGTTGATGCTGACCTCTACGAAGACGTCACCTTTGATCTCAGAGCCGGCAATGTCGAGGTCACCGTAAAGTACGAAGAGACGCTTGCGCAACTCTCACTTGACCGGTCGGCTTACGGCTCTGATAGTTTTGTTTACGTATTCATCGACGACCAAGATGCGAACCTAAACCCTACAGCCGCTGACGAGTTCATTGTCGATCCAGACAATGCACCAAATAATGACCTGCTAACTTTGGATGGCGGTTCAATTGAAGATGCAATAACCTTTAGAGAAACCGGTGACAACACTGCCAGGTTTGAAGGGCGATATGAACTGGGAGCCTCGATGGACTTTGACAGCGAATCGCTCGTACTCACTCTGTTTGACAAAGGAAATTACGGCGATACTTTGTCTGCCGACGAAAACGACTCGAACGGCACCGATGAAGTAAGTTTCAGCATTGGTGACACTGATGGCACGATTGACGTTGGAGATCTGATCACTTGGGATGCCGAACTTTCATCCGACAAGTCTGCCTACGCATTGGGAGATAATGTCACGATAACGATTGAAGACCCAGATGCGAATTCAAATCCAAGCGTCGCTGACGAAATCGATCTGGAGCTCTCGGCATCCAGCGGCACTGCGGTTATAGCCGCGGCAGAAACTGGGCAAAGCACAGGCATCTTCAAAGCTAGTTTTCACCTTGATTCTGACGGCAGTATCGCCGGGACTCTGATTCAACTAGCTGAAGGCGAGTCTGTAACAATATCGTATACAGACGAGAAGCCTGCGGACTATCAAGCCAGGCTCGATAGCGGCCAGGATCCGGAGAAGGAATTCACAATAGAGATCAAGACAGTTTCAGGAACGCTCGGGATTCCATCAGCGTCTGTGAGTTCGCCAATGGTGAGGGCAATAGGAGATGAGGATAGCCCCCTTGCAGTGGGAACCCAGCTCGGCCTGTCTACCACCATCGAAAACGACGGGGGTGCGGATCAGCCGTTTGTGGCCTTGATTGAAGTCCGGGACTCTATGGGAATAACTGTCTACTTGGCCTGGCAGAGCGGCGACCTTGAACCGGAAAGCTCGACTGCAATCGAGGTCTCCTGGACGGCGGATGTCAGTGGCAAGTATGAAATCAGAACATTTGTAGTCTCTAGCTTGACCAATGGGATTGTTCTTTCCAAAGTCGCCACTACAAGCGTTGACGTTTCCTAGCTTGTCAAGTGTTCCATGATTTCATTGATATCAGAAACGCCTATTACATCTAGCCTATTGGACTCGAACTCTTGGGACTCTGGGACAAGCATCGCCTCTGCTCCAAAGGTATCTGCGGCTATTACTTTTTCTTCCAAGCTTCCGATCCGGCCCACCGTGCCGTCCTCGTTAATAGATCCAGTCACAAGTATCGAGCTTTTGATTTCCTTGTCAGAAAGTCCCGCGGCAATCATTGCAGCAATGGCTGCACCCGCTGATGACCCGTCGACCTTGACCAGCTCGCCCCCAAATCCAGAGTCTTCGTAGGCAAACCTGACGATAATGTCCTTATCAGAAATACTCTCACCAGAATACTGTGAAGCTGCTACAGCAGCTGCCCTGACCGCACTTTGGAACCCCGGCTCATACTGGACATTGTTAATGTCTACCGAAATTATTCCCGTGCCGGGTTCAATTATTTCCACCTTGATAGGAAATACGGTTCCCTGATTATTCTGGTCGACCCCCACTCCATAGTAAGGCACAGTTATCCTGTGCGAAGCAGAGTCTATCCCGGTCAGCTCTTGAATTCGCAGCTCGTTAAGCTGGATCTTTGACTGAAGCGCACTTACCTCTGCTTCCAGCAGCGCGGTATTTTCATTGAGCGACTTGATTTCTGCTTCAAGAATCCCCGCGTCGATTGACTCTTGCCGGAGTGCCTCCTCTTTTTCAGCCAGATCTTCCGAAAGCGCGTCCGTCCGCGCCTGAACTTGCGCAAGCTCGGACGCCTTTATTTCAAGTTCAGCCTTTTGTCCATCCAAAATCGCATTTTGCGCCGCTATTTCATTATCTTGTTTCATGACAAGATCGGAAGTTTCTGCAAGCCTCGCAGATTGATCCAAGTAGCCTACGATTGCAATAACTGCCACAGCTGCAGAGCCAATGAGCGCAATCAATAGCGCCACCTTGGCATTCCTTGCCGCTGTGACATTCAGCCTGTCAGACAGCAATCGTAATTATCATTTATTGCCTAGTTATATAATAAATTGTCCGAGATAATATGCAGCAAACATTGGCCGACTGGTGATTATGGTCTGCGCGATGTCCAGAGTCGAATACATTTAAAAACTTCAGCCAGATTTAACCTGCAAGTGTGATAACTGAAAAGCGACCCTGGGGCCATTTTGAACGCTATACGCTAAATGAGCAAAGCACAGTCAAGATGGTATACCTTGACGGAGGCAAGCGGCTTTCATTGCAATATCACAGCAACAGATCAGAATTCTGGAAGGTCATCAAGGGGCCTGTGAAGGTGCAGTTGGACAAAGACGTCAAGATCCTGCAGACGGGCGACTCGATCACGATACCAAAAAAGGCTGTGCACAGGCTCATGGGCGCCGGATCCGACGCAATCATTCTCGAAATATCGATGGGCGAGTTTGACGAATCAGACATTGTTAGGCTCGAAGATGACTACAAGCGCTGAATTATTCCATCGAAACGCTCGATCCTTCCGCAGTCATCGCAAAGCGAAAAACCCTGTCTACTTCCGAATCCTCAAAAATATCCGAATCATGGGTTATGATTATCATCTGCGATAGCGGGCCCGCGCCTTCCCTGAATGCCTCTGAAATGATCTTGACCAGTGCCTTTCTCCTTTCTTCGTCAAGGTGCGTTGTCGGCTCGTCAAGGATGACAAAATCCAGCTTGTTTGAGCCCATCATGTAGGCTATGCCAAGACGCAGAGCTAGGGCCACTGCGACCTTTTCTCCTCCCGAAAGAGAATCCAAGTCGATCTCGCCGTGTCTCCCATAGCAAGTTATGGCTATCTCGCGGGGCTTTTCTGCAAGCTCTATCCGCGATATGCCGATGTTAAAGAGGGACGCATAGTCCGAAGCCTTTTCAGATATTACCTTGATGGCCCAAGACCTAAGACTTGTGCCAATGGGACCATCCCTGTTGAATACGCTCGCCCGGATCTTTTCGAGAATTCTGACAAATTCGGAAGCTTCCTTCAACTCCAAAATGGTTATGCCGCCTGATTCTATCGCTTGCACAGCATCAGAAGCAGTTTTTTGATAGATACCCATTCTTCTGTGCGCGTCCTGGAGTTTCCTAGAGAGATTGTCTTTCTCCAGCTTTGCATTGCTATACTGCTGATGGCTAAATGCTCTCAATTGGTTTCTGATCGTAGAGATCTCCTCGGCCAGCGCCTTTGAGACAGAGTCTATCGCCAGCTCGAGAGGGTCGGCCCCAACGCTGGAAATATCTTTTGGCAGTTTCGCCAAGTCGTTTTTCTTGCTCTCCAGCGTGGCTTCGATCTTCAGCACTTCGTTCATAGATTCAATGGAATTGTCGCGGAGGAATTTTTCTGCAGCAGCTATCTTTTTGTCCTGCTCGAGTAGCTTCTGCTCCTCTTTTTTGAGATCCAATTTGGAGCGCTGAAGAGTCGCTTTCTCTTCCTCCTTGGCGCTTATTTCCTGCTGGATGTGATTGGTGTCAAACATGTTGTTCAGCTTTGGAACTGCTGAGTTGCACGCGGGGCACTTGCCGTCTACTATCTGGAGCCGGGATGCGCACTCTAGTAATCCCCTTAGCTTTCCGCGCATGCCTTCATTCTGTTCCGCTCTTTGCTGGATTTCTTCGGATTCTGCCTTTACCATCTCTAGGCGCATGACAACCTCCTCCTTGGCTCCTATCACCTGAAGCGAATTCTTGGCGTCCTTTACAACCCGCTTCATCCGCAAGACTTCGCTTTCGATAGCGCCTCGGCTTTCATTGATGTGCCGGAGTAGTAGCTTTTCTCGGCTGGAGAGATCCTGCGTCCTCTGCATCATCGGCTCCATCTGCGAAATTTGCTCTTCAAGCTCCCTGATCTTTTGTTCAAGCAGGATCCTTTCATGTTCAAATTCCGAAAGGATAGACTCTGCCTGCTTGCGCTCCTCTTCTTTGTCGACCAGCAATTTTTCCAGCTTTGGAATCTCCTCGTCAGTGTAGCCCGTCTCGCTGCGGAGCCTGTCACGAAATCCGCCAATGACTTCCTTCATCGCGTTATAGGCGGTGTCCAGCTTTTCAATTCCTATCAGCCCGTTTAGCAGTTCCTTAAAGTCCTTTGGCGAATAGTTTACTATCCTCAAAAGCTCGCCCTGCTGGACCACAGCTGCGACGCACATCCTGTCGTAGTCAAGACCCAGCACTTTGGCAATCTCCCGGCTCATTGACTCGCCAAATTGCCTGCGCTCGCCGCCGACAATTGGCTTGTTCACGCTCTTTCCTCCATCTGCGACCAGCGTGAGCTGTGAACGCGGGTCCGACCCGCCCACCATCCGGGTTGCAAGGTACTCCCTTGAGTTCATTGAAAACTGGAGCTGCACTGAACCCTGGCTGGCGCCTCGCCTGACGAGGTTCTTGGTCGACCTTCTTGTGTGCTCGCCAAAAAGTGCAAATGTTATCCCGTCAATTATAGACGACTTGCCGGAGCCATTGTGGCCGACAAAAATGGTTATGCCTTTTCCGAATTCCAGCTTGGTATCCTTGTGTGCGATAAAATCCTGAAGGTGCAGGTCCTTTATCATTTGAGTTTAAACCTCCTTGACTTGTACGCTTCCCAGACAATATCAAGGGTCGATCTGGCATCCTTTACAGCTGCCGGTGGGAGAATCTCACCGACTGCAAACTTGGCAAGCTCCTCGGAGCCCAGTGTTTCTGCAGAAAGGCGGTAAAGCTCAGCATCGATGTCTGCAGGCATCGAGTCGTATGCCCTTGCCGCAGGTCCACCTTCTTCCACGGGCTGCCAGAGATAGTGGATGCAGTACTCGTTCAGCTTTACAAGACTTGCTGCGATGGCTCTTGAATCGATGTCCTTTCCTGTGATTTCTAGCCGGGCCACGGGCTTTTTGCCATTCTTGGCAGCTGCCTCTGAAGAACGCTTGATTATTCTGTCCAGCTCCGCCGCCATTTCCTGGTATCTTAATTTTTCTGAAAACTGGGGGCGGGACTGCTCAAGTGGAACCCAGTGAGTGAGAGCTTCGCTGCCGGATAGGTCCGCCATGATAAACCCTTTTTTGGTATCCTTTATCCCCTCGCTTGGAGTAAGGTCGAGTGATCCAGGATATGCAAGCGGGCCGCCAAGGTAATCGAACCGGCGCTCAAGATGATCATGGTAATGTCCAAGAGCATAGTAATCAAAACTCGGTGGAAGGTCCGCCGCGTTCATTTCGCCTGCAAACTTGTTGAAATCATTCAGGCCCTGGTGAAGCACGAGTATCTTTTTTCCCGCATGCTGCTTTGCAATCTTGTCGCACCCTTGCAGGCGGCTTATCAAACCGTCAATATCGTTTCGCCGCGCCTTGTTTTCGCCAAATATCGCAAAGTTGTTGACAACAAATGGCGCGTCAAGCTTCAAGCGCCTTGCAAGCCCCAGGTTGCTGAAGATATATGCGAAAGGAATATCGCGAGTACGGCTGATGTCATGCTCGCCCAATACAAACACGGCGGGGATCTGCCTTTCCTTTAGCTTTTTCAAGGCGTTTCCCAGCGTTACTACTGCCTTGCCTGAAGGGCGCGGTGTGTGAAACAAGTCGCCAGCAAGGACAACAAGCTGTGCCCCCTCCCTTATCGAAACATCCACTGCTTCATTGAAGCACTGGTAGACGTCCTCCTCGCGCTCCTCAAGGCCAAATTGCGCGTAGCCAAGGTGGAGATCAGAGAGGTGGGAGATCAGCATCTTTTGGTATTTTCATCAATTGCTAATCCTGAATATATCCGGATGGAATGTAAGTGTCAGACGACTCTTTTGCCAGGTGCTTTGAGCCATCAAGTTTTCTCCACTGCTCCACAGCTTTCAGGTCCGACCCGATCGTTCTTTCCTTCACCTCCTCCACCCTGACAAATGCCGGCAAGTTCACCCACTGGCCCGCAAATATCGCTTCTCCGGGGTTTAGCGAAGTCAACTGATCAACCAGATCCCTGCTTAGCGATTCGCTGGCAGCTGCTACGTGCATCTGGTCATCCGGCTGGATCATGCGCATGACCGCAAGGGATCCCATCTGGCTCAAGATATTGGCGTCAATTCCCCTCGGCCTCTGCGAGACTATTACGAGCCCTACTCCGAACTTTCTGCCCTCGCGGGCAACCTTTGAGGCAAAGTACTTTGTCTCCGTGTCTACGTCCTTTGGAACAAAGACGTGGGCCTCTTCAATGACTACAAGCACAGGCGCGGGGAAGCGAATTTCCTTGGCATCATTCGTTGGATCTTTTTTTGAATTTTCGGCTTTCTTCCTGTCGTTTAGCAATTCTTCCAGGTAGTAGGATACAAGCACGTTGGCCTGCCGCTCGGTCAGCTCGACCAGGTTGATGACATTGATTTTTCCATTCTTGACAATGGACAGCGGCTCGAACATGCCGGGGTCGAGAATTCTTTTGAACTTTTGCTTTGCGTCGTCTATCTTGTCTAGCACTTTGTCGCTTGCCTCGCGGTAAGCCTTTTCTGCTCGCCCAGCGGCAACTCCGCTCGTAAGAGCGTCCCAAAAGTCATCGTCCTTGCGTTCTTTCACGTCCTGTGTGAACGCAGCCTTTAGCACGTGCCTCTGGTTCGTAGCGTTTTCCTGTATTTCAATCACGTCAGCCAGTTTGTCTCCCGTCAAGAACCTAGGGTTTATCCTTCCATCTGTCAGCTGGAGGTTTGGGATGTCAAGCGCAGCGTAATCCCCATGGTAGTCAAAGATGACAACGGTTCCCGGGATCTTCGCCAGCTCTTTTGCCAGAAGCGAAACGAGGTTGCTTTTGCCCATGCCAGTCATTGCAAGTATTGCCAGGTGCCTTGATACCACCTTATCGACGTTGACTCTTGCGTCAACGTCAGAGTTGCGCAGTAGCGTTCCTATCCTTACCCATTCCGGTCCCCGGGTGGAAAAAACTGATGCCAGGTCTTCCTGAGATGCTTCAAAGACGCTTGTCCCGGGTTCCGGCGGCAGCGCCGGGATTATTGACTTGCATTTTTTCAAATCCTCAACGTAGCCGAGAATTCTCACGGTACCCCGGTAGCTCTTGTCGCGCTTGTTTTCAATCGCCACCTGGCTGCTTTCGTAGGCTTCGTCAAAATTTCTAATGTCGTTTCGCAGCGCGTCACTGCTAACTTTTGAATTTTCGACAAGCCCGAGGACATTGCCCTTGCCGTACTCCAGCACCACGTATTCTCCAATGCTTACAGGTCTCTTTGATTCAAAATAGACCTTGTCCGGCCTGGTGTCGCCTACCAAGATTCCAAGTTCGACTCTGCCGTTACTCATTTAGCGCATCCCTTGCCCCATGCTCATTTCGCAGGCTGAAAATGCCGGCAATCCGTTCAATGTCTACGTCCGATATCTTGCATGTATTGTGGGCAAGTTTCAGGCAATACGGGTAGCCGGCGACGCTGTGGTAGCACAGCTTGTCCAGCATGCTCCTTACTTCCTGATCTGCGGCCTGCCCAAGGATTTCAATCCTGAGCATGGGCGTGCTGTCGCGAATTCTAGCATATACCTCGTTTAGCGACCCATATGGAGTGTCAACTTTGCATGGAGCGCTATAGCCCGCTGATGAGTTGCTTATGCGGTTGTAGTAGAAAATGTCGCCGGCCATCGACCCAAGCGTGCCAAACTGTGCCCGGCTTTCAGAGCTCTTTGCCACAAAGACAGAGTCTCTGTATTTTTTGGCATCATCAAATGCCGCGCTAGCAGGCCTCTTGTTGAGCCGGGCAACTATAGAGCCATCTACGCAAATGACATCCGACTTGCCCGCTTCGGCTGCTTTTTGGGTGACTGACGCTTCCATTGCCATTGCCCTTGTTTCAAGGGTTTCTCTCCTTGCAGATTCTGCAATGTCGTCGACGTAGTCTGACGCAATGACTTCATTCGTACTTGAAACAGCGACAGCGTCGATTACGTATAAGTTCAGGCCCTGGTAAGCACGCTTGTTCCAGCTGCTGTCGACGCCAGCGGACCTGCAGGACCTTGGCGAAGGCCGATACGAAATCCAGTTAGCAGCTGCATGTTTGGATATTGCTTCATAGTTTGAGTCCTTGATTCGTGAAATCTTTTGCTCCCTGGTTTTAAGAGCATCGAGGTAGACCTGTCTGAGCATTAGGGGTCAGGTATCGTGGCTGAATCTAGGATAAAAGATTACTCTCGCATCTGCTCGGCTATTGCCGTCGCATCCCAGAGGGACCTTGGCTTTTCAGAGCCGACAATCGCACCACTGTCCATAATCCTGCTTGCTATCTTTGCCGCCATCGGCAGAGCCCCTGTTGCGCCGGGAGAATTGTAGTTTAGGACATGGACCGATGATTCTTGCCACATTACCATCGTATCGGGGACAAACTTGCCCATCTTGTCTAACACAGAAGACCTGATACCAGACGTCCCCCTTTTCGTAAATGCCGTAGCGCGCAACGCGGGGAGAAACTCTCTTGCCCTTTCAATCATTGCCTTTTTCGAGATCGAGCTTTTGAACTCGCTGCTTGCAAGTGAAAGGAACTGCCTGTCAAATACAACTCTTCGCGCTCCTGTTTTTGACGATTCTACCAGCTTGGGTATCATGTCTGTCAAGTTCTTGCGCCAGCCGTAAGCATAAGGCCCGAATACCGGGACTGCATTGGGACCTACTTCCCGCCTTCCGTCTGCCCTCACTATCCAATGCGGGTCGAGGAAGGGGTACTCTGGGTGCTTTGGCACAGAATAGATTGACAGCTTTGTCAGGTCGTGATACACTGCAGGTGCCTGCCAGTATTCGCCTCGAAAGTGCAGATCGGTGTATTCTCTTGCAACTTCCATAGCATGTGCGATATCCATCGAGTTTCCGCCTGTCGCGTTTACGATATAGCTCGCGCTTAACTCCCTCCCGTTTGAAATGGCAATGGAATAACCGCCGTCCTTTTGCGATATGCGAAGCGCCTGTTGACCCAGTGCCAGCTTGCAGCCGAATGACTTCAAGTCTTCAAGGAGGCCGAGAGTAAGCGCCCCATAGTCTACAGACGCATCCTTTGAGCAATAGAGTGCAGAAACGCACCGGACATTTGGCTCCATCTTGCTAGCCTGCTTTTGATCCAGCAGCTGCAATTCATTCGGCTTTAATCCATTGGCTTCGCCCCACTGCATGTACTTGTGCAGTCTTGCAGTGCCCTTGTCATCCAGGGCAACCTCCAAGACGCCGTCGCGTTTGAAGGCGAGATTTTTGCGTTCGGAAAATTTGGCCCACATTTCATAGCCGAGCGTTGCCGCCTTTGCGAAAGTCTTTTTTGCTACAGGGTCATAGAGGAAAGGGGCGTGGACCTTGCCAGTATTTCTGCTGCTGGTATGCTGGCCGA
>Ga0070694_100002045_pt1 | contig 11969 bp, 7 predicted proteins | sample KBSK1251metaG_FD_65470 | JGI IMG/M metagenome (GOLD analysis project Ga0070694, IMG submission 65470) | Corn, switchgrass and miscanthus rhizosphere microbial communities from Kellogg Biological Station, Michigan, USA - KBS K1-25-1 metaG | ecosystem: Host-associated > Plants > Roots >... | reverse complement strand
TCCGACTGGCGGGCGCTCGGGATCGCGGCGCTCGGGGCCGCGCTCGCCACCGCCGCGAGTGTCAGCGTGGCTCGCGTCGTCGTCGGGCTGGCCCCCGTGCCCCGTGGGGCGCTGGTGCTGAGTATCTTTGGCATCATCTACGCCGCGGCGACGCTGGCGCTCAAGCATCCCGATGCCGTCCGGACATGGCAATCCCTGACCACCTCGCGCGCAAGCTAGACGCCCTTCCCGACAAGCCGGGCGTGTATCTGTGGAAGAACGGGGCCGGGGAGATTCTCTACGTTGGGAAGGCCAAGAGCCTCCGCTCGCGGGTGCCGAGCTACTTCGGGCCAGACGCCGGGAGCACGCCCGAGCAGGCCGCCCTCATCGCCCAAATCGCCGACGTCGAGACGATCATCGTCTCGAACGAGCCGCAGGCCCTCCTGCTCGAGAACAACCTCATCAAGGAACACAAGCCGCGCTTCAACATCCGGCTCACCGACGACAAGAGCTACCCGCGGATCGCCGTGACGCTCGCGGAGCCGTTCCCGCGGGTGCTCGTGGTGCGCCGCGTGACGATCCCGGGCGCCCGGTTTTTCGGCCCCTACACGGATGTCGCCACGCTCCGGCAGACCCTCAACATCATCCGGCGCATTTTCACCGTCCGCTCGTGTCACTGGGACCTGCCGCGGGAGGCGCCGGAGCGGCCGTGCCTCGACTATCACATCGAGCGCTGCCGCGCGCCGTGCGTGAGCCTGCAGAGCGAGGCGGAGTACCGCCGCATGATCGACGATGTGCTCCTGTTTCTCGAAGGGAAGACGGTGGACGTGCGGACGCGCCTGCGTGAGCGCATGCAGCAGGCGGCACGGCAGCAGGACTTCGAGCGGGCGGCGCAGGTGCGCGATGCGCTCAAGTGGCTGGACCAGCTGGAACAGCCACAGGCGGTCGAGCTCGTCGGAGGAGGGGATGCCGACGCCATCGGCATCGCCCGGGACGGCGACGACGCGTGCGGCGTGGTGCTCCGCGTGCGGGATGGCAAGCTGATCGCTCGGGACCACTGGTTTCTGGAGAACGCGGAGTACGAAACCGAGGGCGCGGTGCTGTCCGCGTTCCTGGTCCGCTGTTATGTCCCCCTCGAAGGCCGGGCCCGAAGCGCCCTCCTGCCATTCCCGCCCGAGGATCTCGCTTCCTTGGCGGCGCTCGTGCCCGACGTCGACTGGCGGACGCCCCAACGGGGATCCAAGGCCCAGCTCGCGGAACTGGCCGACCAGAACGCCCGGCACCTGCTGGATAGCCTCAAGATCGAGAGCTTCGACATCGACGAGCGCTCCGCCGATCCGGTCTTTGCCCTCGGCCGCGATCTGGGGCTCGCCGCCGTGCCCCGCGCGTTCGTCTGTATCGACATCTCCACCAACCAGGGCCGCGATACGGTCGGCTCGCTCGTGTGGTTCGAGGCGGGGCGCCCGAAGAAGGCCGAGTACCGACGCTTCAGAATCCGCGGGGCACCGCAGGACGACTTTGCCGCGGTGCACGAGGTGGTGACGCGCTACCTCACACGACGCGTCGCGGAGGAGAAGGCGCTCCCCGACCTGGTGGTGATCGACGGCGGGAAGGGCCAGCTCGGTGCAGCGCTGGACGCTGCCCGGGCCGTCGGGCAGCCGCAGCTGCCCATCGTCAGCCTGGCCAAACGCGAGGAGGAGATCTTCCTGCCCGGCCGCGTCCAGCCGCTTGCGCTGTCGCGGCGCAGCCCGTCCCTCAGGCTGCTGCAGCGCGCTCGCGACGAGGCCCACCGGTTCGCCGTGAGCTACAGCAGGAAGCGCCGGTCGCGACGCACCATCACGTCCGAGCTCCTCGCTATTCCAGGCATCGGTCCGAATCGCCGGCGGGTGCTTCTCGAGCGGTTTGGGTCGTTGGCGGGCGTCAAGACGGCGACGCCCGCGGAAATCGCCTCCCTGCCGGGGTTCTCCGTCCGGCTCGCGGAGCGCATTCTCGATCGACTCCACGCACCGATCTGATATGAGCCTGGACTGGTCCCTCGAGTGCTCCGGCTGCGCGGCCGTTCGTAGTGCCGACGGACTGCCTGGCGTGTGCGACGCGTGCGGTCAGCCGTACCTCGTGCGGTATCGCACGGTACCCAAACCCGAGGTGACGCGGGTGCTGCGCGGGCGACCCTGGACCATGTGGCGCTACCGCGAGTGGTTGCCGCTCACGGACGGTGAGGCGCCGGTCACCCTCGGCGAAGGTGGGACGCCGCTCCTCCCGGTGCGTCGTGCGGGAGCGAAGCACGGCTTCCGCGAGCTCCTGGTCAAGGACGAAGCGGTGAATCCCACCGGCTCGTTCAAAGCACGGGGCCTCGCCGCGGCCGTCACCCGCGCCGCGCGAGCGGGGGCGAAAGCGCTGGTGGTGCCGACCGCCGGCAACGCCGGCGTCGCGCTGTCGGCCTATGCCGCGCAGGCGGGCGTGGTGGCGCGCGTATACGCACCGGCAAGCACGCCCACGACCATCCTCGCTCAGATCCGCGCGTTCGGCGGCGACCTCGTGCTGCTGGATGGGCACATCGGGGATTGCGGGAAGGCGGCCCGCGCCTATGCCGCCGAGACCGGCGCCGTGGACGTCTCGACGCTGCGCGAGCCATACCGCATCGAGGGCAAGAAAACACTCGCCCTCGAGCTCGCGGAGCAGCTCGATTGGACCCTGCCGGACGCCATCGTTTACCCGACGGGTGGTGGCACGGGGCTCATCGGCATGTGGAAGGCATTCGCCGAGCTCGCCGCCGCAGGATGGGTAAGCGGTCGCCCGCCGCGCATGTATACCGTCCAGGCCGCGGGCTGCGCGCCCGTGGTGCAGGCCTTCGAAACGGGGGCGGACGCGTGTACCCCGTGGCCCGACCCCACGACGATTGCTGCGGGCCTCCGGGTGCCCGGGCCGCTCGGAGACCGCTTGATGCTGCGTGCGCTGCGCGAGAGCCATGGCGGGGCGGTGACCGTCACAGACGCGCAGCTCGCCGCGGCCGCGCGTGATCTGCAGACGCTGGAGGGAATCGACGCGTCGCCGGAGGGCGGGGCGGCGCTCGCGGGCGCGGCGGTGCTCAACGCCCAGGGTGTCCTGGGACCCGAGGAGCGCGTCGTGCTCTTCAACACCGGCGCAGGGTGGCTGTACCGAGCCTAACCCATTTATATTCCAGAGCTTGGGAACGATGCGCATCGCCATCCTGGACCCCGCAGCCGGGATATCCGGCGACATGACGTTAGGCGCGCTGCTTGCCCTCGGCGTGCCACAGCAATGGCTCGAGGGCCTGCCAGGGCGCCTCGGGCTGTCGGGCGTCCAGGTTGCAGTGCGAGACGCGGTCCGGAGCGGCGTGGGATGTAAGCAAGTCGAGTTCACCATACCGGAGCAGCCGCATGGCCGTCACGTGGGCGAGTTGGTGCGCCTGGTCGAGCGGGCGCCCGTTTCGGCTTGGGTGAAGGAACGCGCGATCGGCGCGTTCCGGCTTATCGGCGAGGCTGAGGGGCGCGTGCACGGCGTCGCGCCCGAGCGCGTGCATTTGCACGAGGTGGGTGCGGTGGACGCGGTTCTCGACATCGTCGGTGCGATCGAGGGGTTCGAGCAGCTGAGCGTGGAGGCGATCTACACGCTGCCGGTCGCCGTAGGGAGCGGCTGGGTCGAAGCGGCGCACGGCCGGCTCCCGGTGCCCGCGCCGGCCACGGCCATCCTGCTCGAGGGTCTGGAGCTCGCGAGTGGGGGGCCGGTCGAGGGCGAGGCCACGACCCCGACCGGCGCGGCGCTGGTACGGGTATTGGCGGCCGGGCCACCGCCCCGCCAGTGGAGGCTCGTGAAGGGTGGTTGGGGGGCCGGGCAGCGAAATCCAGCGCATTACCCGAACGCGCTGCGCATCCTGGTTGGCGAGCAGGCGGCCGAGGCCGGGCGGGTGGTGCTCCTGGCGAGCGACCTGGACGATATGAGCCCGGAGTACGTGGAGCCCCTGCGGCAGGCCCTCGTGGCCGAGGGGGCGCTCGACGTGCAGACGTGGCCGGTGCAGATGAAAAAGGGGCGGTCCGGCTTCCGCGTGGAGGTCGTAGCGCCGGAGGGACTCGCGGAGCGGGTGACGGCGGCGTTGTTTCGCCACAGTACCACTGCGGGCGTACGACGCTGGGTGGCGGAGCGGGCGACGCTGGCGCGGCGCCAGGTCACGGTGCAGCTCACGCCGGAGATCGCCGTGCGGGTGAAGGTGTTGGAACAGCCGGATGCCACGGGAGTGCGAGTGAAACCAGAGTACGACGACGTGCTGGCGGCCGCCCGGGCGCTGGGCCGGCCGCCGCTCGAAGTCGCCCGCGTCGCCGAGCGCGATGCCGAGGCGCTCGTCGCCAAATCGAAGGAGTGAGCATGAGCGTGAAGCAAGCTGTCCGCGTGTTAGCGGTGGCATGCGTGAGTCTCCTCGCGCCGGCTGCGATGCGGGCGCAGCAGTTTTGGCTCCCGGCCGCGTGTGACATCAAGCCGGGAAACCAGCAGGTGAACAACGGCATGCAGTCGCTGAAGAGCGCGTTCACCACGAAGTTGGCGGATCAGAAAGCGAAAGACCTGAAGGAGGCGGAGCGCGCGCTCACGCAAGCGGTGACCACGGGTAAGCAGGACAAGAGTCCCGCCGCTTGGTACTATCTCGGCCGCTACTACCTCATGGTGCAGGATGGGGCGGGCGTGGATTCGGCGTTTGCGAAGGCCCTGGCCTTGGAGCCGAAGTGCAAGGAAGACATCGGACTGTATCGACGCCAGGCGTGGGTGCCCCTGTACAACGCGGGCGTGCAGGCATGGCAGGCGGGCAACACCGACTCCGCGATCGTGGCCTTCCGCAATGCCAATGAGGTCTACCAGGGCGAGCCGATGGGTTTGATCTACATCGCCAACCTGTTCGTTGGCCGGGAGGATCCCGACAGCTCCCTCAGGCGCACCGACGCGACGAAGTACCACACGGATTCAGTCATGTACGCGACCCGATTGGACTCGGCGGCCAAGTACTTCCGGCTTGCCGTGCCCGCGGCGTCAGATCCCAAGTACGCCAAGGAACGGCGGGATGCGTTCCTCAACGTCGCGCGCGTATATCACTCTGCCAAACGGTATCCTGAAGCCGACGCCGCCTACAGGGAGTTCCTCGGCGCCTATCCCAACGACGTGCAGGCGACGGCGAGCCTCGCGGCGGTGCTGGTGTCCGAGAGCCAGCGCGATTCCGCGATGGCGCTCTACGGCGGGCTCGTCTCGCACTCTGACTCGGCCACCGCGGACGATCTCTTCTCGGCCGCGCAGTCGGTGCTCAGCGTCATTCCATCCAGTCCGGACACGGCCGCGATGGATTCGACGTGCGGCACCGCCCAGAAGAAGAAGACACCCACGCTCACCGTGCGGCAGATATCGGCGCGCTGCCAACCGGCGGCCGTGGACACCATGCGCAAGTTCCACGCATTCGCCGACCCGCAGTACCGTCTCGTCGTTCAGATGTACGAGGCCGGTCTCACGAAAAATCCCTATCTTCGGGACGCTCTCTACAATCTGACCGGCATCTCGTATCTGATCGGCGACACGACCAAGGTGCTTCCGCTGGCACGCCGGCTCTACGCGGTGGATCCGATGAACCGCCTGACCCTGGCGAAGATCGCGGGCGGCTTCCAGCTCCTCAAGCAAAAGGACTCGGTGTTGTACTACCTCCAACTCGCGGACTCGCTACCCGTCGAGGTCACGGTCGGCAATTTCATCGCCAATGAGAAGGGCGCCGAGCTCACCGGGTTGTTCACGAACTTCCGGGCAAAGGCCTCGGCACCGCTGACCATCACGTTCGAGTTCCTGGACAAGACGGGCGCCGTCGTGGCATCGAAACCGCAGCAGGTGCCGGCGCTCGACGCCGGCTCTAACCAGTCGTTCAAGGTGACGGCTGACCAGCCGACGGTCACGGCGTGGCGCTACAAGCGGTCGTGAGCACGCGTCACCGCGCCCCGCGGCACTCGGGGACGAGGTTCTCTAGGTCACTAGCCGACAGCTCGAGCCGGTCGGGGGGGATGGCTGCAAGGAGCGCGGCCCTATCAGCCCGACACCGGTCGAGATCGCCGCTCTTCCGTTCAGCCTCAAAGAGTTTGCCGAGTGCGTTATAGGTCAGAAAGCCGAAGGTGCGGTCGTCCTTGTCCAGCCGGATTGTAGGATTTGTGTAACTGCGATAGTCAGCGTGCTCCAGGAGGTTCGCACGCAGCAGCAGAAGGTTCGCCGGCGGGTCAGCCATAGGCACGACGCGATAGTACAGCCCCTCCAACCGGTCGTAAGGGGCGAGCCACGTCGGGATCTGGGGGGTGCCCGTGATGGCGAAACAGATCGGCCTCCGCCAGCGGTTGGTGCGTACAATGTCCAGCACCGTGATCTCGGCCGGCAGCAGCGTCGCGCCGACCTGCGGCTTTACGGTAACGGTGAGCGCCGCGGGAGGCGTCGTGCCGGTGGGCAGATCAAGCGTTGCCGATGTGCCCATGACCGGGATCGTGACCGTCTTGGGGGTCGCTCCTGGAGCGGCGAGCGCCGCGCGCTCGGCCGGGGTGAACGCCAGCGGGAAGGAAGGGTCGCGCTGCAGCCATTCCTCGGCAAATGCCGGCAGGTTCGCTACCGCGAGATTGATGACGGTGACATCTCGTCGCATCCCCTCTACCGCCTGGAAATACCACAGGGGGAATGTGTCGTTGTCGCCGACGGTGAACAGAATCGCGTCGGGGGGAAGGGAAGTCAGGAAGCTGGTGGCAAACTCCTTGGTGAAGTAGCGGTGGGAAGCGTCCCGAAGCACCCAATTCTCCATCACCTGTGACACCGGCACGAGTGCTAGGATGGCGGCTGCGCCGGCAGCGACCCCCGTCCGCCTGAGCGCGAGTCGAGCGGCGGTGTCCATCGCCATGCCGAGTCCATACGCCATCAGAACGGCGATAGTCACGCAGACGGGGAGATAATGCCGGTCGAAGGTGCGAAAGAAATTCGCCGGGATGTTAAAGAAAAGCACCGTCATCGTCACTTGCAGGAAGAGCACGAGGCCGTACCCGATCGCCAAGCGGCGATCGCGACGGTATAAGATCACGAGCCCCAACAGCGCCGCGACCGACGGCAGCACGCCGAGCACGCTTGCGGACCCGCTCCAGTGCAGGAAGTTCGCCCCAAGCACGTGGAGAGCGTCGGTGACCTGTACGGACCAGAAGGCCGCCTTGCGCGGGAAGAATTGAACCAGGAATCCGCCACCAAGCCGCTTGATCGACGTGTAGTCCCAAAACCGCGACCAGTCGATCGGATCGTTCCAAAAGAGGGGAGAGCGCGTCATCGCCGCTCTGCTGATCGGGATGATGAGCAGCTGCACGGCGAGCCCCCCAAGCAGCCCGGCGGTCCCGTAGAGCAGGCGCTTCGGTGTGCGGAACGTCTGGGGGTGTCGCAAGAGAATCCACACCAGTGCCCCAGGAAGCATCAAAGCGTTCGTGCGGTGGACGCTGAAATCGAGGCCGAACAACAGGCCGAGCAGCGCCAACCAGCGCCACGCGTCGGGATGATCTGCGTCCTCCCACCAGCGCAGCATCACCCAGAGAAGGAGTGCCGTAAAGAGCGCGGTGAGGATGTAGGGCGTGAACTGAACCGCGTATTCCCACAGCGTGGCGCTGAACGTGAACGTCAGGGCGCCGAGTGCTGCGCCGACAACCAGAGCAGCCCACGAATTGTTGTTGGTGCGTGCGGCCGCCGTGAGTCGGAAGAGGCGACGGGCGATCGCGTACACGAGCCCGGTGGTCAACGCGGCGAGCACACCGGCCAGCAGGTTGAGCACGTGCGCCGGCGAGGACCCGAGTGAAAGCCGCGCCACCGGCCAGCCGAGTAGCGTCAGGAGCAGCGAGCCGGGAGGTCCTACGATGCCCGCGGTGCCCGCCGCGAGCGAATACTCTGCCGACTCCCACCAGTGGATCGTGGGATAGGCGGTGCGCCAGAAGGCGATGGCGGCAATCGCCGTCACAAGGAGTGAGCCGGCGCCAGGTCTCAGAACGGTCGCACGGAGGCGCGACCAGTCACGCGTCAAAGGAATCAGCATGCAGATTTCGGGACCGGTCGGGGAAGATGCAGCCGCTCGCCTGCGGGCGTTAGGGCGTTCTTAGAGCAACGGTTGTGGCGAAGCTACAGGAAGGGCGGAGAGGCACTTGGGCCGGTGCGCCCGGCCGAGGGCGTGCAGTACCGCGTCGAGCGGTTCGCCGCTAAGTTGGAGGAGCGGTTGACGACGCTGCGCGGTCGCGTAACCGCAGACGTCACACAACGCGGGCGTAATTCAGGGGTAGAATGCCAGCTTCCCAAGCTGGACGTCACGGGTTCGAATCCCGTCGCCCGCTCTTCGTCTCACGAAACTCGCGATTCCAGCCTCGTCCGCTCTCACTGTCTCGCCGGCTTCCCGGCAACACCCGCCCCGTAGGTCAGGAGGAACACGCCAGAGGCGCTGCTGCGCCGGGGCCACGCGCGTGCCGGGTGATGCGGTCCGCGCGCGACGCGACGCCGGCGCAGCACCGAGCGATGCAGCATCGCACCGTCGGACTACTCGCGGCACGTTTTTGCGCCCGCGGCCCCCGGCCCGCGTCTTGCCCTTACGGGCTCCCAAACCTGTTGCTCAAGGAGGGGAGCCCCATGAAACGCACCATTTCCCGGACCGCGGCGGCGGCGGCGGTCGCCCTGCTCGCAGTCGCCACTGCATGTAGTGATACCCGCGATCCACTGAGCCCCAAGTTGCAGGCGTGGAACCAACCATCGCAGAGCGGTGAGTTGAAGGGAACGGGCAGTATCCCGGACCCGGAAGGCGGCGTGATCATCTTTAACTTCGACGTCATCCACGACGCGACTGGCACGCACGGGTCGTTCTTCGCCTCGGCCGCTCCTGGGGGGCTACCAGAAACGCTGACCGCGAGTTCCTTCACGTCGTTCACCTTCGGCTCGACCCTTTGCGCCACCCCGGGCAACGGAGACCAGTTCGACGCTGTTGGCACGTTGGTGGAGGGCAACAACTCGTTCCCCGTAACGTTCATTATCAACGCGTGCGACAACGGGCCCGGTGCGCTGCTCATGGACACGTTCAGCCTCGACATTCCGTCGCGGGGGTTCCACGCCCAGGGCACGGTCGTGGGGGACATCCAGAAACAGTGAGGTGACGCCGGCCGTTACGGCCGGTACGCCTGGGGAATCATGCTGTTGACACCGGCGCATTCCCGCGCCATTTCTAGCGCCGCTCCCCATGCGCGCCGTCGTGCGTGTCACGCTCTTCGCCCTCCTGGGCGGCCTCCCGACCGCCCAGCTGCAGGCACAGGGTACCTGGGTCCCGCCGCAGCCTCCGTGCGAGCTTCCGGCAGCACCATCCAAAATCAGCAATGGCATGCAGGCGCTCCGGAACGCGGTGGAGAAGCCGGAGCAGCGCGATCAGCAGCTCGCTCAAGCGAGGAAGCTCCTCACCGACGCCATCGTCCAGGACAACCAGGGGGCGAATGCTGCCGTCTGGTACTACCTGGGTCGGTACTATGTCGAGACCGGGGACGCGTCCGGCGCCGATAGCGCCCTGACGCGCGTCGGAACGCTCGCGCCGAAGTGCGGCGACGATATCGCCACTTACCGTAACGAGCTGTGGGGAAAGCTGGTCAATGCCGGCCTGTCTGCCTGGCAGGATGGGAAGCAAGACTCAGGGCTGGCCCTACTCCGCGTTGCTGCCCACCTCGAGCCGAAGAATCCCAAGACGTTCAGCACGGTCGCGGGCCTGTACGCGAGCCGGGGGAGCGACGATTCGGCCTCCGCGTACTACGCGCTCGCGGCCCGAACCGCCGGGGACGACCCCAACTACGCGCAAGACAAGCGGGAGGCGCTCGGGAACGCGTGGCACCTGGCCGTGCGAAAGGTTCAGGGCCACCCGGCGGCTCAGCGCGCGGGTCGAGTGCGCGCCAGCCTCGATTCGATCCAGCGCGGGATCACCGGCGATTCCACCGTGCTCGCGCGCCTCGTGGCGTCGGCGCAATCGCGCAAGGCCCGGGGCGCGCACCTGGCCCCTGCGGACCAGCAACTGTTCACCCGGGATTCGACGGCGCGAGCGCAGGCAGTGGCGCGGCAGCGTGCGAACCTGGCGGCGGCGCTCCAGCAGCTCGCGGCGGACTCGAGCTCGCTCACCACGGCGTTCGCGCCGGCGATCCAGTCGCTGCACGAGTACCTGGCCGTCTACCCCGGGGACGTCGAGGCCGCAACGTCGCTGGCCATCCTGTACGCCCAGAGCGGCCACTCCGAGCAGGCCGCGGCCACGTTCGACTCTCTGACCGCGCACGCGAAGGACCTGGACCCGGAGGCCCTGTTCGCTCCGGGCGCGCGCATGGTGGGTCAGGGGTTGTACCGTCCCGGGGCTCGCGCGCTGGCGCTGGGGCTCGCCAAGAACCCGTATCGTCGGGACGCGCTGCTCTCCTTGGCAGCGGCCTACGTCCAGCTCCACGACTCGACCGCCCTGCTGCCGACGGCCCAACGGCTGCTGGCGCTCGACCCGCTGGGCCGCTCGTCGCTCAGGCTCGTCGCCGCCGGCTGGGAGTATCGTGGTGCGCGCGACTCGGCCAAGGCGTACGTAGCGCGGGCCGACACCGGCCTCGCCGTGGAAATCACCGTGCCGAGCTTCGTCCCGGACTCGGCCGGCGCCGTGGCCTCAGTTGTGGCGGTCAATCTCAAGGCAGGGCCGTCCCGGCCGTTCCGCATCACCTTGGACTTCCTCGATATGACCGGCCAGCCGGTCGCCACCCAGACCCAAGACATTCCCACCCTTTCCCCCCGGCAGAGCCAGGCCTTCGACCTGAAAGTGAACGGTCGGGGGATCACCGGCTGGCGTTACCGCGCTTCATAAGTCATATTACGTGGGCTGTCGGAAGTCATAGCCTGCATTAGAGTTGCGACATCAGGCTTCATAAAGTCCTTGAAGGTAGTGCCAACGACGTGATTCGTGTTCAAGCAGTGATGCCCAACTCCATCGGCCGTGAGCTGGGGCTCCTTCCTGGAACGGAGCTCCTGGCCATCAACGGCCGGGCGCTCGAGGACTTTCTCGACTGGGAGTTTCATTCAGCGGACGAGCGATTCCTCCTGCAGGCGCGCCTGCCGGGCGGGGCGGAGATGGAGTATGACATCGAGCGTCCCGAGGGAATCCCCATGGGCGTCATGCTCGAGCCACCGCGAATTCGACGCTGCGCCAACCATTGTGATTTTTGTTTCGTCGATGGGAATCCCGTGGGGTTGCGGGCGCCCCTGTACATACGGGACGATGACTACCGGCTGTCCTTCCGTTACGGCAATTTCGCGACGCTCACGAATCTCAAGCCCTGGGACGTCGAGCGCATCGTCGAATACCGGTTGTCGCCGCTCTATGTGTCGGTACACGCAACCGATCCAACCATCCGGCGCTGGTTGCTCCGCAACCCGGAAGCGCCTGAGATCGTGCCGCAGCTGCGCTGGTTCACGGGGCGGGGGATCGCGTTTCACGCGCAGGTGGTGCTCGTGCCGGGCGTGAACGACGGGGCGGAGCTGGAGCGGACGTTGGCAGACTTGTATGCGATCGGCCCCGGGATCTTGTCGGTGTCCGTGGTTCCCGTGGCGCTCACCGAGTTTTCCAAGCGCCAGCTGGTGCGCGAGCCGACGCAAGAGGAATGCGGAGCTGCCCTCCGAGCAGTCGATCGGATGGCCACGCGGGCGCTCGCCGAGCGGGGGACCCCCTGGTGTTTCGGGGCCGACGATCTGTACCTGCAGTCGGGAGAGCCCTTGCCAGCGGCGGAGTGGTACGGGGACTTCGAGCAACGGGAGAACGGCGTGGGCTCCGTGCGGTTCCTCCAGACACGGATTGCGGCGGCCGGGGGAGGGGGACGGCTCCCGGACCTGACCGGCAGGACGATCGGCGTCGTCACGGGCCCGGCGATGGGACGGCTCATGCCCCAGGTGCTGGATGGTCTGGGCAG
>Ga0070694_100002044_pt1 | contig 11979 bp, 10 predicted proteins | sample KBSK1251metaG_FD_65470 | JGI IMG/M metagenome (GOLD analysis project Ga0070694, IMG submission 65470) | Corn, switchgrass and miscanthus rhizosphere microbial communities from Kellogg Biological Station, Michigan, USA - KBS K1-25-1 metaG | ecosystem: Host-associated > Plants > Roots >... | reverse complement strand
ATTTGCCGGTGTTGCTGTCAGTGTACGTGGTGTTCTGGTAGTAGAAGTCTGTGATGCTCAACCCGTCGCCGAGGTTGAAATTGAACTGCCCGCTGAAAGCTGACAGGATCATGTTGGTTTCAACCAGACTATTGGACAAGTAGTAGGACTCGACCGGGATGGTCAAGGGTCTCACGATACCGGATGGGCCTCTATATCCATACAGCTGCCCCGGTGTTTTCTGTAATGCGTTGCCGGCCGGAATCCACTGAACGTTGACCAGTTTATAGTTGAGCCAGACGTTGCTGGTCGCGATTCCTGATGGGCCGCCGGCGTAACCATACATCTTAATCAGATTGTGAACATCCTGGTTGACCGCGACTATCGGGTTCGATGGAATACTAAATCGGCGCCGGTTGACCGTGATGTAAGAGAACGTTGGCGCTGGCGCGTTTCCCGCGGGAAGCGTCGAGGTGTTTCCGTCCTGGGTGTTCTGGTAAAAACTCTGGGTAGTTGATCTCACGATGCCTGCGCCATTCGGCGGCGGCATGAATTGCTGAGCCGTGACATTCCCTGACTGAGACTGCGACGGAAACTCAATGACTCTCGGTGTCGTCGCGTCGACCAGATATTTTCCCGGAGGCGTCGTACCCGATGAAGGATAGACATAGGACGTCGGTAGCGGCGCGGGCGTCGCCGTCGTAAACGCATTCGCATTCCGTATGCCGTTGGCGTCTTCGACCGCATTCCCGTCAGTTCCTAGAACGTCATCTTTATGCTCGAACGTGGCGAAGATGAAGTATGGCGCCGACGGTGTCTTGTGAATGATGTGGAGCGAGAGCAGTACACCCACCGTGTCCACGTAAGTGTACGAACCTTCCGACACCTCCTGGTAGTATCGGATTGGCGCTGCGTGATAACCACCGGGAATGGGTAGACCGCTTTGGTACGCGTTGCGTTCCGCGGCGGTTGCTATGCGAAAGGCCGCTTTGAACTCGAGCGTTCCGTTGGGAAAGCTGACGTACGCTCCCGGGTTCGAGGATCCGTCGATGTTTTTTGTAGCAGGCGGAAAGTCACCTTGTGTGACTATATAGCCCGACGTGTTGGCGAAGCTAGCTACACCTGGTGTAGCTGGAGGGTCCGCGAGTAACGCCGAGTTGTACCACCCGCGCGAGGCAACATATCCGTATTCCATGTAGTTGCCTTTCGCCATAAAGAGGACTTCGCTTCCTTTCCAGAACATTTGGCACGTCCCAATCTGACTGCCTTCGTCGAGATTTACGAAGGGGGTCATTGCCGACGGAGACGACGACGGTGTGATCGTCAACCCTGGATAAACATACCCGGGCGTTGAGTTGTATCCCCATGAAGCCGAGGCGTTGTTGGTGTATCCGTTTGGAGTGGGCGAGGGGCCACTACTCGCTGAGGGAGGGGTGAAGATTTCGGCCCGGTGACGGGTTGACTCCCAGACCAGGGCCGGATAACTCGTTCCCGGAACACCCATTGGCGATTGTCCGAACTTCTTGCTCGTGTCGGCGGTCTCACGCGCGCCGGGGTTCCCAACCTGCATAGCTGTGCCCGTGACGGGTACATTGGCCCAATTAAGCGCGATGAACTCCTGCCAGGCGAAGTATGCGGCGTCACGGTTCGTGGCGGTGCGTGCGCCTCCTGGTCCGGGAATGTCAGCCATGGGCTTGATCGGAATTTTCCGCTGAAGCGTCTGGATAATATTCAAACGAATCGTAGCCGCTTTGTTGATTGGGAGCGCGGCATTGCTGGATGTCGCTACATCCGCCACGAAGAATCCGGCGGCAACAAATAAGCCAATTGCCAAGAAGGTCGTGAGCCTTGTTTTCATTCGCGCATTTTTCTTCAGCCGGCGTCAGAAACACAAGTGTCGATTTAGTGTCGATCTAGTGGCGGTCATGAAGATCAAGCAGGGCGAGATAAGGTGGTTGGGCAGGAGTTGAGGGTACTCAATTTTGGCAAAGGTCGGACCATGCCAATTTAAGTCGGAGCATCAATATAACCGTACCAGGCAGCCTTTGGCGGATCTGGCAGAAGCGCGCGACTGGCTCTTACGTATATCTGGTTGCCCCAGTCATAGTGCCAGAAGACTTTCGCCGTTTCGTTAAGCAGTCCTTCTCGGGTCATGGCCCAATTCAAGAGACGCCGGTTCTGCAACCGGACGTCATCTTCGTCAATCTGTCCGGCTGCCAACTGTCGTTCAAAATAATCGCCGGCGCTCGCTTCATTGTCACTGTCGACTTCAAAGTTCGCTCCCATGTCGAGCAGGTCCCCGGTTGATGAGTCTCGCAGCGTCAGGTCTATGGCCGCCCCGTTCGTATGCGCGGGCCACGTCCGGGAATCGGATTCGTCGAAGTTAGCCGGATCGACTATGAACTGTCTCGCCCATGCTCGATGTTCCTCCTCGCTGCCATCCGGGATCGCCTTTTTCGCCTTGCCGAAAAAGAAATCCCACAACCCCTGCTGGCAGGCAACGGTGCGATGACCGTCGAGCACGAATAACTCGGCCTCGAACGGCCGGAGCAGTTCGTTGACGCGGGCAAGTTTTTCGGCAACTGATTTTCGCAGCCAGATGTCGTTTCGGCTGCCCTCGATCGGCCTGCCAAACGGCGGGTTATTGCCGTCCGTCTTTGCGTAGTAACTCTCGAACGCAACGCCAACCGATTCCAAAGGGATCAACGGCTCGCGACCGCGCGGGTCGTTTTCATCAATCGGAATGTCCAGGTAGGGACTGGAAAACATTTGCAGCGAGGTGGTTGGGACTTGATGGTCAATGCGCATCCCGCTTCGTGGCATGAGGTCCTCCGTCTGTCGTCGTGGCGGCGGTCATTGTAGAGTTTTCCGCGGAAGACACGCAAACCAACGCAAACGCAGGTTTGTCTTAATTGGCGTGTGCTGGATGGGATCGCGGTCAACGCGCCTTCGGCGCGGCACATGGCGGTGAGCCTTTGGCTCACCGGACGGTTCCAAAATAGATTAGAGGCTTCGCCTCCGGGCGGCGTAGCCGCCTCATGAAAAGTCGCCAGCTTAACGGCGAGCCGTAGGCTCACCGCCATGTGCTGCGCCAGAGGCGCGAGTCGCCCCTCTTCCGGATCTTCGAAACGTCCAGGTTTGCGCTCACGGCTATCCTTTGTTCTAAACTGCGTTCATCCTGAGGCGGTCCCAAAGCAAAAGGATGGCATTCTCGAAACCAAAACCATACGACGGGCCCAAGGGCGACTGCCACGAACATTTGGGCCAGCGCCGGATCAGCGATCCTTTCCGCTGGATGGAAGAAGACACCCCCGCTTTGCGAACCTGGGTGCTCGCTCAGCACGAGTCCACGATGGCCCAGCTCGCGTCTCTGCCCGCTCGCGAAAAAATCAGAGCGCGTTTGGAAGAGTTGATGCGCACGCCCTCGACAGGGACTATCACCAAAGCTGGAAAGCGGTACTTCTTTCAGCAGCGCTTATCAAATCAGGAGCTTCCGGCACTCTACTGCCAGGACTCACCGAATGACGCACCGCGATTGTTGTTTGATCCGAATGAGCTGAGTTCCGAAGGCACAATCGCACTGGCGGACACGCATCCCTCTCCCGACGGCTCGCTGATCGCATACCGTCTGTCCTTGTCGGGAAGCTCCTGTATGTCGCTCTACATAATGGACGTGGGCAGCAGAGAAGTACTGCCGGACGTCATTCCCGGCGAGGTGAATCCGGTCGCGCATGCGTGGCATACGAAGAACCGGGTTGCGTGGCTGCCGGATAACAGCGGCTTTTACTACACCCGCGGTCAACGCGCCGCGTCCGCCAAAGAGGCGCGATTTCATCACAAGCTGTACTTCCATCGCCTTGGTGACGATTGGCGCGATGACGCGCTGGTGTTTGGAGAATCTCTCAAGCGAGAGCAGACGCCATACCCACAGTTATCTTCGGATGGTCGCTATCTGTTGGTCCTGGTGCAGGATGTATCGGGCGGGGCGCCGTACTCGGAACTGTATCTTCTCGATCGCGAGGATCCACAACATCGCTTTGTTCCTGTCGCTCGGAACAGTTCGTTCATTAGCGCCACCGCCTTCCATCGAGACAAGCTCTACATACAGACAAATCATCAGGCGCCGCTTGGTAAACTCACAGCGGTTAAGGTCGCGGACATCGCTGCCGGCGAGCTTGTTGGCGCCGAAGTGATTCCCGCAGGATCATTTCCTCTCGGGGCCTGGACCGCCGTCAGAGATTATCTCTTTGTCGAAACCATCGAGGACGTTTCGTCGAGACTGCGCGTGTATGACCTCGCGGGAAAGCTCGTCAAGCAAATCGAGTTACCCGGCATCGGCACGATCAACGCTCTGGGCAACACGCTGAGCGCAGAACCTGAGTCGGAAGAGTTGTTGATTTCGTTTTCGTCGTTCCTGATACCCAGAGCCGTTTACCGCTTCAATCTCCAGACACTCGAATACGCACTCCATCATCAAGACGAAATACCGTTTGATCCAGAGATGTTTGAACTTGAACAGGTCTGGTTTAAATCACGTGACGAGACGCGGGTACCGATGTTCCTGGTTCACAGGAGAGGGCTCGCGCGCGACGGCAGGAGCCCTGCGGTAATTCATGGATATGGCGGTTTTGGCGTTAGCCTCTTGCCGAAGTTTACGGCCCAGGTGATTCCGTTTCTTGAATGTGGCGGAGTTTATGCAATCGTCAACGCCAGAGGCGGGGGAGAGTTTGGTGAAGAGTGGCATCGGGCCGGCATGCGAGAGCATAAGCAGAATGTCTTCGATGACTTTATCGCAGCCGGCGAGTGGTTGATTGGCGAGGGTTACACGCACGCCTCGATGCTCGGGTGTTTTGGATGGAGCAATGGTGGTTTGTCGGTCAATGCGGTCGCGGTCCAGCGTCCGGATTTATGGAAGGCCGTCGTCGCCGGCGCGGCGGTTACGGACATGGCGCGCTTTCATACGGCTCACGGCGGCCGGCACTGGATCGCTGACTACGGTTCGCCCGAAGATTCAGACGACCTCAACTTCCTGATGCAATACAGCCCCTATCACACGCTGCCGCAAAAAATCGCAGCTCCCGCGATACTCACAGTGGCTCCCGACAATGACGACCGCGTCGCTCCCTGGCACAGTTACAAAATGCACGCCGCCTGGCTTGCTGCAAATTTATCTGAGAACCCGATCCTCTTGCGTCGAGAAGAGAAGGCCGGGCATCGAGGCAGCCCGTCAGCGAGCAGAACCATAGCCCGCTACGCTGATATCTGGACGTTCTTTTTCTGGCAGTTCGGAATGGAGTGAAATGAAACTGCGGCTCCTCAGTCTTTGCGGCTTTGCCGCCGCACATCGCGGTAAGCCTCCGGCTTACCGACGCATCGACAAATAAATCTTGAGGCTACGCCTCCGTTTTCGGCTAATCCGCCAAAAAGCCTGAGGCGGAGCCTCGTGAAAGGTCATGGCACTTGAACGGTAAGCCGGAGGCTTACCGCTATGTGCGGCGGCAGAGCCGCTATGATCACTCACACCGACTCGCTCTATCTTTCGCGAACGATTTCCTCGAAGAGCAATCTAATCAACGTACCTAACTTGAGAACGATGCCGGGACGCTTGCCTGCTCGGGATAAAAGATTGGTTGCTGTGGATCACGATGCCAATCATATTCAGCCTGTTTCGCGGCGGCCTCAGCCACTGCACGTCCCGCCAGCCGGGCGACCAAATGAAAGGCCATATCAGTTCCGGCCGAAACTCCCGCAGAGGTTACAAAGCGCCCGGCATCAACCCAACGTGAAACGTTGTCCCACAGAACGCGTGGTCCGAACTGGGACACCCATCCGAACGCCGCATGATTAGTCGCGGCTGGCCGCCCATCAAGCAGTCCGGCTCGTGCCAGCACCGCTGCGCCAGTGCAAACCGACGTGGTGATTTTGACTCGCTTGTCCATCGCCTTTACCCAATCAACCAGGGCCTTCACCTCTTTCGGTTTCGCCGGGTCGAGCAATGGGCCGGTGTTGCCCCCCGGAATCATAAACAGATCGAAAGGCTGCTTTAGCGCATCATCACGAAACATGTCGGGCGCGACACGGGGACCGTTTTCACTCTTCACCGGGCCGGGCGTTGCATTCTTCTCTCCTGGCGGCCGCAGTTCGTTTGAGATAAACAGAATCTCGAATGGATACTGCGGCGGGCTTTGATAATTGGTGCCGATGAAACGTGAAATCGCGAAGACCTCGGTAAAGCCCCAAACATCGAGCGGCTCGAAGCCTTCATAGATCAGAATCCCAATGCGAAGGGTTGGCGGAAAATCTATCGTGTTATCCACAGAGCTCTCCTTTAAATAAGATTGATGTGCCCAAACACGTTGCGGTTAGTGAAGGGGAGCGCTCTCTCCGCATCGACTGCCAGGATCTTGAAGTAACTGCGTCATCCGAGAGAATCGCTTTTGGGAAGTGCGCAAAGGAAATTTGCAAACTGCCTTGACGTCAGATGACAGTCTGCACGTTAGGCTTCGGGAGCATACTTTGGGGGCGCATCGTCGTCAACATCCTGGGGTGATCAAATTGCGCAGAATCCAGATCCGACAGTGCTCCCAACTTCGTTCGATTCGAGAAACACTCGTACGACTTCCGTGCAATGACCGACGCATGATTCGGCTCGTTCTTAGTCAGTTTCCCAGCAGACTTGATCTTCCCGGTACCTAAGCGAGCAAACGGATATCGCTCTTTACTGCTCTCAAACCGCAACAAATCTGAAAGAGGGCTCAAGTGTCCCCGCTCATTTTGAGGGCGAGATGGAACTGGCCCTTCACTTGCTACACCGATGTTCGAAGTGATTCTAGTTTTAGAGATTACCGAGGAGAAGGTCAGCCAAAGAGAATTAGGGCCACAAGGTAGTTCAAATCAAATGGAGACTAAGTAATGAAGAAGAAAATCTTATTGATCAGCGCGGCCGGCGCGGCCGCAGGATTGCTGTATGCGCTTGAAACCAACTGGCGTAAACAAAAATCCGACGCGAACAACGAAAGCGCGACCGACGCGGCTTCATCGGGAAACGGAAAAGCTCTGGGTACTCAGCCCGCAAACAGGAATAACCAGGACGAGGCGCCCAAACGGTCTACTTCTGGGGCGAGGATCGAGGAAGCGAAGACTTCCGACAGAGGACCTGAGCCGGAAATTGACGACCTGGGGACGGGCCAGTCCGAGGCTTCAAAGATCCTGCAGGACATCAGGGATACCGCTTTCGAGGCGAGTAACGAAAAACTCGCGCTCGCGCTGGGACGACCAACTGAAGAGATCGAAGAGTGGACGAACGGAAATGGGCCGATTGACGGGGACGTAGTAATGAAAGCGCGAACGCTCGCGATTCAGCGAGGCCTGGTTGAATAGTACACATTGATAACGAACAAGGGGTGGGGTCAGCGATAGATCGCCGGGGGAGTGAAACGAGTTTGACAAGCTCGCTTTGCGTACCACTGGTTCTTCACAAATGAAGCCAGGGGCACTTCAGTACGTGTGATTGAGACTCCTACGCATTCAAACCACCTCCAGATAATTTGTAACACGAAGGTAGAGAAATGGAACACAAGCAAAGGGACGCCCTTGCGAAAAATACCGAAGACAGCGCAGGCGAGTACCTGATAACTAATCAGGGCGTTCGCATCAATGACAATCAGAGCTCCCTGCAACATCGTCATTGGGAGCGCGAACTCGCCAGTTGAGCAAAATGAAAAATCTAAATCTCAAGTCCAGACCGACTCCTTCGGACAACGGTTCGGTCCATGATCTTACTCAGCGAAACGTTGAACTAATTAAGGAGCTCGAAGAGTCTGCCAGGCACGAACGTACGCGCTCAGACCGGGTGGCTGAAGTCATCGCAAAGTTCTGCGGTAGCATGACCTTTGTCTGGGTCCACATCATCTGGTTTGGGGTGTGGATAATGATCAATGTTTTCCCGGGGCTCCCGCACGTCGATCCGTTTCCTTACACCTTTCTCACGCTGGTTGTTTCGCTCGAGGCAATCTTCCTGTCGACGTTTATTTTAATCAGTCAGAACCATGACGCGAAAATTAGCGACCGTCGCAATCATCTTGACCTGCAGATTAACCTCCTGAGTGAACAGGAAAACACGAAAATGATTGCCATGTTGCAAGCCATCGCTGCGAAAGTCGGCGCTGGTCTTGAAGAGGATCCACATCTACAGGCAATGAGCGCGGACATGGAACCGGAAAAAGTGGTCCAACAGATCCAGGCGCGCGAAGAGAGGTAAACGCAAAATCATGAAAAGAATTGCCCTTGTCACAATACTGCCTTTGCTGTCCTCAGGCTGTGTGTTCGTTGGTGGTTATAGCAGTGGTCGAGGATGGTTTATTTGGCCAGGATCGTTCGTAATCACTCTCGTAGTGGTCGTCTTGTTCTTGCTTCTCAGGCGACGCAGGTAATCCCGCAGATAATTCCATCGGGTGCGCTCTTGCGACAAGACAACCCTGCGCCAGCGATGACTTGCTGGCACTACCAATCCCGTACGGCGGCGAAGACTTCTGGTGGCCCGAATACTTTAGCCCACACTTTTTCATAAACTTCTCATCTTCCGATCACAACTCTATCGCCGAACCGCCTATAATCCGCAACCGTCACGTGTTAACAAGGTGCGAAGGCGCCCTTAGACCTTGTATGTAACGCTGCGTGACTTGAGTGTGTACTTGCCCGTTGCGCAGAAACTGTGTTTCCAACCGCTGGCGGGCGAGACAAACCTTTCCGGCACCGTGTATACCTCTGCAATGTTGGATTTCGGTCCATCGTCAGTTGATGGTTGGCTGGCAGTCCTGGGAGCTGCCGAACTCGGAGTCGAAGAAGAAATGTTGGACCCGCAGGCTCATGAACTGGTGCTCGACGGGAAACGAGTGAAGCTGACAAAGCTGGAATTTGAAGTCTTTCAATACCTCTATCAGCGCAAGGGAGTTGGAGTCTCGCGTGCCTCGCTGATTGAGGATGTCTGGGGCTGGAAACATACAGGCAGTAATGTGGTCGAGGCGGTCGTTCGATCTCTCCGAAAGAAGCTTGGCGACAGATCATCATCGATTGAGACCATCAGGGGGCTGGGCTATCGTTTTCGGACCGTCTGAAGCTACAAAGAGCTCGCCACAGAACTTTTCACGTCACCAGTTGTCGTCAGCCTTTGTCAGTCTTAGAATCTCAAAGTCAATCCATTTCGGGTGGACTTGCGTATATGAGGTGAGGAGAAAGAAATGCTCAAATCACTTTTTCTTAGTTCAGCGCTTTTGTTGGGAGGGTCCATGTTGGCCTGCAATCGGGCAGCCGCGTCCGTCGCTGCAATTCCGGATCCTGCGGTGGATGAAGCCCTTCGAAGTGCGGGGCAAAAGCAAACTATGGTGTTGGCCGGAGGCTGTTTCTGGGGTGTCGAAGCTGTCTTCGAACACATCAAAGGCGTCACGGATGTTAAATCTGGTTACGCCGGAGGAAAAGGTTCTGCGAGTTACGAAGAGGTCAGCAGTGGCAGAACTGGTCACGCTGAATCCGTTCAAATTACGTATGACCCATCAAAGATAACCTACGGAAAACTGCTCAAGGTGTTCTTTGCAGTCGCCCACGATCCGACCGAGGTAGATCGCCAGGGTCCTGATATAGGTACGCAATATCGCTCGGCCATCTTTTATTCGACGGATGAGCAGAAGCGGATTGCCCAGGCCTACATCGATCAACTTAATAAAGCGAAGGTGTTCCCTGCGCCGTTGGCAACGCAGCTCTCGGCACTCGACTCTTTCCATGCGGCCGAAGGCTATCACCAGAACTATCTGGCAAATCATCCGAACGAGCCGTACATCGTCTATCACGATATGCCTAAGCTCGCGAATCTTCGCAAGGAATTTCCAGAGCTGTACCGAGAGTAAGGCGCGTCCTGGTTGACGCCCTGATATCAGCCCTTCTCTGCGGCCTCGGGCCTTCGCGGCGAGTAAATCGATTCAAATACATTCACTGCAGAGACCACAGGAAACGTCAAGATAGCGCCGCGACTTCGCAGCCGATCGCTGCAGAAAAAATTTGACCAGCCTGGCTTAGCTTTGGCTGAGTCGGTCGAGTACTCTTCATTCCCAACAGCTTTAGCCTCATCGATCAAAAAGTCGCGGCGATGATCAGACCCACACATTTTGAGCCCGGCGCATAAACAAAAATGTAATTCACAGGGCCTGTTTGGAACTTTTTTGTTGACTTCGTCGAAATGTTCATGCTATTAGTTCGCGCCACGAACTAATGCAACGGCTTTGATGTTCATGGGCCGAGATTAGAAGCGATACTCTCGCAGGTTACGCCGTTGAAGGGTAGGCGCCTTTGCCGCCTTAAACCCGTGGATACGAATGCGAAAGATCGATCTAAACAACTTTCAGGTTGCGAGAAGCGAGACCGCGCGCGATATTAATCGTCGCATCGTCCTTAACCTTATCCGCAGCCAGCAGCCAATATCGCGAGCAGATTTGGCTCGACATTCGGGCCTCCAGCGCAGCACCGTTTCAGCCATTACCGAACAGTTGATTAATGAGCGCTGGGTCACCGAGGGCGCGAATGGCCAGGTGCTCCGCGGGCGCAGGCCTCGATTTCTGCACCTTAACAAAGAGCGCGTTGGCATTATCGGAATCAACATTCGTCCGGCAATTACGACGGTAGCGCTTTCGGATATTGATGCGCAGTTCTCAGCCCAGGAGTCGATGCCAACTGCGCGTAATCCGAAGGTCTTCATCGATGATCTGATTCCGCGTCTTCGGAAATTGATCAAGATGCAGCCGGAAGTAACCTGCGAAGGAATCGGGATTAGCCTGCCGGGCCGCGTTGACCGCGAGTCTCAACGTCTAGTATTCGCGCCGAACCTTGCCTGGCGTAATTTTGATCTTAAAGGGCCGATAGAAAAGGCTACCGGTTTGCGGGTGGAACTCGAAAATGCCGCAAATTCGTGTGCTTTAGCCGAAGTCTGGTTTGGCCGTCATGCGCAGGGAGTTTCTAATCTAATCGCCCTGACCGTGTCTGAGGGTATCGGGATTGGCTTGATTCTGAATCACCAGTTGGTGCAGGGCTCAACCGGCGTTGCCGGTGAGTTCGGCCACACGACTCTGGTTCAGGATGGGCTCGAATGCCGCTGTGGCAACCACGGATGCTGGGAAATGTACGCATCTAACTCGGCAGCGATCCGCTATTACGTTGAATCCACCTCGCGATCGCGATCGAGCCAACCGACACGCGGCAACGGGCAGGAACTTAATTTCGAAAATCTGGTGCGCCTGACAGAGCAGGGAGATCAAAAAGCTGTGCGGGCGATTGATCAAATGGCGGATTATCTGGGACGTGGAATTGCCTTACTGGTTACCGGCCTGGCGCCAGACGTCATTGTGGTGGTGGGCGAGGTAACGAAACTTTGGAATCAGGTAGGGCCGACGATTGCGCGCGCAATCAAGGCGCATTCGTTCACGGATGCGAAGACTCGGATCGTGGCGACTGACGCTTCGGCGCAACCAAGATTGCGCGGCACGATCGCGCTGGTGCTCCAGAAGCATTTCGGCGCCCCGGTCGTTGCCTAGCGGGCTTTTAGCCAATTTGTTGTGGACACGAATTAATGTGATAGGAATTCGGTTTTCGATTTGAAGCGACAACTTTTAACCCCCAGGAGTCAACTTTGTCGAACAGGTCGCCAGCCTGCCTTGACATCCTGCAACCCGGAACCTGAACAGGTTGGCGCCCTGTTCTATATCTTCGGAGGAATGAGCCAATGTTTAGTTTGACAAAGTGCTGCCGCATCAGGGCACACAGAAAAACTCAGGGGAACGCTGATGATAGTGACTTCATCTCTACTGGCAGAGCCTGGCGGGTGGTGCGCGCTCTAAGTGCCGAAATCCTCGTCATGGGGCTGGTTGCCTTCATCTGGGCCAACAGTGCGCACGGCCAGGTTTTATATGGATCCATGGTAGGCAATGTGACGGATCCGAATGGGGCTGCCGTACC
>Ga0070694_100002042_pt1 | contig 11981 bp, 11 predicted proteins | sample KBSK1251metaG_FD_65470 | JGI IMG/M metagenome (GOLD analysis project Ga0070694, IMG submission 65470) | Corn, switchgrass and miscanthus rhizosphere microbial communities from Kellogg Biological Station, Michigan, USA - KBS K1-25-1 metaG | ecosystem: Host-associated > Plants > Roots >... | reverse complement strand
GGCATCAGCTACGCGGACGTCGTCGACGACTGGATTGCGTCGCGCCCCGACTCGCTCGCGGCCTTCGTCGAGCGGCTCTGCGCGAAAAACGACATCCCGCCGGATTTCTACCGCGCGTCGGCATCCGTCGAGTCGGCCGGCACGCGCGGTTAGTACTCGATCTGCAGCTCTCCGTGGCTCGTCGTCATGCGCAGCAGGACCAGGCCCGGCATGGTGACGCGCGAGGAGTCATGGCTGCTGCGCTTGATCGTCGTGACGCCGCTCTTGGCGTCGAACGTCGCCTGCACCACCAGCCGATCGTGCCCGTTGTGAAGCTCGAACTTCTGGTGGAGCGCCTTCAATGACCCGTCGGCGTTGGTCGTCCACTCGTACTTCTTGACGGCCCGGTCGGGGACGATCTCGGGCTGAAGCACTGCACCCTTCCGGTAGCGATAGCTCATCACCTGGACCCGCGCCTCGTTCGCCGTCTGGCGGACTTTCTCGACGAGCGTCACCTGGTTCGGGTTCTGAACCGGCGCCGGCCCGGTCGCGGGGACGAAGGCGTCCGTGATCGAGAAGGTCTGCACCTCCGCATACCCGCCGTCCCAGTCATCGCCATCGTCCTCGTCATCGCCAACCCACCTTGACGGCACGACGCTGATCGGTGCGAACGCCGACGTCGTCAGGCCCGGCAGGTTGTCGGTGCCGTAGACCTTGTTGGTGCACCAGTACCCCACGGGCAGCCCTGCAATCGTCGTCGTGCATCGCCCGCCGATGCTGGCGGGATCGAGCCTGTTGAACGCCTCGGGCGGCGTGCTGTCGAATCGCAGCGGCGCCTTGCCCGGTTGGTGCGACGGCACGGCGTAGGTCGCGACGTTGTTCGCGTTGTCGGTCACCGTCAGCTGCCCGACGACATCCGCGCCCTCGACGTGGAACACGACCTCACCGATGCTCGGGGTCTGCATCGCCAGCGAGGATGGCCCCTCCGAAGAGACGATCAACCGCACCATCGACACGGCGTTGGAGTCGACGGCCGTGAAGAGGACGCGCGCCTCGGAGTTGTCGTTCTTGATGGTTGGCGGCTCCGCCTCGATCACCGGCGGATCGAGATCGACCATGAGCGTCACGCATTGGAAGAGCACGCCGCAGTTGGCCGCCACCCGCTGCGCATACGGCGGTGCGCCGTTGCCGGCGTTGTCTTCGGCCCAGGCGGCCAGGACGATGCGCCGCTGCATGTCGGTGAACGTCCGCTGCCACATCAGCCCGCCGCCGGGGAGCGGCGTGCACATGCTCGGCGACACGTCCTGCCCGGACTGGTTGCATTCGGCGTCGATATCGGACGCCGACTGACCGCTCGTGTCGAGCATCCGCCACCGGAGCCTGGCCAGCCCGCTGCCGCCCGCGTTGTCGCTCGCGAAGATCTGGACCGTTGGAGGTCCGGTCGCACGGTTGAACCACACCCCGCCGGTTGACTGAACATCGGGCGACGGCGTGACGACGAACCTCACCGTCGGCGCGACGTTGTCGGTCACGATGTGAATCGGCCCGGCCACCATCGGTTCCGACGAGACCGACTTGCCGGTCGAGCCATCCACCGCCGTTGCTGACAGCGTGAAGCTCACGTCGCCGGGGTTCTGGTTCGCCGTGAACCGGTACGTCACGGGCATGGACGACCCGGACGACCCCGTCGCGGCCAGCGTGAGGGCGCCGACGCGCGGGCTCCAGTTCGGCGAGGGCGCGACGAGCGCGTCATTGCTCGGCGCGGCCGCCGCTGACATGCCGGACAGCGTTCGTCCGCCGATGTTCTCGATAGTCGCCGTCACGACGACTTCCTCGCCCACGGCGAGGCGATCGCCGCCGGTTGGAGTGGTCACCGAGACGCCGGTGAGCATGATGGCCGGCCCTGACGGCGACTTGACAGTCACACCCGAGTCGACCGCTTTCTGATCGCTCACGATGACGTTTCCGGCCTGGCCAGAGGCGTTCAACGTGAAGCGAAGCGACGGCACCGACAGGTTCACTCCCGTCACCTGGTAGTCGAACCCGAACGTGGCGTCATCGCCCGCCTTGCCCGCCGCGGCCAGATAGAGGACGGGTGCAGGCGCGAGTCCCCTGGCGACGCCCGCGTGCGACGCGACGATCTTCAATCCGACGCTCCGGACATCAACGGCTCCGGTATTCCTCACGTGCACCGTGACGTGGACCGTATCGTTGTCCTGCACGGTGACCGTGCTCGTACTGGTGCTCAGCGTATCCAGCGTGAGCGCGCCGCGCGCCAGGACCTGGACGCGCTGGCCTTCCTGCTCGGTCACGACCAGGCGTCCGTTGCCGACCGCGACGCCCGTGGGACCGAGAAACAGCAGCTGGCCGGGAATCGGATCGCGATCCTGGAGCATTCCAAGCGTGGCCTGGAATGCGTACGCCGATCCGTCTGCGTTCGCTTTGAACACCTGGATGCGGGAGTTGCCCAGGTCCGCGACGTACACGGATCCGTCGATGTCGACCGCGACGCCTTCGGGGTACTGGAACTCGCCGTTGCCGTTGCCCTGCGTGCCGAACGCGGTGATGAAGTGACCGAGCGGATCGAATACGTCGACGCGATGCGCTTCCGTCTCGGCCACGATGATCCGTCCGGCCGTCACCGTCTGGGATCGATCGAGCTCGACGTCATCGCTCCAATCGAACGGGAAGTTCGAGTACTGGTTCACACCGGACGAGGGCGCCGTGAGGTGGCCGAAAGTGAAGCCGGCGTAATGGCTGCCGTCGGACGCCAGGACCGCGCCGGTCGGGCTCGGGTCGAAGACCTGGATGCGAAGGTTGTTCTGATCGAGCGCGACGATGCGTCCCGTTGCGGCGAGGCTGACGGCGAACGGGCGGTCGAACTGGCCGACCGGCGGGGTGCCGGGAGCATCGTTGGCTCCGAACGAGCCGAAGGCGAACGCCTTGTAGCGCGGCCCTGCCGCGTCGCTCGTGACGAGCGAGCCGGCCGCGTCTTCCTTCAGCACCTGGATGCGATCGTTGTCCGTATCGGCTACGACGATGGTCTTGCCGTCGGGCGAGACGTCCAGGCCGCGGGGAGCATTGAAGTAGCCGAGATGCGACGCGCCATTGCGGTCGCAGAAATCCGTCGGCTCGGAACAGGGATCGCTCGGGCCGTCCGAGTAGACGCGACCGGCGCTGCCGATGGTCCAGAGCACGCTGCCCTGGGCGTTGAAGACCACCAGCCGCCCGTTCAGCGTGTCCGTGGTGTAGATCCGGCCCTGCGCGTCGAGCGCGCTCTGTTTGGGCGCTGAGAGCGAAAGCTCGGAACGGACACTCCCGTTGAGCGGGGCGGGGCCCGCAGGCTGCCACGTCACCAGATTGGTCGTACGATCCGGTGCGCCGATCACGGTGGCCGTGTACGGGGCGACGCCATCGCCTTCGATGACAATGCGGTCGCCATCGTTCAGCCCCGCGACGGTCGACAGGACCGCGCGGCCGGGCGCCGGGACGTCGGTCAAACGCCCGTCGAGAACGTTGACGATGCGGGCGGCAAACGGCGCCTTGAACTGTTCGGCCCACTGATCGCCGGCTGCTTTTGCGGAAAGCGGCAAAACGGATGAGCTAAGAATGCCGAGAGCAAAGACACGGACGAGTCGGGTAGCGCTATTTCGTATCAGTCTCATAGTGTCAGTTTGTGGCAGGATCAAATTAAAGACATAAACCGGGCATGTCAAGGCTCAAAGTCGTAATTTGAGACCGAATAAAGCCTTATGATCCAAAATGATACAGAGAAAGTTCAGGTCATCAGGTTGATGTTCACGGAGGTGCTCGGCCTTGCCCTTCGCGTCGAGGCCGACCTGCGCTTCTGTCGGTTCGAGTCAGTTCTGGCGGGTCTGGAGAATCAGCGACACGCTCGCGTGAGACCGGAGGTGCCTGCCGAGAGGCTTCAGCGCGCGATACGCGGCGTCTACCGCGTGCTGCCGTTCGAAGCGACGTGCCTGAAGCAGTCGCTGATCTTCTGCCGCGCGTGGCGTAGACGCGGCCTGACGGCCGAGCTTCGGATCGGTGTGCAGAAGGAAGGCGGCGTCTTCGCCGCGCACGCGTGGGTCGAGGATGGCGCCGGCAACGTGCTCACCGACCCGCGCGAAGGGTTCAGCCCTGTGCCGCTGCCGGAGATTCGAGACCAGCGACCCAGCGACTGAGCGCCACGACCCTCAGTGCGGCCTCGGTGTCCCAGGCCGATCGCATCGAGTCTCCCACCAGCGACGAGTTGACATAGTCATCGAGGCGTCGCGATGCGACCACGGCGGGAAAGCCGTCGCGCCGGACTTTTTCGTGATGCGGGTGACGCTGCAGCGGCGTCTTCGGCCTGGTGCGGATCACCGGTGGCAACACGTCGCGGAAGGCGTACCGCAGCAAGTACTTGTCCCGGCACCACGGCACCACGGGCACCCGCATGAGGAAGCGCAGCACGCGGAGGTCGAGGAACGGATACGCGACCTCGAGCGGAACTCGCACGTAGGCGGGGTCGAGCCCATCGAAGAGCGACTGCCACAGTGCCGTCTGCAGCGACCCGTACGCGACCGGCCTGACGGGATGCTCGGAGTCGGTCGCGCGCATCACCTGTTCCCACCGCTCCCGCAAACGGAGCCGCTCGACAAGGTCCGGCGATATCCATCGCGGAATCGTCGGCTCCACGGCGTCCGACGGTGAGCGCTGTCCGCCGCCGGTCAACGTGTCAAAGAACGGCGGCCGTCGGCGATGCGCGAGGAACGTATATGCGTCCACCGCAATCCGCTTCCAGCGCTTCGTGCGCAGGAGATACGACAGGTAGGCGCGCCATTCGTAGTGCAGCGCGTTGTCAGCCCCTTCGCCGTTGAGCGCGATGCGGCTGTGCGCGGCCATCTCGGCGTAGCAGATCCGTCGCGCTTCGCCATGCATCGACGGGAGGTACGGTTCCGGCGTCTCCGGTTCGACGAGATCGTCCCAGTCGCGCCGGGCATCCACCGCGTAGCACCGCACCGGAATATCCATGTGGCCGGCAGCCGCGACCGCGGCCTCACGCTCGTCGTCCGGGATCAGCGATTCGTAGACGAACGTAAAGCCGCGAACCGGATGATCGGCAGATGCACGGTTCAGGCGGACCGCCGTTGCGGCAATGGCGGTCGAGTCGAGTCCGCCGCTGAAGAAGATGCCGACTCGTTCGCCGCGGACCCGATCGGCCACCGCCTGGTCGAGCAGCGTCCGCAATCGGTCGGCGTAGTCCACCGGCCGGCAGTAGAGCGGCTCTTCGATTGGAAACTCCCAGTAGGGGCGAATCTCGAGGCCACGTTCGGCCGACCACGTCAGCCGGTGTCCTGGCGGCAATCGACGGATGTCCCGGAAGGTCGTCGCCGACGGATCCTCCCGATGGCCGAACAGAAGGAAGTCAGCGACGGCCCGATCGTCCAGCTCGTCGGAGACATCCGGCAACTGGCGCAGGCATTCGATCGCGTTGCTGACCGCGAGCCACGGTCCGATCTCGGTATGAAAGAGCGCGCGGACGCCGAGGGGATCGCACGCGCACAGAAGCCGCCGCGACCGCTCGTTCCAGATGGCAAACGCGAAATCACCGAGGAGATGCTCGACGCAGTCGGCATCCCACTTCAGGAACGCCCGCAGCACCAGGGAAGCGTCCGATGCCGGCGTTTCGCAGGTGCGCGGCGGCAACTTTTCCACCAGCGAGGCCCGATCGTCGATTCGCGCGTCGGCAACAATCCAGCTCCCGCCGTCGAGCGTCAACGGCTGGCAATCGTGCGCCGACCGCGCACCGACCGAGAGACGCGCGTGACCGAGCGCCGCCTGGCCGATGCAACGTGTGGCGTGTCCATCCGGCCCGCGGAAGGCGAGCGCGCCTGTCAGCTGCGCGACCAGTTCCGGCGGCACCGGCGCGCCGTCGGTGCGGACGAGGCAGACGAAGCCGCTCACGACCAGCCCCCGGTCGCGAACCATCGGGGCACGCCGGTCACGATGCGGCGCGCATAGAAGAGGAGCAGCGAACGGCGCGATGTCAGACCGTACTTGCTGCGGATGTATTCAGGCGGCGGAAAGAGGTGCTCGGCAACGAGGCGAACGCGGTGACGCCATGAAAGCGCGCGCAGGTCGGACAGCAGGCCGTCGACGAGCCGCACGTCTCGCGAGACGTAGATTGACGAGGGCTCGTTGCGCGCGTCGCCCAGCGCCGCCATCACGTCGCTCGGGACCGGAGAAGAGAAGAAGTCCGTCGCCAGCGCCAGTCCACGCCGGCAGACTGCTCTCACCTCGCCGCGCGCGGCCACTTCCAGCAGGAATGTCCAATCAGCGGCCGTCAGCCGCTCCGCGAGCAGGTGGATGTCGTAGAGCCACAGCAGTTCCTCGGAGTCGCGATGGTGCGCCGCGCGGTGCAGGCACGCCAGCAGCAGCGCGTCCGGGTCCGATAGCCCGCGCGCGGCCGGCCCGAGAGCAGGCACAGCGATGCTGCGAGACGCCAGGTCGGCGTGGGAGGCGGCTCGTGCGATCACCTGCCAATTGGCGATCTTCCAATGGACATCGAGCGCGTGGACGATGCCGAACCCGTCGATGCGCGTGAAGGACGCCTGCGAGACGACAAGCGTCCCCGACGTCGACGCCGTGCGCTGATACCCCTGTGCGCTCAACGCCTGGAATACCGGTCTCGCGCGCTCGGGAGAGACGAGAATGTCGGTATCGAGCCGCGGCCGGAGCCACGAGTGCGGGTAGTGCGAGTGCGCGAGCGCCGCGCCCTTCAACAGCAGCGGCCGCGCGGCGTCGATGGCGGCAATCCGCTCGAGGACGGTCGCGATCTCCCGGTTGCGGACAGCATCGACAACGGCCGCTGCGCGCTCGTCTTGGCGAAGACGCGTGGCCTCGGCGCCAAACCACGCTTCGACCTCATCGCCCTGCTGGGCGATTCTCCACGCCGCGATGCGCTCGACCCGGTGCTCGCGCGCGAGCTCGAGAAAGATCTCCCGCTCGTGAACGGCGGGCGGCGAGACGCGAGTGCCCTTGACGAGCGCCGCCAGCAGGCGCACCGATGGAGCCGGCTCGCTATAATCGCGTGGCATGTTGCAACTGACCCGTGCAGCATTCGTCTGCACGGAACCGCCCGAGGCGCTCGACGCGCTGCGCCGTTCGTTCGAGGCCGCGCACGTCATCAGGCTGCCCGGGTTTGTCGATCCGGAGCTGCTTGAACTGATCCGGCAGACCGTGCGCCGCGCGCATTTTTCGGAGCGGGAGGACGAGGGGTTCGCGCGCGAGGCGTGCATGGACCACAACAGCACGCTCGGCCTCCTGTTCCTCGTCATGAACGATCCGAAGCTGTTCGACGTCATCCGCCGAATCACGGGATGCGCGCCGATCGGTTCTTTCGCCGGACGGATCTACCTGATGCGGGCCGGTGAGGCGCATCACCGCTGGCATTCAGATGTCGAGGGTTCCCGTCTGATCGGGATGAGCGTCAACCTGACCGAGCGCGAATTTGCGGGCGGGCGCTTCGAGCTGCGACACGCAGGCGCCACCGATCCCGAGTGGAGTTTTGCGAACGCTGCCGGTGGGGACGCCATCCTCTTTCGCATCGCCGCGGATCTTCAGCACCGCGTGACCGACGTCGAAGGCGACGTCCCTCGAATTGCCTTCGCGGGCTGGTTCCAATCGGCGCCCGATTTCCACGCCGTCTTGAAGCAGGGCGCGAAAAGCGCCGAAAAGCATGAAGTATACTGACCCATCTCATACGGATGACCAAGCTTTCGCTCGATGACTGCCTGACGCCGACCGACCAGGTTGTAATCCGCGAGCTGGCGGGGGAGAGCGTCATCCTGGACTTGAAGAGCGGGTCGTACTATGGGCTCAACGGTGTCGGCACTCGCGCGTGGAGTCTGATGGCCCGCGGCGGCTCGCTCCGCGACGTCAATACCGCGCTGACCGACGAGTACGACGCGCCTGCGACGGTGATCCAGGAAGAACTGCTGACATTCGCGGCGGATCTGTGCGACCACGGCCTGTGTCGCATCGGTGAGCGAGGTGAACATGGCTGACGACCACGCGCAGCCCCCGTCCGATGATGCTCCCGTGCAATCGAAGAAGCCGTACGAGGCGCCACGGCTGCAGGTGTATGGCGACATCGCCGCCTTGACGCGGAAGGTCGGGAAGACGGGTCTCGTCGACGGCGGTACGGGTACCACGAAGGCGACCCGACCCTGATCGGCGCAAGGCACGCGATGAGCAGCGTGCGATACGTCGCGTACGGTCTCGTCCTCGAATCGAATCGACCGCTGCCGGGCCTCGCCGCCTGCCACTCGGGGCAGACCGCCGATGTCCTCATCAACGTCGGTAAGGACGCCCACCCCGCGCCCGTTCCGACCGAAAGCATCTATTACGTCAGCGACTGGCGGGATACGCGTATGGGCGAGCCGGGTTTGACCATCTCTCGCTCGATCGACGGCTCGTTCACCTTCCGCTATGCGGAGGGCGTCGACTTTCATATCGACGAGGGTGGCCGCCGGATTGGCGCGCGGTTCGCCACGCATTCCAGCCTGGTCGACATGACCAGCTTTCTCACCGGTCCAGTCCTGGGGTTCGTGCTGCGGATGCGAGGCGTCATCGCGCTGCACGCGTCCGCGATCGACGTCGGCGACAAGGCGATCCTCCTCGTCGGTGATGCGTTCGCCGGCAAGTCGACGACCGCCGTCATGTTCGCGCGGCTCGGCTGCGGGATCCTGACGGAAGATCTGGCTCCGTTGCACCTCGAGGACAGTGCCGTTGCGGTGCGACCCGGGTGCACCGAGGTCGCGCTGCGGCCCGACGCCGTCAGGTACCTGTACGGCTCCGCCGACGCGCTGCCGCGCTTCAGCGACAACTGGGAAAAGCGCCGCTTCGATCTGTCGGCCACCGGCGCCTTCTCGGATCGGTCGCTTCCGATTGCCGGAATCTACGTGCTCACCAACCACGCCACCGCTCCGGACGCGCCGTGCGTCCGGACGATGTCGGGAGGCCAGGCGATGCTGGAGCTCCTCGCCAACATCTATGCGAATCGTCTGTTCCACCCCGAGCTGAGAGTGCGCGAGCTCGACATGGTCCATCGGATCGCTCGAACCATTCCCGTCAAGGAAGGGGTCACCGGCGGATGGAGCAGCCCGGTCGAGCGGTTCTGCGAAGTGGTGCTCGACGATGTTCGTGCGTCCTGAATTCTGGGATGCGGCCGAGTGCCGGCGGATCAGGGCGGCCATGGACCGCGCCCCGAGATCGCCGGCAGAGATCTATGCTGACGGCTTTCGGGTAGACGAGGCAGCGCGTCGCGCGTTCGACGTCGACGTCGAAGATGCCCTGATCGAAGAAGTGGTGCGGGCCATCGACGCGGCACGTCCGCAGGTCGCCGCGTTCTTCAACGTGACGCTCTCGGGCGCCGAGGGCCCCGGTTTCCTGCGGTACGAACCCGGCGGCTTTTACGGCCAGCACCGTGACGTCTCACCGGAATGGGAGCAGTTTCCCCGGCGCATCTCGGTCGTGGTGTTTCTGACCACCGCGGGCGAGGACTGCGAAGGCGGCTCGCTGCGCGTGTACGGTCCGGAACCGCTGGACATCGCGCCGCGCGCGGGGCTGTTTGTCGCGTTTCCGTCGGAGACGCCGCACGAAGTGCTGCCCGTGACCGCCGGCGTCCGCGACGCGATCGTCGATTGGTTTTACTGAATGGATTGACGCTCCTATTTCTTCGGTGGCGGGTGGACGCCGCCCAGCACGCCACGCGCATCCATCGGGAGCCGCTCTTCCTCGTTCTTCGACGGCTTGAACCAGTCCGCCAGGCGCGACAGCCGGCCTGACGTTTTCTGCTTCGCCTCTTCGAACTGCTCGATGGCGTCCAGGGCGGCCGCGAGCGTGCCGACGACCCCGATGCCGCGCGCCAACGACTGGTCGCGGATGGTCTGGTCGTCCTTGCGGAGCAGCAGGATGGCCTTCGAGCGCGACGCGGCGATGATGTCGACGCAGTTGGTGAGGCGGTCGTCCACCGCGACGTCGAGCTTCAGCGCGTTGGCGGCATCGCCCCGCGAGCCGGGCACCGTGAGCACGGCCGGCAGCGGGAAGCCGTGGCTCTCGAGCCACCACTGCGTCTGGAACTGCGTGGTCTCGCCCGCGCTCGAGGGGCGGGTGGTCATGAAGTAGACCTCCCACCGGCGCTGGCGCGAAATCCTGTACAGCCGTTCGATCTCCTCCGGCTCGTACGGCTCCAGCTGCAGCCACCATTGCGCCGTCCGCCCGATGTGATCCCAGACGCGCTTCATCGCGTCGGCGGCCAGGGCGCGCGCGGCCGGGTCCGACGGGTCGTGGCTTCCGGCAGGGCCGTTCATCTGCGCCGCCGTCTCCCGGAACGCCTTGTTGAAGTTCGCGACGACGCCGTCGACGTCGAATCCGACACGGATGCTCATGCGGCACTGCTCTCCGACGAGGGTTCGCCGCGATCCACCACCGCGAGCGCCGCGAGGATGGCGGCCAACAGGAGATTGGCGGGGGCGCGCAGGCCGGTTTCCCAGATGCTCTGCACCGCAATCGCGACGAGCCCCGCGCAGGCGCCGATGCGCACGAATCGATGCGAGCCTTCGTCGCCGGCCATCCGGCGCCGCGCAGTGCGCGCGAGGAGCACGAGCCCGCACAGCACGAGCACGAGCAGGATCACGCCGCCTTCGGTCAGCAGTTGCAGGTATTCGTCGTGCGCGTGGTTGAACAGCACCTGCCGCGCGGTCTGCTGGTCGACGAACATCGCGTCGGCGAACGTGCCCTGGCCGGTGCCGAAGAGCGGGAACGCCCGGACGATGTGCAGCGTGTCGCGCCAGATGGTCATGCGGCTGACCGCACTCGGGTCCGGCGGCGCCAGCGTGCTCATGACGCGCTGCACGACGCCTTCCAGGTTGAGCCAGGCGGCGAGGGCGAGGAGCACCGCGGCGGCGCCGATGCCGACCCGCAGACCGCGCCCGCGGTCGCGGCGCCCCAGCGACGTGCCGACGACCACTGCCGCCACCAGCGCGACAAACCCTGAACGCGACAGCGTGGCGGCGAGCGTGATCAGCATCGCGCCGAGACATCCGAGCGTCGCCAGCGAGCCGCCATCGGACAGGGCGACGAGCACCGCGTGCGACCCCTGGCGCAGGCGGTCGGTCATGTGCGCGCGCACGTGCATGGCGAGGTAGCCGGCGACGAGGCTGATGGCCAGCACCAGCCAGGTCGCGAGCTGATTGCGATCGACGAACGGGCCGAAGGGAACGGCGCGCGGATCGGGCACCGTCCAGTTCCAGAGCACCGTCCGCGGCGCCGTGGCGCGCTGCGCCAGCGACACGAGCGCGCAGGCAAATCCAATCCACGCGAGCAGCCGCCCGGCGGCGCGGCTCCCTCCATGCGAGAACGCCTCACGCGCCGTCCAGAAGACCAGGGCCGCGGCGAGCGCAATCATGAGGCTCGCGCGCGTCGCCGCGGGATGAATCGAGAGCGGGCGCCACCCCCCAAACGCCTCGAGCGCGTAGGCGTCCTGCAGGTTCGGCGTGCCGGGAGAAAGTGTCCGGAGGACCACCGCGGGCAGCGGCGTCATCTGGAGGCCGATGAAGGCGAGCGCGGCGATCACGATGAAGTCGATAGAACGAGTGCCGGCGTCAGCGCCGACGCGCGCGCCGGACAGCAGGAAGAGCGCCGCCGCGGCGACCAGGCCGGGCAGCACGGGCCACGCGTAGCGCCCGCCGACCGAGGCGAGCATGAACGCCGCCAGCAGCACGAGCGCCGCGGGCAGCAGCGACGGCCATCCTCGGCTAGCTCGCGGCCGGCGCTTCCGCGTAGTAGCTCTTGTACTGGTGGCCGTAGTACCGCGAGTAGTAGTAGCGGTTGCGGTCGAAGTCAACGCGATTGAGGATAGCCGCAATCGAGCGCGGATGGCCCGACTGCAGCGTCTCGATTGCACGCTCCGCGAGGCGCCAGCGCGTCATCTCGGCGCCGACGACGAAGGCGAC
>Ga0070694_100002041_pt1 | contig 11981 bp, 9 predicted proteins | sample KBSK1251metaG_FD_65470 | JGI IMG/M metagenome (GOLD analysis project Ga0070694, IMG submission 65470) | Corn, switchgrass and miscanthus rhizosphere microbial communities from Kellogg Biological Station, Michigan, USA - KBS K1-25-1 metaG | ecosystem: Host-associated > Plants > Roots >... | reverse complement strand
CTTTGATGCTGTGCCGAAGTTTTTTCACACGCAGAGTATCTCACAAAAAGGAGACCGGCGCTTCGCTCCCTGGAATGAATTCCGAGTGGCTGCGCCGTAATTTCTATGAAACGTATCTTCAGTGTTAGTCTGATTGGCTGTTGTTTAGTGGTAGGTCTGTTCCTGACGTTTGGTTCCACCCGTGCGTCAGTGAATTCACCCGCCCTCGTCACCTACAATAAAGAGATCGCGCCGATCATCCAGAAAAACTGCATGGTCTGCCACCGGCCCGGCGAGATCGCGCCGATGCCGTTTACCAATTACAAGGAGGTGCGGCCCTGGGCCAAATCCATCCGTGAAGCGGTGACGACCGGTCAGATGCCGCCCTGGTTTGCGGATCCAAAACACGGCGAGTTTTCCAACGATTGCCGTCTCTCGCCGAAGGACGTTGAGTTGATCTCGGCCTGGGTCGAAGGCGGCGCGAAGGAAGGCGAGGCTAAAGACCTGCCGCCGAATCCGTCCTTCCCTGAAGGCTGGCAAATCGGCAAGCCGGATGTGGTGCTGCCGATGACGGTGGACTTTAACATCCCTGCCGAAGGCGTGATCCCTTACAAGTATTTCGTGGTGCCAACGAACTTCACTGAAGACAAGTACGTCCAATTTGCCGAGATTCGTTCGGGCGACCGGGCACACGTGCATCACGTCATCATCAGTGTGCGCTATCCCGACTCAGGGCCGTTGCCGGCGGCGGGCGAGTTGACTCCCGAATCTCGCCGCCAATCAGCGGCCAACGCGCCAGCCGGACAACAAGCGCGCAGCGTCGAAGACTCTGATGGCCGTCTGGTCGGATGGGCGCCCGGCGAAGCGCCGCTCATTCTGCGTCCCGGCCAAGCCAAACTCGTCAAGAAAGGATCTTCACTCGTCTTCCAAGTGCATTACACAACCAATGGCGAGGCGGGCAAAGATCGCACTAGCGTTGGCCTCATCTTCTCGAAAGCGCCGGTTGAGAAGCGTGTCATCACCGCCGGGGCCACTGGCCGCAACCTGGTGATCCCGCCGGGCGATCCGAATTATGAATCCACGGCGAGCTTTGCCTTCAAAGAAGACAGCCACATTGACAGCCTCCACCCGCACATGCACGTCCGAGGCAAAGACTTCCTCTATCGCCTGGTTTACCCCGACGGCACGTCGAAGATTCTGCTCTCGGTGCCGCGTTACGACTTCGCCTGGCAGTTGACTTACTTCCTCAAAGAGCCGGTGGCCGCGCCCAAAGGCAGCCGCCTGGAAGTGGTCGCGCATCACGACAACTCAGCCAAGAACAAATTCAACCCAGACCCGACCGCCACCGTCCGGTGGGGAGATCAGACTTGGGATGAAATGATGATCGGTTACTTGGACTACACGGTTGACAAACAGGATTTGCGCCGAACGGCGTCGCAACCGGGAAGCAATGGCGACCGGCAGCAGAAATAAGGAGGACACCATGAAACGTTTGCTCAGTATCATGCTCGTCATGCTGTTTGCGGCAGCGGCGCTGGTGATGAGTCGGGACCAGACCGCTGGGGCCGCAGGCGTGACCTTCACCAAAGATGTCGCGCCGATCATCTTCAACAAATGCGCCAACTGTCATCGCCCTGGCGAAGTCGCTCCGATGTCGCTCACCTCGTACAACGAAGTGCGTCCGTGGAGCAAAGCCATCCGCGAGCAAGTCATCGAACGCGAGATGCCTCCCTGGTTTGCCGATCCGCATGCTTCCACGCTCAAATTCAGCAACGACCGTCGGCTTTCGCAAAAAGAGATCGAGACCATCGTCGCCTGGGTTGATGCCGGAGTGCCGAAAGGCGACGACAAAGATTTGCCGCCGCTCCCCAAATACGCGCCGGGTTGGACCTTCGGTGAACCCGACATCATCATTGACATGCCGATTGATTTCGAGGTTCCGGCAGAGGGCGAATTGCCAATGCAGAATTTCTATGTCCCTGTTCCCTTCACCGAAGAGAAATGGGTCGAGAAGGTCGAATTGCGTCCCGGCAATCCAGCGGTTGTGCATCACTCGATTGCCAACGTAGTCAATCTGCCCGAAGGAACCAAGATCGTGAACGGTAAAGCCGTGCGCGATGGTGCCGCCGTCAGTCGGCTCAATAATCAGTCAGCCAGAGAGACGGGGGGCTTGAGCGAAGGCGGAGGACGAGAAGTCTTCCTGAGCCAGGATGCCTTTTCCCGCGCTGGCGCTTTCAAGCTGGTCGGACAAGCTCCCGGCAAAGGCTTTGAGCAGCATTTCCCAGGCACGGCCAAACGCATCCTGCCGGGCATGTACATTCAGTTTAATATGCACTACCAGCCGAGCGGGCGCGTTGAAAAAGACCGCTCGCGTCTCGGTTTCTGGTTTGCCAAAAAGCCGGTCACGCACGAAGTCCTGACCAAAGGCGTCAGCGATACGGTCTTTATCGCAGGCAAAGAATTGAGCGAAACCCGCATGGTCAACGGCCGAGAAGTCAAAACGCGCGGCCGGATTCCCAACATTCCGCCGAACGTGGACAACTGGGAGATCGGCGGCGAAGTGTTGATTAAGGAACCGATCACGCTCTATGCCTTCGCGCCGCATATGCACCTGCGCGGCAAGGACATCAAATACACGCTCATCTGGCCCGATGGCCGGGTGCAGGTGTTGCTCTATGTGCCGAAGTTCGATTTCAACTGGCAGCTTCATTACGAACTGGCCGAACCGCTCAAGATTCCGGCAGGCAGCAAACTCGTCTCGCTGGCCCACTATGACAACTCAATCAAGAACCGCTACAACCCGGCTCCCAATAAAGAGGTTTTTTGGAGCGAGCAGAGTTGGGATGAAATGTTCATTCCGTGGTTCGAGTACACGGTGGACAGCAAAGACATGACCAAAGCATCCGCGACGCGAAGCGGGGGCAAATAATGAATAGGAGCGGTAGTCGCTGAGCAGGGATGTGACAAGCTACCGCCCTATAAATCAACGCAGGATGGAGACGATATGCTTTTGATCAAGGTAACAATTGTGATCGCGCTGTTAGCGGTCTTCGCTGTGGCTTCCCAATCGCCGGAGGCTTCTTTGTCGGATGAGCGCCTGACGATTCACACGCTGGTGCGGGAAGATATTTTTGCGGGCTTTCTGAACGATGATCTGACGCGGATGACCAGAGGCGAGAAGAACATCGAGACCTTGCTTGAAAAACGCCCTGATGCCAAAGCCGACCTGCTGGCCTGGAAAGGGGGCGCAACGCTTTACCGCGCCGTCAATGCACTCGAGAACAAACGTCAGGACGAGTTCAAGCAAAAATATCAACAAGCGCTCGATATTTTCGCTCAGGCCCGGAAGATTCAGCCCGAAGGCGGCGGCCTCGCGGCGATTGAGGGCGGCAGTTATGTGCTCTTCGCTGATCGGTTGCCGAAGGAATATCGAGAGGCGGCCTGGGCGCAGGCCTATGCTTCATATCAGATTCTCTGGAAGCAGCAATCAGGGGCAATTGAAAGGTTTCCGGTGCATTTCAAAGGAGAACTGCTCGGCGGACTCGCGCAATCCGCGCTGCGGACAGGTCGCACGCAAGAAGCAAATCAATACCTGGATAAGATCCTGGTTGTGTTGCGCGATACTCCCTACGAACGAGTGGCGAAGCGCTGGAAAGAGGATCCCAAGTCGGCTGAAAGTTCCAGCATCACTTGCATGAGCTGTCATGAAGATGGTCGCCTGGCAGCTCGCTTAACCGCAGTCAATAAGAAATAATCACCCCCATTATTGATATGATCCGCATCCTGATTATCGCCCTGCTCATCTTTACGCCGCTGCTACCTCAATCCGGGCAGCAGACTTCTCGACCGACGGAACCGACCGATCAGATGCCGCCGCCGAACATGGATTACTTCGTCGGCACCTGGACGTTTGATTGGAACGTACCCGAATCTCCGCTCGGCCCGGCAGGTAAGCTCAAAGGCAAAGAGACCTACAAGAAACTGCCTAACGGCACCTACGAAAGCGAGATCGAAGGCGAAGGCCCGTCAGGCCCGTTCAAAGGACGCGCGACGACCACCTACAACGAGAAGGAAAAGCTGGTCACTCGTTCTGAAACAAATTTTTTGGGAGTGGCGCTGAGCAAGAGCGGGCCGATTGGCGGCGATCTGGGCGGTTACTACACCATCTTCTGGGAAACACAACCGATCAAAAAAGATGGCAAGACGGTCAAGCTGAAAGGTAAGACGCAGATGCTCTCACCGGCCAATTACCGGTTGCAGGTACAGATTTCAGTTGATGGTGGGCCGTACACCAATTTCGGGAATCCGTGGTTCCGCAAGACTGAAAGCAAACCCTCTTCATAAGCCTTGGCGCTTCGGTCTCACTGGGAGACGATGGTGATTCAATCAGCTTGGCGAGGCCGAAGTCGAGCGCTTTGATGTAGCCGTCGCGCCGCACCATGATGTTCTCCGGTTTTCGGCGCTACTTCTTCAACAACTCCGTCCAGTTCTGCACTACTGTCAGAGGCCGCAGCGAAGCGTCTTCCAACTGGCGGATCACCAAAAACTTCTGCCCGTCGGCGCTCACGTCATAGACATACCGGTTGAGGCGGCGGCCAAAGCTCCCCACCTCGAAGAGCGCCACAGGTGTGCCGGCTCTAAAGCGCGCGCCCGTTTGCACCGGCACGGCCATCAGCTTGCCATCCGCCGCCACGTAGTAAAGTTCCCGCCCATTGCGCCGCCAGCGCGGCAGCATGCCATCGCCCTTCGAGACCAGCATTTTCCGCCCCGGCTGAGGGAAGGACTGCACGTAGATTTCAAAGGGGCCAGAATCGTTTGACTGATAAGCCAGCCAGAGTCCGTCCGGCGAGACATTCCCATAGCTCTCGTCGAACGGCGTCGCCGTGTAATTGCGCGGCTGGCGGTCACCGAAAAGTGGCAACAGTCCAAGATCCATTTTGGTTTTCTCATGCGCCTGGCGATAGACAATGAACTTCCCATCGCTCGACCAGTCACTCGTCAGCAAGAGTTGTTGGTCGCCCTTGAGCAACAGTTCTTCTTTGCCGTCACCGCTCAAGCAGTAAAGGCCCCAGAACCCAGCCCGATTTGAGGCAAAGGCCACCTGGCTGCTATCCGGTGACCAGATTGGATAGGTGTCAGTGCCTGGGTTGAAAGTCAGGCGCCTGGGCGTCGCGCGCGACAGATCGAACTGCAAGATGTCAGAAGTCTCCACTTGCGGATCGTTGCAATCCAGCAGCACCTGCCCGCCATCCGGCGAGAGTTGCATCGAACGATAGTCACCCGGTGAGCCAACCGCCTCCAATTGTTTGCCGCTGCGGTCGTACCAGAAGAGTTGGCTGTTCTGATTCCCTCCTCTGCGGTAAAGCAGCTTCCGGTCGCCAAAGACCGACAGATCGGCATAACGAAAGGGCGCCTCGTAATACACCTCTTCTGTGACTGGCACTGGATCACCGCTGATGACTAGCTTGGCAGGGTCGAACGGCTGCGCCAGAATCTTCCGTCCCCGCATCAAGAGCAGGTACCCGGCCGAGGAGTATTCAGCTTTCGTGTCGGCGCGCAGCAGAAAACTGGTTTGCGGACTGTCGAGCGAGCCGAGCCGAATGCCGCGATAATCAGGTTGTCCAGCTTGGGTAAAAAAGATGAAATGGCGGCCATCAGGCAGGAAGTTGGGATAATTATGTCCGGTCTCAAAGCGCGCAGCATCGAGGCTGGTGACGGGTGTTACTGTCCCGCCTGATTCAGAGACCTGAGAAAGCCCGGCCCCATTAAACTGAGGGGCAAAAAGAATGACGCCCGAGTTGCTCCACGCGCCGCCAGCCCCAAGCGGCACATCGCAGAGTTTGGTGGGCAGGCTGCCGCCGGAGGCCTCGATTCTTTTGAGCTTGCTCTGGGCGAAAAAACCGATGCTCCGGCCATTCGGCGACCAGAATGGGCACTGCGCTCCTTCCGTGCCTGGCAACAGTTCGGGTACTGCCCGATCGAAGTAATAAAGCCACAGCCGATTGACTCCTTCAGTCACTGCCACCATCACCACGCGCTGCCCGTCAGGTGAAAAGGCTGCCCCGCTGATATCAAATGAGGCTGTCTTTTCCGGTAGCGGCAGGTAAGTGTAAGTGACGTGGGTCTCGACGCGCGCGCGGAGGAGCCAGGCTACCGTCATCGCCGTCAGCACCGTCAACGCCGCCACAATCCACGCCAGCCGCGCATTATCAAGCAGTCGTCTCTGGCCCACACTCCCCGTCACCACTGGCAACGCCGCCGCCATGTCCAACATTGAAGCTGGCTCCGATTCTGGCTGCGGCTCTGGCCGCGCACCTGACGGCGTGGGCAATGCTTCGAGCGCAAAGCCCAAATCGCGCGCCGACTGAAACCGCAGTTCCGGCTTCTTCTCCAAACAATGCCGCACGATCTTTTCAAGCTGCGGGCTGATCTGTTTGTTCGTCTCGCTCAGCCCCGCCAACCCCGGTGGCTCTTCCTTCAGAATCGCCGCCATCGTCTCGGCCATAGACCCGTGCTGAAAGGCCCGCTGCCCGGCGAGCATTTCATAGAGAATCAAGCCGAACGAAAAGAGGTCGGAGCGCTGATCTATATCTTCGCCGCGCACCTGCTCCGGCGACATATAGCCGACCGTCCCCATAATCACACCCGCATCGGTCAATCTCTCTTGGCCTGGCATCCGCGAATCAAGCCCTCCGGCGAACTTTTGCGGCTTCAGTTTCGCCAGCCCGAAGTCGAGAATCTTGACGCGTCCATCGCCCGTGACAAACAGATTCTCCGGCTTCAGATCACGATGGACGATGCCTTTCTCGTGCGCGGCTGAGAGTCCGGCGGCGATCTGCCGGGCATAGTCCAGCGCGGTGCGGACCGGCAGCGCGCCGGCTTCAAGGAGCAACAGCGCGCGCAACTCCGCGCCTTCCAGCCATTCCGCGACGATGTAGGGCGCGCCCTCGTAATTGCCGATGTCGTGAACCGTGAGGATGTTCGGATGATTGAGCGCCGAGGTCGCGCGCGCTTCTTGCTCGAAGCGGCGGAGCCGATCGGCATCTTGGGTGAACTGGGCGGGCAGTAACTTGAGCACGATCTTGCGTCCCAGCCGCGTGTCCTGCGCCAAGTAGACTTCGCCCATCCCGCCGCTTTCCAGATGATTGAGGACTTCGTAATGGCCGAGTCGTTGCCCGGCGGCCAATTGCATTTTGGCGACTTCCGCAACTTCTGCGACTGGCATCGCTCTGGCCGCCTTTTCCCAGACGGGCGCGGAAAATTGATGATCGTCTTCTTGCGCCGCCGCCAGCATGGCGAGCAGTTCGCGTCGCAAGGCTTCGTCGTTCGCACAGGCTGCATCGAGAAACGCGGCGCGTTCTTCTGGCGCCAGTTCCCGCGCGTCGCGGAAGAGTTGGTTGACTCGTTGCCATCGTTCAGGGGACATCGTTTTGCCTCCTGTCCAACTCGCATTTGAGCCAGGCTTTGGTGAACTCCCATTCGCGCTCCAACGTGCGCAGCGGCATGTCGAGCGCCTCCGCCGTCTCTTTCATCGTCAACCCGCCGAAAAAGCGCAGCTCCACCAACCTGTGTTTGAGCGGATCAAGGCTGGCCAAACTTGTCAGCGCATCGTCGAGCGCGACGATGTCCGCCCAGATTTCCTCTGCCTCGCTCTCCGCTTCGATCAGCGAAACGCGAATCCCGTGCTTGCGATATGCCACGCCGTAATCAACCAGCACATTGCGCATCAAGCGCGCCGCCACGCCGATGAAATGGGCGCGATTCTTCCAGCCGACGGCTTTCCAATTGATCAATTTCAGATAGACCTCGTTGACCAGCGCCATCGGTTGCAGTGTGTGATTGGGACGTTCCCGGCTCAGATAGAGACGAGCCAGCCGGTGCAATTCTTTCTCGACGAGCGGTACCAGTTGTGCCAGCGCCTCTTCGTCGCCGTGGTCCCAGGCGATGAGCAGTTGTGTGGCGTCGTGTTCCATCGGGGTCACTCGCATCTCCTGCAAAAAACAAAAAACGAAAGGGCGACTGTTCAGCCGCTGCTGCTACAGGGAGCGTAGGCAAGGCTGAACGGGCCAACGTCGAACGACAAGAGAGGCTGCGGACGACGGGTTCCGGCAAGAATCGCGCGACTGAAAGTGCGCTCGTGCTGATCACTGGCCGGAAGGCTTGGTCTGCCTCCCGGAAACTCGTCTTGTGACTGCGGCGATGAAAGTCTAGCACTCCGCTAAAAAAAATGGCAGCGCGTGGCGGGTTTCGCACGCGAATTCGGCTTTAACTCATGAGGGCATTTTCCACCGGCAGGCTTTGGCGCGGGGACGCGACGCCGCCCGTCAAAGGTTTCGCCACAATGTCGAGCTACAGAGAAAGATCCAGCAGGCAGGCGGAAAGTGAAATCCCGGCAAACAGGTTTGAGAGGTGCGGTATGGGGAGGTCGTGACACTCGATCTCAAATCCAGAATTGAAGAATCGAGTCTGCCTAATAATGGAAAGCTGCACACGCAGTAAAATTCATGTTGGGCCGCACACTCAGAGCATCACTAAGGAGTCTACTATGAAAAGAATCATCGCCATCGCCGTATTTATAATTGTGGGAGCTTCCCTCGTCCTCGGCCAAGTCGGAACGACGACTGGAGGGCCATTCACCGTTGCAGGTGTTCCGATCTACGGAATAGGTGACAACGGGGATCTATATTGGTACTTCCATCAGGGATCCCATAACGGGTCAGTCCTTTGGGCAAACAGGGGGCAACGCGTGAAAATCGGGAGTGTCTGGAATGAAGGGCTGAAGGTATTTAAAGGCAGTCCTCGCGGAGAGGACGGCGTTATTTACAGAGTGGACAGCAGAGGCGACCTCTACTGGTATAAGCACCTCGGACATGCTACCGGATCACAGAACTGGATAAACGGAAAGAAGGTCGGCAATGGCTGGCAGGACGTCCGGATTGCTTTCGCAGCGGGCGATGGTGTTGTGTACGCGATCGATAAGAATGGCAATCTGCTGTGGTATCGGCACCTGGGATATAGAGACGGTAGCGGCACCTGGGCGAACGGAGGGACTGGTTCGAAAGTAGGTGTTGGGTGGGGCGGCGTGCGGTTTGCCTTTGCGGGCGGCGACGGCATCATTTACGCGGTCGATCGCAAGGGAGACTTATACTGGTATCGTCACGAAGGACATACAAACGGAACATTCGTGTGGGCTAAAGGTGCCGCCGCTACTAAGATCGGCAATGGATGGAACGAAGCAGCGAGCGCTTTCTCAGGCGGGAACGGCGTTATTTATGCGCTGAAGCGCGATGGCAATCTATATTGGTATAACCATACTGGCATCGCAACTGGTGCCGGTACATGGACGCCCCCCGGCACAGGGAACCGGATTGGCACGGGATGGGAAGAGATGGTCAGGATCTTCTAGCCAGGAAAGACAATGGGGACAGGCTCCGCAATAACACTTGGTGCCCAACAAGGCGGTGTTGGGTCGCATCGCAATTCCGTTTGACAGCTAACGTGAATCAATCGCAACCACGCTCCGCGCATCGAGGCTCGCGTGGTTTCTGCGCGAAGCAGAAAATCACGTTGCGTGGTTACGTCGCGCGGGCTGCCCAACAAATCGTTGCAGGTGAGCGCGGGATAGTGCCTTTCTCAACTAGCTTCGTCCGGCGCGGGTTGCGTGCCACCGCCCGCGCCACATGAACTCAACTGTTAGGCGGCTGGCTTTTATCAACCTCAATCCAAATTGCGTAACATCAGTTAATCACATCGGAGGACATGATGAATCGAAGAGATATGTTGAAGTATGCTGGAACCGGCACTGCTGCTAGCCTGCTGGGAGTAACAAACACTCCTGAGGCCCAAGCGCAGGGCGGAACATTAAACGCTATCTGGGTGCACGGAACGGCTGTCGAAGCCGAAGACCTCGGAGCCTTGAATGGAATACAGCGAGTGGGATGGGGAACATTATTTCGAGGAAAGTCCAAAGCATTCACTTGGTTCCATATTTCTATTCCGACACCGGTAGTCATCAATGACGTTCGCCCGAAGTTGGAGAGGATTTTTGTTTTTTATAAAACTAATGGTGCGAGCATCAGAAATGTTCACGTCTACGATGGGCCGAGAATCATCAAAGCCTTTGATGATTTGAGACTCGAAGGTGACCGGAGCGGGAATATAGTGCCTGCAAACACTTGGACCTTTGATCGCCCCATGACGCTTGGATTTTCTCTTGGCCTGTCACTCGGGGTTCAGTTCGCGGTCGGGTTTGACTCGGCAGTCACTACAGAAATTCTTTTCACAGCAGCTGGGGCAGACTTTAGGCTGAAGTCTGCGGGACCAATCCTACAAGAAGTAATAAAAGACCCTACCGGAAAAAACATACCAGGACTCAAGAAACAGTAGCGTGTAAAGAGAAGAGGTCAGCACTCCGCTTAAGGTGGAAGGCAAAGCGGCCAGTGTTATCACAGTCAACGTCCAATAATGGCTCGCAAGTTGTGACTGGCGACCTGATGTGGTTTCGTCACGACGGGCGAAACGACGGCAGCTTCAAGTGGGCGTCCAACCAAGGAAAGAAAGTTGCCGTCGGGTGGTTTAAATTTAGCTTCAAGCAAATATCCCCCGACTGAACGATCTCCGATGCTTGTCCATCAGTGTCGGCACAATTGAAAGTGTGAGGCCCAACAATCGGTTCAAGCGGATGGGCCTTAGAATCGGCCCGCCGCTTAACCTAGGCGTTAAGCGGCGAATCGGCCAACGCGTCATGGAGTCATCCATAGGGTTTGAAGAAGAAACCCAAATTATCCGAACTTTGGAGGAAAGATCGATGTCCAACAAAACTTTTACGAGCGAAAAAATTGCCTACAAAATCACGGTGTACCCCGCCCCGTCCGGCGGCAAGAGATTCCCGATGATCCTCTTGGTTCATGGGAATTTCGGACTAGGCCCTCCCTACGGCGACCAAATTCACGGCTTTGCCAAGGATCTCGCCAGCCGAGGTTATTTGACTGCGGTTCCGCAGTATTATCAGGACGACAAGCCTCACCCGTTCGACAGGGAGACCCACGTTCAGACGCTCGCCGATGCGATCGCGGCTGTAGCAGGCCGCCCGGACGCCGACCGGAACCGGCTTGGTCTAATCGGCTTTTCGCTGGGTGCCTCGACCGCGATGACTTACATCGCTGCCAATCCACCCGGAACGGTCAAAGTGCTGGCCGACTTCTTTGGTTTCCTCACCCCGACGATGCGGGCTGGGGTTGGAAAGTTCCCTCCGACCATCATCCTTCACAACAAGAACGATCGGATCGTAAACGTCCATGATTCGGAGGATCTCAACCGGCTTTTCCCGAAGACGACCGATCACCAACTCGTCGATCCGTACGATGAGCATTGGCAGCAAGTGAACCACGCCTTCAAGCCGGGCGGCCCTGTCGACGTTGGCTCCCGGTCGAAGACGACGGACTGGTTCGCCAAGCACCTCCCCCCTACTGGCAAATAAGAGGGTAGGCTCAATCGTTGCAAACGCTGCATAAATCGCAGAGGCAGAGCGTGGAGTCGTTCTTCCTGCTCTGCCTCTGACTTCCATCGTTATCGCACACACTCGCCACTCACTTCATTTCGACCAACTCAATCGCAATCGAGTCTGGCCCTTCGATCATGGCTGCGCGTGTTTGGCTGTTGCCAAACCGGTGCGGTTCTTCAGGCACTTTCACGCCAGATTTCCGCAACCGATCCAGCGCGCTAGTCAGATCCGGCACACTCAACGCAATGTGATCAACGACGTGACCGCGCGAGCTGACGAGCGGGCCGGGGCGTTGGCGTGGATAGATAATCAAACTGATCTCGCCAAAGCGAACTGTCGTCGCTGGCGAACGAATCACGCCCAGTGGTTCGCTCGGCGCGGCAAACGGAACTTCGCAAGGGCCGGTGCGTGGCGCCGTGCTGCGGCTGGTCGCCCCAAGGTGTTTGATATACCAATCAGCGGCGCAGAGCGGAGCATCGCTGTAGAGATGCACATGGAT
>Ga0070694_100002040_pt1 | contig 11983 bp, 9 predicted proteins | sample KBSK1251metaG_FD_65470 | JGI IMG/M metagenome (GOLD analysis project Ga0070694, IMG submission 65470) | Corn, switchgrass and miscanthus rhizosphere microbial communities from Kellogg Biological Station, Michigan, USA - KBS K1-25-1 metaG | ecosystem: Host-associated > Plants > Roots >... | reverse complement strand
CGAGGAGCCCGGCGACGGCGGCCGCGACCTGGCGACGGAGGTCCGCCGGTGATCCCGCTGACCGACGAGCTGCTCCGGCGCCGGCTCGTCGAGCGCGCGGATCAGGCGCCGGACCTCTCGCTCGCGGCGATCGCGCGTTCGGTGACCGCCGAGCCGCGCCGACGAACGTCGCCGATCGCGGGCGGACGAATCGCCATCCTCGGACCGATCGCCGCCGTGCTGGTCGTGGCGGTCGCGATCGCCGGCGGGTTGCTGAGCCGAGTCGCGCCGCCTGCCGTCTCGGGCGGGTCGGCATCGCCGGGGACTGCGACCGCTTCGCCGGCGTCGATCGCGGCCTGGTCGTCGCTGACCTGGGAGAAGACCTCGCCGGTCCCGTTCGAATCCGACGAGACGATCGTGAACGACGCGATTGCCGTCGGCGACGGGTTCGTCGCCGTGGGCACCACCGAGGCCAACCACGCCCTGACCGGCCACGTCTGGCTCTCCCCGGACGGTCGGACGTGGGAGCGGATCGACGACCCGGGGATCGCAACGCTGGTGCCGGCCCGAGTCATGGCCGTCGGGGACACGATCGTCGTGCTCGGCGACCGGCGGACCCCGGGCGACGCCGCCAAACACGTCGAGCTCTGGCGCTCCGCGGACGGGGTCGAGTGGACCCAGGGCCCGAGCCTCCCGGTGCCGGGCGATGCGGTCTCCGCGGCGGGCGGTCCGGCCGGGATCCTGCTGCCCGTCGACAGGCGCATGTTCGTGATCGGGCCCGAGCTGGACGCCTGGACCGAGACGACGACCTGGCCGGCCGACGTCTACCTCGGGTCGCCCGCCTGGGCGGACGGCCGCTGGATCCAGCCGGGAGCGACCGGTGTGGTCGGGGCGAACGCGCCGACGACGGCCACGGTCTGGACGTCAGTGGACGGACGCGCCTGGACTGCACGGACGATGACGCAGTCCACGGGAGCCGCATTCCGGGTCTTCGCCGCGGCCGACGGGCTGGTTGCGATCGGCCAGAGCACGAACCTGTGCCTGTTCTGTTACGGACCGTTGATCCAGCCACAGACGGCCTGGTGGTCGGCCGACGGCACGGCGTGGTCCGCGATCGATCTCCACCTGAGGCCTGGCGACCGGACAGAGTTCGCCGGCGATGGCCGGCGCCTGCTCGATCTGACGGGGCGACTCGGGTTGGGTGATCAGCCATTGGCCCAGTCCGTATCCGAATCGCTCGATGGCCGGACATGGACGCCGATCGAGCTCGTCGATCCGGCCCCGGGCGCAAACGCGTTCGCGGGTCACGTCGTCGTCGTCGGATCGCACGGTGTCGCGATCCTGCCGGGGAGCTCGGTTGATCGTTCGTCGGGTGCCTTCCACCCGCAGCCGTGGTGGGGAGCGCCGATCGCCACCGGCCCCACCGGATCCCCCAACCCCGAGCCATCGACCATCATCGTGCCCGGGGTCGTCGGTTGCGACGAGCTCGGGTTCGATGGGCGGCGCTGTGCCGCGGTCGTCGCCCGCGCGACGGAGCTGGCCGGCGATCCGGCCGGCGTCGTGACGATCGTCGTCCGGAAGGCGCCGGTCGACACGACGCACCTCGGAAGCCATCCGATCGCGACCGTCGGGTTCACGCTCGGCGACGGGACGTCGAAGACGGTCGAGATCCACTGCCTCAACGTCGTCGGCGCCGTGTCCTCGGATCGAGTGTGCTCCGACGATCCGCAGATCCGGATCGACGGCGGCGTCTCGCACGACGTGCCATGCGGCCCCGACCCATGCGATGAGCAGCATCCGGGCGCCACGCCCCCGCCGAGCCCGCGGCCGGAGGTCATCGCCGCGTCGGAGCCGCTCGTGCTGCCGGCGTTCAACGTCCCGCTCGACCACGTCGGCCACTACGACGTCCTCGTCGGGAGCGCCTCGTTGCCGGATGGCCTGCTGTCGGAGCGGTCCGGCGAGCTGGCCGACACGAGGCCGACCTCGTGGTGGATCGACTCAGGCGTCCAGATCGTCGTCCGGCCGGGCGAGCCGTGCACCGGCGAGTCCTGCCCGCAGATCGACAGCATCTATCACGAGGCGTTCCACGGACCTCAGCCGGTCCACGTCTATCTCGTGTTCGACGTCGTCGAGCTCGAAACGCCGGGCGTCGTCCTCGAGGTCCGCAACCTCGTCGTCCGGTGAGGCGGGTCGGCTACGCTTCGCTGCGTGGCGGAACCTGCTGACGCGACGCTCTGGCACGGCGACAGCCGCGAGCTGCTCGCGCGCATTCCCGACGCGAGCGTCGACCTGATCTGCACCGACCCGCCGTACAACCTCGGCGGCTATTCGACCGGCAACATCGACATGAGCTGGCGGAAGTCCTTCAACAACGACGTCGCCGACTGGGACCAGCTCGCGTTCGAGCCCGCGGCCTGGCTGGCCGAGTTCCGCCGGGTGCTGAAGCCCACCGGCACGCTGTTCGCCTTCACGAGCTACAACATGCTCGGCCGCTGGCACGAGGTGTTCGACCCGGTGTTCGACACGTTCCAGTTCGTCGTCTGGCACAAGACGAACCCACCGCCGAAGCTCCGCCGGGCGGGCTTCCTGAACTCCTGCGAGCTGATCGTGGCCTGCTGGGACAAGGGCCACACCTGGAACTTCGGGCGCCAGCGGGACATGCACAACTTCATCGAGTCGCCGATCTGCGGCGGCCGCGAGCGGACGAAGGACCCGGTCCACCCGACCCAGAAGCCGCTGCGCGTCCTGCGCCAGCTCGTCGAGTGGGGCTCGAATCCCGGCGATCTCGTCCTCGACCCGTTCATGGGCGTCGGATCGACCGGCGTCGCGGCGCTCGAGCTGGGCCGGCGGTTCGTCGGCATCGAGCTCGATGAGGGCTACGTCGAGGCCGCCCGGCGCCGGATCGAGGCCGCCGGGATCGCGCTGCGCGCCGCGCCGGGATCGGCCGGGAGCGGCGCGATCGCCGCCACCCGGTAGACTTCCGGGATGCCTCGATACTCGTACGGCGGCCAGGCCCTGATCGAGGGCGTGCTGATGCGCGGCCGCGACGCGATCGCGGTCGCTCTCCGCCACCCGGACGGCCGGATCGTCTATGCCACGGAGCGCCTCGACTCCGGATTCCATGGATCCCGGTGGGCCAGGCTGCCGTTCCTGCGCGGCCTGATCGTCCTGTACGAGACCCTGTTCGTCGGCACCCGCTGGCTCGTCCGGAGCGCGACGATCCAGGCGGCCGGCAGCGGCGAGGAGGGCGACGAGGGGGTCGAGCTCGGCAAGGGCTCGATCGCGCTGATGCTCGGCCTGACGCTCCTCGCCGGCGTCGGGATCTTCTTCCTCCTGCCGCTCCTGATCGCGAGCGCGACGACCTCGAACATCCAGAACGGCCTCGTCCAGCATCTCGTCGAGGGGCTGATCCGGGTCGGGATCTTCCTCGGCTACCTGCTGCTGATCGCCCAGGCCGAGGACGTCCGGCGCGTCTTCATGTACCACGGCGCCGAGCACATGACGATCCACGCCCTCGAGGCCGGCGACCCGCTCGTCGTCGACGCGGTCCGCAAGTACCCGACCGCTCACCCGCGCTGCGGCACGGAGTTCCTCGTCGTGGTCATCGCCCTGTCGATCGTCGCGTTCAGCCTCGTCGGCCGCCAGGAGCCGCTCGTCATGGTCGGCAGCCGGATCGCCCTGATCCCGGTCATCGCCGCGGTCGGCTACGAGATCCTCAAGTGGGGCGCGAAGCATCGCGCCAACCCGATCGTCCGCGCGATCATGTATCCCGGGATCCTCGTCCAGAAGATCACGACCCGCCAGCCGACGAACGACATGATCGAGGTCGCGATCGTGTCGATGGAGCAGGCGCTCCAGGCCGATGGCGAGACGCTCCCCCTCGGCTCCGGCACGCTGCCGCGGGACCGGATGGAGCTGCCGGGGACGCCGCCCGTCGCCGGCGAAGCCGCGGCGGCGCCCGTCACGATCGATCCGCCGCTGCCGGGAGCATGAGCGGCGACGCGGATCGGACCGGCCTCGACGCCCGGCTGCGGGACGTCGTGAGCCAATACGAGGATGTCCAGGCCCAGCTGTCGACGCCGGAAGTGTCCAGGGATCCCGATCGGCTCCGGACGCTCGGCCGCGAGCTGTCCCGCCTCCAGCCGGTGGTCGCGGCATTCCAGTCACTCGAGGCGACCCGCACGGAGCTGGCCGGCGCCCGCGAGATGCGCGAGTCCGGTGACGCGGACCCGGACATGAAGGCGATGGTCGCCGACGAGATCGCCCGGCTGACGGCCGAGGAGGACCGCCTGCTCGAGGAGATGAAGGTCCTGCTCCTGCCGCGCGACCCGAACGACGACCGCGACGTGATCCTCGAGATCCGGGCCGGTGCCGGCGGCGACGAGGCGGCGCTGTTCGCCGCCGAGCTCTACCGGATGTACGTCCGCTACGCCGAGCGCCACCGATTCACGCCGGAGCTGCTCAGCCTCAACGAGACGGGGATCGGCGGGATCAAGGAGGCGATCGTCCAGGTCCACGGCGACGGGGCGTACAGCCGGCTCAAGTTCGAGGGCGGCGTCCACCGCGTCCAGCGCATTCCGGCCACCGAGTCGTCCGGCCGGATCCACACGTCGACGGTCACCGTCGTCGTCCTGCCCGAGGTCGACGAGGTCGAGATCCAGATCGACGAGGAGAAGGACGTCAGGATCGATGTCAAGCGCTCATCCGGTCCCGGCGGCCAGTCGGTGAACACCACCGACTCCGCCGTCCGGATCACGCACCTCGAGACGGGCCTCGTCGTCGAGATCCAGGACGAGAAGAGCCAGCACAAGAACAAGGCGAAGGCGTTCGCGGTTCTCCGCTCGCGGCTGTACGAGCGCCAGCAGGCAAAACAGCGCGAGGCAGACTCGGCGGCCCGCAGGTCGATGGTCGGCGGCGGCGATCGGTCCGAGAAGATCCGGACGTACAACTTCCCGCAGGACCGGCTGACCGACCATCGGATCGGGCTCGACCTGTCCAACCTGCCGCGGGTGATGGACGGCGAGATCGACCGCCTGATCGATGCGCTCGTCATGGCCGACCAGGCGGACCGCCTCGCCGAGATCACCGGAGGTGAGCATGCCGCAGCGTCCTGACGCGCCCCTGCCCACGGCCCCCGCGCCGGCTTCGACCGCCGCCTCGACCCCGGCGCCGACGCCCGCCGGCGATCGAACGACGCCGCGCGCCGACCCCCCGACGCCGGCCGCCGATCCGGCGAGCGACCACACCGGCGGCGCATCGGCCGCGGCCCAGCACGTCGCGTCGACGCCGTCGGGCGAGGCGGGCGGCGTCCAGCTCGTCGATGCCCGGATCGTTCCGATCCAGCAGGCGACGGACCTCGGGAGCGTCCAGGTCCTCAAGCACGGCAACCTGTACCTCCTGACCGACCCGTTCGGCGACATCCACCCCGATTCGCGCGGCCTCGGCCTGTATCACTCGGACACCCGGCTCCTGTCGTGCTCCGCGCTTCGCGTCGGCGGCGTCCGGCCCGTCCTCCTCCAGGGCTCGATGGGCGGCAACTTCCGCGGGTCGGTCCAGCTCACGAACCCGAGCGCCGACCGGAACCCCGACGCCAAGGTCCATCCGGAGGCCGCCGTCGCCGGGCGGACGGTCGGGATCTCACGCGACCGGCTGATCAGCGGCGATGGCCTGGCGGAGCGCGTCCGGATCGTCAATCACGCCGAGCACGACCTCGCGTTCGCCGTCGAGCTCGAGCTGGGCTGCGACGCGGCCGACATCTTCGAGGTGCGCGGGTACCCGCGGCCGGAGCGCGGGACGCTGCTGCCGATCGCGCTCACCGCGACCCGCGCGACGTTCCGCTACGACGGGCTCGACGGGATGCGCCGCTCGACCCACGTCGCGTTCTCCGACGCGGCCGACGACTTCGGGCCGATCGACGGCCGCTCCGACGACGCGCTCGCCCAGGGCGGCTCCGTTCGCTACCGCTGGGACGTCCGGCTCGCGCCGGGCGAGCGGCGCGACCTGCGCTGGACGACGTGGCTGTCGATCGTCCGCGTCGGCGAGGGGCGGGTGTCCGACGACGAGCGGGCCCAGGCGAGCGAACGGGCCCTCCTCGAGACCGAGGCGACCGCATCGAGCCCGAGCGGTCCGGCCGCCCTGTTCCCCGACCCGCCCCGAATCAGCGCCGATGACGGCATCTCCGCCTACCACGCGTGGAGCCGCGGCACGACCGCCATCCAGACCGACCACGAGCTGTTCAACCTGACCCTCGCCCGGTCGCTGGCCGACCTCCGCCTCCTGATCAACGACGGGCCCGGGCCCGGCCAGCGCTACGTCTCGGCCGGCGTTCCGTGGTTCACGACGTTGTTCGGGCGGGATGCCCTGATCGCCTCGCTCCAGGCGCTGGCCTTCCGGCCACAGATCGCGGTCGAGACGCTCGGCGTGCTCGCCGCGTACCAGGCAACCGAGGTCGACGACTGGCGCGACGCGGAGCCCGGCAAGATCCTCCACGAGCTGCGGACCGGCGAGATGGCCGGCGCGGGCGAGCTGCCGCACACGCCGTATTACGGCTCGGTCGATTCGACCCCGTTGTGGCTGGTCGTGTTCGGCGCGACGTTCGACTGGACCGGCGACCGGGCGTTCCTCGACCGCTTCTGGCCGAACGCCCTGGCCGCCCTCGACTGGATCGACCGCTACGGTGACAAGGACGGCGACGGGTTCGTCGAGTACGAGCGACGCTCGAGCCGGGGGCTCCTCAACCAGGGCTGGAAGGACTCCGGCGACGCGATCCGTGACCGGTCGGGACGCGGTCCGACGATGCCGGTCGCCCTTGCCGAGGTCCAGGGCTACGTGTACGACGCGAAGCGCCGGATGGCCGGCCTGGCCACGGTCCGCGGCGAGCTCGACCTCGCCCAGCGGCTCCTCAACGAGGCAGAAGCGCTCCGCCAGCGGTTCGAGGAGCGGTTCTGGGTCGAGGACCAGCGCTACTACGCGATGGCCCTCGACGGGGAGAAGCGCCACCTCGATGCGATCGGCTCGAACGCGGGCCAGTGCCTCTGGTCGGGGATCGTGTCGCCGGCCCGAGCCCGCGACATCGCGGATCGCCTCCTCGGGCCCGCGATGTTCTCCGGCTGGGGGATCCGGACGTACGCCGAGGGCCAGCCCGGCTACAACCCGATCGGCTACCACACGGGCTCCGTCTGGCCCCACGACACGTCGCTGATCGCGGCCGGCCTGAAGCGCTACGGCTTCAACGAGGAGTCGAACCGTCTCGTCGGGCGGGTGTTCGAGGCGGCCCAGCAGTTCGACGAGTACCGCCTTCCCGAGCTCTTCTGCGGCTTCGATCGCGACGAGTCGGCGCAGCCGGTGCCCTATCCGGTCGCGTGCTCGCCGCAGGCGTGGGCGGCCGGTGCGTCGTTCCTGTTCGTCGAGACGATGCTCGGGCTGCGTCCCCACGCGCCGGCCGGCGAGCTGGAGCTCCATCATCCGAACCTGCCCGACTGGATCGGCAAGATCACGCTGACGAACCTGCGGATCGGCGACGCCTCCGTCGACCTGCTGTTCCATCGCTGGCGGGGAACGACGAGCGCGGAAGTCCTGCGCAAGGTCGGCGATCTGTCGGTGACGATCCGGCTCTGAGGGAGGGCAGGACAGAGGCCTGCGGCGGCGACAGCCACAGGCAGGTCGCGCACGACACGGGGCGGCGGAGGGAGTGAACGGGGATGGCCACGATCGGTGACTGCATCGCGGACGCGACGACCCGCCTCCGCGACGCCGGCTCGGAGACGGCGCGGCTCGACGCCGAGCTGCTGCTCGGCTGGGCGGTGGGCGCCGACCGGACCGCGATCGTCGCCCACCGCGACGCGCCGGTCGGGGCGGATGCCCTGCGCCGGTTCGAGGAGGCCGTCGCGCGGCGGGCCACGGGCGAGCCGGTCGCCTACATCCGCGGCATCAAGGAGTTCCACGGGCTCGCCTTTGCCGTCGATCCGCGCGGCCTGATCCCGCGGCCGGAGACCGAGGCGCTCGTCGAGGCGGCCGTCACCGAGATCATGGCCAGGCTCGCGGGACGGCCGGGGGAAGCCGGCGCCGGGCGGGACGGCGGCGGGGATCCGATCCGCGTCGCCGACGTCGGCACGGGCAGCGGGGCCATCGCGGTCGCCATCGCCGTGGAGCTCCGGAAGCGGCGGGTGACGATGGGCCGCAACGTGCGGATCGCCGCCACCGACATCTCGCCCGAGGCCCTCGATCTCGCCCGGGAGAATGCAGTCGGCCACGCGGCGGCCGACGGGATGCGGTTCATCGAGGCCGACCTGCTGCCGCCGGTCCTGCCCGACAACGGGGCGCCCCTCGACCTGGTCCTGGCCAACCTGCCCTACGTCCGAACGGATGCGATCGCGGGCCTGCCGATCGCCGCGTCGTTCGAGCCGCGACTCGCGCTCGACGGCGGCGCGGATGGCCTCGACATCATCCGGGCCCTGCTCGAGCGCCTGCCCGAGGTGCTCGCGACCGGCGGCGCCGCGCTGTTCGAGATCGGCGCCGACCAGGGCGACAGCGCGCCGGCGGCGGTCGCGGCCGTCCTGCCCGGGTGGCGGGCGACGGTCCAGCCTGACCTGGCGGGGTTGCCGCGCGTGCTTCGCGTGGAACGCGCGTGAGCGTCGCGACGGGCCCGAGCGGCGTGACGGCGGTCTCGCGGGTCCAGCCGGCGTGACACACGCCCCACGGCCCGCTCCGGGCTTCCCGATCGGGCTGATCGCCCTCGATCTCGACGGGACGCTGATCGGCGAGGATCTCGGCCTCGGTCCCCGGATCCTGGCCGCCGTCTCTGCCGCACGGAGCCGCGGTGTCGCGGTCTCGATCGTGACCGGTCGGATGACCACGAGCGCGCTGCCCTATGCCCGGACGCTCGGCCTCGTCGATCCGATCGTGGCCTACCAGGGCGCCCTGGTGCGCGCGCTGCCGCCCGCCGAGCGCGATCCGCGGCTCGGCCGGATCCTCGCCCACCGGCCGCTGGCCGCCGACGCCGCCCGCGAGGTGATCGGGTGGGCGAAGAGCGTCGGCCTCGAGCCGCACGTCAATCACCTCGAGCGGTTCGTCATCCAGGCGGACGACCCACGAGCCGAGGACTACTCGTCGTGGCTCGGCGCCCGGGCGGAGGTCGTCGCCGACCTCCGGGCGTGGCTCACCCACCCGATCTCGAAGGTGATCTCGGTTGCCGCCGCCAGCGAACCGATCCCGGAGTCCGTGCTGGCCGAGGGAAGACAGCGGTTCGCCGGCCGGGCCGCGGTGACGATCAGCCACCCGCGATTCCTCGAGTTCCTCGCCCCGGGCGTCTCGAAGCTGGTCGGCGTCCGACACCTCGCGCGGCGGGCGCGCGTTCCGCTCGGTCGCGTCCTCGCGATCGGCGATCAGTTCAACGACGTCGAGATGATCGCCGGAGTGGGCCATGGCGCGGCGATGGCGACGGCTCCTGCGGCCGTCCGCGCCGCCGCCCGGTACATCGCGCCACCGGTCGCCGAGGAGGGGGCGGCGCAGGTGATCGAGCAGCTCGTGCTCGTCTCCCCGGAGGAAGCGGCACGGAACGCCGGCGCGCTCGCGGACGCGCACGATGCGATGGTCGAGCCCGCGGCGTGACGGCCCGGGTCGTGGCCGACGACGCGGCCGGTCGGATCGTCGGCGCCGAGGTCCTCCGCGCCGGCGGGATCGTGGCCCTCCCGACCGACACCGTGTACGGGATCGCGGTCTCGCTCGACATGCCGGGCGGGATCGAGGCCCTGTTCGCCGCGAAGCGACGGCCGCCCGACCAGGGGATCGTGCTCCTCCTCGCCGACGCGGACCAGGCTCCGTCGATCGGACAATGGCCCGCGTCCGCGGCTGCGCTCGCGGCCGCGTTCTGGCCGGGCGGCCTGACCGTCATCGTCCCCCAGCGACCCGACGTCCCGTTGCCCCCGGCCCTGACCGGCGGCGCGCCGACGATCGGCCTCCGCGTGCCCGACCACGATGCTCCACGCTCGCTGGCCGCGGCCGTCGGCCCGCTCCCGACCACCTCGGCCAACGTGTCCGGGGTTCCCGAGGCCCGTGATGCCGCCGAGATCCTCGACCAGCTCGGCGACGCCGTGGCCCTCGTCCTCGACGGCGGCGCAGCCCACGGCGGCCCGCCGTCGACGATCGTCGACTGCTCGGTGGAGCCGCCGCGGATCCTCCGGGCCGGCGCGGTTCCCATCGAAGCCGTCGAGGCCGCGCTCGGGCGCGGCGTCGGGCGACCGACCGTCTGACTCCCGCCGCCCCGCCCCGTCGGGCCCGCGCCCGGCGTGGGAAGATAGGTCCGGCCACCCGGCGCGCGATCCCGACCGACCGCGCCCGGCGCGAGCGAGGCGATCGGGGGGTTCCGGGCCGGCGCCGGCCCGCAGGAGGAGACGCGAGGATGGCGATCACCGAACAGGTCCGTCCGGGCGCCACGATCGCCGACGTCGACCCCGAGCTGTGGGCGGCGATGGAGGGCGAGCGCCACCGCCAGCACGACAAGATCGAGCTGATCGCGTCCGAGAACTACACGTCGGCAGCGGTCATGGAGGCCCAGGGCAGCTGGCTGACGAACAAGTACGCGGAGGGCCTGCCGGGCAAGCGCTATTACGGCGGCTGCGAGTTCGTCGACGTCGCCGAGGACCTCGCCCGCGACCGGGCGCTGAAGCTCTTCCCCGGCGCCGAGCACGTCAACGTCCAGCCCCATTCCGGCGCCCAGGCCAACATGGCCGCCTATTTCAGCGTGATCGAGCCCGGCGACCGGATCCTCGGGATGAAGCTCGACCAGGGCGGGCACCTGACCCACGGGATGAAGCTGAACTTCTCCGGGCGGCTGTACGAGGTCCACGCGTACGGCGTCCGCGAGGACACCGAGCGGATCGACTACGACGCCCTCGAGGCCCAGGCTGCGGAGGTCCGCCCGAAGGTGATCGTCGCCGGCGCCTCGGCCTATCCGCGGATCTTCGACTTCGAGCGGATGGCGGCGATCGCCCACGGCGTCGGCGCGCTCCTGTTCGTCGACATGGCCCACATCGCCGGGCTGGTCGCGGCGGGCGTCCACCCGTCGCCGTTCCCGCACGCCGACATCGTCACCACGACGACCCACAAGACCCTGCGCGGGCCGCGCGGCGGGATGATCTTCAGTCGCCACGAGCTGCCGCCGGAGGTGGATCCCGCGGCGTTCCCGAACGTGAAGGGCGCGCCGTCCGCGTCCGGCGCCCTGGCCGCCACGATCGATCGGACCGTCTTCCCGGGCGTCCAGGGCGGACCGCTCATGCACGTGATCGCGGCCAAGGCCGTCGCGTTCCAGCTCGCGCTCGGCGAGGAGTTCCGGCGCGACCAGCGGCGGACGGTCGAGAACGCCACGGCCATCGCGACCGGGCTGTCCGAGCGCGGCTTCCGGGTCGTGTCGGGCGGGACCGACAACCACCTGATGCTCGTCGACGTCACGTCACGCGGCGTGACCGGCAAGGAGGCCGAGCACCTCCTCGACGAGATCGGGATCACGGTCAACAAGAACCAGATCCCGTTCGACAAGCAGCCGCCCAACACGTCGTCGGGGATCCGGGTCGGGACGCCCGCGGTGACCTCGCGGGGAATGGGCCCCGGCGAGATGGGCGAGATCGCAACGCTCATCGCCGACGCGATCGAGCAGCGCGCCGATCCGGCGGCCCAGGCGGCGCTCGCAAGCCGGGTCGCGGCGATCAGCGGTCGCTTCGCGGTGCCGGGCCTCCGTCGATGATCCGCCCGTCGAGGTGTCCTGACCCGAGGACCAGCCGGGCCTGATGTTCGCCGACAACGCCGGGCCGACGGTTCCGTATCTCATCCTCGCGCTCGTTGCCGCGGCGGCCGTCTCGTTCGTGCTGACCCCGCTCGTCCGGCGGGTCGCGATCCGGTTCGACGCGATCGACCATCCCGACGAGCGCCGGGTCAACGAGACGCCGGTCCCGCGCGGCGGCGGTGTCGCGGTCGCGATCGCGTTCGTGAGCGTGACGATCGCGCTGCT
>Ga0070694_100002038_pt1 | contig 11989 bp, 10 predicted proteins | sample KBSK1251metaG_FD_65470 | JGI IMG/M metagenome (GOLD analysis project Ga0070694, IMG submission 65470) | Corn, switchgrass and miscanthus rhizosphere microbial communities from Kellogg Biological Station, Michigan, USA - KBS K1-25-1 metaG | ecosystem: Host-associated > Plants > Roots >... | reverse complement strand
ACGATGCTGGGAAGGGCCCCCTCCATGCCGGCCACGGCGATGATCACCCTGGCCTCCAGGAGCCTGTCCTTGTGGTCGAGGAGGCGGTGGAGCCCCGCGATGCCGACGTCGTAGACCCGGCCGACCTGGTTCCCCATGACTTCCGCGGTCACGGCCGCCTCTTCGGCGACGCCCAGGTCGGAGGTGCCGGCCGCCAGCACGAGGATTCCCGGGCGCCCCGCCTCACGCCTGCCGGTCTCGAGCGTCACGGCCCGGGCCTCGGGGTGGTAGCGCGCCTGGCGGAAGCGCCTGCGGATCGCCCTGGACGCGGCGGGCGAGACACGCGTCACCAGGACCGGCTGTCGCTTCGCCGCCACCTTCCCCATGATGGCGACGATCTGGGGGACCGTCTTCCCCTCTCCGAAGATCACTTCGGGGAAGCCGCGGCGGAGGTGGCGGTGGTGGTCCACCTTCGCGAAGCCGAGATCCTCGTAGGGCAGCGTCTTGAGCCGCCTGAGCGCCTCGTCCGCGGAGACTTTCCCGCGGCGCACGCCTTCCAGAATCCTGTTCAGCTCCTTGAGATTCATGCGGGGCTCCCGGAGCGGGGATTATACGCGCCGGCAGCAGGGAGTCGACGACCTGCACGCGGGTCCTGGTCCTCCACCATCGAGAATGCCTGCTTGACGTCAGTAACTGCTCGCCGCATCTGATAACGCCGCGTTCCGTAACTCCCAACCTCCGCGTCCCGCTCCGGTCGGGGGTCGAGCGCCGCGCACCACCCACACCGTAGCGCGCGTCGTACGGAACAGGCGCACTCCGACGCGGCCCCCGGAGCACGGGCCGCGCCGGCCGCAGTCCACCGCTAAGGAAGTGACCTTCACGAACGCTCGCGCCGTGCGTCCGTCACGGCCTGTGCGTCCGAGTCGCAGCGGCGTGTTGCACTGCCCCCCTGGCGCCGGCCTCCGCTGCGCTCCGGCACGCCCACCAGCCGGCCGCTGGGCGGCTCGGCGCACCAGGTCCCGAGATCGTGACGCCGCCGGCTGCGTTGACGACGATCAGTTGCTTTTTCCTTCGATGAGAAGTTGTTTGCGTGGCGGAGCGCGAGCCCCCCGGCGGCCCGCCGGGGGGGCGTGCCGAAGGCCGCGCAAGGGGGGGGCGAGGACGCCCGCTGCGCCCCGCCTGCGGGCGGCGTGACGGACGCGCGTGAGGGTATCGACTATGGAAGATTCACTTCACTGAAGCGAACATTATTGTGGTCGCGACCACATCGTCCGGAGTCCCCCTACTAACACGCGGACATACAGTGCACTTTCGGTCCCCGACATGCGCTTGCCCCACTCTACATCAAGGGATCCCAGGCACCGACATCCCCGAGTACGTGGTCGATGGGGAGTTCCATTACCCCCCGTTCGGAGAGCAAGACACGGTAACGCTTGACTGCCCCACTTCCGACCTTTTCCCAGGCATAGAGCGAAAACTCATAACCGTCGTCTCGGGCAGAAGCCTTGGGCGCTTGTAGCTGCACGGTGCGAATCAGGCGTTCCCGATCTGCTTTATCTCGATAAGTGATGTCCTCAGGGCTCCGAACCACGTTCACCCCGAGCTCCCACCCGTAGTCGAGCAAGTAGCCGATCCGGGTTGCGCTGAGGAACAACTGGGCAGCCAGACTTGCCTCCTCCGCGGTCTTGATTAGTACCCCCTCTCGTCGCAGAAGTTGGTTGAAATCGTCCCTGTCTTTGATTTCCCAGACCGCGAGGCTGTTATCGACGGCTACCAGTCTGTATCGTGCGTATCCAGTCTTCACAATCGCTACCATCAAGACGTGGCCTCGGATGCGGTCTTGGAACGGCCACCCGTTGACCTCCCGGACTTCTACCGTGCGCGGAACGCCGAGCCTCTCCTCAGGTGTCACCACACGCGAGGACGTTTCGAAGTGCTCAAGGACGGCATTCCGGCGTGCTTCCGAGCGATCATGGTCGGCAAGGTCTGTGCCCATCACCGAGCGCACAGTAACCGTTACGCCGAGAACGGCAATGACTCCGAGACGCATTGTGTGTTGCCAAAGATTCCTACGGCTTGGCACGGTCATCGATTTCCTTGTGAGTGTAGCCAAGAGATTCACCTATCTCATGAACGAATACCTTGACCCTTTTCGAGATACCTGTCTGCGGCTTTGACCGCGATCACCGGGGAGCCGTCGCTTTTGACGCCACCATGTTCGTAGACGCCGGGCCCGGCGTAGCAGTCGACGTAGCCCAAGGTCGAGTTGGCTGAACCGAGAATGTTGCTCCATGCAGGGAGATACTTCTGGAGGATCGCATGCTTGATCCTCGACGTGACCTTGAGATGCTGAGGAGTTATATCCATGTCTACACGTTCCGCGGGAAGCTGCTGACCAAGAATATACCCCAGTTCTGTTGCGACCATGGCGGTCATCACCTCCGGGGCAATGCTTTACGACGTCCAGACCTTCCTGCGGCACAAGAGACCCTCGATGCCGCAGCGCTGCGGGCACATGGCCCGTCAATGCCGCGCTCGCACGGTCGGCATTGCGAATAATCATACCTGCAAAAAACTTCTTGCATCGCGACGACATTCGTCGTATCTTACACCTAGCGCGAATCGACACTTCCGCCCCCGTCATCGCGCCTCGAGTCGAGATTTCCTGATCCGCCCCGGAGAGGTCTGAGCATGCGCGCCGGTGTCGTCCCGGGAGCCGAGACCCCGAGTCCCTTCCATCCGATGGCCGTTGCAGGCCCGGTTGACGCCGGCGCGGCGGCACCTCGGGAGACCATCCGCCTGGCTGCCGGTCAATCCGTGGTCCCCGAGTCGCTGCTCGAGCCCGTGTTCGAGAACGACCGCCGGCACATCATGAAGGACCTCGCCGCCTTCCTGCTCGACCGTCACCTGCGTCGCCTCGCGGCGATGCGCAACCCGCTCGAGCTGCGCCTCGCCCGGCTGCTCGCACGCCTGCAGGAGCGTTCCGGCTACCTCGACCTCGGCTTCGCGCGCCTCGCAGACTATGTGATCGAGCGCCTGGGGATCTCGGTGCGCCGCATGCAGGCCCTCCTTCAAATGGACGCGCGCCTGCGGGATCTTCCGCTGACGTCCGAAGCCTTTTCGCGCGGACGGATCTCTTCGAGCCAGCTCCGGCTTCTTCTGCGGGTCGCCACGCCCGAGACGGAAGCGGCCTGGCTCGAGAAGACGGCCCGCCTGAACGTCCGTCTGCTCGAGCGCGAGGTCGTCGCGGCCATTGGCTCGGCGCCGGCGGGCGGCGACGCCGGATCACACACCGAGGGCTCCGGGCCGGCCGCCGGCGGCTCGGGGCCGGAGCCTGGCGGATCCTCGCGTGCCGCGGGGGTCCCGGTGGACGACGAGGACGAGCCGGGCCGCCTCATCTCGTTCGATTGCCCCGACACGGTCCGTGCCCAGTGGGATTGGGCCGTCGAGATCTGCCGGCGGGCCTCGGGATCGACCGAGCCCCTCTGGCGCTGCGCCGAATACATCGCGGCCGACTTCCTATCCGGCGTCCCCGACCTGCCTGCCCGGCTTGCCGGTGCGGCGCGCGGCCAGGAAGATTCAGGCGGGCAAGAAGGCGTGGACGGACCGCAGGACCTCCCGGCCGACGAGGACGGATCGTCCGACCCTGGCCTGCCGTCGAGCGCCGCAGCCCCTGGCGGCACCCCCGCACCTGACGAAGACGCCTGGACCGACCTCTTCGAGGAGGTCCTGCGCGGCTACGAAGAGGAGCACGGGCCGCGCGGATGGGCCCCCTCCGCCGACGGCCTCGACGTGGTCCTCCCCGATTCGGTCCGTGACGACCCGGATGACGGCGCGCGCGAGCTGGACCGCCGGCTGCGCGAGCTCGTCCGCCTCCGCCAGGGGCTGGCGTGGCAGCAGGGGCGGCTCCTGGCCACCTTCTCGAGCCTGTCGCTGCATCGCGCGCTCGGGTTCCTGTCCTTCGGACGGTACTGCCGCGAGCGTGCAGGCCTGGGCATTCGGCGGGCGCGCCAGCTCATCGCACTCGACCGGCGGTTGCTCGAGCTTCCCGAGCTGGCGCGTGCCTACCGGGACGGCGAGGTCTCGTGGGTGAAGGCCTCGGCCGTCGCCCGCGTGGCCGACGAGTGGTCGGAGAAGGCCTGGATCACGATGGCCCGCTCGGTGACCTTCCGCCGCCTGCGCGAGGAGACGGCGGTGGTTGCCACTCGGCTCGAAAGCGATCCCCCCGAGGGTTCCTGGAGGCTCCCGCCCTGGCAGCCCCGACAGTTCACGCAGCCCGGTGGGATTTCCTCTTCGGGGGAGGTACGCGTCGAGTCGCCTTGGAGACCCGAGAGATCTCCGTGGTCGAGCAGAGACGGCGGAGTGCAAACGTGTGCGCCGCCGGTGGACGCAACGGCTGGAACACGGGTGCAAATGTGTGCGCGCCGCTCGCGCGTCCGCTTCTGGGCCCCCGACGATGTCGCCGCCCTCTGGCACCATGCCCTGAATGTCTGTCGCCTTGTGGAGACACGGCCCGGCGAGAACGCTTCAGGCGAGGACCAACCATGCGAGGCCCCGCCAGCCGAGGGGGCGAAAGGACGGTCCCTCGAAGACTGGGAATGCGTTTCCCGGATGATCGACTCGTTCCTGCACACCTGGGACACGAGCAGCGATACGAAGTGGCGGCGCGATCATAGGATCTTCGTGCGGGACGGCTGGCGCTGCCGGGTTCCCGGCTGCTCCTCGCGCCGCAACCTTCAGGTCCATCACCTGATCTACCGGTCGCACGGCGGCGGGAACGAGGACGACAACCTGGCGGTCCTGTGCGCCACGCACCACCTGCAGGGGATTCACACCGGGCGGCTGCGCTGCCGGGGGTCGTGCGAGGGCAGGCTGCGCTGGGAGTTCGGAGGCGGCCACGGCGGCGCCCCAATCATGACGACGGTTGAGGAGGTCATCCTGAACGCTTCTGAAGCCGGGGAGGCCCTTGGAGACGCTGGCGAGGGCCAACGTTTCGCGTTCGAGGAGGTGGGCTGACAGCCGCGGCGATTTCAACTTGGGAAGCGCATCTGCGTGAGTGTGTATTGCGCATATTCACGGCGGCACGCCTGGCCACGCGACTCGCCGGCACCAGGGGCCCGCACTCCGGCCCGCACTCCGCGCTTGACACGCCGCGCCCGGTTTCATACGATGGGCGCCGCAACGTCAGTGTTCGCGAGCCTTTCAGACAGCCGCGCCCGGTAGCCTAAGGCAAGGTACGCTCAAGGATGGCCAACGCAAACGTGAGCGCATGAGCCCAACGGACGACAAGCGACGCCACCCACGCGTCGCGGAGCGCATCCGGGTGCGGTCCTCCTCGCAGGAGGCCGTGGAGCTCGAGACCATCGACCTGAGCGCCGGCGGTCTGTCGTGCACGGCTCCCGCCTTCCTTCCCCTCATGACCAAGCTCGCGGTGTCGCTCGTCCTCCCCGGCCACAAGTCCTCCCAGTCCGGGAGCGACGACAGCCAGACCGTCGAGGGGGAGGCGATCGTGGTCCGGACCGAGCCGTCCTCGCCGATGCCGGAAAACGGCTCCTACCGCGTGGCCCTGTTCTTCTCCCGCATGGAGGCCGCGGATCGCAGCCGGCTCGTCGACTTCCTGGGGCGGCGCTCCGGAAAGTAGGACAGGGAAGGGGGAGCGCGTGAGGCGATTCGTCGTCGGCGTCACCGGCGCCAGCGGTTCCATCTGCGCCCGCTCCGTCCTGCGACACCTGTCGCGCCATCCCGAAGTCGAGCGCGTCCACGTCGTCCTGAGCCACTACTCCCTGCAGACCCTGGCGGCCGAGCTCGGCAAGGCGGTCCGGGAGGAGGACGAGGGGCTGCGGCTGCTGCTCGGCGGGGAGATCGGCGAGCGGATCGTCCTGCACCGCTCGGGGGACATGGCGGCCGCCGTCAGCAGCGGGTCGTATCCCGCCGACGGGATGGTCGTCGTGCCGTGCAGCGGCGGGACCCTGGCGGCGATCGCCAACGGGACGTCCGCCAATCTGCTGCACCGCGCCGCCGAGGTGACCCTCAAGGAGCGGCGCCCGCTCGTCCTGGCGTTCCGCGAGACGCCGATCAGCCTGGTGCACATCGAGAACATGCAGCGCGCGGCGCGCGCCGGCGCCACGATCTATCCCCTGACCCCCGCCTTCTACAACCGGCCGCAGAGCCTGGACGAGATCGTCGAGCACTTCACGGCCCGAATCTTCGACCTGCTCCGCCTGCCCCACACCCTCGGAAAGCGATGGGGAACGGCCTGATCGCGGCCCGCGGCTGGCGCGCCTTCTCCGCCACGCTGTCGATGATCAAGTTCCAGCACACCCTGTTCGCCCTGCCGTTCGCCTTCGTCGGCGCGCTCCTGGCGGCGGGCGGGGCCCCGTCCGGCAGGCAGATCGGCTGGATCCTCGGCGCGATGGTGGGGGCCCGGAGTGCGGCGATGATCTTCAACCGCATCGTCGACCTGGACTACGACAGGAAGAACCCGCGCACCGCGTCCCGCCCTCTGGTCACGGGGGAGCTGGGCCTCGGGTTCGCCTGGGCCTTCCTTCTGGCGAGCACCGCCCTGTTCATCCTGAGCGCCGCGATGCTGAACCGGCTGGCGCTTCTCCTGGCCGCTCCCGCGCTCTTCCTGATCCTGTCGTACTCGTACGCCAAGCGGCTCTCCTGGCTCACCCACCTGCATCTCGGCGCGTCCCTGGGGCTCGCTCCCCTGGGGGCGTGGATCGCGGTGCGCGGCACGGTCGACGTCGCGCCCCTTTTGTTCGCCGCGGCGGTCACCTGCTGGGTCGCGGGGTTCGACATCATCTACGCCTGCCAGGACGTCGAGTTCGACCGGCTGCACCGCCTGCACTCGGCGCCGTGCCGCTTTGGCGTGGAAAGGGCGCTGCGGCTGTCGTCCTTCCTGCATCTCCTGACCGTCCTCTTCCTGCTCCTGGCTCCGGCCGTCCTGCCGCTCGGCTGGCCCTATCTTGCGGCGGTCGCCGGCACCTCCGCGCTCCTCGCCTTCGAGCACCGCCTGGTCCGGCCGGACGACCTGAGCCGCGTGAACCAGGCGTTCTTCACGGTGAACGGGTTCGTCGGATTCCTGATCCTGGCGGGGACCGCCCTCGACCTGGGGCTTCGACCCTAGACGACCGGGACGCGCAGGGGATCGATCGTCTTGCGGGTGGGCGTCGCCGGGCCGGTCAGGAGCAGGTAGAGATCCCGGACGTTCGTGCCGGTGGGGCCGGTGGTGAAATCGTCCCCCAGCTTCCGGAAGAACCGGTAGGTGGTCGCCTCGCGGAGCGTCTTGGCCGGATCGAGGCGGGCGAGGCGGGCCCTCTCGAGCGTCGTCTGATCGACGTAGGCGCCGGCGGCGGGGGAATTGCCGTCGAGGCCGTCGCTCCCGAGAGCCAGGAAGGCCCAGGGACGCGACCCGAGCCCCGCCATCCTGAGCGCCAGGCGCAGCGAGAGCTCCTGCGCCCTGCCCCCCTCGCCGGGCACGGGCGGCGCGGTCACCACCTCTCCTCCCAGGACGAGCAGTCGCGTGCCGGGAGGGGCGGTCTCGATCGCCCGGGCGATCATCTCGACGGCGGTCTCGACCGGTCCGGCGATGTCGGTCGGGATCGCCTCGGCAGGAAGACCGCGCGTCAGCCCGCCGCGGACCGCGGCGTTTCTCAAATCGCGATTGGACAGGATCGCCTCGCTCCGCGAGCGCCGGAACACCGTGTCGCGGGGCTTGAACGTCTCGGGGAGTCTCCCGGCGCGCAGCGCCTCGAGCGCCTTCACGGGCAACGCCGGGGCGATGCCGTAGCGATCGATCGAACGGATCATGTCGTCCAGCGTCGTGCGATCGGGCAGCGACGGTCCGGACGCGACCTCTTCGTATCGCTCGGGATCCACGTCGCACATCACCAGCGTGAACTGCCCCCCGGCCCTTCGTGCCGCATGCGCCAGGCGGCCCCCCTTGACCGCCGAGAGATGCTTGCGCACGCTGTTGATCGCGGCGATCGGGGCGCCCGAGGTCAGGAGCGCGCGGTGCAGGGCGGTCTTGTCGGACTCCTTCATCAGCTGGGGGAGCGGCGACGCCAGGAGCGCCGACCCGCCGCCGGAAGCCAGGAAGACCACGTCGTCCGAGGCCCCCGCACGGGAGATGAAGCGCAGGGCGGTCTTCCCGGCGAGGAAGGAGCTCTTGAGCGGCACGGGGTGCTCGGCGGCGATCGTCCTCACGCGGCACCGCGAGGCCGGCAGACGCAGGCCGTCCAGGGCCGCCTGGAGGACCGGCGGGACGGCGGCCCCCTTTCCCTTCCCTTTCGGCTCCTCGCGGCGCGGATGGACGACCAGGGCGTCGAGGACCCGCTTGCCCCCCGCCTCCTCGAACCGCTGCAGGAAGCCGGCCGTCATCGCCGGGGCCGCCTTGCCGTACGCCAGGAGGAGCAGGCGCCCCTTCTTTCCCATGGCCACGGCGCGGCCGCAGAGACCCAGGTGATCGGGACGGACGTGCACGGCGCGGCGCACCGCCGCGGCCGGATCGCAGGCGGCGAGAGCCTCCTGAGCGATCGCATGCAGCAGTTGGGCCGCAAGGCTTGCAGCGCCCGGCATCCCGGAACCCCTCGGCGTCACCATGTTGGGAGACTTCCGGCAAATCCCCTGCGGACGACGCTTCCCGGGGAGGTCTCGAGCGAAGCCCGCGCCCACCATGTATTGACAAGAATTCGAGGACTCTGGTATAAGCCGGTCACGTCGAGTGACGGGTTTTCGCTTCGATTCACCACAACGCATTTACCTCGAGGAGGTGTCGCATGAACAAGGCGGATCTGATCGACAAGATCGCCAAGGACGCGAAGATCAGCAAGACCGCCTCCGGCAAGGCGCTGGACTCGCTGGTCGACGGCGTGACCAAGGCGCTCAAGAAGGGCGACCGGGTCGCCCTGGTCGGATTCGGGACCTTCACGGTCTCCAAGCGCAAGGCTCGCGTCGGCCGCAATCCGCAGACCGGCGAGCAGATCGAGATCAAGGCGCGCAAGGTGGCGCGCTTCCGTCCGGGCAAGGAACTCGCGGCGTCCATCCGCTAGGGCCCACCTGAACTTCATCGTTTGACATGAAAAGGGCGGTGTCCCCGACGCGGGGGCATCGCCCTTTCTGCTACTCCACCGTGAAGAGGGCAGCCCCCGCCTCCACCGTGTCGCCCGGCCGCACGCGCACGCGGCTGACGCGCCCGTCCTTCGGCGCCGGGATCTCGTTTTCCATCTTCATCGCCTCGACCACCACCACTCCCTGACCGTTCCGGACCGTCTCCCCCTCGGGCACCAGGATGGCCCGGATCCGTCCCGGCATGATGGCGCGCACGTCCACGGGCCCCTCGCGCGCTGGCCGGGCCACGGCGCTCCGCTTCAGCGGATCGAGCAGGCGCACGGCATAGTGGCGGCCTCCGAGGACGACGCCGTACGGGGTCTCCGCGCCGCCGTCGCCGTTGCCCCGGCCGCTCTCACGGACGACGACCGCCTCGCGCGTTGTTTCCGGAAGCCCCAGGACGACGAACGCGCCGTCCCCCCGGCGTTCCACCTCGCGGCAATCGCCGTCCAGGGTGACGGCGAAGCGGCCGGCGTCCCGCCGCTCGATCTCGATCCTCCATTCCCGGGTCCCTATTCGGGCCAGGTAGCGCATCGATCAGGCCTCCGGCCGCCGCACCAGGCGGCCGTCCATGAACGCACGCCTGCCCGCGGCGACCCACGGGCTCAGGCCCGCGACGGGTTCGCCCGCCGCGGGACGATCGGACTCCTCGGTGGCCCGGATGGCGGCCGCGATGGCCGCCAGCTCGGCCTCCGGACCGGTCTCCAGGAAGGCGGGCTGGAGCCCCGGCATGAGTCGATCGACCATGCCGATGTCGAGCCGCCCCGCCGTGAAGTCGGGATGGCGGAGGAGCTCCCGGTGGAACGGCAGGGTCGTGCGGATTCCCGGCCCGACGACGACGAACTCGTCCACCGCGCGGCGCAGGCGGGCGAGCGCCTCGTCCCGGTCCCTTCCCCAGGCGATGAGCTTGGCGATGAGCGCGTCGTAGTGCATCGGGATGTCGTCCCCCGGCTGCAGGGCGGTGTCCACCCGGATGCCGGGACCGGACGGGATGCGCAGCGCCTGCACGCGCCCGGGGGACGGCCGGAACCCGTTCGCCGGGTCTTCCGCCAGGACGCGACACTCGATGGCCCAGCCCCGCGGCCTGAGGTCCTCCTGCCGCACCTCCAGCGGCCGGCCGCGCGCGATGTCGATCTGCGCCCTGACCAGGTCGACCCCGAACACCATCTCGGTGACCGGGTGCTCGACCTGGATGCGGGCGTTGACCTCCATGAAATGGGGCTTCCCCTTCTGATCGAGCAGGAACTCGATCGTGCCGGCATTGCGGTAGCCGCAGGCGCCGACCACCTCGAGGGCCAGGGCGCCGAGCCGATCGCGGTCGGCAGGGCGGAGGGCGATCGACGGCGCCTCCTCCACCAGCTTCTGGTGGCGGCGCTGCGCCGAGCACTCCCGCTCCCCGAGGTGCACCGCGGCGCCGTGGTGGTCCGCAAGGACCTGGATCTCGACGTGCCGCACGTTCTCCATGAACTTCTCGGCATACACGCCGTCGTCGCCGAAGGCGGAGAGCGCCTCGGAGCGGGCCCCGCGCACCGCCGACTCGAGATCGGCCTCCGAGCGCACCACGCGCATTCCCTTCCCGCCCCCGCCGGCGGCCGCCTTCAGCATGATCGGGTAGCCGCTGCCGCGGGCGAAGGCGGCGACCGCCTCCGTGCCGCCGGCCCGATCGAGCAGCCCCGGGATGACCGGCACCCCGCGCTTCCCCATCAGGCGCCGCGCCTCGACCTTGTCCCCCACCAGGCGCATCGCCTCGGGGGGCGGGCCGATGAACACGAGCCCCGCGTCGGCGACCGCCTGCGCGAACACCGGGTTCTCGGCCAGGAATCCGTAGCCCGGGTGGACCGCGTCGGCGTCCGCCAGCCGCGCCGCCTTCAGGATCGCGTCGATGTCCAGGTAGGACGCGGCGGCCGCCGCCGGGCCGATGCAGAACGAGACGTCCGCCAGCCGCACCGGCAGGGTGTCGCGATCGGCCTCCGAATAGACCATCGCCGTGGACAGGCCGGACTCGCGGCAGGCGCGCAGGATGCGCAGGGCGATCTCCCCCCGGTTGGCGATCAGGACGCGGCGCATCGGCCGGACCTCCGTGGCAGCCTTCCGCTCCGGCCCGGCCTCCGGGGCCGCGCTCCGGCGTGACACGGACGGCGCCCGGCGCGCTCGGGCCGGCGCCTTGCGGGCGCGCGGCGCCCCCGACCGGGGCGGGGTCCTGCTGTCTTTCGATCGATGGACCATGGCGAGCCTGGCCTCCGCCCTCTCGCCGCCACGCGCGCGCGGCGGCTTCGGGGCGTTTCTAGAGTGGAATGTTGCCGTGCTTCTTGGGGGGCGTGGTGTCCCGCTTCGTTCTCAGGAGCCTCAGGGCTGCGATGATCCGCCGGCGCGTCTGGCGCGGCTCGATGACCTCGTCCACGTACCCCCGCTCGGCGGCGACATACGGGTTGGCGAACTTGTCCCGGAACTCGTCCACCTTCTTCCGGCGCAGGGCCTCGGGGTCGGCGGCCGCCCCGATCTCGCGGCGGTACAGGATGTTCACCGCCCCCTCGGGGCCCATCACGGCGATCTCCGCCGTCGGCCAGGCGAAGTTGAAGTCGGTGCGGATGTGCTTCGAGCCCATGACGCAATAGGCGCCGCCGTAGGACTTGCGGGTGATGACCGTCACCTTGGGGACGGTCGCCTCGGCGTAGGCGAACAGCAGCTTGGCCCCGTGCTTGATGATGCCCCGGTACTCCTGGTCGGTCCCCGGAAGGAACCCCGGAACGTCCTCGAAGGTCACGATCGGGATGTTGAAGGCGTCGCAGAACCTCACGAAGCGCGCTCCCTTGAGCGACGCGTCGATGTCCAGCGTGCCGGCCAGGGCCATCGGCTGGTTGGCGACGATGCCCACCGGGGCCCCGTCCATGCGGGCGAA
>Ga0070694_100002037_pt1 | contig 11993 bp, 10 predicted proteins | sample KBSK1251metaG_FD_65470 | JGI IMG/M metagenome (GOLD analysis project Ga0070694, IMG submission 65470) | Corn, switchgrass and miscanthus rhizosphere microbial communities from Kellogg Biological Station, Michigan, USA - KBS K1-25-1 metaG | ecosystem: Host-associated > Plants > Roots >... | reverse complement strand
AGGAGGTTGACGAGGGTAGAGAGTACCTCATCGGAGCCTGGCCGCCAGAAAGTATAGCGAAGTTGAACCGATCTTATCGTAAAGAGGATGGGACATATTGGAAGAAGCCGGTCCTTGAAAAGGATAGATCGTATTGCGGGCAAAGTTCTTATGTATATATGAAGAGGAGGGCTGGATGGTTTGTCGCCGCTAACAGAGGGGATCTAGAAGGTGCGGAATCGTACGAGGATCTGCTACATAATCATACTGATATCCCGCCATTCGTTTCAGCGCTTGATGGAGAATTCAAAACAAGCGTTATATTCCCTCTAAGGGTGCAAGAGGGCGTTTTTGGTATAGTTAACTTTGAATTTAAAGAATATGTAGTGCCGAACACCTATTGGACGAAAGACCTAGCTGCAGTCGCGGATGCTATAGCTATCCTTTTCCAGCTACGCAAATCTTATTTGCTACAAATTCATGCGACCAGCATGGCCCTCGATGAGCTAGACGAGTACGATGCGATACCTAAAGGCGATCCTATAGCCGTATTATTTACATCTTCGAGCGCGGATAGAGAAGTTCGAGGAATTATAAAAACAACCCTGAGTCAGTATAACAAGTGTTTTCGCCTTGTAGATTGGGAAGAGTTATATGAACCAGCCGACATAGCACAAGAAATCAGAAATCTGGCTCGAAATGCCGTATTAGGTGTTGCATATCTATCGGAACATTCGTCCCGGGAAGGTGGCTATAGTTTTCAGGATAACGCAAATGTAATCTATGAGCTTGGCCTTCTCCATGGAATAAGGGAGGTTGGTATATCACCTCTTAAGGGTGTGGTTATTTTGCGGGAAAGTAGTTGTCCTCCTCCTCCATTCGATTACTCGGGAATAAGAAGAGTTGTGATTGAAAGATCTCCGGACGGCAAATTGAATACTGATAGACTCTATTCTGCCATAGAGCGGACTATTCTCAGCATCGACAAATCGTGGCGTAAGCATTCATAGAATAAGTGAAAGATGCGCCTAACCCCAATGTCTTGGCCATGGCCCGCTAAATACTACCGTTGTGCTGGCGCTATATTTCGCAGTCATCGCCAGCTTGCCATCAGCGAAGTCCGCACTTGCTTCAACCCTAGCTATCGGTGGTCAGTTGTTTTTGCTACTGACCACTGACCACTGACTATGAACGAAGAGATTCGCAAGCTGTTTCCCGTCACGCAAAATTACGTGTACCTCAATCACGCGGCGGTCGCGCCGTTGCCGTTGCCCGTCTATGAGCGGATGGAGCAATACGCGCGTGAGCTGCTAGAACACGGTCTAGTTCACTACCGCGAGCGGGCCGCGGCAGTGGAGCACGCGCGCCAGCTTGCGGCGCAGTTCATCAATGCGCGCTCACACGAGATAGGTTTTGCGCCGAACACTTCATCGGGACTGGGTTTCATCGCGAACGGCATTGACTGGCAAGCGGGCGATAATGTGGTGACGGCTGACTGCGAGTTTCCGGCTAACCTTCATCCCTGGCTGCGCCTCAAGCGTGAGTGCGGGGTCGAGGTGCGGATGGCGCGTGAGCGTGATGGCCGTTTGGAGACGGAAGAGATTTTGAGCTTGATTGACGAGCGGACGCGCGTCGTAGCGCTGAGCTTCGTTGAGTTCGCCAGCGGCTTCCGCAACGATCTGCGCACGATTGGCCATTACTGCCGCGAGCGTGGTGTGCTCTTCGTCGTAGATGCCATTCAAGGACTCGGCGCGCTCGCGCTCGATGTCGAACGTGACGCAGTGGATGCGCTCTCAGCCGACGCGCACAAGTTTCTGCTCGGCCCTGATGGCTGCGCGCTCTTTTATATTTCCGAACGTGCAATTGAGCGCGTGCGCCCGACACTGGTTGGTTGGACATCCGTGCGGGAACCGTATGATTTCAATAACTACGAGCAGGAATATGCTCTTGGGGCCAAGCGCTTCGAGCCGGGCGCGCTCAACACAGCGGGCGTGGTCGGACTTGGCGCGGCCATCGAATTGTTTTTACAGGTCGGCGTCGAGAAGATCGAAAACTATCTGCTTGAACTTGGCGATTACTTGTGCGAGCGATTGGAGGAGCGCGGCTATCGTGTGGTCAGTTCGCGGCGCGAAGAAGAGAAATCTGCCGTCATTTGCTGTCGGCATGAACAGCACTCAGCCAGCGATCTTCATCACAAACTCAACGAGCAACGTATTATCACCACCCCGCGCTTGAACCGGCTTCGCATCTCGCCGCATTTTTACAACACGAGAGAAGAGATTGATCGGTTGATCGAGGCTTTGCCTGATTGAAGCGATAGTTGACAGCCTACATCTCGGTAAGCACTTCGACTTCTTCGCCAGCACGTACTGTCCCGCTTTTGATGATTCGTCCAAGCCAGCCACAGCGTTCATAGAGTCGCTTGGGCAATCGCTTGTCGAGTTTGGTGAGACTGCCGCAAGGTTTGCGGGCTTCGGAGATTTCGATAATCGCTTCGTCCACACGGAGACTGATGCCAGGCTCCAGCGAATCGAGCGCGATACCTTCAGTGAAGAGATTGGCGCTGATGCCTTCAGCCGAGACGGCAAGGCCTTCGGCTTGCAACTCGCGCAGCACTTCGCTTTCAAAGAGGCTGATCTGGCGGTCTTCGCTGCCAGCGTGGCTGTCGCCGCGAATGCCGTAATCAGCGACGAGTTCAGCGCTTTCCACCGCCATCTTGCCCGCGCCCTTCTCCGCGCCGATATAAACGCCAACCAGTTTTCCAGACGCAGAAATCATGACACTCATCATCAATAGGCCGCGATGTCGGTGATTGCTTTAAGCACATCCGCCACCTGCGGCAGGATTGCTTCCTCGACATCAGGCGCGTAAGCCACAAAGGTATCAAGCGCCGCGACACGCTTGACCGGCGCATCGAGGCAATTGAACAACTCGTCTGAAATGCGCGCGGCAATCTCCGCGCCGTAGCCCCACGAAATCGTATCTTCGTAAGCCACCACCACGCGATTGGTCTTGCAAACGCTGGCCCTGATCGCCATCCAGTCGTAAGGATTCAAGCTGCGGAGGTCAATCACCTCGACGCTCAGACCATGCTCAGCCGCTTGCTTGGCGGCGACGAGCGAACGCTGCACCAGCGCGCCATAAGTGATGACTGTCACATCTGTGCCTTCGCGCACCAGTTTTGCCTTGCCGAACGGGATCATGAAATCCGGGCCGGGATAGGCGCTCTTGTTGTAAGTCTGGCGGTAGAGGTGTTTGTGTTCCAGAAAGAGCACCGGATCATCGCATCTGATCGCGGTGCGCAGCAGTCCGTTAGCATCGAGCGCCGTCGCAGGCATGACCACGCGCCAGCCGGGAATCGCCGTGAAGATCGAAGCGCCCGACTGACTGTGATAGATCGCGCCGCCGCGCAAGTATCCGCCAATAGGTACACGCACAACCATCGGACATTTCCAGGCGTTGTTTGAGCGCCAGCGCAGGATCGGCACTTCGTTCCGCATCTGCATGAAGGCCGGCCAGATGTAATCGAAGAATTGAATCTCGGCCACCGGCTTCAAACCGCGCGTCGCCATACCCATCGCCCGCCCGATGACATTGGCTTCGGCGAGCGGCGTATTGAAGACGCGGGCATCGCCGTACTTGCGCTGCAAGTTATATGTGACTTTGAAGACGCCGCCTTTACCTTTAAGGTGCTTGAGATTTTCGGAGCGGCTCAAGTCGGCCACGTCTTCGCCCAGCACGACGATGCGCGGCTCGCGCTTCATCTCTTCGTGCAGGCAGCGGTTGATGAGGTCTACCATCGTGCCCGGCGTGCCCGTTAGTTGCACATTGTTTTCGGTGTCGAAATCTTTCGAGGTCGGATCTACGTCGGGCGAGTAAAGGTAGAGCGTCGCTGTTTCCTTTGATGGTTGTGGGACAGTCATTGCGCGGTCAGCCGCGTCATTAACTTCCGCGTCAGCTTCTTTGCGGATGCCCTCCAACTCCGAAGGCGTAGCGAGGCTTTCGTTCACCAAGTATTCGCCGAATTTCTTGATCGGATCACGCGCGGCTTCATCAGCGCGCTCTTCTTCGGTGCGGTAGTCCTCTTCGGTGTCTGAAAGCGAGTGTGAGTAGGGGCGAATGACATGCGCATGAACGAACGCCGGGCCACGACGCTCGCGGCAATACTCAGCAGCGCGCTGAAGCGTTTCGTAGCTCGCCAGCACATCCGTCCCGTCGCATTCCTCGATGTAGAGATTGGGAAAGCCGCGCACCAGCCGCGAGATGCTGCGGCCAGCCGTCTGCACTTCGACCGGGACGGAGATGGCGTAACCGTTGTCTTCGATCAAATAGAGCACCGGCAGCTTGAGATTGCAGGCTGTATTGAGCGATTCCCAAAACTCGCCCTCGCTCGTCGTGCCGTCGCCCGCCGAGACGTAAACGATTTCATCTTCCTTGAAGTGCGCGGCGCGGTCTTTGATCTCGGTGATGAGCGAGTAGCGATAGCCAGCTTCAGCGGCGCCGATGGCCTGCAAAAACTGCATGCCCGTACAGGAAGAGCGGGAGACGATGTTGAGCGCTTTGGAACTCCAGTGCGAAGGCATCTGGCGCGCGCCGGAAATCTGATCATCGCGCGCCGCGACGGAATTGAGCAATTGATCGTAGGGCGTCAGGCCCATTTGCAAAGCCAGCGCGCGGTCGCGGTAATAAGCGTAGAACCAATCATAACCAGGGCGCAAAACCAAGCCAGCGGCCACGAGCACTCCTTCGTGCCCGACGCCGTTGATTTGAAAGTAAGCGCGATTCTGGCGTTTGAGCTGGATCTCTTTGTCATCAATCCGGCGCGATGTATACATCGTGCGGTAAAGGCTGAGCAGCGTGGCGTGGTCAAGCGCAGTCCGCTGGTCAAGCTTCAATTCGGTAGCCATCGTTATGGTCTCCTCAACGCGATTTCAGGCGGGCCAAGCGAAGTCCTCAGTTAGTTTGCCAGTTTATACAACCCGCGCCGCGTTGTGCAAGCCCGCAGCCCTGTGAGAAGATTTGATCTCAGAGCGATGTTCGACAAACTTCAGTTTGTCGCTGACTCCAGCAAAGAGCGCATCTGAAAATCAACGACAAACTGAAGTTTGTCGAACATTTTTCCGAGGAGATAGTCATGAAACTCAACGACGATCAAATCAATCAACAGCTCACACGGCTCAGCAATTGGCATCGCGAAGGCGATGAAATTATCCGCGAATTCAAATTCGACAACTTCAAACGCGCCATCGAGTTCGTCAATCGCGTGGCCGATCAAGCTGAAGCGCTCAATCATCATCCCGACATTTTTATCCACGATTGGAATCAGGTGCGCCTAAGCGTGACCACGCACGACGCGGGCGGGCTGACCGAAAAGGATTTCAATCTCGCGGAGCACTTCAATCGCCTGACGGCTGTTTGAGTTTTTGTCATGCCGGAGAATGCACTCAATTTGCTCAGCGCGATGATTACCCCGGCGGTGCTCATTTCAGCCTGCGGGACGCTGATCTTTTCGACTTCGTCGCGGTTGGCGCGCATCGTGGATCGTGTGCGCGAGATGAGCCGACTTGTCGAAGAACTCTTCAGCGACAACGCGGTGATGGACTTTCCCGAAGAGCGGCGCGCCGAGGTCGAGCGCCAGATCTCCATCCACGCGCGGCGCAGCCGCTTGATTCAAGGCTCACTGACCAGCTTTTATATTTCACTCGGCATCTTCGTCGCAACCACGATCAGCATCGGATTGGTGGCGCTCGTGGGGCACGCCGCCTGGTTGCCCAGCGCGCTCGGCATTACGGGCACCATCGTTCTTTTCTACGGCTGCGTGCTGCTCATCGCCGAAACGCGGCTCGCGCTGCGCTCGGTCAGGTCAGAGATGGAATTCACGCTCAAGCTGCGCGATATGTATCAAGCGCGGCAAGCCAGCGCGGAAAACAGCCGCCTGGCTCCAGATGAAAAAACGCCCAGCGCTCTTGGGCGCTTGACCGCGCGCCTCAAAAACAGTCCATGAAACAAGTCACGATAGTTTGCGATGGGAGCAGTCTCGGCAATGGCCTGGGAACAACACGCGCCGCCGCCGTGGCCGTGCTCGAATACCAAGGTCTGCGCAAAATCTTCGGCGAGTATCTCGGCAATCTGACGAATCAACAAGCCGAGATCGTCGCGGCCTGCCTCGGCCTGGAAGCGCTCAAGGAGCCATGCCGCGTCACGCTCATTTCTGATTCGCAGTACGTGGTCAAGACGATGAACAAGCTTTTCAAGCGCAAAGCCAATCTTGATTACTGGCAGCGACTCGACCGCGCGGCCCGTCCGCATCAAGTGGAATGGACGTGGACACGCGGCCACGCGGGGCACGAAGTGCAGGAGAAATGTGACGAGGCGGCCCGCTTGATCGCCGAGCAGGGCGTAGTGGATGAGCGTGCGCTCGACGAAATTTTGATGGCTTGAATCACGCTCACTCATCCAACGGTTGAGAGATGCGAGCGGCGCTCCTTGTTCTCACTATCGCGGTGCGGTCTTGGTTTTCGCCGTGGCCGCGACGCGAAAACCAACACGAGTGTAAGAGTTGTCTTTAAGAGCTGAAGAGCGGCTCGCTGAGCGGCATTCATCAGCGTTATTGAACCACGACCCGCCACGGATCACGCGGTAATTCGCATCGCTGCCTTGCTCCCACGCGCTGCCATTCGCGGGCGCTCCGGCATAGCTATCGTGCCAGGTGTCTTGCGTCCACTCGGCCAAGTTGCCGTGCATGTCGTACAGGCCGAAGGCATTGGCTGGTCCGTAATTGCCAACCGGCATGGTGTGCTGACGATAAGCTCCCTTGGGGCCTCTGCCGTAGGGCTTGGTTCCATCGTAGTTAACCAGGTCGGGCATGATCGTCATGCCGAAGTGAAAAGGCATGGCGGTTCCGGCACGGCAGGCATATTCCCATTCAGCTTCACTCGGCAACCGATAAGTGCGGCCCGTGCGATGCGACAGCCGTGCGCAGAATTCTTCAGCGTCTTCCCACGAAACATCATCCACTGGCGTATCATCGCCTTTGAACTTTGATGGATCGGGATTGAGATCGCGGGCGATCTTTGGCCACCGGGCCACGATTCGCCACTGTGCTTGCGTGACTTCAAACTTGCTCAGGAAAAAAGTCGGCACCGTCACTTCGTGCAACGGGCCTTCCTGCGAGGCGCGATGAAACTCATCGGCGGGCGATCCCATTTTGAAAGCGCGGCCCACAACTTCCATCATCGTCAAAGCCGCATTGTTGCCCAGGTCTTCAGCATAAGAGTTGCCCTCGCCCTTGTGCTCGCTGATAATCCGCCCCTGCCCATCCAGCACGACCACATCGAAGCTGACCACGGCGAAAGTCAACGGCGCGGCTTTCTGCCCCGCATCAGTATTTGGCGGTGCGCTCATCGGCTCGGCGGGCAGTGACAACTTGGCCGCGAGCGGTTGCTTGTTGGCTGCGCTCGCTTCGGGAAGTTTCGTGGACGGCTGCATGCGCGGCCAGACAATGCCCGCTACCACGACCAATCCAATGACGAGCGCCGCCACGCCAATCGCGGGCCAGGCCCATCGTTTGCTGGTTGCTTTCGCTGCTGGCACTGTAGCGGATGTTTGCGCTGCTTGCGGCACCGTCTGCCAAACGGGAAAGGCTGGCGTCGTATGGTGCTCGGCTCCGGCATCGGGCGGCATCGTGGTGAAACCGCCTGGCGCATTTGAAAGAGAAGCTGGTTGAAGTCCTGACTGCTCAACCAGAGTCGAAGCCATGCCACCAGAGACTGCTATCTCACGCGCCTCGCGTAGCGCCTGACGCATGATGGTGGCTGTGGCTGGCCGCTGACTCGGGTTCTGCGACAGCGCGCGGTAGAGCACAGCGGAAACCGAGACTGGCACCCGCGGATTCAATTCATTGATTGGCCGCAATGGATCCGCTTGACCGCTGACAGCGGCGGTCGCGCGCGTCAAGGCATCCGGCGGAATCGCGCCCGTCAACAGGTGGTGCAATGTCGCGGCCAGCGCATAAAGATCGCTGCGCGGGTCAGTACCCGTCCCCTGAATTTGTTCGAGCGGCGCGTAGTGCGGCGTGTAGCCGCGCACGCTCAGGCTGACTAAAGGCGCGCCGCTGGCCGAGCCTTTGGCCAATCCGAAATCGAGCAAGACGATCTCGCCGCGCGGCGTGAGCTTCAAATTCTGCGGCTTGATGTCACGGTGAATGATCGGCGGTTTGTACTCGTGCAGGTATTCCAGCGCATCCAGCAACTGATCGGCCCAACGCAGCACGGCGTCAACCTCGAACGGCGCGTCGTTATTCTCCTCGAGCAATGCACTCAGATCTTTTCCCGGAATGAATTGCATGACGAGAAACTGCCCGTCACCTTCGGCGAAATGATCTATCACTACAGGGAGCGCCGCGTGGCGCAGATTGTTGAGCAACCGCGCCTCGCGCTCGAAAGCTTTACGCAAGCTTTCGTCACGGAAGAAGGTTTCTTTCAACGCCACGGTGCTGCCGAACCGCTGATCGGTCGCCAAATAGACCGCACCCATCCCCCCTTGCCCAAGCTGGCGCTGAATCAGATAGCGGTTCTGCAAAATAGTGTTAGGTGTGAGCATGAAATTCCTCGGCGGGGCCTAGCATCGCCTCAATCATTCCGGCGGCGATCTTCACTCAAATTGCCGCTTGAAATCAAGCCATTTCTCTCTCAGTTCGGCAAGTTCCTGCCGCAGCACTTTAACTTCTTCTTCCAACTGTGCGAGGCGTTCATTTTCTCCGCGCGCTCTTGCCGTACTGGAGGCTGGACGCGGCGGCGCGGCTTCGCTTTCCTCGATCTCGATCTCACCGGAGAGCAGATGTGCGTAGCGTGATTCTCTGGATCCGGTTTGGCGCGGCAGCTTCACCACCAATGGCTGTGGCTCTTTGATGCTCAATTCATGCAGCGTGGTTTCGACCTCGCTCAAACTCGCAAATTCATGTAGCCGCCCGGTGCGCCCGCGAATTTCGCCGGGCGTTTGCGCCCCGCGCAACAGCATGACGCAAAGCACCGCCACTTCCGGCGGCGTTAGATCGAAGGCTTCCGGGAAAAGATGCCCGTACTTAGGCACACGGCTCTCAGAGCCATGAAAAACGTAAGCCAGCTTCTTGTCGCGCAACGAGTCGAGCGCGCGCATCACGGTTTGCTCATCGAACGACACGACCGGATCGCGGTTGGAAATTTGATTGCAAGCGTTGGTCAGCGCGTTGAGCGTGAGCGGATAATAATCCGGCGTAGTGAGTTTCTTTTCGATCATCGAACCGATCACCCGCGCTTCGATCTCATTCAATATCACGTCCACAGTCATCGCTCCTCGAAAACCCTGGGAGCGCAGGCATCTTGCCTGCTTCGTTTCCAATGCTCTTTGCCAAAACTAGCAGGCAAGATGTCTCCGCTCCCAGGGAAATGCAGTTTAGGTTGACGCCTTATCGTATGATGCGCGCCGGAGTCTGTCCATCAGCGCCAGCCCCAATCCAGTTTCTTCGACCTCCTGGCAATAGATGACTTCAACTCCGGCCTCGTCGCACTCGCGGAAAAAGAGGAAGAGCGCATGGGCGTATTCTTCCACACTCTGGCAAATCCGCTGCTGCTTGAAAATTGCTTCTGGTGTAGCCGCATCAAAGCCAATGTAGGCTGATGTCTTTGCCGCTGTCACGTCTTTCGGCCGCGCCACGATCACTACGCGCGCGTGCGGTGAATAGTGACGATACTTGAGGCCGGGACTTTTGGGCTGCGCTACGGTGTGAGCTAAGGGCGCTTGAGTTTCCGGGATCACTTCCCACAGTTGCTCCAGCGTGATCGCCCCAGCCCGCAGCACTACCGGCACCAGCCCCGTGCAATCCACGACCGTTGATTCCAATCCGACTTCCGTCTGATCGCCCTGAAGAATGCAACTAATGCGGCCATCCAGATCGGCTTTGACCGCTTGCCACGTCGTCGGACTCGGACGGCCTGAAAGATTTGCTGACGGCGCCACCAGCGGCACGCCGCACGCACGAATGAATTGTAGCGCCAACAAGTGCAGCGGCATCCGCACGCCGATTGTTTCCAGGTCTGCTGTGGCGATGAGCGGAATATCTTCACGCTTTGGCAGCACAAGGGTGAGCGGGCCAGGGAAGAATCCGTCAATCAGTTGGGCGGCAGTGCGGGGAATTTCCGCGACCAGCAATTCCAGTTGCGAAACATCGCCGATATGGGCGATGAGCGGATTATCGGCGGGGCGGCCTTTGGCCGTGAAGATTTTCTGGATCGCTGCTTCATTGAAAATATTCGCGCCCAGCCCATAAACTGTTTCGGTGGGAAAGGCGACGACTTCACCTTGGAGAATGAATTGCGCGGCGACAAGTGGCGAGTGCGTGAGTTTGGTCTTCATGGTAAAACTAACGCCCGGCGGCTACCAGCTTAGGTTACTGACGGCTGATGGAGCTTGTGATCAGCGCCCGCGCCAGCAAATCGGACAAACCAAGCTGCGCGGCCCAGTGCTCCAGATAATCAAAGTCGAGCGCCTGCGCCTGCACTTTCATCACGCCGAGCACATCGCTCCATTGACGCTCGGAAACTTCGCCGCCCGCGCGATACCATTCGAGCTTGGCGAGAATCACGTCTTCCGGCGAAGCCAGGTAAAAGACACGCGCATTCTCTGCTTCGTCCAGCGCATGCGGCGTCGCGCGGCGCGCGGCTTCACGATCAAAAGCGCGCGCCTTCGGGATGAAGACATCCACCTTGAGCATGGTGGTCAAGTGAATGAGATTGAATGATGCACGCCGCGCCAGAGCCTGACGAATCATCTGCTCATCAATGTAGTAAGCTTCTTGCAACCGCTCGACCAATGAAGCCACATGTTCTTCGCGCAACTCCGCCACCAGATCAATATCAACAGTGGTTCGCGGAAGACCGTGTGCCGAACTGGCGACCGAACCGCCGATGTGATAAGCGATGCCGAGTTGCGCGAAAGCATCAATCACTGGCCCCAAAGCGCTCAAAATGTCTGGTGTACTCATGACTATTTCCTCTGCACTCGGCAAGTTCAAATGCGCTCTGAGTTGTGCCGCCAGTGCTGCGCCGTAATTGAGCGCGACGAAAGCCAGTGGAATCTCCCTCACATCTGTGCCCGCACTTACCTCGCGCATCGCCCGCTGGGAAAGCTGAATCGTTGTTTGGCTCAGAGAACGGAGCAACCTGATGCGCTTGGCCACTGAAGCCTGACGAAAGAGTGCCACCTGAATCGCCTCTATTTCAGGCGGCGTATCCGAGAGCGCTGGCGTGTTCTGCCTCAAGTTGCTCATCTTTTATCTTCCAAGCACTCGATCCAAGATGTCACTTATCTCGCTTCCGCCGCTCGCTACATTTGATGGATCGAAGTTGACGATCTCGACCAGACCTGCTCCGTAAGCCCGCCAACGCTCGGCGAAGATCGGCGCATCCGTGCTGGCGAAGATCGTCAAGGTCGGCACGCCGAGCGCCGCCGCGATGTGTTGACCAGCAGAATCGTATCCGATGTACTCGTCACTCGCCGCCATCAGTCCTGCAAAAGCCCCGATACTACCATCCCACGTCACGATGTTCGCCTGCATTTCTTCCGCTTGAAGCGCGCCAGCCGCAGTGTCTTCATCAAGCTCGACGATCATCTTGCCTTGTGCTCTCATCGCCGCAATCAGCCGATTGATCTGGTTCCGCTCTTCTTCGCTTCCGCCTTTGTCCAAAATGAGCGTCGCGTCCGCGAGCAAACCGCGCAGCAGATTTTCTTCAAATGGATCCGGCAGCTTTTTGTGGGGATTGCCGCCCACTCCCAAACTCACGCTCACTAGATGAGCCGCGCCACCGCGCCGCAATTTGCGGCAGATTTCCTGGCCGAAAGCTTGATCTTCAGGCAGCAATGCGACATAAGGCTGCGCCGTGCCTTCCAAGCCGATCACTTCATTGATCCAATGCGCCGCTAGTCGCCCAAGTTGCTCGACGCCCACGCAGCGATAGCTCCGGCTTTCAAAAAAACAA
>Ga0070694_100002035_pt1 | contig 11994 bp, 4 predicted proteins | sample KBSK1251metaG_FD_65470 | JGI IMG/M metagenome (GOLD analysis project Ga0070694, IMG submission 65470) | Corn, switchgrass and miscanthus rhizosphere microbial communities from Kellogg Biological Station, Michigan, USA - KBS K1-25-1 metaG | ecosystem: Host-associated > Plants > Roots >... | reverse complement strand
CAACAAACTACTCAACAGACCCGTGAAAGATGCCGGAACTTATCTCGTAATCGCCGAATTGATGAAGCGAGTAGGCGATTCGAGGGCGGAGCAGTATTACCAAAAAACAATCGCTGCTGCCAACACGGAACCCGCTTACGAACTGTTTTATGCCGATTACCTCAGGAACTTTAGAGGACCAAACCAACCGTTATTCCCAGCCGCTGAAGAGCACTATCTAAGGGCGCGAAGAAAGTTCAGCCAGATTGATAAGCCAAGTGTGTGGGATCAGGAAACCAGCCGCCGTGTAGAAAGAGGGCTTGTAGCCCTCTATCAGGAAGACGGTCTCCCGATCATCAATTTGCACAAAGGCGAAGCTTCCTCGCGACCTCTGCTTCTTTTCAGTTCTATTAATCGATTCGCACAACTGACGGGCGATTTCGATAACATAGACGATGTACGAGGATTCACTTCAGAAGCTCTCCTGGCATCGAGTAGGCTCCATAAAGACCTATCTGATGATGTTCTACAAAGAATAATCAGGGTGAAGCCGCAAGTCGAGACTCTCAATCGTTTTCGTCTTCGCTACAAAACCCTGCCGGCTGTCGACATTTCATATAAGTATCGCCAGATTGAAAGTGGACAGATCACCAATTTCTTCGAGCCAAATAAGTTCAATCGTATCTACCTGAACGAGTTTGGCTTTAGTATTGAGAAACCACTTGCCGTATCGCGATATTTCGATCTTGCACTGCGTGGAAGCTACAAGAGAGCCAGGCGCCAGGGACTGATCGAGTTTTTGCCTCGTAGTGAAGAAGACATAAACGAGTATGAAGGACGCGCCGCAGTCTCACGATTCCTTGGTCCCGATAAGGCCATCTTCGAAACGGTCTACGTCTACCAGGACATCGACCAGCTTGTTTCCACTCCGATAAGACGAAACCGGCAAATCGTTGGCGCCAAGTTTACGTACCAACTCCTCAGGTTCTCGATCGACCCAGCTTATCGAAAACGATTTACAACGCGAGGTATACACTTCTTTGCCGGAGTCCTCGACGACAAAGAGCGATTCGGCGAGGCACGACTAGTGAAGAATGATTACTTCGTCGGCGCCTCTCTAAAAGGGCTGGGTAGTTATGAATTGACGATTCAACCGACGATCTTTACGTCAAGAGTGGACGGCGTCCTGAATCAACTACCTAATTCGCAATATCGGACCAATCTGGCTTTTGTATGGAGAATCAAAGACGAAGAGAACGAGCCCGGTCTGCCTGAAAAGCTGCACTGGCTAAATCCCGCTTTCATTCACCTGGTTGTTCCTTTCAAACACGATGTAGCAAAAAAAGGCCTTGATAAGTTTGAAAACTACGATCTCGGGATCGCACTAAGCGCCAAATTTTTCCGGACTGGATCTCAGCGGACTACTTTTTTGATGTCTGGGGGATACCACTACCAGCGTTACTACAAGCTAAACCGAAACCTGAACCTGCTGACTTTCAATATCAGCATCGGATTCTAGAGACACATAGTTTGGTCATCGCTTTTGGAGGTTAGAAAGATGAGGATATCGTGGAGAAGAAGACTTGTTGGACCTACGTTTGCACTGCTGATTGTAGTATCGAGCTTGCCGATCGTAGCTACGATGGGCATGAAGGAAAAAGCAGTTTCTGAAATGGTGGTTCGCGAATGCGGAAATGGTGAACCACTTTTTAAAAATAGTTACGCGATCTTGATGGGTGAGAGCAGCTATAAGAATTGGCCTCGGCTGGATGGCGCAAGGCGCGACATACAAGAAGTGGAAAAGATCCTGAAAGACCATGGCTTTAAGGTGACGGTGATCATGGATCCTACCCGACTGGAATTTAACAATGCCATCAGTGATTTCAAAAGCAAGAGCGATCCCACCAATCCCAGTCGCTTTCTTTTCTATTTCAGTGGTCATGGATATACGTTAAAGACAGACGCCGATGTTGAGTTTGGCTACATTGTGCCGTCAGACGCTCCGCTACCCGCTGAAGATCGCGGCGGGTTTACAGCAAAGGCCATCAGCATGAATGAAATAGAAATGATAGCTCGAGAAATCGCGCCGTCTCATGCTCTATTTCTGTTTGACAGTTGTTTTTCCGGATCACTCTTTACGACGATGCGTGGAGTGCCCGACACGATGATGGATCGACTAAGGCTGCCCGTGAGACTCTTTATTACGGCAGGTGATGACAAGCAACCAGTTCCGGACAACAGCATTTTTCGCGAGGCTTTTGTGAAAGGGCTGGAGGGCGAGGCAGACCGAAATAGAGATAGGTTTGTGACCGGCACAGAATTGGGAGAATACATTAAGGACTATGTAATTCAGAGGTCCAACGGAGTGCAAACTCCGCGGTACGGTAAGATTCGAGATCCGAAATTGGACCAGGGAGATTTTATTTTTATCTTGCCGGGTCAGGTCCAACCCTTCAAGCCTTTTCCGCTAAGCTCTGCGTATTACCCTTCCGGCTGGATGGGCGACAACGCGCGCAGCCAGCTTAATGTCAGTAAGCAGGATGCGACGATAGACGGAAAAAACTTGGTAGGTACTCGAATTGAATATAAACGCGGTGAGAAAGGTTGGGCAGGTATTTACTGGCAACATCCGGATGGCAATTGGGGCGATAGGATAGGATTAAGTCTGGTCGGAGCAAAACAAATATCGTTCTACGCCAAAGGGGAACGGGGCGGCGAGATTGTAGAATTCATTTCCGGCGGTATCTCAAGTGAAGGTAAGCCCTATCAGGATCGCTTTCGCAAATCCACCGGAGAAGTGGTTCTAAAATCTACGTGGACTAAGTACGTTATTGACCTTTCTGATCTTAAAGATGCTCAGCTCTTGAGCGTAATTGGCGCATTCTGCTGGGTAGGTTCAGGGGGATTCGACAAAGATGGCCGTCTCGTAACATATATCGCTGATCTCAAGGTGGAGTGAGGTTGCGTTCTCTTCCGATAACTCTGTTTCTGGTCTTCAGCGATTAGGGGACGGTTACAAATGACAGAGCATTTACAACGGGAACTAACCAACGCGGGAAAAATAAGCAGAACTAAGTAGCTCGAAATACGTAGCGATCAGTATTCATTTTCCTTTCTGTTTCACTCATAGTTCCTTCGGTCACGAAGAAATCAGTTGATATTAGGGAACGCATGACGACGATCTTAATCGTTGAGGACAACGACTCGATGCGACAAAATGATCAAGAAGCTGCTTGGTGATCTGACAGACGCTTTCAAAGAATGCGTTGATGGGGCGCAGGCACTTGCGACTTACAAGCGGTATTGGCCTGACTGGGTTCTGATTGACATCAAGATGAAAGAGATGGACGGCTTAGCCGCAACCAGACTAATCAAAGCAGCCTTTCCTGATCATTATCGTCACGGGCCACGACGATGCCAAGTTACGCGAAGCCGCCCACAGTGCGGGAGCCTGCGCCTATATGAACAAAGAGAATTTGTTTGAGTTGCGTCGGATTCTGGTTCAGAAAGCCTGAGGTATTCGGCCGCTCACCGCTCCGCTCACAAGGAGACCCACCATGTTCTGCAAGCCTAATCTAAAAACTAAAGCTATCATTCAACCTAGACCTCTGCGACTCCAGAATTTCCAAAAGACAAAACTGAACGTTGTCCGGTTGATATTGCTCAGTGCGATTGTAGCGTCTGTAGCGACCATCCTATGGGCCATGTCAATGAGAACACAGCCAATGAACACACTGAATTCGCCCAGCTCACCGGAGCCGAGAGACCCAATCATAGTCCGTGCGGGCGGAGGTAATCACTGGATCAGTTCTCCGACGACAATCACGGCAACGAACACGAACGACAACGGTCCAGGGTCTCTCCGGCAGGCGATCATTGATGCAGCCTCCGGCGACATAATCAACTTCAACATCTCAGCGAGCGATTCGGGTTGTACGGGCGGCGTGTGCACGATCACGCTGGCGAGTGAGTTGGGGATTAACAAGGATTTGACGATTCAAGGGCCGGGTGCGAATCAGTTGATCGTGAGCGGCGACCACGCGGTGCGGGTGTTCAATATTGCAGCCGGCAACTTCAAAGTGACCCTCTCCAACCTCACGATTGCTAACGGAGTGGCAAACGGAGGGGGTGGAATTTCCAACAACAGTACTGGCACTCTGAATGTCATCGACACCAAGCTGAGCGGCAGTGCCGCTCTTGCCTGCGGCGGCCCTATTTTTGATAACAAAGGCGGCGGCGCTATTTCCAACATCAGCACGGGCACGCTGAATGTGCTCAACAGCACGCTGTCGGGCAATACGGCTTGCGTACTCGGCGGCGGCATTTACAACGCCAACACAGGTGCAGTCAATATCACAGGCAGCACGTTCTCTGGGAATTCCGCACCCGGCAGTTGTGGAGGTGGCATTTACAACGGCTTTGGCATGGTGACCATCGTCAACAGCACGTTCTCCGGCAATAGCAATACCAGCGCACCTGGCGGCGGCGCCATCTGCAACGATGCCTTCGGAGGCTCACTTCATGTCACGAACAGTACATTCTCTGGAAACTCTGCCTTCTCAGGCGGGGGCATCATCAACATCAGCGGCGGCACGGCGGTGGTTAAGAACAGCATTATTGCTCTGAACACTGCCTCTAATTCCGGCCCCGATATTCGGGGCAGTTTCACATCACAGGGTTACAACCTGATTGGCGCGCAAGACGGCAGCAGCGGCTTTGTAAACGGAGTCAACAACGACCTGGTCGGCACTGGCGTCTCGCGTATAGATCCGCTGCTTGCTCCGCTTGCCAACAATGGTGGTCCAACACAAACGCATGCGTTGCTCGCAGGAAGTCCTGCAATTGACAAGGGCAGCGCGGCGAGCGACCCGAGCACCGGTGTGCCCATCACTACCGACCAGCGCGGACTCCCACGTCAAGTTGACGATCCGGTTACTCCAAATGCCGCGGGCGGCGACGGAAGCGACATCGGAGCATTTGAGGCGCAGTCACCTCCTAGCCCAACACCGACTCCGACACCGACGCCGACACCAACGCCGCCGCCCACTGTATGTGTTCAGCCGCCTCCGGGCAGCATTGCCTGGTGGCCCTTGGATGAGACGAGCGGAACGATTGCTGCGGATAGAGTTGGCAATCACGCAGGAGCGTATGCGAATGGGCCTGTGCCTGCAGCAGGAAAAGTGCGAGGCGCTCTGCGTTTCGATAGGAGCAATTATGTTGCTGTGGCAGATAGTGATGCGTGGGCGTTTGGCACGAATAACTTTACGATTGAGTTGTGGGCGAATTTTGATACGCCAGGGAGTGGTTCTATTGGGGAGCCAGGCGACATTTTCATTGGTAGCGACGAGGGGCCCGGCAATCGAAACAAATGGTTTTTCGCTCTTGGCGGCGGTGTTTTGGACTTCACGGTGTACAACGTCAACAGCCCACCTTCAAATATCTTTCTCGTGCGCGCTCCGTTTTCTCCAATTGTCGGCCAATGGTATCACCTGGCCGTCACAAAGTCGGGTACACTCTTCACGATATTCGTCAATGGAGTTCCGGTTGGTTCAGAGATTTCCACTTCTCCAATCGCCAATGCTAACGCACCTCTCACGATAGGACAGGCTGAAAATATCGGGTTTATGAATGGCCGTCTTGACGAGATATCGATCTACGACCGTGCCCTGATAACTGAAGAACTTCGGGCAATTTACGACACAGGAAGCGCAGGTAAATGTATTAATCTCTCTATCCGTCCAGACAAGGGTGGTGATACAGGAAGCGTTTCCGTGCACATCAACGGAACCGGATTCGCGCAGGGCACCACTGTGAAACTCATGAGGGCGGGTGAGCCTGATATTCTGGGCAACCCTGTGACAGTTGGAGCTGATGGCACGACTATTGACACGACCTTTGATCTCACAGGAAAGGCTCAAGGAGTGTGGGATGTAGTGGTGGGGAACGCTGACGGCAAATTTTTTGTGCTCCCCAAAGGTTTCACCATCGAGAAGGGACAGGCAGCTCGGATCTATGGGGACATCATAGGACTCAACATTATTCGAGCAGGCCGGCCGCAGCCGTTTACCATCAGCTATGGCAACAGCAGCAACGTAAACATCGCAGCACCGCTGCTCACGTTGTTGGGTTCCGGTGTATCACAGTTCGGGTTCAAGTTTGCAGGGCCACTTCAGCGCTCTCCACTCCGGATTTATGGGGCAGGGGCATTGTCACCAGCTGGACAGTTGAGTCCGGGCGCACCCGGGATGCTCACAGTGCTCGGCCAGGTTCAATCGAGCAATGAACCTCTGACGTTCAAGTTAGGACTTGTAGACCCGGCGGGATTGCCTTTCGACTGGAACAAGCTTGCCGTTGACGGAGTACCTTCCGGGGCGACACCAGCCGACTGGGCGTCGAGGGTTGAACTGGCCCGAAATCGAATTGGAGAGTCTTGGGACGACGTGATGGCGGTCCTCCACGAGGTAAGTAACCAGCCGGGGGGGCAGTCTGGTACCCTTGTTGACTTCGACGGCCTACTACACTACGTCGTGACTGTTTACGGCTCGAACATAGAAGAGTTCGGCACAGCGGCGGGCGGCTCGCTCGCTACCGCAAGTCTCTTAGAGACCCGGACTGCTTCTACAGACATATCAGAACTTACCAGCGCTCCGGATATTGACCCCTCTCAAGTTCACGTAATACCTGTTGGGACTGAGAACGCAAACCCTACGCACAACTTCATCATCACCCACGGTTTAGGCGGCATGAGGGGGTTCGACGACACGAGAGAAAGTTTCCAACAGCTTGCGGAGACGATTAAGGCTGCCCACCCCGGCGCCAACGTTTACTTGGTGGACTGGACTCCCGGGGCGAAAAAGACCGTACTCGGAATCATCCCGTGCCCGGGGTGCGCCGCGCGTAACATTGATGTGGCGGGAGACTCTGCCTTCATCCAGTTCCATACCCGGGGAGTGGATCCGATGAACTCGACCTTTATCGGCGAAAGCTTCGGTAACTACGTTAACAACCGCATCGCACAGGATTTCTCGCGTATTAACGGCGCAGGCGTCGATAAGATACTTGCGCTCAACCCGGCTAACGAATGGGGTTATTATCCTCCGCCCGACTTGCGGAGGTTCTCCAACCAAGCTTGGGTTCTTGAGACCTATTCCCTCTTTGATACTAATCTCAGCTTGGGCGACCATGATTTGTTCTTAGAGACACCTCCAAACGCTTCAGTGGTGGATCAACATATATCTGGGATCGAGTGGCTCATAGAGAGAATAACGGCAAGCGACAGCTCGTGGCTGCTCTTTAACAAGAGTCTGCCGAGTCTGCCTGAACCTTTTTTTGACGGAACAGCCCGTCTCGATGGCTCGTTCGATCCATCACCGTTCGCGCAGCGATTCGACCCCCTTTACGAAGATGCGGTGCCCGACCCGACGAGGATTCTCAATCAACATCCGCTTCAGATTGTCCAATCCTTTGACCCCAACGAGATTGTGGGGGCTCCTGGGGCGGGCCCGGAACGGTATCTATCTGGGGATGAGCCGCTCCGATATGCCATCTTCTTTGAGAATCTGGAAACAGCGTCCGCGCCAGCTCAAGAGGTTGTAATCACTGACCAACTCGACGCGGTGAACATGGAGCTGAATCATTTAAGCCTCGGGCCCATCACCTTCGGAAACAAGTCAGTAACACCACCGCCAGGACAGAACGCGTTTGCTACGGACGTGGACCTCCGACCCGACAAAAACCTCATCGTTAGGATAACGGCGAGTCTGAATCCAAACACCGGACTCCTGACCTGGCGCTTGACCTCCATTGATCCGGCGACGGGTAATCTCCCTGAAGACCCGCGGGTGGGTTTCCTGCCCCCCGATGTCAATCCGCCGGAGGGGGATGGGAGCGTGCTTTTCACGGTGATGCCTAAAAAGGGCCTTGCCACCGGGACGGAGATCCGCAACAAGGCTCGGATCATCTTCGACGTGAATGAACCCATTGACACCGCGGAGTGGTTCAATACCATCGACAACTCAAAGCCGACCACCAATGTCCTGCCGCTCACCGCGAGCCAGTGCGTGAGTGACTTGCAGGTGCAGTGGGCGGGAACGGATGAGGGCTCAGGAATCGCGAACTACACGATCTACGTCTCTGACAACGGCGGGCCTTTCACCGTTTGGCAGCAAAACACAAATGCTACCTCCGGCACCTATACCGGTCAGTTCGGTCATACCTACGCCCTTTACAGCGTGGCCCAAGACAAGAGCAGCAACATAGAAGATGTTCCTGCTGACCCGGATGCGACTGTCACTCTCACCGAGCCAGCACCGCCCAACTTTACGAGTGTGCCTCCGGCTATCACGGCTTATACCGGTGAGGGTGCAACAGCGTGCGGGGCATTCGTGAGCGATGCAATTCTGGGAACGGCTACCGCACACAGAGCCTGTTCTGCTGTAAACGTCACGCGCAGCGGTGTTCCGAGTGGAAACATTTTTACTGTCGGACAAACCACAATCACCTACACGGCTACAGATGGGAGTGGCAACTCTGCCACAGCCACACAGATCGTCACCGTCATCGACAACACGCCCCCGACGATCACGACTGAGTCAGCAAGTCCAGCGTCACTCTGGCCGCCGAACCACACGATGCGCAACATCTTGGTCAATTACACCATGATGGATAATTGTTCATCCACCTGCACGCTCAGCGTGACGAGCAACGAACCTGTGAACGGCACGGGCGATGGCGATACCGCCCCTGACTGGGAGATCATCGATCCCCATCACGTGCGACTCCGCGCCGAGCGGGCAGCTACTGGAAACGGTCGCATTTACACGATCACTGTCACCTGTACGGATGGCGCGGTCAACTCAACCTCCAAAGACGTCGCTGTGTTTGTGGCGCACAACATCGCTGGCCCGATGAGCGGTGCTGCTTTCAAGATCGGGACTACTGTGAACTTCTCGGGTACATTCTGGGATCTGCCGGGACGCAAGCACACTGCACAATTGATCTTCGATGACACGCTTTCGACCACCGGCAACGTCGTCGAGCCGAGCGGCTCGAAATCCGGTATCGTCACAGGCGCTTACACTTTCACCACACCGGGAGTGTACAAGATCAAGCTGAAGGTAACCGACAACACAGGTCAGACAAGTTGGGTCGATACGGCTGGAGACACCGAAGCGATTGTCGTCATCTATGATCCAAACGGAGGTTACACAATTGGAGGCGGCTATATCTCAGTACTTGCAGGCTCTTATCCTGCTAACCCGAGCAAGACGGGCAAGTTGAGCTTCGGCTTCAACTCAAAATATACAAACGCGACGAACCCAAAAGGGGAGACGCAGATCCAATTTGCTATGGGCGGCTTGGAGTTCAATGCACTGAACTACGACTACCTGGCGATATCAGGTGCGAGGGCCCAGTTTCGCGGCTTCGGTAAACTGAATGGCGAATCCGGTTACAACTTCATCTTAACCGTCATTGACGGACAGCTCACGGGCGGAGGTGGAGTCGACAGGTTCCGCATCAAGATCTGGAACAAGACTACCGGCGCGATCGTCTTCGACAGTCAGATGGGCGAGAGCGACGCAGTCGATCCCAGCACAGCTGTCGGAACGGGAAGCAGTATCGTCATACAGAAGTAGTTGAATTGGGAAGAGATTTACGGAACCTCTCTCAAATAACAACTCGGCGATAGTTACGACAACAGCCTTGGCAGAAGTCGTCCAGCAACGATTTTCAATAAGGGCTCGGTCCACTGCGAAAGAATGCAACATGACGTTTTCTTCCAATCTTCTGATCTTACGCAGCCGACGAATGTCCGAGGCTTCCATGCAACCATACTTCGACTTCCACTGGTAATAGGTGGTTCGCTGATCTCGTGCTCCCGATACACTTTCTGACGGTTGAGTCCTGCTTCCACCGCTTTCAAGATCGTAATGATTTAATGTTTGCTGAATTTGCCTTCCGCATCGAAACCTCCTGCGTCATACTTGGCGTGATTAGCGTTTTCCGTGGCGGGAAAAGCGAGAAACCCTCGGGTTCTGCGGAATAAGCACCGAGGATCGCAATTAGCCACCTAACCTAATTTGATTAGTTTATTCTGAAAGGCTGCTTGGTCCCTCAAAACGGTGCAGCATGCGAGTTGTCCCTAGTAAGCGCGTTGAGTCGTGTCCCCCCGGCGGAGATGATAAATCCAGATCATGAGATGAACCTTAACCCTTGCACGCTACGACCAACGAAGCCGCTCACCGTCGCCGGCTGCCGCTCGAACGGCAGCCGAAGCAAAAAACGTGGACCCGTGCCGATGTCGCATCCTTCGAGGTTCTTCGACTTTTCGGAGAACTCAATGCTAGCCAAAAGAGCGTCCCGGTGAGCTTTGCATTCTGCGCAGGTAGGAGACATTTCTACTTTGCGCATTCGGGTGGACACTTCCACTTTGGGTCTACCTATGCAAGCAAATTTATGTCAAGCAAAATTATTGACTTTCGGAGTTAAACGGGAATATCTTCTGCACGCTTTCATCGAAAGTCGAACTTCACGAGCCTCTGCGTCCTCGCAAACTCGCCCAAGTTTCGGCCAAACTGCTCGCACGATTGTTTTCTGGTTTCGGTGTTCCCAGGTTTTGGTCAAGGTTAACGGCGGCAGGTAATCAGACAATCCCACTCCACTAATGCACACCTCCCTATTCTGCGTACATCGGCCCGAGAAATTCAGATCAACCCACCAAATAAGGAGCAGTGATGACGAGGTTAAATTCAGCAGATCACGCACAACGCTTTTTCGCAGCCTTCGGAATCATCACATCATACTTCCGAGTGGAGAGAGAGCTATATCATGCAAGCGGGAGTGGTTGCGGATGAAACCTTTCGCCTTGATACCTCAAGGTCAGTCCCTACTTCTGAAGGTGGGGTTGCTGGTCCTGTTACTTGGATCTCTGACGGGGCCGCCTTCAGCCATCGGACAACAATCGTCGGAGCGTCTCATTACCCATCCTGACGATGTTAAGGCACTGCCCAGTCAGAGCAAGCGTTGGGCTTTGTTGATAGGAGTGGATCGATACGAGGATTCTAGCATCAGTTCCCTGAAGGGAGCTGCGAACGATGCTCGTGGTCTGAGGGACGTTCTTGTTAATTATGGCGGTTTCCCTCAAGATCAGGTCATAGTCCTTTCGTCCGATGAGCCTTTCGAAAGACAACCAACCCGTAAGAACATACTGCGGCGCCTTTCGAACCTTGCTGGGTTGGTTCCTAAAGACGGCCTGCTATTAATTTCATTCGCTGGTCATGGCATCGACCGAAACGGTCAAGGCTTTCTGATCCCTTCAGATGCGACGTTCAGCGAAGATATTCGCTTGCTTGAAGAAACAGCGATCTCGGTTAGCGTTGTTAAGCAACGCATCAGAGACACCGGCGTTCAGCAAGTGATGATCTTTCTGGACTCTTGCCGCAACTATCCGACGGGACGCTCCAATAGTCCTAACCCGCTAACAAACGCATTCACTAAGGCGCTTAATTTCGATGTGACTAACAAAGAGGTGACGGCGTTTGTGGTCCTCTACGCTACAGCCGTCGGCGATCGCGCTTACGAGTATGCGGAAAAGCAACAGGGATACTTCTCATGGGCGATTGCACAGGCCTTGAAAGGAGCTGCTGCAAATGAGCGCGGTGAAGTCACTCTCGGCGCATTAGTGAAATATCTAGAGAATACTGTTCCTAAGCTCGTGTCCATAGACTACGGAGCTAAAGTGGTCCAGAGGCCCTTCGCGAACATAGAAGGTTATCGCGCGGCTGAATTGGTCCTTGCCGTCACCGCTCCCAATGGGAAACCGGTTCATGCAAGCCCTACGAGTAGCGATGCCGAACTTGATCTCTGGAGTTCTATCAAGAATAGCGAGAATGCCGAAGACTTCAAGAAGTATCTCCGCCAGTATCCGGATGGGCTTTTTGCTGAGGTGGCAAGAGACCGGTTGGAGCAGCAGAATGCAAGGCGCGCCTTAGTAGTAAATCCAGGCATACGCTATGA
>Ga0070694_100002030_pt1 | contig 12008 bp, 7 predicted proteins | sample KBSK1251metaG_FD_65470 | JGI IMG/M metagenome (GOLD analysis project Ga0070694, IMG submission 65470) | Corn, switchgrass and miscanthus rhizosphere microbial communities from Kellogg Biological Station, Michigan, USA - KBS K1-25-1 metaG | ecosystem: Host-associated > Plants > Roots >... | reverse complement strand
CAGCCCGCGCGCATCAATCGAGTAGATCACCACTCCCGCGCGTGTCGCAGCATCGGTCACACGCTGCAAGTCGTAGAACATCATGTGACGCGAACCGCCCATAAAGAAGCCGTCCGAGAGCAGCACCATAATTTTGCGGCCCGGCAATTCGCGCAGCGTGCGAATGACACTGTCGAGCGTCGAAAGTGTGGCCCTGGTGGAGTTGGCGTTCTGGGCGACGATGGAGCGCGCTTGGGCTTGGGCTTGCGCTGCCGCCCTGGTGCGCGCTGAAGCCACTACGCTCTGAGCGACTCCGCCACGTCCGCTGGTTTGCTGTGCGCTGCCAGGCGGTGGCGGCGGCGGCGGCGGCTCATTCCGCAGAATCTCCTGAATCGCGAGGTCCAGCGCTTCAGTATCGCCGAGGTCAATCAACTCGGCCTGATAGTCGCTGATATACGGAATATCGTGAGGGCTGGCCGCTGTCCGAGTATGCACGCTGATCCGATTGATCGCGCGCTGAAGCACGGCGCGCTCAGAGGTGAACTGCTGGAAAAGGCCGATTGAGCCGCTGGTGGTAACCACCGCCACTTGATCGCCGCCCGCCATTTGCTGCTCAATGAAGCGCAACAAAACACGTTTGGCGAGCAGCAAATTTTCTGGCGCGATATTGATATCGTCCACGGCGAGCACAATGTAGCGCCCCATTGCGACTTCAACCGGCGCCGAGACAGCGGTTGAAGTCCCAGCCGTTTTTTTCGGTTCCTTGCCGAGCCAAACCGCCGGGCGCGCTGCAGTGCCAACCGCGAAATGAGTAATCTGCTGCGGCTTGCCGTCTTCGAGCACCTCGAAATCTTCGCGCTTCAACTCCCGCGCGAGGTTGCCTTTCGAGTCGTGGACGACGACATCAATCTGCACCAGTTCCGTCTCCAGACGGATCAGGCTCTCATCCTGTTTCTTCTGATCTTTCTGCCCTGCGGTCTTCTGTGCTTGGACAGCCGCAGTCTGCACCGGTACTGAGAGCGCGAGCGCAAACAGTAGCAGTGTGATGAACACATTGAAAAGTGGCCGGGGAAGCATGAGACTCGCTCCTTTTAATTCGGCCTGATAGATTCGGCTTAGAAATACTAGCATCATCTCATGAAATTGCGTAGCCATTTGTTGATGGAAAGCAAAAGCGCGCAAATGCCGCGCGCCACTGAAGACTTGATCCAAATGGCAACCTGCCGCCGCTATGCTGCAACTTAGCGCTTGCCTTTTGGGGAACTTTTGCAGAAGCTGAAGGGTAATTAGGAATGACCTATGACTCAACGGCAAGGAGTGGAACGCAATGAGAACTTACAGTATTACGGGCAAACAAATCGTTATTTTGGCGCTGCTCACGGCGGTCTTCGCCAGCAGCGTCGTTGTTTTTTATGATCGGGTTGGCTCAGCCTGGCTCGGCCGACTGGTGGGCGCAAGAGGCGATAACCGCGCAGGTGAAACCAAATCCGTCGCTGAAATTACTGATCCTTCCGTCGCCACCGATGAAAAGAACAACTCGGAAATCTACAAGGCGATGAGTCCTGGCGTGGTCAACATCACCTCGACGGCCACGAATTACGTTCAGGGCTGGTTTGAGGTCTACCCACAGGAGAGTACAGGCACTGGCTCTGGCTCAGTCATTGACAAAGAAGGTCACATCCTGACCAACTTCCACGTCGTGCAGGGAGCGCAGAAACTGGAGGTGATGTTGGGGAACGAGCCGTACAAAGCAGAAGTTATCGGCGCAGACCCAGACAATGATCTCGCAATCCTCAAAATTAACGCACCCGCTAAAGATCTCACGCCGATCCCGCTCGGCAATTCGAATGAACTGTATGTCGGCCAGAAGGTGCTGGCCATTGGCAATCCCTTCGGTCTTGATCGCACCTTGACGAGGGGAATTGTCTCAGGGCTGGCGCGTTCGCTGCATTCTGAAATTACTGGTCGTCTGATTGAAGACGTGGTGCAAACGGACGCTTCGATCAATCCCGGCAATTCTGGCGGGCCGCTGCTTGATTCGCGTGGCCGGATGATCGGCATCAACACGATGATCTACAGTCCATCGGGCGGCTCGGTCGGCATTGGTTTCGCCGTACCGGTGGAAACCGCGCGGCGCATCATCCCTGATATTCTGGCCTATGGCCGTGTGCGTAAGCCCAAACTTGGGATTACCCCGCCCATCCAAGTGACCGCACGGATTGCTGATCAACTCAGCTTACCGGTCAAAACGGGATTGCTGGTGTCGGAAGTCGTGCCCGGCAGCGCAGGGGACAAGGCTGGAATGAAAGGGGGAACGGAGCCAGTCCGCACCCGGAGCGGGGTTTTCTATCTCGGCGGTGACGTCATCACCAGCGTGGATGGCAAGCCGGTCAATACACAAGATGATCTCGACCGGATCCTCAATACTAAAAAGATCGGGGACCACGTGCAGGTCGAAGTGGTGCGGAATGGGCGACGACTCAAGCTGGATGTCGAACTTGACGAAGTGCCCGACGCTCGACGCCGTTCCTGAAACTTCAAACACGAAGGGGAGGCCGTGCCTCCCCTCACTCTAGCCACTCACTCCTGGTTCAATCTCAAATCTCGAATTTCAAATTCGAGGCTGCTTCATTTCATCTTGAATGACCGCGCGATCGCATCCGTCTGATTGCGGATCGGGGCAAGCGTATTGCGCGTGCCGGTAAAGCGCAGCAGATAGGCGGTCGTTTCGTTGACGAGCAAATAATAGTTGCGGCCAATCATCGGACGCCCGCTGTTGGTGAAATCGTAAGCGACGAGCGCGGCATTGACGGGCGCCGCAAAGTTTTCAATCGAGCCTTTCGCATAGCCCGGCTGAAAACGCAGGCTTTGCTCTTCATCGCGCTTGGCCACGTCAATCGCCTTCGTGCCTGCCTCGACCGAAATGAGCCGGATCTTCAGGAGGCCGCTCTCGCGTATATCGTAGACAATCTCGATCTGCGTGCGGCCCAGCCCATCCCGGCTCGTCACCACATGCCACCCGGCGGGCAGCGTCAAACTATATTTCCCTTCTGGGTCATCAAAGACCTCGCCTTTGCTTTGCGCCGACGCCGGAATGCCGGAGCCGGCCAGCAAGACTCCACAAAGCAGTATCAATAAACAAATACGGAGACGGTGATTCATAGCTTTGATCCTGATTGATTCAACTCAAATTGTGGCCGGTTGCGCGAGCGCGCGGAATGGCAATTGTCCGAGCGCCTCTTCAATAGCGGTGCGCTGAAGAGCGATCAACTGTTCCACGCCCAGTTCAGCCGCCGCGACCATTTCATCCATGTGCGTCCGGCTAAACGGTTCGGCCTCCGCCGTGCCCTGCACTTCGACGAAGCGACCGTCACCGGTGCGGACGATGTTCATATCCACTTCGGCACGCGAGTCCTCGCCATAATTCAGATCCAACATCACGCGCCCGTCAATCACGCCCACGCTCACTGCCGCCACGTAATCACGCAGCGGCGAGCGCGTCAGCTTGCCGGCTTCAAGATGGCGATTGAGCGCGAGCGCGAGCGCCACAAAGCCGCCAGTGATCGCTGCCGTGCGCGTGCCGCCATCGGCTTGGATGACATCACAGTCAATCGTCACGCTGCGTTCGCCGAGCGCCGCCATATCCACGATGGAGCGCAGGCTGCGCCCGATCAAACGCTGAATCTCGTGTGTGCGACCAGATGGCCCGCCGCGTCCGATCTCGCGCTGCGTGCGCGTTTCGGTTGCGCGCGGCAGCATCGCGTATTCAGCCGTCACCCAGCCCGTGCCGCGACCTTTCAAAAAAGGCGGCACGCGCTCTTCAACCGAAGCGTTGCAAATAACGCGCGTCGCGCCCATTTCAATCAGCACTGAGCCTTCGGCGTACTTCGTGTAGCCGGTCGTGATTCGCGCCGTCCGCAGTTCGAGCGGCGAGCGCCCATCAGCGCGTTTGAAGTCTGTCATGTCCCCATACCTCGACCGCTTCCAAATGGGTGAGCGGCTCTCCGAGAAATCTTTCGGCGATGCGATGAAACCGCTTCGCCGCGTCCGTTACATAAAATCGGCTTTCGCCGTAGTTCGTCTGCTCGTTGAGCAAGCCACGTTCGGCGAGCAGTGCGGCTGTCTCTGCTGCTGCCGCCTCCGCTGAGTCCACCAGCGTTACGCTCTCGCCCATCGTTTCGGCAATCACGCGCCTGAGCAATGGGTAATGCGTGCATCCCAGCACGAGCGTGTCAATCCCGCGTTCGCGCAGCGGCACTAGATATTGCTCCGCCACCGCCCGTGCAATCGGCGAATCCGTTTCGCCTTCTTCCGCTAAAGGCACAAACAGCGGGCAAGCCTTCGAGAAAATTTCAACCTCGCGCCCATCGCACGCTTTACGGATCCGCTGTTCATAAGCGCCGCTTTCGACCGTTGCTTCTGTCGCAATCACGCCGATGCGCCCGGTGTGCGTAGTGCGCGCCGCCGCTCGTGCTCCTGGCCCAATTACGCTGAGCAGCGGCAGCTTGAACTCTCGCAGCAACCCTTCACGCCCCAGCGCCGACGCCGTATTGCAGGCTACGACGATCATCTTGACGCCTTTGCTCTCAAGGAACGCTGCATCTTCAATCGCATACCGCTCAACCGTCGCCTGCGACTTCGTTCCATAAGGGACGCGCGCCGTATCGCCCAGATAAATGACGTTTTCGCGCGGCAATCTTTCGCGCACCGCGCGGAGCACGGTCAGGCCGCCAACGCCGGAATCAAAAATGCCAATGGGAAGTGAGTTCATCAGAGGCGGGGCGTTACATTTCAAATCTGCCATCTCAACTTTTGAGGTTCGAGAGGGTGTAGTGGAGGTGATCGGAATCGAACCGATGTCTGGAAGCCGTCTACGAAAGAATCTACATACTTAGCCGCTTCGCTCAAGGTTTCGCCCGCGCGCAGTAGCAGAAGCGGCGAAGAACTGCGCGCGAACTATGCCAGAAGAGTTTCGCTCTGTTGACTCTGACCTGCATCAGAGAGCTAGCCTGCTAAGGTGACGCTCGGTCTCGCGCACACAGGCGATGCGCGAGCGAACGGGCTGTAAACTAGGGTTAACTAGGCAGCCATAGCGAGTTCAGTGTTCGCATTTACACTTTGCTTGCAGAGTACGGGTTACAAGCTTCCCGGTATGCATCCGTCGCTTTCGGTCTCCCATCGAAACCAGTGCACCCCCACATCGGTTTACACTTGAGCGAACATTTCCAGTGTACGGGCCGCTGCGGTGCTGTGTCAAGAATGTGCTTCAGCGATTGGTGCGCTGCGCGCGATGAGATGGGCATTTCATCTCAGATTTGAGCCACTTCACTTCAACTTTCGTCCTCTTGGCATCGTCGGGCTATCGCTTGAGCGTGTTCGCACGTAGGATAAGAAGAGATCAACTAAAGCTGGCAGGGCGAAACCGTGAACTTGATGACCATCCTCAATGCGAAAGTAGATGAATGGAGAGTCACCCCCCGAGCCATTAAACGGCACGTGCTCAGATGGGCGTTGATTTTCCTCTTTTGCACTCTCTATGTTCTGATCTATTCAGCCACTCTTTACTTCAACTACTTATCAGGATTGGTTCGTAGCACCAGGCCGCTGTCGTGGTGGCAGTTGTTCTTCCAACAGTTGCTCTTCTGGTATCCGGTGGCTTTGCTGGCCCCACTCAGTTTATGGTTTGGTCAACGCTTCCGCATTGAGCGCCAAAACTGGCTGCGCGTGCTGCCTATCCATCTTCTGCTGAGTTTTGCCTTCAACATGCTTTATGTCATCGCCTCTACTTTTGTGATGCGGCTAGTATCCAATGAACCACTGATCCCGCGTCCATTCATTCCATACTTTACACTGCAAACCGTGAACCGGCTTCCGATGAGCATGATGACTTACGGGGCGATTTTAGGGATTGGCTATGCGTTCGAGTATTACCGCAAATATCGCGAGCAAGAACTTCAGACTTCACAGCTTGAAGCAAAGCTCGCACAGGCGCAGCTTGCGGCGCTCAAGATGCAACTCCATCCGCATTTTTTATTCAATACGCTGCATACGATCTCAGCCTTTATGGGGGAAGACATCAAAGTGGCGCGGCGGATGATTGTGCGGTTGAGCGAACTGCTGCGCTTGACGCTGGAGAACGCCGGACAACAGGAAGTCTCGCTCAAACAGGAACTGGAGGCATTGGAGCGTTACCTGGAGATCGAGCAAATCCGTTTTCAAGATCGCCTGGTGGTGCAGATGGCGATTGAGCCGGAGACGCTCGATGCACGAGTGCCGAATCTGCTGCTGCAACCGCTAGTCGAAAACGCCATTCGCCACGGGATCGCCCCTCATTCATCGGCTGGCCGGATCGAAATCCACTCGCGGCGCCAGGACCACACACTAGAAATCCAAGTGCGCGATGATGGGCCAGGGATGCCTGAAGTTGAAGAGTTTCACTTCAGAGAGAGAATCGGTTTGGCCAACACGCGAGCGCGGCTCAAGCAACTTTACGGCGACGCGCATCGTTTTGAAATCGAGAATGCGGCTGAAGGAGGATTGCTCGTGACCGTCGTCATCCCTTTCCAATTGGCGGTGGAACTGAGCAGCATCGGCAAACAATAACTGATGGCTATAACCTATGGGAAGAATTCGCACCTTGATCGTGGATGATGAGTTGATGGCGCGCAAGCACATTCGCAATCTGCTGCAAGGCCGCTCTGAATTCGATCTCGTAGGCGAGTGCGCCAATGGTCAGGAAGCGGTCACCACGATTCAAACGCGCGGGCCGGAACTGGTTTTTCTGGATGTCCAGATGCCAGATTTGGACGGGTTCGGCGTGCTCCAAGCCATCGGGCAGGAGCGATGGCCGATCATCGTTTTCACGACGGCTTACGATCAGTATGCTTTGCGCGCCTTCGAGGTGCATGCGCTCGATTACTTGCTCAAGCCTTTCGATGACGAGCGATTTGAAAAGGCGCTCGATTGGGCAAAGAAGCAGTTTCAGCGGGAGCAAGCCAATCGCCTCAGCGAACGAATGCTCGCGCTGCTCGACGATTTTCAAGGCGCGCACCCACCGGGTCAGATGGAAGACGCCGCGTCCCCAGCTACTCAGTACCTCTCGCGGTTAATTATCAAATCAGCCGGGCGCGTCTTTTTCATCCGCACTGAAGAGATTGATTGGATCGAAGCCGCCGGGTGCTATGTTTGTTTCCACATCGGCAGCAAGTCGCATCTTCTGCGCGAAACGATGAGCACGCTCGAAACGCAGCTTGATCCGGCGCGGTTCCTGCGGATTCATCGCTCCACGATCATCAATCTCGAACGCGTCAAAGAACTCGAGCCGCAAGCGCACGGCGAGTGCCTCGTCATCTTGCACGACGGCACCTCGCTCAAATTGAGCCGGAGCTATCGCGATAAGCTGCAAGCGCGGCTCAAACAAATTCTCTGAAGGCAGCGCATTTCGCATCCGCCGCAGGCCAGTTCGTTTCAAAGTCTCGGCCATTCATTTCAAACCGGAAGCCGGCGTACCAGCCTCAGCGTAGAATTGCCTGACAGGTAGCGGCTAAGTTTCAAGCAAAAAATTTGAAAGAAAACGGCTGATAAATCTAAATCCGTGCTCAAAAGGGGCCTGGCTCGAAATAGACTGACGCCAAATCATAAGGAGAATACTATGCTCAAACCCCAACCGTTATTTCGCCTGCTCATCGCTGCCAGCTTGCTGGCTTCAATGGCGCTGCTCACTTACGCTCAAAGCAGCAGCAATCAACCGAGTCGGGCTGAAACCAAAGCCTGGGTCGGCGATTACTTGCGTTACTTCAAGCTCGACGCTCAGGCTTCCGCTGAAGAGATTGAAAAAATCACTGACCTGAAGTTGAAGATCCTCGATCCATCAATTAGCTTGCCGGATCGCCAGGCAGCCTACAAAGAACTCTATGGCACCCTCTTTCGCTTGACCGGATTCAATGTTACCGATCAAGCCTTGACCGGCATGACGCAAAATACTGCGCAAGCCACGCAGAAATTGCTCACGGGAGGCCCGCTCAAACCAGTCAGCCGTACCACGACGCCGCTTGGCCAATTGGGTCACATCGAGAGGCTGGGACGCGGCCCGGTGCCGATGATTCTGATCGCGGACGCCAGAACCGACTGGACGATCTATCAGAGTTTCATGGAGCGCAACGCGAGCAAGTATACGATGTATGCCGTGACGCTCCCCGGCTACGGCGGGACACCACCGCCGCCCCGGCCAGCCGTGGTGGATCTGACCACGACGCCTTGGTGGGATGGCATCGAGCAAGGCGTCATGCAACTGATTGAAAAGAACCGCCTCAATAAACCGGTCATCGTCGGCACACAAACGAGCGCTTACCTCGCTGCGCGCTTCGCGCTCAGGCATCCGGAAAAAGTCCGCGCCGCCGTGCTGCTCAATGGTCTGGTCTACAGCCCGGTTCGCTCCTTTACCAACCCCGATGCCCCCGCCACGCTGGAGGAGCGTCGCAATTTCATTGCCAAGCAGCCAGGTGCTATCGGCATGCTGGCTGAGCTGTCGCCTCAATTCCTGCCTGCCAAAGAAACTGTAGATGAGATGATGAAAGCGCCGACCCAGGCGCAGACCAATACCATGCTCGGCACCACGCGCAATCTTGAGCGCGGCAAGGCGCTCTTTGCCAGCACGGCCCTCAATTCCGATCCGCGCGCTTATCGTTACGGCGCGGAGGTACTCTTTAACGACCTGAGTGCTGGCTTCAAAAACCTGAGCGTCCCGGTGCTGTCCATCACGCCTGTTCCTGACGACAGCTCGCCGTCTCAAGGCAGCCCCGCCTCAGCCCAATGGACGGAGCTCAAGCTGCGGTATCCGGCGATCCCGCTCACGAGCGTGTTCTTCGAGAACACCCGCAACTACATCACGGAAGAAGCGCCGTCAGAACTTGACCGAGCCGTGGAAGCCTTCCTCGCTGGCAAGCCGGTCGAAGGCAGGCGCGGCCACAGCATCGCCTCGCGGCCTAGCCCGCGCGGGAGCGCCATGCAAGCCATCGGAGCTACTGAAGTCGCGATTGCTTACAGTCGCCCACGTGTCAATGCACGCAAAATCTGGGGCGGCTTGGTGCCATATAACCGCGTCTGGCGCGCTGGAGCCAACGAAGCCACGACCATCACCTTGAGCAGCGATATGTTGATCGAAGGCCAAAAGCTCGCGGCGGGGACTTACTCTTTGTCTGCGATTCCAACCGAAACGGAGTGGACGCTCATCTTCAATAAGGTCGCTACTCAATGGGGCAGCTTCTATTACAACTCCGAATTCGATGCCCTCCGCATCAAGGTCAAACCGCAAGCCGCCGAGCATCAAGAGTGGCTGAGTTACAACTTTGAAGTCCTCTCGCCCACCGCCGCTCAAGCGATCTTGCAATGGGAGAAGGTCAAGGTGGCATTCAAGATCGAACTGGATTCAGTCAAAGCTTCCGCCAGTGGTCAATGAAGGTAAGCTCAACGAGTATCGAAGCAGTTGTCGCCCTTTGAAGAGATCTCTCGATGACTACGCGGAGCGTTTGGAGTGCGGAAGCTTGGTTCCGCACTCCAAACGCTCCGCGTAATATAAAGGTCTGACCTAACCCAAAGTCTCAGGAAAGAAATCCTTTTTCTTGAAATAGCCTGGCAAACTTAGCGGAGATTTAAGCCGATGGCTATTGACTTTGACGCCCAACGGCATATAATCGCGGCCATCGAGAAAGCAAGCGGAATGGCACGATCCACAATCTGAAGTTTCCCGTCAGCAGTTCGCCCTGACCTCACAGTTGATGGGAGCAATGAGCAAGCCTGGGCAGGTTGAGGCCGGGTTTGTTTCAAACGAACTCAATCATTATCACTGCCCGATTAGCCCCTAATAACTGACGCAATAAGCAACGCAACAAGCAATGATACTTCCGGCCATCTTCAAGAGTTATAGTGTGAGCAGCCTCAGTTCACAATTTCAGTCTTGAGAGATATGTCCGATTAAACCAAGTCCCCTCCTGCTCCGAAGCCCCACGCTTGAAAACAGGAAACTAGCACCGCGTGTCACACATCGCTGGATTAAATAGCCTTGGCGCGTGAGCCAGGCCACGGGGAGCAGCCAAAGAGCGCTGCCGCGCCGTGAAGTTCGTCTGCTCCCGAGATGTGGACACGCCGCTCGATTATGTTCGGCGAGATGATCGCCGCCGCGTGCGCGCGTGAGTGGTTTGCGCATACCGCAGCGTTTGAGGGTGTGTCTGCGCGCTCCGCCGTCAGCGGCTCTACTTTCGTCGGCGTCATCAACTCACCTTTCTGAAAGGAAGACCCAATATGGCTAACGTTAGAAAAGAATCTCTGGGAGGCAAATTCTATTTTGCTGGAAACGAAAAGATCCAGTTGCAAGAGGCAACCGACATCAAAGCCGTGCGTTTGGAAGGCACGCCTGAACGGCCAGCGCGCTTAGCAGCGACAGCGGCCAACGTCATGCGTCCGGATGGCGGCGAGGAGATCGGTTTCCACGGCCTCACCATCTTCCGCACCCCGACCACAACCACGCCGACTGGCGCCGCTGCGGTGACAGCCCGCACGCCGATGGGCAACATCGAACAAACATTTCCAGTCTTTCGGACGGCGGAGACCGGCCCGGAATCAGCTCTGATTCTCACCCCGCAGCTCATCGTACAGTTCTTCCCGAATGTCAGCGAGACGGAGTGCAACAAGCTCCTCAATGAGTTCAAGCTCGACGTAGTGAGCAAGGATCATCTGACGAAGAACAATTTCCTCTGCAAGACGCGCAACAATTCGCCCGAAGAGGCGCTCAATACAGCCAACGAACTGCACCTCAAAGATCAGGTCGAATACGCGCAGCCTGATTTCGTGCGGTTGATACCGAAGATCGCCTCTAGTACTGGTTCGGCTACTGCCTTCGGCACAGGTTTCGGCACAGCGACCGCGCCTGCGGTGACACCGGCCAAAGTCGCCGAAGCCATTCCGACGCCGCAAGCGCCCGATCCATTCATCGGCAATCAGTGGGGCTTGACCAAAATCAAGGCAACCGATGCGTGGGCGATCACGCGCGGCAATCCGGGGATCAAGGTCGCGGTGATTGATGAAGGCGTGGACTTCGCGCACGAAGACCTGAACGCCAATCTGCTGACCGGCTTTGATGCCACCGACAACGACAACAATCAGCAACCGAACTTGCGTGATGGTCACGGCACGTCCTGCGCCGGGATCATTGCGGCGGTGGCCGACAATGGACGCGGCGTAGCGGGCGTGGCTCCGAATTGCAAAGTCATTCCGGTGCGGATCGCGTTCGGCGCTCCGGGCGGCGGCTGGGTGACGAGCGATTCAACGATCGCGCTCGGCATTCGCACGGCGGTCAATCGTGGCGCGGACGTGCTCAGCAATAGCTGGGGCGGCGGCCCGGCATCGAGCGCCATTCAATCGGCGTTCATTTATGCGCGGACGAATGGACGCGGCGGCAAGGGCTGCTTCACGCCTTGCGCTTCGGGCAACAGCGATGTGCTCGGCGTGATCTATCCGGCCAAGTATCCGCAGTGCTTCGCGGTCGGCGCGTCGAATGAATTCGATCAGCGCAAGAGCCGCACCAGCGCCGATGGCGAGAACTGGTGGGGCAGCAACTTCGGGCCTGAGTTGCAAGTTGTCGCACCCGGCGTCCATATCTACACCACGGACATGATGGGCGGCGGCGGCTACAACACCACCGGCAACTACGTTCCTAACTTCAACGGCACTTCGTCAGCCACGCCGCACGTCGCGGGTGTGGGCGCGCTGGTGCTCTCGGTAGATCCGAACCTCACGGTGCAGGAATGCGAAGAGATCATCCGCCGCTCGTGTGACGACATCACTCCGACGGGGCGCGACAACGAGACTGGCTTTGGCCGCATCAATGCGCTGCGCGCCGTGCAAGCCGCTTCGCGCGTCTTCCAGGATGTCGGCGTGACGGTGCAGTTCCTCGGCACGGGCCGCGAATGTTTCATGCGCATCAACCTGCGCGTCTACAACAGCGGCATCAATCGCATTCGGCTGAATAATGT
>Ga0070694_100002029_pt1 | contig 12009 bp, 8 predicted proteins | sample KBSK1251metaG_FD_65470 | JGI IMG/M metagenome (GOLD analysis project Ga0070694, IMG submission 65470) | Corn, switchgrass and miscanthus rhizosphere microbial communities from Kellogg Biological Station, Michigan, USA - KBS K1-25-1 metaG | ecosystem: Host-associated > Plants > Roots >... | reverse complement strand
GCTTGCCCGCTGCATCGAGCACCACGCGATACGTCGTCTTCCAGATCGGCGCGGCAATAGTGTAGCTGACCACGAGTTCGCGCGAGCCATCGCCATCGGAAGTGACGGTGATCGTTTTGGCATCGCGCCGCCGCGCAGAAGCCGAAGCGTTGGCGAACTCCGTGATGTCATGCCGCGCCCCTTCATCGAGCAATTTCACCGAGCGCACTTCTGCCAGATCGAAGCTTTGCAGTTCGCCCGATTCCGAAGTGATGACGAGGCGATGCGAGGTGAGCGGCGGTTTGTTGGCGTCAATTTGCGACTTGCGTTCTTCGATCGTCAAGATCGCTCCGGTCACGGTGCGGCTCGCGGTGGTGATGGCGATGCGCGCGCCTTGCAATTGTCGCAGCACACCAGCCAGTCCGCCCGCTTCTTCGCCATCAGTGCCCGCTTCGATTGAAAACGGAATCTCGTGCAAACGCGCGGCAGGTGGCGCGGAAGAGTTGTAGCTCACTGCGCCGATGCGCCCGCGTCCCAGGTCAAGCACGACCATGGATTTGAGTACATCATTGATCTGCGATTGCTTGAAGGAGAGATTGATCTCCGCGCGACCCGTCACGCTGCCGCGCCGCTCGAAGTAGGCCACGCCGTTGCTGTAAAGAATCACGCGGCGGAGAGGCAATGCTTGCCCGGCGGTTTGCGTCGTCGCAGTTTCTCTGACCGGAGCGGAGCGCCGTGTGGGACGCGATTGCGCGGGAATGTGCGGCGCGAGCAGCACGAGCGAGAGAATGATGGCGATCGGTTTCATAGAACTTGCCTCCTCAAAAGAGTCGTCGCGGTGATGGTGCGCTGACCGAGCCGCGCATTAATGTGAACCGGCTTCGGAGCGGTGAAGCCGTGCGTCTATTGGACGCCGAGTATGCCTGGTTCGTTCCGAAATAGTTATCGAAATCAACGCGTGCAGTTGGCATTGACTTGCATGACAGAAGTTACGCAGCGAAGCTAAATGATTCTAGCAAGGGCGACTGCCTGGGCACCTCCTGACGAAATAACACGCGACGCAAGCGGTAGATAGTTGTGTGTTGGCGGAGTGCTTCAGTTTCTAACACGCAGTAAGCCATCAAGCATAAATGCAAATGTGCCATTTGTGCCGCTTGGCTGCGCGCTGGAGCTTGCCCCCAACGCAACTGCCCGCGCAAGATTTTGAAGAACTCTTCGATCTGTTGCCGCTGACCATAGAGCGCTTTGACTTGACGCAGGTCGAGAGTCAGATCACTGGTGGCTAAGTATCGCTTGCCGTCTTTGACAACCAAGACTTCCAAGCCCCCACTCAACTGCCCTCGCGCGTGGCCGAAACGATGTGGCCAATGGCGCGATAACCGCTGCCCATTGAAGTGGCGGTTCTTCTTCAGGCGCGTGACAAAGTGCCAGTCATAGCAGCGCATCTGCTTGAGCAACACTTTGGCACTGTACCAACTATCCATCAAAACATATTCCGGTTGCAGCCCAAGGCGCTTGGCCCAGCGCAACAACTTCGCCGCCAAAACGACTTTGCTCTGTTTGCCTTTCTGCCAGAGCTTGATCCCGATCGGCACTCGACGCTCTCCGTCGGTCCAAATCAAGACCACCAAATTGAGACCACGCACCACCTTTTGTAAACGAGATGAATAAACCCAGGCGACTCCAAAAATCTGGCTACCAAATTTGTCCAGCACCGTGTCATCGAGTTCGAGCCAGCCACCTCGCCCCACGCCGCGTTGCGCGAAGTTCCGCCACAGGAGTGTTGGCCAGCAGCGGGGCCTCTGCAACAAGCGGGTGAACTGATCGTGACTGACTCCAGTAAAGCATTCACTCAACTCCGTCGCGTTGGCTTTGGTTTGCCGATAAAGCAGGGCTATGATGTAGAGGGTCATCAGGGTTTCCATCGTTACTTTCTCCGCCAGAGAAATTGGAAATCCTGATGTTACCCCCTCTTACCTCCTCTGCGTAACTTCTGCATGAGTAAGAACACGCGGGTGGCGGTAGCTTGCATAGATTCAGTAAAAGGGGTGGGAATCACACGCGGAACACGCGAAATAAACGGAAGACACGGAATAGGAGATGAGCCAGGCTCCACCTTTTCCGTCTGTTCCGTTTATTCCGCGTGTTCCGCGTGTGATCTTCTGAGTAAGATTTTCAGACTTGCGCGTCTGAGCCGGGCCATAGCTCGAACATGAGCAGCGTCCAGATCAGCTTGCGATGATCGGCGCGTCCGCTTTCGTGTTCGTCGAGCAGTTGCTGCACGTAATCAGCATTGAAAAGGCCGTGGCGTTTGAGCCGGTCGGGTGAGAATGTGTCGCGCACGAGCGGGCGCAATTCGCCTTTGACCCATTTGGCGACGGGCATGCCGAAGCCTTTCTTGGGTCGCCCCATGACGAACTTAGGCAAGCGATTACGCATGGCTTGCTTGAGGATGTACTTGGTCGTGGTGCCGTGGAGTTTGAGGTCGAGCGGCAGTTGCGTGACGAATTCAACGAGCGTGTGATCGAGGAACGGGGCGCGTGTTTCGAGCGACGCGGCCATGCTCGCGCGGTCTACTTTGAAGAGCACGCACTCCGACAGGTAATGCGTCGCGTCGAGCTTCATCATCTGCTCAACCACATCCACGCCATTTTGATAGTTGTAGGCGCGCACCTCTTCAAAGACATCTTCGTCCGAGGCCGCAGCCAGCGCGGCGGGCGTCAGGAGCGAGCGTTGGTGCTCGGAATCAAACGATCCCATCCAAACCGTGTGTCGCAGGCCAGCGGGCAACGCCGCTCCACGGACAAAGCGCTTGGCTTTGAAATCGAATGAAAGGTTATCGGTCGAAACCGGCAGGCGAGCGACGGCTGGCTCGATGACATGACTGCGCAGGAAAGAAGGCAAGCGGCGATAGTAACTTGCCATGCGATGCGCGACATAAGTCGGATAGCCCGCAAACAATTCATCGCCGCCATCGCCGCCGAGTGCGACGGTGACGTGCTGGCGCGTAAAGCGTGAAAGCAGGTAGGTCGGAATCAACGAGGCATCACCCAGTGGCTCATCAAGCAGGCGCGGAATGTCGGGCACGATCTGGAGCATGTCGCGCTCGGTGAATCGTTGCTCGTAATGTTCGGTGCCGAGATAGGCGGCCACTTCACGCGCGTAAGGCGATTCGTCGAAGGAAGGCTCATCAAAAGCAATCGAGAAAGTTTTGACGCGGCCCGCTGCGGCTTCGCACGCCATCGCCGCGATGGAACTGGAATCAATCCCGCCGGAGAGCAGCACCCCGAGCGGCACATCGGAAATCAAACGGATCCGCGCCGCTTCGCGCAATCGCCGGTGCAATTCTTCGACTGCTTCCTCTTCGCTCAGGCGCAACCGTTCTTTCTCGTAACGCAACTCCCAGTAACGCTCCTCGCGCCACTCGCCGCGCTCGAAGATCAGCCGATGCGCGGGCCGCAGCTTGCGCACGCCTTCGAGCATAGTGTAGGGCGAAGGGACGAACTCATAGCTCAGATATTTACGTAGCGCGCGCAGATTGAGGCGGCGCTCGACCGCCGGATGCGTGAGCAGCGATTTGAGTTCCGAAGCGAACACGAAGGCACTGCCCGCATCATTCTTGAAGGTGCCGAAATAGAGCGGCTTTTCGCCCATCCGGTCGCGGGCGATGAGCAAACGTTCGCGTTTCTCATCCCACAAGGCGAAGCCGAACATGCCGTTGAGATATTTGACCAGATCGTCGCCGTGCTCTTCGTAAAGGTGGACGATGACTTCAGTATCGGAATGCGTAGTGAAGTGATGACCACGCGCGACGAGGTCTTCGCGCAGTTCGAGGAAGTTATAAATCTCGCCGTTGAAGACTACCCAGACCGTGCCGTCTTCGTTGCTGATTGGTTGATGGCCGCCCGCGAGGTCAATGATCGAAAGCCGCCGCATGCCGAGCGCGACGCGGCCTTTGAAATAGAAACCTTCGTCGTCGGGGCCGCGATGCCGGATGGCCGCCGCCATAGTCCGGGCCGTTTGCTGGTCAACGGGCCGTTCACGCTCAAGATTGATAAAGCCTAGAATACCGCACATAAAAATATGGAAGGCAGATCAGTTGCGGGGCAGGAGTAATTCTCTATCGTTCGCTATCGTTTATTCTTCTTCGTCCTCGAAGTTGAGCTTCACTTTGACCGTATAGATCGGCTTGCCTTGCGACTCGTGATAAGTGCGGACACCCATCTCGGCGATCAGGCCCATCAAGAAAAGCTGAATGCCGAGCACGAGCGTAATCATGGCCATCACCGGCAGCGGTGTCTGAATGAAATCGGCATGCTTAGGCCAACTGATGAACTTCATCGAGAGCGCGAGCAGGGTGGAGAAAGCGCACATGGCAAACGAGAGCAGCCCCGCCCAACCAAAGATATAGAGCGGTTTGGTCATGTAGTTGGACATGAACTTGATCGTGACCAGATCAAAGATCACTTTGATCGTGCGCGACAAACCGTACTTCGATTTGCCAGCCGCGCGCGGATAATGCGCGACCGGAATTTCAGCCACGCGCGCGCCAGCCCAACTGGCATAGATCGGAATGAAGCGATGCATCTCGCCGTAGAGCTGGACATCCTTGAGCACTTCGCGGCGGTAGGCTTTGAGCGAACAGCCGTAGTCGTGGAGCGGCACGCCGCCGATGCGCGAAATCAGCCAGTTGGCGATGCGCGATGGGAGCACGCGCGTCAGGTAAGTGTCCTGCCGATTGGCGCGCCAGCCTGAAATGACATCGTAGCCTTCGTCGAGCTTGTCGAGCAGCCGGGTGATGTCCGCCGGATCGTTCTGTAAGTCAGCGTCCATCGGCACCAGGACTTCGCCAGTGGCTGCGTCAATTCCCGCCGCCATCGCCGCCGTCTGCCCATAGTTGCGGCGGAAGCTGATGACCCGCACGCGGTCGTCACTGGCGGCAAAGCTGGTGAGCAACGCCAGGCTGCCATCGGTGCTGCCGTCATCCACATAGATCACTTCGTAGCTATGGCCTAGTTGCTCCATCGCCGTCGTGATCTTCTGGTGCAGCTTAGTGAGGTTCTCTTCTTCGTTATAGACCGGCAGAAAAAGCGAGACCTTCGGCGGCAGCGCAGCTTTAGGATGGTGGAGTTTGAGATTTGAGTCGCGAGTGAGCAAGGCCGGGGTTCTGTCGCTCTCGCTTGGCTGTGGTTTACTAATCATGGCAATGCTCCTTCACTCGAAATTCATCACTCTTTCCGCGCCACGCAGACGATAGATGCGCCGAAGGGCAGCGTGTGGTGGCGGAGCCAGCTTGCTTCGCTGGAAAAGACGCGGGCAATCGGCTTGTTGAGCAGCCGATGATTAATCAGGCCCTCGGCTTGGGACTTGGCGCCGAGCGCGTTCATCAATTTCCTTCCGGCCCAGATCGGCGCAAACATCGCGATGTTCGCGTAACTGATGCGCTCCACGCGCAACCCCGCAGCTTCCACCCGGCTGCGCAACTGTCCGAGGCGGTAGCGGCGTTTGTGATGGGACTGATCGTCATTCGGCCCCCACAAAGCTTGAAACGCCGGAACAAAGATCACAGCAGGCGCGCCCGGTTTGAGCACGCGGCGGATTTCGTTCAGGCCGCCGACATCGTCATCCAGATGCTCGATGATATCGAGCGCCGTAATCAGATCGAATGACTCAGCCGCAAACGGCAACTCTGTGGCGCTGCCCATCAGCACACGCTCGTGCCCACGGCGGCGGCAAAAATCAAGCGCCATCTCTGACAAGTCAACACCCTGGACTTCGCCGTAACGTTTGAGATGATCGAGCGTCGCGCCCGTGCCGCAGCCAATATCAAGGATCTGCCGCGCCGCGCCTGTGGTACTCGGAGGCGGCGCGGTGGTTGAAACGCTCGGTTGCGCGGGCGCTTCGGAAGTTGAGTGGGGCGTGATGGAAGTTTGACTCAGCGCATCTTCGATTTGCGCAAAGACGATGTCGCGGCGTCCGACATACCACCAATGCTCATCTTCGACTTCAAAGATGATTTGATAGTTGAGGGGGCGCATTGGGGCGTCCATGGTGTCTTTAGCTATAACCTCTCGCTGTTTGCGCGCTTGCATTGATCTTTCCGAAGCCGCGCCAACTGTTGCGATTATGCCAGGCGATCTCAACGCCTTGCGCCTCGACCGCGCGGAACCATTCGTCAAATTCGGCGCGGCTGATATAGAACGCAGTCGGGGCGGTCAAGTGATCAAAAACTATACTGTGAACCTCCCAGAAAGGGAAGCGCGCAATGTAGGTCAAATAGTCGGAGTAAAACAGCAGGCGCGAGAGTTTTGTTCCGGCTAGGGGCGCATAAAGCAGCTTGAGCAGCACGAAGAGAAAAGCCGATGGCAGCGCCGATAAATAATAAAGCGCCTTCGGCGAGAGTTTCGACGTAAAGTAAATGCGTAGCGGGTTGATGAAATGGACGATCCAGCCATTGTTTTCACGTCCATAAACCCAGGCCGAGATCGCGCCGCCCGGTTTGACGTGCCGCACGAGTTCATTAAACCCACCGCGCGGATCCGGCAGGTGATGGAGCACGCCGACCGAGAAAGCGTAGTCGAACTGCGGCCGCAACGGCAGGCGGTAGATGTCGGCCTGAATGACGTGAGCGTTTTCCAGATCGCGCGTGTTGCGGTAGGCAGCTTCAACCGCCTCGCTCAAATCTACGCCGATGATGTCGCGCGCGCCCCATTCGGCAATCGCGCGGGTGTGGCGTCCTTTGCCGCAGCCGCCTTCGACCACCGTGCGCCCGCGCACAAAATCCGGCGTAACCGGCGCGATCCAATCGCGGAACTGCGCATCGTGATACTCTTTCACCTGATCCCAGATCAACCACTCGGCCCCGAAATTTTTCGCGGTGGCTTCTTTATCGGCGGACAGCCCGGTTTCGGCAAAACGCGGGATGCCGTCGCGGATGGGGTAGCTGGCCGCGCAGCCCGTGCAGCGCAACTCGCCGCTCATGATTTCACGGCCCTCGCGCTCCTTGGCGTGAAGAGCCAACTCCTGCGCGCAGCCCGGGCAAATCAAATATTGAAGCAGTCTTTCTTTCATGTGCTCACCTCGGAAAATTTCATCCTTTGTTTCAACTAGGCCGCCTGACTAGAAGCTCCGGCCGCCAGAGAAGATGTTAATATGATTCGGCCAGGGCGGGCCAGACTATTTTGAGCCTCTTGCCTCCCCATCCGCACCAAGCCAGTCGCCGCTTGAGCCGTTCAATTAGCGTCCAGGGGCGCGTCCGGTTTAGCGTCTGGCCACAGCCTCACCTGGTAAAGCGTAAACGGCCCGATTTGCTCGCCTGCATCCCGCTGATACCACCGATCCAAGTTGGAAAAATCGGTGACCGCTTTGGTGTAAAAGTCTTTGGGTTGCTTGGTATAGTTCACCACGTAAGCGAATTCCCATCGGCGGGCGCGCTCTTTATTGAACGTGGCCATATATTCGCTATAGAGCCGGACCTTCTCCGCGATTTCTTCACTGGTCAGCTTTTTGGCTGGGTCAACGGCTCCCGCCAGATAACGCTCATAAGTGAACAGCGAGCCAACCGCGATCATGTTGAAGTCAGCCAAGTCGCGGGCGAGTGTGCCAGCCCGCACGCCGCAGAAGTACAAATACTGGAAGTATCTTTCCTGCAATTGCTCCCAGGACAAGCTTGTCGCAAAAGGCGTGTGCGTGGCCCAGAGCGCGGTCTGCGGAGCTAAGGCCGCCAGGTTGTCAGAGACGACCAGGATGTCCGGAGAGAAAACTATTTCGCGCTCCTGGGCGCCTTTGCCGTGCGCAGCAGAGAGTGCGGCGAGACGTTTGGCCACCGGCATAAACTGATCGCGCGGCAGATTCCTCGGTCTTTGCACTTCGGTCACCGCCTGCATCTCGACAACTCCCCAGCCGAGCACCAAGCAGGCGCAGGCCGAGATCAGGAATTTCCTCGAGCTGGGCCGGAAAATGATATACAGCCGGCGGCTGCGCTCGGCAGCAGAAAGTTGGGAGTACTCGCTCCGCTTGAGACGCGGCAAAGCGACAGTTTGACGCGGTTCGCTCTGCCAGGCCTTAGCCCGCAGTACGCGCCAGAGAATAGCCAGTGTGAAGATGAGCCCCAGCAGCGAAACGTAGTTCGCGATGTACATCTCGTAATGCACCGGCTGCAACGAATGTCCGGTGATGATCTGCTGGTTGAAGACCGCGAAAGGCATCAATGAAAGCGAGTTCGCCAGCACCGCGGACGGCTCGCGCCACGACACGCCCCATTTTTTCACTCCCCACCAGATCAGGAGCAAAGCCACGGCGCCAATGATTTGCGGCGCGCGATAGAAATCCGGCGCGTGCGTGAGGATTAGGTCTTGCACTTTGTCCATGGTGGGGTTGCGGCGGGCCAGCATCATGGCGTAAGGCACGAAGGTGATGGCGGCCAAAATCCCAGTCGGCAGGAGCCGTTTGATCACAATCGCCCACTCAGTGCGCCGCGACACCAGCCAAGCCAGCGCAAAGCAGGCCAGCCAAGCTGCCGCCGCCGTCCACATAAAGAAATAAGAAAAGATGAGCACGGCGAAGACCGCGCCAGCAGCAATCGCTAGACTCCAAGCTTGACGGCCTTGCTGGCAGAAAGCCCGCCAGGTGAGTAAGACAAAACCAAAGAAGAGCGGAAAAGCGACCGACGGCTGATAGCGCCGCAAGAAAAGAAAATTGCCGAACCAGTAACCATCGGTCAACCACTTGACCGCCACGCTATGCCTGGCCGCGAGCGTGCCGCAAATCAGCACCGCTAGCGCGCCCACGGCTGACAACGCTTCGTCGCGTGTGACCGAAGCGAGCAGATAGAAGAGCATGAGCGCCGCCAGAAAAGCCATCAATGGCGTGAGCACGATCCAAGCCTGAGCCACCGTGAGGCGGAAGAGATAAGTATAGGAGGCGATGAAATACGCCGGAACGACTTGAATCGAAAAGAGCGATTCGTGCGGCGGTTGAGTGGCATCCGGAATGTCGAGCGGCTCGGTGCGGCGCGGGCGGCCGGCGATCAGCGCATTGATATAAGCTCCATAGACCTCTTCGTCATAACAGAGAGAAGTGTAAGAGCCTTGCCAGTCAGTTCCGCGCGTGACCCACAAATCAATTTGCGGATAGAGTGAGAGCAGCGCCATGGCGAGCGCGGCGAGCAGGCCCCAGCGCCAGCGGATTTTGGGTCTCGCTGAGGCGGGATGCTCGCTGGTGTCATCCACTGTTTTAGTCATCATCTTGCGATACTCTCTCTTGAAGCTTGTCGGCTCTCATCTTCAGTGTCACCATGCTGCGATCACCGCGGCGACGGGATAATTGCTTCGAGGATTGGCAATGACATTGCTGGCCAGTGATTAATGTATGGCTAAGTCAGGAAGCCAACGGAGTTTGTGTTCGCTATCCTCAGTTAGTCGCGACATCGGGAGTGGAACTCCTGCTCAATTGCCAGGAGCCTGCGACCACAAAGATGCCTGCACTGGACGCGATCACATCTTGTCTTCCCACACTGGATTTTGATGATCAAAGGTAAGCGGTCTGGTGATGGATGGCGGATCATCACCGAAACCAATCTCTGTCATGACGATGTATTGTGGTTGCCCTCGCACCTCGCTGCTGATTCGCCAGAGGTATTCACCAACCATTCCGAGCATGACTAATTGTACGCCGCCCAGAAAAAGCAAGGTGACCATGACTGAAGGCCAGCCCCATTCACCGAGGCCGAACACCAGTTTATTGAACAAGATGAACAAGGCCCCCAGAATACTGATGGCGGAAACGCTCAATCCAATGTAGGTGGACAGCCGGATCGGCAAGTAGGAGAACAGGGTGATCACATCCACGGCTGCTTTAATTCGCTTGCCAAGGGGCCATTTGGAGGTGCCTAGTTGACGCTGCCGCCGATGATACGGAATCCGGGCCTGGCGGAACCCCATCCAGTAGATCGTCATGAAAGTGATACTGTTGCGGTCAGGGATTTGGCGAAAGGCATTGATGACTTTCCGGTCAAAGAGCCCGCAATCCATGCCGCCCGTGGGCAAATAAGCCAACGCCAGGCGGCGGATGACACGATAGAACAGGCTGGCTAATACCTTTTTGCTCCAGTTATCATCACGCTGCGCCCGGACTCCCCAGACCGTGTCATAGCCTCCCTGCCACTGTTCCAGGAAGGAACGGAAGAGCGCTGGCGGATCCTGCAAATCAGCCGAGATCGTAATCACCGCGTCACCGCGCGCATAATCGAACCCGGCGCGCAAAGCCGCGTAGCTGCCAAAATTACGGGAGAGTTGGAGCGCCTGCACTCGCATATCTTTCTCTCTCAGTGCCTGAATGCACGCCAATGTTCGATCCGTGCTGCCATCATCCACGAAAACGAATTCCCATTCGTACTGCGATAGCTCATCAGTGACAGCCGTCACCGTATCGTAGAAGATCTGAATATTCTCTTCTTCGTTCATGGCGGGCACGACGACGGAGATCAATTTTGTGTCTGGCATTTGGTCGCCTCCTCATTGGCAAAAGTGTGGGAAAGTCCTTCATTCAATCCGACGCCGGGCGTGATGCCGAGCGCCTCTTTCATCCGGCTGTTATCACCCATCATGTCGCCCGTCTCGGCATCCGTCTCCTCAAAGTTTGGCTGGGCACCCAACACTTGACCGAGAGCTTCAGCTAAACCTCGCAGACTCACAACGGTATCGCCTGCGATATTGAGCAGGCCTGCATAGGAGAGGGCAATCACTCTTTCAAAAGCCGAGACCACATCATCAATGTAAATTGGTGTGACGTGCGGGCGGTTCCCTTGATTGAGCCGCATGGCCTGTCCTTGACGGATGCGGTCGGCCAGCTTGGGGATCAACCGATTGACTTGGCCTGGCCCATAAGGCTGAAAGAGCCGCAGCACGCAGGGCTTGAGGTAACTGGCGTAAGAGTTGACCAACAGTTCCGAGGCATACTTAGTTGCTCCGTAATAACTCGCTGGCGCAGCCGTATCGCTCTCCCGACACATTCCCAAACGCGGCCCATAAACATCGCCGGTCGAAGCCAGAATGAACTGCTGCGCTCCGGCGCCGCGCCCGTAATCCAGCAGGTGTTGTGTGGCGCTGGTATTGACCGCGAATAACTCATTGGCCGCTTCAGGAAACGCGACATTCGCTTGCGCGAGATGAATCAAGACGTTTACTTGCGTCGGCAAGGTCTCAGTCTTCAAAGGGGCGGTCAAATCCATGGGGATGACTGAGATGCCTGCTGCAAGGTTGGCTTTCTCTGTATCGCGCGCCAAGGCGATCACCTCATGCTGCGCTGAAAGCGAGGCGGTCAAATATTGACCGATAAAACCAGCGGCGCCTGTGATCACAATCCTCATGCTCTCTTGACTCTCTACCTTTCTGCCGGGAATGACAGACGCGCTGGCAGCGCCTCTCGATCCACAAACAACCGATTCCACCACTCAAAACACATCAAGGACCAAATTAGGAAGCGATTGTTACGGCGATCTTGCAAATGGTCGTCAAGAATTTGTCGCAGCGCGGCAGGCTGAAAATAACCGCGTTCGAGCGCGCGCGAGCCGAGAATCAAGTCGCGGATGTAGGCTAAGGACTCACCCTTGTACCAGGTCTGATCCGGCGGGGTGAACCCTTGCTTCCGCCGAAAGATCGTTTCATCCGGCAGCAAGCCGCGCATCGCCTCGCGCAACACGCGCTTACTCTGCCCTGATTGAAGTTTGAAATCTGCCGGGATGCGCGAGACGTAGGCGATGAACTCATTGTCCAGAAATGGCACCCGCGCTTCAACCGAATGAGCCATGCTCAACTTGTCATCCACGAGCAAAAGGCCGTTGAGAAAAGTCTTGAAGTCGAAGTAGAGCGCGCGATGCAGCGGATCGAATCCGTCAGCGCCCTTGAGCGCCGCTTTGAAGCTCTCAAAAGTGGAGAAGCCGGTGAGGCTGCGATTGATCTCATCAGTAAACAGCCCACGCTTCTCTTCGTCGTTCAAGAAGCGAATCCAGAGCTGGTAATAAGCCGACTC
>Ga0070694_100002028_pt1 | contig 12012 bp, 9 predicted proteins | sample KBSK1251metaG_FD_65470 | JGI IMG/M metagenome (GOLD analysis project Ga0070694, IMG submission 65470) | Corn, switchgrass and miscanthus rhizosphere microbial communities from Kellogg Biological Station, Michigan, USA - KBS K1-25-1 metaG | ecosystem: Host-associated > Plants > Roots >... | reverse complement strand
AGTGGACCGGAGAATACAGATTCCGATCGAGACGGAAAACATTTAACTGCTTGTCGTACTCGTACTTGTTCGTTTGGCCGCGAGGAATCTCAATGACCGCGTTTATTTCTGATGGAGCGCCGTCACCGATTGGCAAGGTAAGATAGTTCGTCATTGAGCTTCGGTACGCACGCTTCTGGCGTGCTGGTGCAAGGAGTAAGGCTCGAACTTAAACCCGCGCTAGAGCGACGGTCCGGCGCTGTTGCCCTTCGCGTTTTCAATTTCGGTCTGGCACGAGGCATCGTAACGCGCGGTGGGCACAGCCTCGAGCCGGCGCTCATCAATAGCCTTCCCACAGCGAACACAAAGGCCGTACGAGCCTTCTTTCATACGCATGAGCGCCTGATCTATTTCCGCGACAGCCCTGGATTCACGATCTCCCAATTTCAACGCGAGTTCCTGAATCACATCCCGCATCGCCAGATCAGAACTCTCCTTGCCGTCATCACCGCCGATTTCGAGCGCTCGGGCCTGCTCTTCGCCAACATGCCGCGCATGAAGCTGCAAATCGCTCAACAAGAGCTGCTTGAAATGTTTCAGCCTGCTGGCATTCATAGGACGATGACGGTTTCTGGGCACGAGTTCCTTATGTCTCGCGAGTTTTATCAGGACGGCGATTATACCCCGCGGCAATTGCGGGACGCACGCCTCGGGCGTGCTCATCCTCGAAGCACGCCAGAGGCGTGCGTAGCGAGCGAGGCTATTCGGCCTTTGCTCCACAGATAAGTTCAGCCGCCAGCAAAGGAATCGTGAGTTCGTGGTGGCCGGTGATGGCAAAGCCGCGACCGGCGCCGTCAGCTGTGGGACGACGCACGACATTGGTCAACGGCCGGTATGACTGAATGAAATCAAAGTTCGCGGTAGTGATGTCTTCGAGCTCATGACCGAGATTGCGCACCAGAGTTACGCACTTCAAGAATACTTCCGGTAAAGTCACCGCTGATCCAATGTTGAGATAGACCCCACCGCCGTTCATTCGCCGCACAACTTCTGCCAACAAGCGAAAGTCCGTGTGTGAGGTCACTCCCAGCGCTCCGCCGTCAGTACCGGGATGGAAATGCGCGATGTCACCGCCGATGGTCAGATGAATCGTGAATGGCACCCGCGCTTGGTAGCTCGCCCACAAGAGCGAAACGGCTTCGTGCTCTGGCTTGAGCGCCAGGAGTGCAGAGCCCACGGCTTCGCCCAGGCCAATGTTTTCATTGCCACCATGGCGGGCTGCATCATTCAAAAGCTTTCCGGTTTCTTCGGCGCCGCCAAAGACGCCTTCGCCCAAAGTCGCGTCGACGTCTTCAGAAGTTGACCCGGCCATCGCTATTTCAGCGTCGTGAACCAGGACCGAACCGTTGCCGGCAATCGCGTTCACAAAACCTCTGTTCATCAGGTCGATGATGATCGGCGCGAGTCCGGTCTTGATTACATGTCCGCCGATGCCCCAGATGATTGGCTTGTTTAGCGATTTCGCGCGTCGGATGCGCGCTGCAAGTTCGCGCACGCTTTGCACCGCGAGAATGTTTGGCAACGAAGCCAGATAATCGCGCAGTGAAGAGTCTTCCGTTATTGGTTTAGCAAAGTCCTTGACGGTTACTTTGCTGGCACGGGATGCGAGCGGATAGGTTTTAACTTCATCCAGACTGATCGGTTTTAGATCTTCGTAAATGGACATGTCTTAGTGGAGCGCGGGCATCCTTGCTCCCAAAGCGACTGCAGTGTGCTCAAACGTCGACACCGTGTTCCTCTGGCAAGTGCTCCAAATCACTTAGATCTTTTAGTCGACCGCTTGCTCTCTTATTAACTCTAAGGTTTCGCAAGCTAATCATGCTTACTGGTTCACCGCCTAGGACTGTTTCAAGTCGTTCTCGATAGCAAGGATCAAACTGAACACCAGATACTGAAGTCATGAGTTCGATGCGAACGGGCTCGTTTCCCATTCGAACAATCTGATTGTCGCCGAGAAACAACTGCGCGGCTAATTCGACTCCGGCAAAACCAAACTCTTTCAGTACGTTCACAACGCGGTCCGCATTGGCTGGATCTATCGCAATCCAAATATCAAGGTCGTTAGTAAAGCGAGGATATCCGTGGTAACCAACTGCCCAGCCACCAATTAGGAGGTACTTAACGCGGTGGGCGCGTAACAATCTCAAGAACTCTCTGAAGTCGTTCGGTAGCTCGAGGTCCATAGTTGAGTTGGCGCAAGAAATTCATATGACGCACGCGATCTTCCGGCGTTCGTGAGTACCAATAAGCTCGGTCCGCGGCCTCCGCTTCTGCGAAGGAGTGGAAAACGCATAAAGCCGAACGATCTAAACGCCGTTCGGCGACCTCGTGATCTGATTCGGCCTTCATTAGACGGCGCAATTATACCACGCAGAATGGCATGATGTCGGTCGCCAATTGGTCCCGATAAATTGTTCACAAAAATATCACTTACATTTCGAAGCGTGTTCCGCGCACCACGTGTTAACCGCATCCATATCGAAGACATGAAAGTTTTGATTTGTAAGTTTTCTTAAGGCAACGAAAGCGGTGGTAACACTTGCCAAGTCATCGCTCGTTCGGATCTCTCTTATTAGAATGGGTATGAGACGTGCCCTCTTTTCGGACTCGCTGAATTCTTTGAGTTCATCTTGGTGATCCGACAGATAGCCCGCGACAAAATCAGGTTCTTTACCGTTAACAGTTGGCGGGGCAGCAAACTCTTCATAGTTCTTCCAATTGTTTCAAGCATAGACCGAGCCGCTAGTCTCATGCTTCTCGTTAGGAGCGCTGTGCAGTAATTCAATTAGCTTATCTAAGCCCTTTCGTCCTCCGACTCGCAAGTAAGCTGCTGAATCGCTAATCTGACCGAGAAATGAAATATCGTGTCGTAGATCTACCATCGCCCGATCGACTTCAGTTTTCAGTTGTCTTTCTATGACGGGAGCAACCTGTCGACTCGCCGCGCTTTCTACCATGCCTTCAATGTTACGGTTGTGAAATGCATCATCCACACGCCGTTGAGCCTCGCTTAGCGCTATAGTGGCAGACCGATCACGAATTTGCCTCAGTTCAACCTCTGTGGCGTCGTTAGCCGCCTTGATGGCGTCTTTAGTCTGCTCACGTGTCGTATCGACAAGAGACTTTGTGTCGGATTTTGCATCAACTAAACTCTGCCTTATCTCAGACTTTACCTCCGCCAGGTTTCCTCTCACCTCAGTTCTCATCGCGGCCATATCTCTATAGCTAAAGTACAATCCAACACCTATTAGGAGCGTAATCGCACCCATCGTGATAGTAATCTTGTACTTTAGGAAGTCCAATACACTTTGATAATGCAGTTGCGCTTCGGTAACAGGGATTGAGCTTTGGCTAGGGGCGATTTCAAGGGGCCCGGTCGTGGCCGCTGACGTTGATTCGCTTCTTTTTTGGTTGGGGATAGATGATACCTGCTGCGGAATAGAGTTAGGAGTTTGAGTTGTCATGAGAGGATTCTCCAGTCGCGCGCTAGTGTACGTACTCTTGGTATGAGCCTTTTTACTCTTCTAAAGTGCCCATAATACCACGCACCTTCAGGCGATTCCGCGATCTTTCCGGCTGCCGTTGCTTCCACGCGCTGAACCATTCAACAATGGCCTCAACACATTACCCGTATGTGATCGTTTGACTGCCGCAACCTCTTCCGGCGTGCCGCTGGCGACGATGCGCCCACCCTGGGCGCCGCCTTCCGGACCAAGGTCGATGATGAAGTCAGCATTCTTGATCACGTCGAGGTTGTGCTCGATCACAATGACCGTGTTGCCAACGCTGACCAGACGTTGCAGCACATCGAGCAACTTGTGCACATCAGCGAAATGAAGGCCGGTGGTTGGCTCATCGAGAATGTAAATCGTGCGCCCGGTCGCCCGCTTGGAAAGTTCTTTCGCCAGTTTGATTCGCTGCGCTTCACCGCCGGAGAGGGTGGTCGCCGACTGGCCCAGCTTGATATAACCCAACCCGACGTCAAAAAGCGTCTCCAACTTGGGCTTGATTTGCGGGATATTCTCGAGCAACGGCAAAGCTTCTTCCACGGTCGTGTCCAGCAAATCGGCGATCGACTTACCCTTGTACATGACCGAGAGCGTTTCGCGGTTGTAGCGCGCGCCGCGACAGACATCGCAAAGTACATAAACATCCGGCAGGAAGTTCATTTCGATGCGCTTCATGCCTTCGCCTTCGCAGGCTTCACAACGCCCGCCCTTGACGTTGAACGAGAAACGTCCTGGTTTGTAACCACGCTCGCGCGACTCGGGCAGCATCGCAAAGAGCTCGCGGATCGGAGTAAACAACCCGGTGTAGGTCGCCGGGTTTGAACGTGGAGTGCGGCCAATCGGAGACTGATCGATCTCGATCACTTTATCGATGTACTCCAGCCCTTCGATCGACTGATGCGCTCCAGGTTCTTCCAATGACCCGTAGAGATTTCGGGCCAGCGCACGATATAAAATGTCAGCAACCAGAGTGGATTTTCCTGATCCCGAAACGCCCGTTACGACTGTCAGCAGTCCGAGCGGGAAAGAGGCATCGATCGTTTTCAGATTGTGATGATGCGCGCCGCGGATGGTGATTGCCTTTCCGTTTGGCGATCGCCGCTCTGCCGGCACCGGAATTTTTCGCGCACCGCTGATATAGAGTCCGGTGATCGATTCCGGGTTCGCCGCAATTGCCTCCGGCGAGCCCAGCGCCACCAGCGTTCCCCCGTGCGTTCCCGCCCCGGGGCCTAAATCGACCACGTAATCAGCGCGCCGAATTGTCTCTTCGTCGTGTTCGACCACCAGGACCGTGTTGCCAATGTCGCGCAGCGCCGAGAGAGTATCGAGCAGCCGGCTATTGTCCCTGGGATGAAGCCCGATCGAAGGTTCATCCAGAACGTACAGCACGCCGCGCAACTGCGATCCGATTTGCGTCGCCAGCCGAATGCGCTGTCCCTCCCCACCCGACAGAGTTGCCGATGGACGGTCGACCGTGAGATAGCCCAGCCCCACCGCATCGAGAAATCGCAGACGCGATCTGATCTCGCGCAGAATCAAGCCTGCAATCTGTTCTTCTCTCTTATCGAGCACAATCTGATCGCAGGCCTTGATTGCGTCAGCGATTGTCATCGACGTGTAATCAGCAATCCCACGTCCGCCCACGCGAACCGCCAAGGAATCGGTGCGCAAGCGACGCCCGTCGCAGACTGCGCAGATCGCCGGCGAAACCATCTCTTCAATCGCCAAACGAACTTTTTCAGACGGTGCTTCATTCAAACGTTCACGCAGCCAGGCCAGCGCACCGCGCCATGGACTCTTGTAAGCATAAATGCCCTGCTTGAACTTCAACTGCGCCGCCAGCCCGTTGAAGAACGCCTCGCGAACTTCGCCCGGCAGGTCTTTGAAGGCAGTCTGAGCGTCCGCTTTGAGGTGCGCGATGACTGCCAGTAAAGCGCTTCGCAAATAGGCGGAACCGGCTTTGTCGGATTGACCAATGAAAGGCTGTTCGTCGGCGTTCAGATCCTGATTAAGAATCAGCTTGGCTGGATCAATCTCGAGCACATTGCCCAACCCATGACAATGGCGGCAGGCGCCGTAGGCCGAATTGAACGAGAACGAGCGCGGCTCGAGTGGCGGCACGTTAATACCGCAATTCACGCAGGCCATCTTTTCGGAATACAGCTTCTCTTCCCCGTCGATCACCGAAACCAGGACCGCGCCGTTCGTTAATTTCAGCGCGGTGCGAATCGATTCGCCCAGGCGCTCATTGATACCGGGCTTTATCAAAAGCCGATCGATGACCGCTTCGATCGAATGATTGCGACGCTTGTCGAGGCGTATCTCTTCATCAAGCGAACGCAACTCGCCGTCAACCCGGGCCCTGATAAATCCATCCCGCGCCAGCTTGGCCAGCTCCTTTTTGAACTCGCCTTTACGGCCCCGCACAATCGGCGCCAGGATCATCACGCGCTCGCCTTCGGGAAGCGCCAGCACGCTCTGGAGGATTTGGTCAACGCTCTGGCGGGTGATTGTCTGGCCGCACTGGGGACAATGGGGTTGCCCGATTGAAGAAAACAACAGCCGCAGGTAGTCGTAAATCTCAGTGACGGTGCCGACGGTCGAGCGCGGGCTGCGCGCGACGGTTTTCTGCTCGATCGAGATTGCCGGCGAAAGACCTTCGACCGAATCAACATCAGGTTTTTCCAGCTGATCCAGGAACTGCCGCGCGTAAGCCGACAACGATTCAACATAACGCCGCTGACCCTCAGCGTAGATCGTGTCGAACGCCAGGGACGATTTTCCTGAGCCGGACAGGCCTGTGATGACCGTTAATTTGTCGCGAGGAATATCGACGTCGATATTTTTGAGGTTGTGCTGACGAGCTCCGCGAACTGTAATTCGATCGATTGTCATACCCTTGGTCATAGCGCAGAGCACATAGAGGAGAATTTTGCGCTGCGCAGAACCAGGTATCTTAGCTGACGACTTGCGGGAACGACAACCCTAACTGCGCTCTGACACACCCCGCCGGTCGTTTGCAAAAGAGGTGCATTACGCGTTCACCTGAGAGTCTTGACACGGTGAGAGTCTTGACAAGGTCGTCAAGCAGAACTAGTCTTCGCCCGTTACGACACGGCATGGATCGTCGCGATAATACAGATCCTCACTCGCTGCCGTGCCATTCTGGCGAAGCGATTGAAGTCTTGCTCGCCTGAGTCTGATCGCGCTGCGCCGGCACCTCTTGCTCGCTCGCGGTTTCGTCTCACGAAACATGGCTCACATCAATTCGCCAGTCATCAACTCGTGGTAAGTACCGCCCAGCCATGAGATGCATCGCCCGCGAAAGGAAACCTCATATGAACTCTGGAAAAGACGTTAACAAAACCCCGGCTAAACATCTTGGCGAGATGAAGCGTGCAGATCTTCGCCAGTTTATTCTTATCGTAATGGTAGCCTTTGGAATAGGAGCAGGACTGATCTGGTTCTCTTATCGCGTCAAGGAAGGCAAATTCTTGGATAAGGACCTTGGGCATTTCTTGTTGTTGGAGATCGGTATTGCGTTCATAACGGGCTGCGTAATAGCGGGAACTGTGGAAGTGTTCATGAGAAATCGTAGTGAGCGAACACAGGAGCAATACAAAATCGAGATTGCCGAAAGCGTCTTCAAGGCGCTCTTCGGCACGGCCATTCCAGATGAACTTGTTAGCGAGATGTACCTGGCCTTATTTGTTCCTAAGTTCGTGCGTGAAGAGATTGACATCAAGTACAGATTTGAACCTCTAAAGGTCCAGGCAGCCCTACCGCTGGACGCTCGGAAGCTACGCGTTCGCCAGGAGATCTCGTTCCTGGCGCGGAATGTAACCGACAAGACAGTTAACCACACGAGCGCACCTCGTGAAGACATTCTAATAGCCGACGAGGAAAATAGCGTCACGCCCTTTAAGGAATTCCTAATGGAAATCGAGGGCGTCAGTAACTCAGGCGCAGGGGAAAAAATACATTTGAAGACTCCTAAGGAACTTCACGATGCAACAACGAGCGAGGGTATGCGCTATCAGCTGAGAACCCAGACATTGGAAGTTGGGCCCAGCCAATCGGTCCGTGTTTTGCTGGCGATCGACAAGATTTGCCGTTATGCAGATACAGACACTTGGGTAACTTCCTATTCGGCAAAGAGCCTCAAGCTAAGTGTAGAGGTAGCGGGTAATCCCCTTCCGGATTTGGAATTCTGGGTTGATCAATCTCATCGGCAAAAGCTAGTACGAGTACCTGAGTCAGGACGTATAAATCCTCTGTCCCAAGAGTGGCGCCTGAACTTTCCCATCTTGCCATACCAGGGGGTAATGCTTAGGTGGCGACCAAAGACAAGTGCGTAAGTGACTAACCCTTAAAGATCAACTCCGTTCGAAGAGCAGACCAGAAGCTTCTGGAACCGCTTAACGGACGATGTGCCGACGCCATGATGCTTCCTCAGTGTTGGTCGGCAGCGAACAAATCATTTTGTCCAATGAAATCTTGCGATCCCCTTCGGGACGGCAGGACATCAAACTTGACACCCAAAATCGCGAAACCTAGACTGCCCTTGTTGATGTTTTCAGGATTAAGAAGTGAACCTTCCTAATGCGCTAACCCTTTCCCGAATCTTCGTTGTGCCGCTGCTGGTGGTGGTGCTGCTCACTCCCGTGTCCGAAAACTGGTTGGGAGTGCCCAGATATCTTGTGGGCGTGTCGATTTTTGTCGCTGCCGCTTTGACAGATTACTTCGATGGAAAATTGGCGCGCAGTTGGAAACAGGTCTCAACTCTGGGCAAGCTGCTCGATCCAATCGCCGACAAGCTCCTGATTTCAGCGGCCCTGATTTCACTGGTCGAGAACCATCTCGCTCCGGCCTGGGCCGTCGTAATCATCGTAGGCAGAGAGTTCGCGGTGACGGGTTTGCGGTCCATCGCTGCTACTGAAGGCGTGATCATCTCAGCCTCGAAAATGGGCAAGTTCAAGATGGTCGCCCAGGTGGTAACGGTTGGTTTGTTGATTCTCTCGATCTCGCCGGGATCGCCGCACGTGTCAAATTTCGGCAAGCCGTTTCCGGCGATTAAGTTCTGGACAGTGCCTGAGTTGGCAACCGCCTGGTCACACCTTACGGGACCCGATGTTACGACGTGGAATGATTGGCAGGTCCTGCTCTACACGGCGGGGCGGGCTTTGCTCTGGGTGGTTGTGGTGTCTGCAATGTTTTCGATGTACGGATATTTTCGCGCCTTCTTCACGAGCAAGGTTCGCCGCAGAAAACCGGCCGAGGCGTCAGTCTCAGAAGCCCGACCGTGAGGGAGGGCAACCTGATTTAACCGACCTTTAGTGAAATCAAACTAACTTGTTGCACATCTTGCCCTCCCTGACGGTCGGGCTTCTGACAGCAAAAAGGCTCTTCAGCCAAAGCTGAAGAGCCTTTCGGTTTGGTGAATGTCGAGCCGGACTTAAGGCTGTGGCGTCGGTGTTGGTTGAGCATCCGGATTGCGCCTCAATGTAGGCGCAGTCGGCGGCTTATTCGTGTCCGTCTTCTGCGTGCCGTCCGGATTCGTGGCCGGAGCGGTAGTCGTTGAGTCTTCCGGTGTCGGTTGTCGTCGCTTCAGAGTCGGCCTGCCGGGCGTGCCGTCATCACCCGAAGCGATAGCTCCGTTCGACGAAAGGCGCGCGTTGGATAATCTAAGCAGACGGTTCTTCACTCGCTGAAATTCGGACGAGCTGATGACATACTCTTCCTTTTCAGGAAAACGCGCCGCCAGGGCGATCGCTGACGCCCGGCGATCGGCCGGCGCCGGATGATCCGCGAACAGCTTGGCAACTGTTCCCGGTTTCTTTTTATTCTTGGCCTCGAGTTTCTCAAACATGGTGGCCATAGCGCCCGGGTCATAGCCGGCGGCCCACATGTACTGAACACCGAGCTTGTCTGCTTCTTCTTCGGCGCCACGACTGAATTTCAGAAAGGCCATGCCTTCAAGAAGCCCGGCGGTGTTATAGAGAACGTTACTGACGATTGGTCCGCCAAGCAGGATTCCGGCCAGCATGCCATAATTCATCGCCTGCATCTTCGCTTCATTTTCCATCGCGTGACGCGCAGCTACGTGTGCAATTTCATGAGCCATCACGCCGGCCAATTCGGCCTCGTTATCAGCGGCCAGAATCAAACCTTTGTTCACATAGAAAAAGCCACCGGGAAGCGCAAACGCGTTCACCTCGTCTGAATCGATAACCTTGATGGTAAATGGGACTTTGGCGTCTGAGTGGAGCACGACGTTTTGGCCGACTCGGTTGACGTACTCAGCGATTATCGGATCGTCAACGAACTTAGCTTCCTTATCAACCTGAGCGGCCAGCATCCGGCCCATCTTGACTTCCGAATCGATGCCCTTTGCGCCGAGAATGCCGCCTGCCCAAATGCCCTTGTTAATATTGCGTTTCCCGATCATTGTCGGGTCTTCACCCGTAGAAAGTGGTTTCTTGCTCGAGGCTGTTTGGGTCGGAGCTTGAGTGCTCGATTTCTGGTCGTTCTGTTTTGATTGATCCTGATCCTTGGTCTGCTGCGGTGCGGCAAACGAACTAACGGTGCCTAACCACAAACTAGCTCCCAAGCCGAATGCAATTACGGCACGAGAGAGGTGAATTTTCATTTGAACCTCCAACTTCACGAGGCCGGGAGAGAAACACCGGGCTTCATCTCTCGGTTAGCCGCCTTTCGTCGACGACCGCTATCTTTTTTGGGAACAGCACCCGAGGCGCTGGCACTGCAACAGTTAAACGCATCGCTATGATGCAGGCGTTGCCACGGAAGGTTGCGCCGCGAATTTGAAGTTCTTACGCAATTCGTTCCGTTTGCTGAACGCCGCCATTATATGCCACCAGCCGCCAAAAACCTACGAAATTGCGCCGCCGCTAAACGCGTGCTAGAGTCCGCAGACCGGACGCTTCGAATTCGTCGCCAACAGGGCCCGCCGTTGACAGCAAAACGACATTCAGAACGAAAGCCAAAACCAACTGCGCGTCACCGAGGTCAGAGGCTTTCCGTGTCGATAATTGGAGCTGGTCGACTGGGTACGGCCCTGGCGATTGCCCTCAATAAATCCGGGCACTCGATCGATCTAATTGTTGCCAAACACGCTGCCAGCGCCAAAAGGGCGGCAGAACTTTCAGGTGGTCGGGGCCTCGCCCTCTCCGCAAAGCAGTTTCGACGCCTCCTTCCGAAACACCGTGAACTTGTTGAGCAAAGTTCATTAATTCTTATTGCAACCCCGGACGATGTTATCGGAACAATCGCCGATGAACTGGCTGCGTGGTTGAGATTTCGGACCACGCCGGCGCATGGACCGGTGGCCCTGCACACCAGCGGAGCTCTGACTTCGAACATCCTCCGGCCGCTGAGAAAACTCGGAATTCCTGCCGGTGCCCTGCACCCGCTGGTTTCCATCAGCGAAGCTCAAAGCGGCGCTGTCTGGTTAACCCAGGCTTTTTTCTCGGTTGAGGGCGATGCCCAGGCGATGCGAGTGGGCCGGCGAATCGTGCGCGATTTTGGCGCTCACGCATTTACGATCAACCCCTCGGCAAAGCCGCTTTATCACGCCGCAGCCCTAATGGCTTCGCCGAACCTGACCGCTTTGATTGATATCTCTCTCGAAATGTTGGGTCGGTGCGGCCTGACCGCTAATCAATCACAAAAGGTCTTGCTGCCCCTGCTCCAGAGCACGATCGAGAACTTAGCGGCAGCCGATCCCTCGCGCGCTCTGACTGGAACCTTCAAGCGTGGTGACGTTGCCACCGTCCAAAAGCACGTTGAGGCAATTTCATCAAAGCATCTCTTTGATGCGCTCGAGGCCTATGTTCTCCTGGGCCGGCGCTCGATGAGACTTGCTAATCGGAAGGCGGCTTCGCAGGCCGAAATTGACCGAATTCTTGCCCAGGCATTGACTCTCATTAAGTAATGGCTCGTGATCCACTTTTTCGTCAGAACTACCGAAATATTGGCGCGTCAAACAACCCGCGTGAACAACCTGATCGCCCGACCTTGCATCAAATCTCCGCCTTCTGACTGAGCACGCTTAACAAAAACTTAACAAAAAACATGGAACCCACTTCACTGCTGAAGCGTCTCTACCATCGATAAGGCAACTTGTTGTTAACGGTCGCCACGTTTCAACGTCATTTATACGAAAGCATTTCTGCCCCCAACTAACAATTGAGGACAAATTCATGAGTACTGCGAAAGCTGTAATCGAATCACTTCCAACTCCCCAAATCCGCGGTTTACCGTCACGAAAGGCGGCCACTGCCGAACGGGTTTCGAAAATCCGTGACCTGGCAACCGCTTTGCTGGATGAAGCCGAATCATTGGACCATGACAATGGTCTTGCCGAGGTGTCTTCGACCTTCGAGAATCTCAGCCTTAAGTCTCGGGTTGATTTTTTTGAAGAGGTGCGGCGCTTTGAAATCAA
>Ga0070694_100002027_pt1 | contig 12018 bp, 10 predicted proteins | sample KBSK1251metaG_FD_65470 | JGI IMG/M metagenome (GOLD analysis project Ga0070694, IMG submission 65470) | Corn, switchgrass and miscanthus rhizosphere microbial communities from Kellogg Biological Station, Michigan, USA - KBS K1-25-1 metaG | ecosystem: Host-associated > Plants > Roots >... | reverse complement strand
TTTCTACCGATCAAGGATGGCGCCTTCCTGAACAGGCGGCTGCTTAACGGCAAGATCATTGATGGGAGCGCCAGCCACTTCGAAAGGTTGCCGAACATTGAAACTCCCTCTCCTGACTGCCACCAGCTCCTATCCTTGACGAGGAGATGAGTCAGAGGCTGTGTGCGCGAGTTGCGGCAAACACAAATGGAAGGAAGTGTCAGCAGCAGCCGACGCAGCTTGCCTCTATAGTTTATTTTCTTATGTCGCGTTGAAACCGCTTCCGAGTAATGGTGTCGTTCCCCAGTTGAGTCGGATCTAACCAAATGCCGCCAAGCTTGTCAAGGAATGGGTCCATTGACTTTGCAAAAGCCCTGAAAGATCGGAGCGTGAATCATGACTGGCCGTCAGATTGTTTCGCGTGGACGAGTTTGTTAGAGTAGCGCAGACTCGCACCCCGTTGGAAAAACGATTGAACCGTCAAAGAAAGGATGTCTGACCACAGCACTCTTATGCTCAAATGGGATCGCCAGCACAAATACGCCAAATCAATTTTTGAGGCCATCGGCCACACGCCGCTCGTCCGGCTCAACCGTGTGACCAGCAAAATCAAGCCGGAGATTTTAGTCAAGCTCGAATACTTCAGCCCATCGGGTTCGCTCAAAGATCGCATCTATCTCAATATGATCGAAAAGGCCGAGCGGCGCGGTGATCTCAAGCCGGGAATGACGATCCTCGAATGCTCGACGGGCAACGCCGGGATCGCTTGCTCGTTTGTTGCTGCTGTCAAAGGCTACAAGTGCATCATCGTCATGCCCGAAGGCATGAGCGAAGAGCGCAAGAAGATGGATGTCGCTTACGGCACCGAGATGGTCTACACGCCGGGCGGTGAATCGGATGTTGACCTCGCGCTGGAAAAGCTGGCCGAGATTCGCGGCAAAAATCCGAAGAAGTATTGGGTGCCGTCGCAGTTCGACAATCCCGACAACATCGAAGCGCACTACAAAACCACAGGGCCAGAGATTTGGGAGCAGACCAGCGGGCGGCTCGATGCCTACGTTGCGACGCAGGGGACGGGCGGGCAATTGACCGGCATCGGCAAATATATTCGCAAGCAAAAGCCGAAGGTTAAACTCTACGCCGCCGAGCCTGCCGAATGCCCGCTGCTTTCGCGCCGCGAATGGGGCGAGCACAAGATCGAAGGCATCGGCGACGGGTTTGTGCCGCGCGATTTGGATTTGAGTTTACTCGATGGCATCGTGACTGTGACATCGGATGAAGCGCTTGAGATGGCGCGGCGGCTGGCGAAAGAAGAGGGAATCTTTTGCGGCATCTCGTCGGGCGCAAATGTCGTGGCGGCGATGAAACTAGCGAAGCGACATCCAGAGATGAAGCGGATCGTGACGATGATCTGTGATTCGGGGCAGCGGTATTTTTCGACGGAGTTGTGCGGCTCGCCGAAGCACGTTGAGTCGCCGGAGCGGGAGCATCCGATGGATGAGTATACCAGGAAGCAGTTGGACAAATATCAAAGCAGATGGGAGATCATCGGGTAATGAAAACGCCCGCCAGGCGGATTTTTCTGCGCCATCTAGCAACGGCAGGCGTGGCTGGTTCTGTCGCTTCATTCGCCGATGCTGAGAGCGCGCCGCAGCCGGTGTCGGGAAGTGAAGACCGCAGGTACTGGCTCGATGTGTTGACGCGCCTGGCCCAGCCGGTACTCAGCCACCTTGCTGAGCGGCGGCTGAAAGCGAAGATGCCGATGGAAGGCGCCGCCAGCCGCCGTGAGTGTACTCACCTCGAAGCCATCAGCCGGCTGCTGGCGGGCATCTCTCCCTGGCTGGAGTTGAATATCCACACAGACCAGGAAGGCACGCTTAGAAATAAGTACGCCGAACTCGCTCGCCGGTCGCTCGGCGCGGCGACCGATCCCCGCTCGCCCGACTTCATGAATTTCACTCAGGGACAGCAACCGCTGGTTGACGCTGCTTTCTTAGCGCATGCCATTGTCCGCGCGCCTAACGAACTGTGGAAGAAACTCGACGCCCACACAAGGCAGGACCTGGTCGCAGCTTTGAAGTCCACACGGCGCATCAAGCCAGGCTTCAACAACTGGCTCATGTTCAGCGCGATGATAGAAGCAGCCTTGTGCCTCATGGGCGAAGACTGGGATGCGCTGCGTGTGGACTACGCCTTGCGTCAGCACGAACAGTGGTACAAAGGAGATGGTGTTTACGGCGATGGACCGAATTTTCATTGGGACTACTACAACAGTTTCGTGATTCAGCCGATGCTGATTGATGTCCTCCGCACGGTCTCCACGGCCTCCCGCAACTGGGAAGCACTGAGCGCCAACATCTTCGCCCGGGCGCAGCGTTACGCCGCGATCCAGGAGCGAATGATTTCGCCTGAGGGAACATTTCCCGCGATCGGACGCTCTCTCGCATATCGTTTCGGCGCATTCCAACTGCTCGGCCAGATCGCCTTGATACGTCAACTCCCGGAAAAAGTGACGCCCGCACAAGTGCGCTGCGCGCTGACAGCGGTGATCCGCCGGATGACCGAAGCGCCGGGAACGTTTGACGCTGAAGGTTGGCTAAGGATCGGCTTTTGCGGGCATCAGCCTAAGATCGGTGAGAACTACATCTCAACCGGCAGCCTGTATCTGTGCGCGACGGGGCTATTGCCGCTAGGCTTGTCGCCCGCAGATGAATTTTGGACATCTGCGCCGACGGACTGGACGGCGAAAAAGATTTGGTCGGGACAAGACATCGAGGCAGATCACGCCGTTTAGTGGCGTCAGGAAGAGCAGCTATGGGTCACGTGATAGGGTTTAAGTGCATCGAATGCGCTCGTGAGCATCGCGTTGGCGAGGTCGAGTACGTGTGCTCAGCGTGCGGCGGCAATCTCGATGTGCTTTATGATTATGAGCGCATTAGCCAGCGATTGAGTAAGGCCACGCTGGCCGCTGATCACAATCTCACGATCTGGCGCTACCGCGCGCTGCTGCCGATGGAAGATTCATCGCGCGTGCCGCCGCTCACGGTGGGCTGGACGCCGATCTACGATTGCCCGCGATTGGCCGCTGAGTTTGGCATCAAGCAACTGCTGATCAAAGATGATGGGCGCAATCCGACGGCTTCCTTCAAAGATCGTCCGAGCGCGCTGGCCGTGGTCAAAGCGATGGAAGCAGGTGCGCGCATCACGACTACGGCTTCATCAGGCAACGCGGGTTGTGCGCTGGCCGGAATGTGCGCGAGCGTGGGGATGGAGTCGGTGATCTTCGTGCCCGTAACTTCGCCTCCGGCGAAGATCGCGCAACTGCAAATCTTCGGCGCGAAGGTAGTGCTGGTCGAAGGCAGTTATGATGACGCTTATGATCTGTGTTTGGCGGCGGGCCAGCATTACGGTTGGTATCAGCGGAGCACGGGCTACAATCCGTTTATGACCGAAGGCAAGAAGACGGCGGCGCTGGAGATCGCTGAGCAGCTTGATTGGGATGTGCCGGATAAAGTTTTGGTCGGTGTGGGCGACGGCTGCATCATCGGCGGGCAGTGGAAAGGCTTCAGCGACCTGCGGCAGCTTGGCTGGATTGAGCGCATCCCGCAACTCGTCGGCGTGCAGGCCGAAGGGTCGTCGGCTATCGTGGATGCGGTGAACAGCGACGGCAAGGTGCGCGAAGGCGAAGCGCGCACTATCGCTGACAGCATCTGTGTCGGCAAACCGCGCGATGCGACGAAAGCGATTCGCGCGATACGGGAATCGGGCGGATGCGGCGTCAAAGTCAGCGACGATGAGATCGTCGCGGCCATCGCTCGCTTAGCGCAGGCTACGGGCGTTTTTGTTGAGCCAGCAGCGGCGGCCTCCTTCGCGGGACTCCTCAAGATGTGCGAAAATGGCGCGATCAAATCTGACGAACGCGTCTTGTTATTGCTTACGGGCAATGGATTGAAAGACATTGATGCAGCGCGGCGCGCGGTGAAAGAGCCTTTGCGTGTGCGGCCTGATTTGGCCGAATTGAGCAAGCTGCTTTAGCTCGTGCATCGAGAAAACGAAGACTGAGTGAAACACTTAACCGAAGGAGATCGAAGAGATGAGTAGTCAACCTGCTAACGCACTTCCTCCGCCGCAAATGGCTATGCTTCAGATGATTTCGGGCTTTTGGATTTCACGGGCGCTTTATATTGTCGCGAAGCTGGGGATTGCCGATCACTTGAAGCAGCGGCCTCAAACCGCCGCTGAGTTGGCTGCTGCCACAGAAACACACTCGTCATCGCTCTATCGGGTGCTGCGCGCGCTCGCGAGCGTTGGAGTCGTAGTTCAAGACGATCAAGGCCGCTTTTCCTCAACGCCGCTGCTGGCAACCCTACAAACCGATGTTCCCGGTTCGCTGCGCGCTTTCGCGACGACTGAATTGGGAGAGGAACACTATCCGGCGTGGGGAGAGTTGATGCACAGCGTGAAAACCGGAGAGATCGCCTTCGATCATCATTTTGGCGTGCCGATCTGGGAGTTTTTTGCGCAACATCCTGAAAATGCTCGCATCTTCAACGATGCAATGAGCGGGATTAGTGACGCCACTACTGCGGCGGTGCTGGCGGCTTATGATTTCTCGTCCATTCGCAAGCTGGTTGATGTGGGCGGCGGGCACGGGCGTCTGATCACCGCGATTCTCAAGGCGAATCCGAAGATGAAGGGTGTGCTCTTTGATGCTCCGCCGGTGATTGAAGGAGCGCGTCCACAGATCGAAGCGGCGGGGATGGCGGATCGTTGCGAGCTGGTGGTGGGCAACTTCTTCGAGTTAGTGTCGAGCGGTGGAGACGCTTACATTTTGAAGTGGATCATTCACGATTGGGATGAAGAGAAGTCCACGGCGATTCTCAAGAATTGCCACCGGGCAATGACGGAGGGCGGCAAACTCCTCTTGGTCGAGGCAGTGGTTCCGATGGGGAGCGAGCCGCACTTCAGCAAATTCATTGACCTGAACATGCTGGTTATGACCGGCGGGCGCGAGCGGACTGAAGATGAGTACCGGGCTTTGCTCGCAGCATCCGGCTTCAAGTTGACGAGGATTATTCCGACTGCTTCGCCGATGAGTGTGGTCGAAGGCGTGCGAGTGTAAATGCTGCTTTGAGCCTAGCCCCTTCGGTTTGATCAGCGATGTCCTATCTTTTCAAAAATGCAACGCTCATTACTCTGGATCCCCCGGTAGTCGAACGCAGCAACTTACGCGTTGAAGGCGGGCGCATCACGGAACGCGGGGCGCAGCTTGAACCGCAAGTCGGCGAAGAGGTGATTGACCTCAGCGGCAAGATCGTCATGCCGGGCATGGTCTGCGCGCACACGCATCTATACTCGGCGCTGGCGCGCGGTATGCCCGCCCCGCCGCGTACTCCAACGAACTTCAAAGAGGTTCTTGAACTCATCTGGTGGCGATTGGATCGCGCGCTGGATGAAGAGACGATTTATTGGAGTGCGATCGCGGGGGCGATGGATGCGGTGCGCGCGGGAACGACGTGCCTTTTCGATCATCACGCTTCGCCTTCGCACATCACCGGCTCGCTCAAGATCGTGCGCGAGGCGATGGAGAAAGTGGGATTGCGCGGTGTGCTCTGCTACGAGGTCACAAATCGCGGCGGGCGGCGGAAGCGTGATGAAGGTTTGGAAGAGAATCGCGCGTTTCTGGAATGGGCGAGCGAAGTGCCCGCGCCAGTGCCAGCAGACAAAGCGCAGCAATCGGCGGCTGTAGGCACAGGCGCGACAATGTTTCGCGGCCTGGTTGGCGCGCACGCTTCGTTCACGCTCACCGATGGTTCATTGGAAGTCTGCGCCGAATTGATGCGCGAGTTCGATGTCGGCTTGCACATCCACGCGGCTGAAGACCTATGCGATGTCGAAGACGCGCAGGCGAAGTATGGGCTGGGCGTGGTCGAGCGATTGGCCAAACGCGGCGCGCTCAACGGGCGGACGATCCTCGCGCACGGCACGCACCTGGACGACCGCGAGATCGAGATTGCGCGCGGCGCGGGCGCGTGGTTCGTTCACAATCCACGCTCGAACATGAACAACCAAGTCGGGCATGCGCCGCTCGCCAAGTTCGGCCAGCAGGTCGCGCTCGGCACGGACGGCATCGGCGCGGATATGTTTGAAGAAGCGCACTTCGCTTTTTTCAAAGGGCGGCACGGGCGCATCGGTTGGGGCGCGGATGAATGGCGGCGCGTGCTGGCCAACAATCAGCAGTTGGCGGGAAGCATGTTCGGCGTCGAACTCGGCACGCTTAATGCAGGCGCGGCGGCTGATTTGATCGTATTAGACTACTACTCGCCGACACCGCTGCTGCCTGAAAATCTCGCCTGGCATTTGATCTTCGGGTTGAATTCGGCGATGGTTGAAAGCGTCATGGTCAACGGGCGATTCATCATCAAAGATCGCCGTGCGGCGTTCGATGCTCCGCACCTTTACGAGCAAGCGCGGCAAGCAAGCGAGAAGCTGTGGGCCAAGCTGCGGGAGATCTAATCAACCCTGAAAACGAGGCCGAGATGGATCAATCTGCCAATCCAGCCAGACCACCAGCCATCGGCTTGATCGTGGTCGGTGTGATCAACGTCTTGCTCGGCTTGCTCGGCCTACTAAGCTTTGTGATGCGTTTGACCGGTCAGATGCCAGAATCAGGCGAAGACCGGAGCACGGCGTACCGCGTCGGAGAAATAGCCGGCCAATTGGTCTTCATCACGAGTTTGATCGCTGCCCCGTTCATCATTAAAGGCGCACTGGATATGTTTCAGGGGCGGAAAATGTCGTCCGCCAAGCTGGCCGCTATTCTGGCTATGATTCCGATGACAAGCTGCTGTTTTCTGATAGGTGTGCCGTTCGGCATCTGGGCGCTGGTGGTGTTGAAACGACCGGAGGTGAAGACATTCTTTGAGCAGGGACCTGGCGATTCCTCGCCGCCTCCGCCGCCGCAGTATCATTAACCTGAACGAAGCGGCCAGAGATGTGATCGCGAAGCAAAAAGAAAAGTGAGAAACCCGATGACGAAGCATTTTTTGAAACCTCTCAATGCGACCCGGATGTGGATTGCCGCTGCTCTGCTCATGGCTGCGGCACTTGTGGCCGCCACGCAGTTCACGTCAGCGCAGCAGTCGGTGCCGCCGCCGAATTGGACGCGCAGCCATGATTACGACGTGCAGCATTACCGCCTCAACGTCAGCTTTGATTGGAAACAGAAGATGGTCATGGGCGAGACGACGATTACGCTGCGGCCATTCGCGAACAACTTCAAGCAACTTGAACTCGACGCAGGCGACATGACGATCAAGTCGGTTACGCTCGCGGGCGGCAAGACGCTGGAATACAAGTATGACGGCAAAGAGAAGCTGCGCGTGATGCTCGATCATCCTTATGCTGCCGGGCAGGAACTGAGCGTCACAGTTGGTTATAGCGCCGTGCCCAAGAAGCCAGGGCTGGTCTTTATTACGCCGAACGAGAGCGATTCATCGAAGCCTTATCAAATCTGGTCGGGCGGCGAATCCGAACTGAATCACTACTGGTTTCCATGTTACGACTACCCGAACGACCGCGCGACCAGCGAGTTGCTCGCCACGGTCGAGGATAAATATCAAGTCATCTCCAACGGCGCGCTGATTGATGTCAAACGCGACGCGGCGAAAAAGACGGCGACTTATCACTGGAAGATGGAGCAGCCGTTTTCTTCTTATCTGATTTCCATCGTCGTGGGCGAATTCGCGGAGATCAAGCAATCTTATGCGGGCATTCCGATCAGCACCTTTGTGCCGAAGAACAAAGTCGAAGATGGGCGCGCCTCGCTCGGCAAGATTGATGACATGATGAAGTTCTTTTCGGAGCAAACGGGCGTCAAGTACCCTTACGCCAAGTACGCGCAAATCGCGGTGCGTGATTTTCCCGGCGGGCTGGAAAACATTACGGCGACATCTCTGCTCGACACTGCCATCCTAAGCGCGCGCGCGCGTCTTGATAATTCGAGCGATGGATTGATCGCGCACGAACTATCGCACCAATGGTTCGGCGACTATCTGACTTGCCGCGATTGGTCGGAGTTGTGGCTCAACGAAAGCTTCGCCACTTACTTCGCGCATCTTTACGCAGAGCACGACAAGGGGCGCGACGAGATGCTCTATGGCGTACTCAAAGATCAACAGCAATATTTGCAGAACTGGGCGCAAGGCAAACGGCGACCCATCGTGAATAATCGCTACACTGATCCGGATGCGACGTTCGATGTCTACGCTTATCAGCGCGGCGGCGCGGTCTTGCATATGCTGCGCTTCGTGATCGGCGATGAAGCATGGTGGAAAGCGATCAATCACTACCTCAAAACCAACGCGCTGAAAAATGTCGAGACCACACAGCTCAAGATCGCTATCGAAGAAGCGACGGGGCAAAACCTCGCCTGGTTCTTCGATCAGTGGGTGCTCAAGATGGGGCACCCGGAGTTTGAAGTCAGCTACACTTATGACGATGCGGCAAAGGCAGTCAAGCTGAAAGTCAAGCAAACGCAGAAAGCGCCGGAGAGGTCGCCTTATCCCGTGGTGGATGTTTTTCAGATGCCGGTGGAGATCGGATTGACAACGGCGAGCGGTGAGCGCGTCGAGCGCGTGTGGATAGACAAGGCAGAGCAGGAATTCAGCCTCGCGGTTGAGGCCAAACCATTGATGGTCAGCTTCGACCGTGGTAACTACCTCATCAAGACGCTCAAGTTCGAGAAGCCGAAAGAAGAACTTATTCTTCAGGTGCGGCGCGACGCGGATGTGATGGGGCGCATCTGGGCGGCGGGTGAGTTGAAGAAGTTCAATGACGATGAAGTCACGCGCACGCTCGGCGAGGTCTTGGCTCAGGATGCGTTTTGGGGCGCGAAGATCGAAGCCGCGCGCACACTCAGCACTTTCAGAACCAAGGCGTCGAAAGCGGCTTTGATGCTCGGCGCGAAGGATGCGAAATCGGCGGTGCGGCGTGAAGTCGTACGCGGGCTGGGGCTGCTCAAAGACAAAACGCTGGACGATTTCTTTATCAGCGTCATCACCCACGATCAAAGTTACGACACGATGGGCGAAGCCGCGATCGCGCTCGGCGCGACCGAGTCGCCGAAAGCGCTTGATGTGCTCGTCAAGTTGCTCGATCAGGCACGAGAGAGAGAGGTCGTGGGCCTGAGCGCGCTGCAAGGTCTGCGCACGCTCAACGATCCACGCGCGGTGACGGCCCTCGAAGCGTTTGCCGCCAAAATTCCGAACGATGGATCCATCTCGCAGCGCGTCAAGCGATTGCTGCAAAGCACCATCGCCCAACTCAAAAGCGCGAGCAAAAGTCAGTAAACTTGAAAGATTGCTGGACATTTTTTAGAGGAGAACTACGTTATGTCACGAATCGTCAGATGCGGACTCATTCAAGCGGCCAATGCCGAACCCGCCGAAAGCTCCATCGAGCAGATCAAAAAAGCGATGGTGGACAAACACGTCGCGATGATCGCGGATGCGGCGAAACAAGGCGTGCAGATCATCTGCCTGCAAGAGCTTTTTTATGGCCCCTATTTCCCGGCTGAGCAAAACCCGCACTGGTACGGCCTGGTCGAGCGCATCCCCGATGGGCCGACGACGCAACTGATGTGCGAGATCGCCAAACAACACAAGATGGCGATGGTCGTGCCGATTTACGAAGAGGAGATGACCGGCGTTTACTACAACACGGCGGCAGTGATTGATGCCGATGGCACGTACCTCGGCAAGTACCGCAAGACGCATATCCCGCATTGCCTGCCCGGCTTCTGGGAGAAGTTTTATTTCACGCCCGGCAATCTCGGCTTCCCGACGTTCGAGACAAAGTATGCGCGCATCGGCGTCTATATTTGCTATGACCGTCATTTTCCCGAAGGCGCTCGGGCGCTCGGCCTGAACGGCGCGGAGATTGTTTTCATTCCATCAGCGACGACCAAAGGCCACGCTGATTACTTGTGGGAATTGGAGCAGCGCGCGCACGCCGTGGCCAATGGCTACTTCGTCGGCACGATCAACCGCGTCGGCACCGAAGCGCCGTGGAACATCGGCGAGTTTTTCGGCTCGTCATACTTCGCCAATCCCGATGGGCGCATCCTGGCCAAAGGCAGCGAAGATAAAGATGAGTTGATCGTCGCCGACCTCAACCTCGATGAGATTCGAGAAGTGCGGACACACTGGCAGTTTTACCGCGACCGGCGGCCTGAGTTGTATCAGCAGATCAGCAAAATTTGACGCGCCGTGAAAGCTTACAGTTGGTCGGGTGAAGGATTAGGCGGATGATCAGGCGGCAGACCGCGTAAGCGCCGAGTGCGAGGACGCTGGCGCTGGAATTTCCGAAAAAGGATGGTTGAGAGCGGCCAGCGATCCCGGCCATAAACGTCAATCAAGCGGCGACAGGAGGCGTGGAAGGCACGCGACCAAATCTGCCTGATCGGCCACGACGGGTTTTGCTGCTGCGCCAACATCGTCGCCCATTCGAGCAGGATTTCCCACTGCAATTTTTCTGGGTCATCCTGCAGGGCATGAAGATACCGGCTCTGAGGATGACCGCTTGTCAGGGCATAAGTCCCCCAGCGCGGTGAAGGAAATTTGAGCAGCGTGACCTGCGGACAGCCTACGATGCGTTTACCTGCCAGATACATACGGCGCAAATAATCGTGATCCACGCCGCGGCTCAATTGGCGGTGATCACCCCACCAGCCGCAATCCGCGAAGATCTCTCGCCGATGCAGCCAGCTTGAAGGCGGCGTGAAATGATCCTCATAAGTGCGCCCTGCACCTGGCCCATCAATCGGCAATTCCAGCCCAGATGGAGTGAGCATAGCGGTTAGAGAATGAACCAGGTCGGCTCCCGTTTGCTCTATGAAACTCACCAGTCCTGACAGGTGCTGAGGCCACCACAGATCATCGTGGCCAAGATAGGCAATATAACGCCCACGCGCCCGGCGCAAGCCTTCGTTATTGGGTGCGCCCTGACTGCCGGAGTTACAAGGCAAGTTGGTCCAATGCAAGCGCGGATCTCCGAAACCGGCGACCACCTCGGCACTGTCATCGGTGCAGGCATCACCTACAATCCACGCTTCAAAATCAGTCAGGTCTTGATCAAGCAGGCTTTCGAGCGCGCATTTGAGCGTGGCGCTGCTATTGAAAGTAGCGGTGATGACGGTGACGAGCGGCGCGGATGATTGGGCAGACATAGCGCAACCGTCCTTGCTACCTTCCGCGGCCATCGTCAAAGTCGAAAGGAATCAGATCGTTTTTGAGCGGGAGACGATACTTATCAGGATCCGCGTGATTATAGGCTTGGGTCGGCATGTTGATGAAGACCGCTTCGGTGTCGCCCACATTCTGCGCGGCGTGAAAAACCCCTTTGGGAATAATGAGCAGCGCCCGATTGCGCTCGCTGAAGGTGAAGAGGTTGAGAAGTTTGTGAGTCGGCGAGTCCTCGCGATGGTCGTAGAGCGCCCAACGGATGACGCCGCGACTGACAAAGAAACGATCGTCCTGACGCTCGTGCACCACCCAGCCTTTGATCGCGTGAGGGCGCAGCGAGACCTGGTAGATGTAGACTAAAGGATCTGGATGCAATCCCCACGAGGGGCGATAGACTTCTACGACTTCGCCGCGCTCGTCTTCAATCGGCGGCAAGCGGCGGATGACCACTCCTTCTATCTGGTGCGCGACAGGTTCGCCTTCTGGCGTCACAGTTTGTAGGTCTTTGGCAGGTTGGGCGGTTGGCATAGCACAGCTCCATTAGCTTGGCGACGGCGGTCAAGTCATCGCGTTATCATCAGAGGATACTTGGCGTATCTCAATCATGCTCGTTAGTTATAAGGGGGAGTTAAAACGGAGGGACAGTTTATAAGCCGCTTTATGTAATTGCAAGACCACGCTCGACAGGACACATCCTCCACCATTCTCGTCTGACTTGTTTTTGAAGTCAGGCAAGTATCTTTTCTTGAGCCGGGCGCAGCCGGTTCATCCAATAAGCCCAGGCTACGACCAACGA
>Ga0070694_100002025_pt1 | contig 12030 bp, 13 predicted proteins | sample KBSK1251metaG_FD_65470 | JGI IMG/M metagenome (GOLD analysis project Ga0070694, IMG submission 65470) | Corn, switchgrass and miscanthus rhizosphere microbial communities from Kellogg Biological Station, Michigan, USA - KBS K1-25-1 metaG | ecosystem: Host-associated > Plants > Roots >... | reverse complement strand
CGCGAATAGAGCGGCAGGATCTCGACGCCGCGCCGTTCCCCCGCGAGCGCCTTGCCCAGCACTTGCGCGGTCTTGCGGATCTCGCGTTCCCCGGGCAGGAACACCAGCACGTCGCCCTGCCCGCGGCGGCACAATTCGGTCACCGCCGCGGCGAGCGCCTGTTCCTCCTCCTCGCGCGTGGTGTCTTCCTTGTCGCCCTCGACCGGGCGATAGCGCACTTCCACCGGATAGAGGCGCCCGGACACCTCGATCACAGGCGCGCCATTGAAGTGCGCCGAAAATTTTTCCGCGTCGATGGTAGCGGAGGTAACGACGACTTTCAGGTCGTTTCTTTTCACGATTAATTGCTTTAGATAACCCAGCAAGAAATCTATGTTCAAGCTTCTCTCGTGCGCCTCGTCGATGATGATCGTGTCGTAGGCGCGCAGCTGCGGGTCGCCCTGCGTTTCAGCGAGCAGGATGCCGTCGGTCATCAGCTTGAGCACGGTGCCCGCGCGTACCCGGTCGCTGAAGCGCACCTTGTAGCCGACCAAATCACCCAGTTCGACTTTCAGCTCTTCGGCGATGCGCGCCGCGACCGAACGCGCCGCAATGCGCCGCGGCTGCGTGTGGCCGATGCGGCCCGCGCTGCCGCGCCCCATCTCGAGCAGGATCTTGGGGATCTGGGTGGTCTTGCCAGAGCCCGTTTCGCCGCAAATGATGACGACGGGGTTTTCCGCCACCGCAAGCGCGATTTCCTCGCGCTTTTGATTGACAGGAAGTGCAGGATCGAAAGTGATCTGCGCCATGGGCCGCCGAGGATATAAGATTTAAGCGCGACCATGGCCGGACCGACACGCGAATTCTGGGAACAACGCTTTGCCGAGGGCAACACGCCCTGGGATCGAGGCGAAACCAATCCACAGCTCCGCGCGTGGCTGGCTGCGGGCGCGCTCAAACCCTGCCGCATCCTCGTGCCCGGCTGCGGCTCGGGCCACGAAGTTGCCGCGCTGGCGCGGGCTGGATTCGAGGTGAGCGGGCTCGACTACGCGCCGATCGCCATTGCACGAACGCGAAAACTGCTTGCAACGCTGGGCGCGAAGGCCGAACTGATCGAGGCGGATGCGCTCGCATGGCAACCGCCCCGTCCATACGACGCCATCTACGAACAGACCTGCCTCTGCGCGCTTTATCCGGACCAATGGCGTGAATACGCCGACCAGCTCCATCGCTGGCTCGTCCCGGGCGGCAGGCTGTTTGCGCTCTTCGTGCAGTTCCCGCGGCCCGGTGCTGTCGACGGCGCCATCGAAGGCCCGCCCTATCACTGCGATATCAATGCCATGAGAGCGCTTTTTCCGGCGCCGCGCTGGTCCTGGCCCAAACCGCCCTATCCGCGCACCGCGCATCCGCGCGGCCTTGCCGAGCTCGCAACGGTTCTGCACCGCAGCCCCTAGAATGCCGACCAACGAGAGGTGATCCCGCTATGAATGCCGAACAATTGCGCTCCGTCCAGGCTCCGCTGAAAGCGCGCTACCGCGAGGCGCCCGACGCCGCGCTCATCACGCTGCGCGCACAGGGGCGTCTCGGCGAAGGGCTCAGCTGCAAAGTCGAGACCGGCAAGGCGCTCGTGGTCGCCGGATTGCATCCCGCCACCGGCGGCAACGGGCTAAGCGCGTGCTCCGGCGATATGCTGCTCGAAGCGCTGGTGGCCTGCGCCGGCGTCACCCTCAATGCGGTTGCCACGTCGCTCGGCATCGAGCTGCGCAATGCGTCGCTCCAGGCGGAGGGCGATCTCGACTTTCGCGGCACGCTGGGCGTGGCGAAGGACGCTCCCGTCGGCTTCCAGAACATACGCCTGCAGATCACGCTCGATACGGACGCACCTGAAGATCAGCTGGCCACCCTCCTGCGCCTGACGGAGCGGTACTGTGTCGTATTTCAGACGCTGGCGCGGCCGCCCGCGCTGTCGGTAGTTCGCAAGTAGCGACACGCTGCACATGAGAATTGGCGCTTTGCTGCTGCCGGCAATCGCGTTGCTGGCCCAGACTGCAGGCGCCGCGGCTGCCGAGCAACGACCTGCATTCAGCGGCGTGTCGGCGATTCGAATCGCAAATTACGGCGCCCCGTCCGTGCTGCTTGACGGCCGTGCAAAAGTTGCCCCGATCGTCAGCGAACTGAACGCGCTGGCGAAGGGACCCTGGCGCCGCGGCGAGACCAAGCTTTCCTGCTACTCGACCATCGTGCTGCTCAAGGGTGCGAAGCCGGTGGGACAGCTGCGCGTGACCGCGGAGCATGTCGTGGAACGTCCGGTGGAAAAAGGACAGTCGAGCTACAGCCTTGCGATCGGCGAAACGGACCTGTCGAGTCTCAGAGCGGCACTGGCGGAAATCCTGCCGGCAAAAGGCTGCGACTGACGCCTGCGCGCAGCTACCTGTCCCGCCATGGCCAGTCGAGGTCGAAGCGTCGACCGTGGAGGAATACACTCATCCAGGTCTTCTGCACCCAGTAATGGAAAGTCGAAAGCGCAATAACGGCGGTAAAGGTACAAACGAGCAGAAATTTGAGCGCGGCAGGCAGATCGTACTGCACCAGCCACCACCCGGCGATGCTTACCAGCGGCATGTGAACGAGGAACACCCAATACGAAGATTGGGATACGTACTGGATCCAGGGCGACTCGCGGTCGAACCAGCGCTGCGTGCCGCCGAGGAACAAGCAGATCATCGCCCAGGTGCACGCGCCGTTCGTGAGCACCGCCGCAAGGTGAAGCTCGAAGTTCGCGCCGCGCGCGGCGTTGTCGACGGAACTGGTCCACATCGCGAGCGGAAACAGCAATCCCGCGATCAGTCCGGAATAAGGAACCCGGCGCGCTAGGGTCTGCAGCAAGCCGCGGTAGTGGTAGAGAAAATAGCCGAAGACGAAGAACGAGCCGTAGTAGATGAGCGACGGCAGGTGCGGCTTGAGGAAAACGAATCCCTCGTAGACCTGCCCGCCGTGGTAGGGCCACAGAGTCGCGGCGGTATAGAGCGCGAGCAGCACGGGCGTGAGCGGCGACTCCAGCGCGCGTTCGACCGTCGCCTCATATCTCAGGCTGCCGACAACCAGGAACCGGCACACGGGGATCAGGAGATAGAAGTAGCAGAGGTAATACAGGAACCACAGGTGCACCAGCGGAATCTGGCCTTGCGGCGCCCCCATCGCGCGCATGTCCCGCTCAAACGTCTGCAGGATGCGCAGGTCCGGCCACAGGCGATACGAGCCGTATCCCGCGGCCAGCTGGAAGTCCACCATGAACAGGAGGGTGAGCGGCATGATGGTAAAGAACCCTGCAACCAGCGGCGCGAGCACCCTGCGCGCGCGGTCCTTGCAGGTGGCGGCGACGCCGCGCCTTTTGACCAGCAGCGCGGTGAAGAAGCCCGCCACGACGAAGAACGTCGGCATGCGGAAGCAGTGGATGAAGGCAAGCACCACGTCGAACACCGCAGAGTTGTTGCGGTCGACGAATCCGGGCATGGCCGGCGGCGGCGACGCGAGGTAGAACATCGCGCCGTGCAGCACGATGCCCAGCATCATCATGCCGCCGCGCAGCGCATCCAGGCCGAAGTACCGCCGCTCGTCCAAGGCTAGCGAGCGGCGAGGCGGTCGAGATAGCGCGCGAGCAGATCGATCTCGAGATTGACCCGGCTTCCCGGTGCGAGCCGCTTCAAGGTCGTGACCCTGAGCGTGTGCGGAATCAGATTCACCTCGAATGCGCCGCCCTTCACCCGGTTGACGGTAAGGCTCACCCCGTCGATGCAGATCGAGCCCTTGCGCGCGATGTAACGGGAAAGCGGCCGGGGGACTTTTACCTGCAAAAGACCTTTTGCATGCTTCAGAACTATTCCAACCCCGTCGACATGCCCAGTTACAAGATGCCCGCCGAGCTTGTCGCCCAGGGCAAGCGACTTTTCCAGATTGACCTCGCCAGGCCGATCAAGGCCCGCTGTGACGCGCAGTGTCGCGCGCGAAACATCGAAGCAGAGCTTTCCCTTCGCCTTCTTCACTACCGTGAGGCAGCAGCCCTGCACGCAGATCGAATCGCCAATACGCACGTCGGAAAGCGGCAGGCGGCCGGTGGCGACTTGCAGAGGTTTCAGCTTTTCAATTCGGCCGACGGCCTGGACGATGCCGGTAAACATTGAACTTGAAGGGTACCGGACAATCCAATCCGGCGGAAACGGTCGGTGGGTGCAAAGCGCAAGGTGGACTTGATCGGCGTCGCGAGCGGGCTGGGCGGCGCGGACGCTGCTTGCGCGCAGGCGCCAGCGCGCCTCGCTGCGGGCGGACTGGATGGGCAGCTGTGCAGCGCCGGAATCGATGCGTCCTGGACAGCGACGCTGGCGCCGAAACGCCAGGGCGATGGCGTCCAGGGCGCCGTGGCCAGGCTCGCCTCCGAACTTGCGGCGCTGGTGGCGCAGAGCGTGCGCGGCGGACGACTGCCATGCGTCATCGGCGGTGATCATTCCTGCGCGGTCGGCACCTGGAGCGGCGCGGCGATGGGGCTCGATGGAGCGCTGGGCCTGGTCTGGATCGACGCGCACATGGACAGCCATACGCCGGGCACGAGCCCGAGCGGGCGGCTTCACGGCATGCCGCTGGCAGCGTTGCTCGGACAATGCGACGACGCGCTTGCCGGGCTCGCCGACGGCATGCTGCTGCCGCGTCACATCTGCCTGATAGGCGTGCGAAGCTACGAGGCGGCTGAGGCCGAGCTCCTCGAGCGGCTCGGCGTGCGCGTGTTCGGCATGGAAGAAGTCGTGCGTCGCGGCCTGGCCAGGGTCATGGACGACGCGACTGCAATCGCGAATGAAGGCACCACCGGATACGGGGTGACGCTCGACCTCGATGCGCTCGACCCGCGCGAGATGCCCGCGGTCGCCACACCGGCAGCGTTCGGCATTCGCGGCGACGAGCTGGTGCGCGAATTCGAGCGCGTCGGGCGCGATCCGAGGCTGGTGGCGTTCGAGTTGGCGGAATACTGCCCCCGCCTGGACCGCGACGGCCGCGGCGAGCGATTGATCGGACGGCTGCTGTGCGCGGCCCTAAGCGGGGCGCGCGAGGATTCTCAGGTCATCGCCGACGCGGTCCACTGACGCGATCCTGAGTTTCATTCTTTCGTCGAGGGAAGATGCTCCGGCAAGCTCGAGCATGCCCTGCGCGCCGTCACCGAGGAAGCTCGGGTTGAAGTAGATCAGGAACTCGTCCACGCAGCGCTCGCGCAGCAGCGAGCCGTTCAAGCGGAAGCCCGCCTCGACATGCAGCTCGTTCACGCCGCGGCGCGCCAGTTCTTCGAGCATTTCCGGCAGTTCGACTTTGCCGGTTGCATTGGGAAGTCTTTGAATTTCTGCGCTTAGCTTTCTTTTTGGTTCCACCCCGCAAAAGATCAGGACGTTGCCACCTTCGAAGATTCTGGCGTTTTCGGCGATCTCGAGCCGGCTGTCCACCACGACGCGCAGCGGTTGGCGGGGCGTTTCCACATCGCGTACCGTCAGGCGCGGATCATCGGCCTTCACGGTGCCGATGCCGGTGAGGATGGCGCAGGCGCGCGCGCGCCAGTGGTGGCCGTCCTTGCGCGCCGCGGCCCCCGTGATCCATTGCGACTTGCCGTTCGCAAGGGCGGTGCGTCCGTCCAGCGTCGCGGCGATTTTCATGCGCACCCATGGACGGCCGCGCGTCACGCGCGAAACGAAGCCGATGTTGAGCTCCTTCGCCTCCGCCTCCATGAGCCCGTGCTGAAAGCCGATGCCTGCAGCGGCGAGGGCCGCCCCACCGCCCGCGGCCTTGGGATTTGGATCGACCATGGCCGCGATCACCCGCTTGATCTTGTTTTTCTTGATCAAATCGACGCAAGGCGCGGTACGGCCCTGGTGGTTGCAGGGTTCGAGATTGACATAAAGCGTCGCGCCCACGACGCGTGCGCCGGCCTGCCCGATCGCCACCACTTCCGCATGCGGACCGCCGGCCTTCTCATGCCAGCCTTCGCCGATCACGGTTTCGCCCTGCGCGATGACGCAGCCGACGCGCGGATTCGGCGTCGTGGTGTAGAGCCCTTTTGCCCCAAGCTCGAGCGCCCGCGCCATCATGGCGTGGTCGAACGCGGTGAATGGGGTCACTTCCTGCGTTTCTTGGTCTTCACTTCCTGCACCGCTTCGCGGAAATCGTCGGGCGACTCGAAGCTGCGGTACACCGAGGCGAAGCGGATGTAGCCGATTTTGTCGAGCTTCGCCAGCTCGCGCATGACGAGGTCGCCGACGCGACTGGTCAGGATCTCGCGCTCGCCCAGCGAACGCAGTTTTTCCTCGATGCGGTCGGCCGCGGCATCGATCTCCTCGGTCGCCACCGGGCGCTTGCGCAGCGCGAGCATCATGCTGCCGACCAGCTTGTCGCGGTCGAAGTCGGTGCGGCTGCCGCCCTTTTTCACCAGGCGCGGCATGCGCAGCTCGACCCGCTCGTAGGTGGTGAAGCGCTTGTCGCATTTCGGGCACTTGCGGCGGCGCCGGATGACATTGGTGCCCTCGTTCGAGCGCGTGTCCACCACCTGGGTGTCCTCGCTGGCGCAGAACGGGCAGCGCATGGCGCTTCTAGATGTAGACCGGAAACTTCGCGCACATCGCCTTGATCTCCCGCGTCACGCGCTCGCGCGTCAGGTCGCCCAGCGGATCCTCGAGCACGTCGGCGATCAGCTGCGACAGCCGCTCCGCCTCCGCTGCGCCGAAGCCCCGCGTCGTCATCGCCGGCGAGCCGATGCGCACCCCCGAGGTAACCATCGGCTTCTGCGGGTCGTTCGGGATAGCGTTCTTGTTCACAGTCATGTGCGCGCGGCCGAGCGCCTCCTCGGCGTCCTTGCCGGTGATGTTCTTGGCCCGCAAGTCGACGAGGAACATGTGGCAATCGGTGCCGCCCGAAACGATGCGCAGGCCGCGCGCAGTGAGCGCCGCCGCCATGACGCGCGCGTTCTCGAGCACGCGCGACTGGTACTGCTTGAACTCAGGCCTGAGCGCCTCGCCCAGCGCCACCGCCTTGGCGGCGATCACGTGCATCAGCGGGCCGCCCTGCAGTCCCGGGAAAATCGCCGCATTGACGCCCTTCTCCTGCTCCGCCTTGCCGAGGATCAGCCCGCCGCGCGGGCCGCGCAGGGTCTTGTGGGTGGTGGTGGTGACGAAATCGGCCACCCCTACCGGCGTCGGATACAACCCGGTCGCCACGAGGCCGGCGTAGTGCGCCATGTCGGCCATCAGCAGCGCGCCGCACTTGTCGGCAATGGCGCGAAACCGCGGCCAGTCGATGATGCGCGAGTAGGCGGACGCCCCGGTGACGATCATTTTCGGCTTTTCCGCGAGGGCGATTTTCTCCGCCGCGGCGTAGTCGATCTCCTCGCGCTCGTTCAGGCCGTAGGAGACGACGCGATAGAGTTTGCCCGAGAGGTTCACCGGCGAGCCGTGCGTCAGGTGCCCGCCGTGCGCGAGCGACATGCCGAGGATCGTATCGCCGGGTTTGAGCGCCGCGGTGTACACCGCCTGGTTGGCCTGCGAACCCGAGTGCGGCTGCACGTTCGCCCACGGCGCGCCGAACAAGAGCTTTGCGCGCTCGATCGCTATGGTCTCGGCGACGTCGACGTATTCGCAGCCGCCGTAATAGCGCCTGCCGGGATATCCCTCGGCGTACTTGTTGGTGAGAAGCGAGCCCTGCGCCGCGAGCACCGCAGGACTGGCGTAATTCTCCGATGCGATCAGCTCGACGTGATCTTCCTGACGCCGCGCCTCCAGGCGGATGACGTTGCAGATTTCGGGATCGGACTGCTCTAGCGTCTGGGGGGAGAACACGCGGCGATTTTACCAGTCAGCCGATTTCCGGCTGCAGCGAGAACCGTACCGAGTGGTCGCCGTGCTTCTCGGCGGTCTTGCCAAGGCCGATCCAGCCCCGCCCTCCCAGCACCGCCTCCTCGCGGCGCAGGTGCACTTCGCTCGCCTGCCCGTCCACGAGCAGGAATGTGCCGTTGGTGGAAAGGTCGGTGAGCACGAAATTTCCGTCGCGCGCCTGCACGCGCGCGTGCAGCCTGGAGGCGAACAGGCTCACGATCACGACGTCGTTGCTGTCGTCGCGACCCATCTGCAGCGCCGGCCGGTTGCGGTTGACGATGAAAATGTTGGCGCGGTAAATCAGCTTCAGCGCCATTTGCGTGTTCTGCGCGAGGTGCGCGCGGGTCAGATTGTTCTCGGTCACCGCCGGGTCGTAGCGCCAACCGATGTCGCTCACCGGCACTTCCTCGGTCTTGCCCTTGATGCGGGTGGGGAACAGCGAGCGGCAGCGCAGGCGCAGGCCCGGTGAGAGCGCCTCGACGGTCTGGCCCGAAGTGAGGATCTGCTCGGGGTTCGCAAGGCTCACCAGGCGCGAGCAGACGTTCACGGTGTCGCCGTAGACGTCGCCCTTGGAGAGCACCACCGAGCCGTAGGTAAGGGCCGCCTTGATCTGCAAGCGGTTGCTGGCGCGCTGCGCAAGCGAGGTCACCGAGCCCTGCATTTCGCAGGCGGCACGGAAACCGTCGTCCGCTTTCTCGAACACGCACACCATCCCGTCGCCCAGCGTCTTTACGACGCTGCCGGAGAACTTGGCCACGATTTTCTCCAGGTGGCCGAAAAGGCCGTTGATCACCGCGAGCGCGACGGTATCGCCGAGCGACTCGTAGATTCTGGTGCTGTCCGTGACGTCCACGAAGAGCACGGCGCGTTGCGCGGTTTCCATGCCGATTGCCACTATACGATGATCGGCGGCGCAAGATCTCCCGGCGTATCAATGTCCCGTATCACACCCGGATCGCCGACGGGAATTTTCACCAGGCCCTTCCCGTCCGCCTGGATGATTTTCCTCGCTCCCTCGTCGCCCTGGAGCGCTTCGAGCGCGGGCCTGAAGCTCGCGGCAAAGCCTACGGGATGCCCGCGCCGCGAGCGGAAGTAAGGCGCCGCCAGCGCTGCGCCGGCGGCGAGCGCGTCGCGCACGGCCGCGATGCTGCTCGCGCGGATGAACGGCATGTCGGCGAGCGCGATGAGGTAGGCATCCGCGGGACCCGCCGCGTGGACCGCGCGCACCGCGCAAGCCAGGCTTGCGCCCATGCCGGCGGCGGCGTTGTCGCACACCACCACCGTGCAGCCCTCCCTGCGCAGCAGCTCCGCGAGTTCCTTCGCTTCCGGGCGGGTGACGGCGAAAACCTCGTCAAACACTGCACGCACATGGCGCGCCGCCTGGATCGCGATCGCGACGTCGTGCGGCAGTGCGTGCAGGAGCTTGTCGGAGCCGAACCGCGTTGCCGATCCCGCGGCGAGCAGGATTGCAGCGACGTTCAAGTCTGGTGGGGATTGACCGCGGCGGGTGCTACTTCACAGGCCGAAGGGTCGAAGCGCGCGGCGGGTTTCGCCGCCCAGCTCGGTTCGGCGACGCCGTGGCGTATTGCGGTCATTTCCGCCAGGATCGCGACCGCGATCTCGGGCGGCGTCTTGGAGCCGATGTACAGGCCTACCGGCCCGCGCAGGCGCGCGATCTCGCCCTCCGAGAGGTCGAATTCCCTCAGGCGCAGGCGGCGCGCGTCGTTGTTCTTCTTCGAGCCGATGGCGCCGACATAGAACGCCGGCGATTTGAGCGCTTCCATGAGCGCGAGGTCGTCGATCTTGGGATCGTGCGTGAGCGCGACCACCGCGCTGTGACCGTCCAGGTTCGCTGCCGCGAGCACGTCGTCGGGCATGCCGCGATCCAGCGGCACGCCCGCGAGGTCCCAGCCACCGGCGTACTCCTCGCGCGGGTCGATTACCAGCACGTGGTAGTCGAGCATGTGCGCCATCTCGGCGAGGTAGCGCGTGAGCTGGCCGGCGCCGATCAGCACCAGCCGCCAGCGCGGGCCGTGCACCGTGGTCAGCACCTTGCCGTCGAATTCCAGCACGTCCTGCCAGCTGCCCGCCTGCATCGATACGCGGCCGCTGTCCATTTCCAGGCGCCGGCGCACCAGCTGCTGCTTCGAGATGGTTTCGAGCAGCTCGCCGAAGGCGCTCTTTTCGGTCACCGGCTCCATCACCAGTTCCAGCGTGCCGCCACAGGGCAAGCCCCAGCGCGTCGCTTCCTCGTTGGTGACGCCGTAGGTGATGAGCTGCGGCTTGTCCTTCGCCACGCCGCCCGCGCGCACCTTGTCGATGAGGTCGTCCTCGACGCAGCCGCCGGACACCGAGCCCACGACCTGGCCGTCGTCGCGGATCACCACCAGCGCGCCCACGGGGCGCGGCGCCGATCCCCAGGTCCGCACGATGGTGCCGAAGGTGACGCGGTGGCCCGCCTTGCGCCATGCCTCGGCGCTGCGCAATACCTCGATGTCGACGCTATCCATGGGGAAATGTTAACCCAACTTTGCAGCCCCGGCCGTGCGCGCCCGCATGCAGCGAGATCTCCGCGCCGTGCGCCGAGGCGATCTCGCGCACGATGGAAAGACCGAGCCCGCTGCCGGTGCCGGTGGTCCCCGTCACGCGGTAGAAACGCTCGAGCACCTGCCCGCGCTCTGCCTCTGGAATGCCCGGTCCATCGTCTTCCACTTCAAGGAAAGGGGTATCGCTGCGCGAGCCGGTCCTCACCGTCACGTGACCGCCGGCGGGCGTGTACTCGAGCGCGTTGTGGATCAGGTTGGCGAGCGCTTCGCGCAGGAGCAGCGCCTCGCCCGAAACCTGCGTGTCCGAGAGCTCGAAGCCCAGGTCGATGTCCTTTGCCATCGCCCGGTGTACCCATTCATCGGCGGCGTCCTCGACCAGCGTGCGCAGATTGACGCGCGTGAAGGCATCTGCGCGATAGCCACCGGGTTCCGCGCGCGCCAGCGCCAGCAACTGATTGGCGAGGCGCGCGGTGCGGATGGTGGCGCGATGCACCTGCTCCAGCTGCGCGCGCTGCTCGTCGGGGACTTGCTGTGCCAGCGCAATTTCCCATTGCGCAAGCGCAATCTCTATATGCGCCTGCAGTCCGGCGAGCGGCGTACGCAGCTGATGCGCCGCATTGGCAAGGAAGCGCTGCTGGTTGCGGTTCGACTCGGCCACCTGATCGAAGAGCTGGTTGAGCGCGGTGAGCAGCGGCCGCGCCTCTTCGGGCGCGTGCGCCGGGTCGATGGGCCGCAGGTCGCGCGCCGAGCGCGTGCGGATTTCGGTCGACAGGTCCTCCAGCGGCGCAAGGCCGCGCTTGACGCCGAACCAGACGATCGCGAGCGTCGCCAGCGTGATGAGCAATTCGGGCACCAGGCTCGAGAGCACGATGTTGCGCGCGAGCTTGTTGCGCTTGTTGGTGGTCTCGGCGACCTGCACCGTGCAGGTCTCGCCGCCGCAGGGTATCAGCAGCGCGATGACGCGGATTTTCCGGTTGCCGTACTCGCTGTCGTAGGCAATCACGCCATCCTGGGGCTCCTGCGCAGCGGGGACCGGCGGCAGGCCCGGATCGCCCGCCAGCGCCACGCCATCGGGCCGGCGCACCTGGTAATAGATGGTGTCGTATTTGTCGGTGCGCATGACCTGCTCGGCCGCCCTCGGCAGGTCGAAGCTGAAGCTGCCGCCCTCGCTGCGGATGCGCTCGCCCAGCGCGATGCCGACATCCACCAGCGCCTGGTCGTAGGCTTCGCTCGCGGGCTCGAGGGAGAGAAAGTACGCGCCGACCGCGCCCGCCACCAGCAGCGTGGCGACGGGCGGCAGGAGCGCCTTGAGCAGCCTGACGCGCAGGCTAGCGACCAGATTTCTTCTCCCTGAACTCTTCCAGCATGTAGCCGAAGCCGCGCACCGTCCTGATCTTGACGTTGGCCGGATCGAGTTTCGCGCGCAGGCGCGACACGTAGACCTCGATCGCGTTGGGCGTCAGTTCCTCGCCCCAGCTCGCCACCGCCTGGATGATCGCCTCCTTGGAGACGATTTTCTCCACGCGCGAGAGGAGCACTTCGAGCACGGCCCATTCGCGCGCCGCGAGATCGAGCGCCTCGCCGTCGAGCTGGGCGCGGCGGGCCAC
>Ga0070694_100002024_pt1 | contig 12034 bp, 10 predicted proteins | sample KBSK1251metaG_FD_65470 | JGI IMG/M metagenome (GOLD analysis project Ga0070694, IMG submission 65470) | Corn, switchgrass and miscanthus rhizosphere microbial communities from Kellogg Biological Station, Michigan, USA - KBS K1-25-1 metaG | ecosystem: Host-associated > Plants > Roots >... | reverse complement strand
GTGTTAGGGAAGATCGAGGGCCCGGCCGCGCCGCTGTGTGAGAATTCGGGGCCGATCCCGAACGAGCTGTTGAGGAACAGCGCACCCGATTGCAGCCGGTAGAACTCTGTATTCAGGTCGTAGCGTCCCACGAGCCACGATAGGCGATTGTCGAGGAGGTTCTGCTGGAGCCACGCCTCCTCGAGCCGCACAGCGGCGGGTGCCTCCAAGTTGCTCACGCCCTGCACATCGCCCACCAGCTCGCTCGGCGCGCCACCGTGCGTGCCGAGCGCGAACACAAAAAGACGCGCGCCATGCCACCCGAAGACGCGCCCGAGCAGCAGTGTGACCTGCACGGCCCCGGCGCCGGCGAAGGCCGTACCGCGCCGCGCGCCGCCGACGGCGTCTTGCACAAGCTCGCCCGTGTACGAGAAGGTGGGGATGACAGCGCGCGCGCCGCCGTCACGGTCCGCCGTCTGTCCGCAGACGGGCGGTGCCACTGAGGTTGCCGCCACGAGCACACTCAGCGCGGCAGGGGCAACACGGCCGCGGGCAGGTACGCTCACGAGCGACCCCGAGCTGCCGCCCCACGAGCGAGCTGACTCGCCAACTCGAGCAGGAAGCCACGCTGACCGGGGAGGATCTTCTGCGCAGCCTGGCCGAGGGAGAACCACCCCGCCCGGTCGACCTCGGGAAACTCCCGCCGCCGACCCGATTTGGGGGGCCATTCGAGCAAAACCATGTTGCTGCGGAGACGATCCGGGTCGGCGTCTCCCTCGAACGCCCACGCGTGGACCACCTTGCCGCTCGGTTGCCGGAGCGGAGTCAACGGAATGAACGGTCCTTCGGCTTGAAACCCGGTTTCTTCGGCGAATTCACGGCGGGCGCTCGCGAGGAGGTCTTCTCCGGCTTCCACCTCACCCTTCGGAATGGACCACGCCCCGTCGTCCTTGCGGACCCAGAACGGGCCGCCCGGGTGCACCAACAAAACTTCGGACTCCCCAGCCCGCCGGCGGAACATCAACAATCCCGCGCTCGTTTTAGCCACGCCTCAGCCGTCTATCTTAGCCGCCCTGCTGTTGCGCTTCCACGAACCAGAGCCACTTGTCCACACCGCGCGAAACCTCGGTGAGGATGTCCGCGCTGTCTGCGTCTTCGAGATCGTTCATTTCGTCGATGCCCAGCCGCGCGGTCCGACCGAACGCCGCCAGCGCGTCCGACAGGGCCGCCACGTGCTCCGCCCCCGTCGACAGCGTGAGCGGATAATCGATGAGAGTCGAGCGTGCTTCCACCACGCCCACCGTCCCCTCGGCGATGCCTCCGAGCTGCACGATCCGCTCGGCGATCAGATCCACGTACTCCTCGACATCTTCATTGACCTCGTCGAACAACTTGTGCAACGCGATGAACGTCGGCCCCTTCACGTTCCAGTGGGCCTGCTTGCACTGGGTCTGCAGATCGATGCAATCCGCCAGGCGCTGATTCAGCAGCCCGATCGCCTCGCGGCGGGCCGATTCGGGCAGGTCATTTTTCGTGGAATAGAGTCGCGTGACTGCGCGTGAGCGGCTCTCAGGGACGGTCTGCCGCGATCCTGTGTCGTTGCCGCGGCGGGTGGTTGTGCGAGCCATCGTAATTCTCCCGGTGATATTCGTGGATCCTGTGAACGAAAAATTGTCAGGCCGAGCGGGCGGCCATCGCGTGACCGAACGAGCGGACGCGGAACGCCACCGCCAGCTGCACCGCGCCGATGACCAGGGCGAACCACGCGATCAGCGCGATGACGGCCGTGACCGTCAGCCCCGGATACGCGATCGCTACCACGGCGAGCGCGAGGCTCAGGATCGAGCCCGCCACGCTCCAGCTGGACGAAACGCCCATGGCCCGCTGCGCGCGGGAGAGCATGAACAGCGCGATGCTCGCGAACAGCATCCAGAGCGACACCATGATGACGATGTATGCGACCGACAGGGCCGGGTTGATGAATGCCAGCACGCCGAAGGCGGTGCTGATCAGCCCCTGGATGAGGAGCACCCACCAGCGATCGAACATGGGACGCAATTGAAAAGCGTACATCAGCGCCACGATCCCATCCACCAGCGCGTACGCGGCGATGAACGCCGTCAGCAAGACGAGCGTCGCGCCGGGCCATGCCAGCGCGAGCGCGCCGAACACGATCGCCACGATGCCTCGGAGCAGGAACAGCCACCAGTGATGGCGGACGGCATCGGCGATTTGGGCGGGGATCATCGCAACCTCCCTTTACGTTGGTGAGAACGGCTCGCAGCGCGCAATTGTTCATCTCGTGACGCCAGCGGGAACATGGAGCCCGGGCCCGCCTCCGGATAGAGCCCGGCGAGGGCATCATTGCCGCCGTTTCCGTTGCTCCCGAACGGCCTGCCAGCAATACCACGCGGCCACCGTTCGGTAGGGCCGGAACCGCTCGCCCGCCGCATCCAGCTGTTTCGGTGTCGGGAGCTTTCGCAGTCCGTAGGCCAGCGCATAGCCTTTGCGAACGGCGTAGTCCCCGACCGGCCACACGTCGAGCCGGCGCAGCTGGAAGATCAGGAACATCTCGGCGGTCCACCGCCCGATGCCGCGAACGACCGTGAGTCGGGCGACGACCTCGTCGTCGGCGAGCCTGCCGATCCGCTGCAGCGGAACGGTCCCATCCACGACCTTCGCGGCGAGATCGCGGATGGAAGCGACCTTACTCCGCGACAGCCCCGCGGCTCGCAGCTTTCTCGATGGCACGGCTAGGACGGCTTTCGGAGAGAGGTCTCCGTCGAACAGGGCGATGAATCGTCCGTGGATTGCACGCGCCGCGGGACCTGCCAGCTGCTGGTGCAGGATACTCTCGGCCAACGCGGCGAAGTGGCCGGTGGATGGTATCGTCAGATGGAAAGGCCCGGTTCGCTTCATGAGGCTGGCTATCGCCGGATCACGACGAGCCAAGAATTCTGTGGCTCGACGCTCGTGGACGCGACTCACCGTCACGGTCGAATCTCGACCGCAGCACTCTGGTCGGCGGCGCCTAGTTCGACGGTGGCATCGACGCGATTAAGGAGCAACATTACCCAACGAAACAGCGTCGGAATCGGCACGCCTCAAAGCTACGGTCTGAGACGAGGAACTGAAGATGAAGGAACCGTCTGACATCGACGTCCACACGAGTCGTTCCACCATACCGACCACGGCGAGCTCATGAGGGTCGGCGATCCGACTCCCAATCCGCTCGCAAGGGGCTGAGATGCGCGACCGGACGCCGTCTCCAGCCGACACCCTATCGCCCGTAGAGGTGCACCGTGGCCTTGCCTTGCCTGCCGGCCGGTACGCTACGGTAGTAGAAATCGATCCATCGGACGATGCGCGCGGCACCGGGAAGGACGATCACGTGGCTCTTGGAGTTGGCCTTGAAGGAGAAGTGCGTCGCCGGTGTGAACGTCGCGCCGTCCCCGAACGTGATCCGCACGTCGAACATCTCGAGATCGCTGCCTTCAACCACGAGGCGAATGCGCTTGAAGCGGGCGTCCCCGGTGGCCCGCAGGACGTCGTGATCCGTTTGTAAATTCACCTGACGGGCGCCAACGTGAACCCATTCCTTCTGAACGCCGGACGGCACCACCAGGCTGAGCAGGATGGGTGCAAGAGACCACAGGTGCGAGCGAGGCACGGTCGCTCCTAGCTGGTTTGGCAACCACGTAGCGCTTTGCGACAGGGTGGGCGCAAGGGCCCTGATCACGTATCGTCGCCCCAGCGAGTATGTTGTTCAGACCAGGTCCGCCATGCCGTCACGCCGCGATTTCGTCACTGGGCTCGGCACCGCCGCCGCGGTCGCTGCCATCCCGTCCCTCGGTCGCCTGGCCCGAGCGGCCCCTTCCTTCTTCACGCTGTCAGTCCTCACGGACGAGATCTCCGCCGACCTGGGGCACGCCTGCGAGGTGGCCGCGCGCGAGTTCGGGCTCGGTTGGGTGGAGCTGCGGTCGGCGCACGACAAGAACATCATGAGCTGGGACGCGAACGACATCGCCGAGGCACAGCGGATCCTTGCGCGCTTCGGGCTACGCGTGTCGGAGCTGGCGTCGCCGATCTTCAAGGTCGACTGGCCCGGCGCGCCGAAGTCTCGCTTCAGCCCTCGCGGCCCGCAGTTCGGCGCGGACTTTAGTTATGCCCAGCAAGACGAGCTCCTCGAGCGCGCCGTGGCGCTCGCGCGTACGTTCGGCACGCCGTACGTCCGCATCTTCGATTTCTGGCGTCTGGACGACCAAACGCCCCATCGCACCGCTATCGACGACCGCCTCCGCCAGGCGGCTGTCAAGGTGAAGAAGAACGGCATAACGCTCAACGTCGAGAATGAGGCGGCGTGCAACACCGCGACCGGCGCGGAGGCCGGACGGTTGCTCGGATCGGTGCGCGAGCGCTCCCTGATGGTGAATTGGGATCCTGGGAACGCGCGCGCAGCGGGTGAGACGCCATACCCCGACGGGTACGCCAAGATGTCGAAGGACCGAATCGCCCACATGCACTGCAAGGACGCGGTCGTAAAGCCCGACGGCTCGACCGAATGGGCGCCGATGGGCGCGGGAGGGATCGATTGGCTGGGGCAGTTCCGCGCGCTCCGGCGAGATGGATATCGCGGTGCGCTGTCTCTCGAAACGCACTGGCGCGGCGCCGGAACCGCCGAAGCATCGTCACGGCGGAGCATGGCGGGCATGAAAGCGCTGCTCGCAAAGGTCGAGTAGGAGGAAATGATGGCCGGCAATCGGATGGGAAGAAGGGACTTCGTCGCCAAGAGCGTCGCCGCAGGCGTGGGCGCCTGGGCGGCGTCGGGAAACGCGCGGGTACTTGGCGCCGCGGATCGAGTGCGCCTCGGGTTGATCGGTGCCGGCGCCCGTGGACTGGATCTGGTGAGGCAGACGCTCGAGGCTCCCAACACCGAGCTGATCGCCGTGGCGGATGTCTATACGCGCCGCCACGACGAGGCCCGCAACCTTGTGCCCGGCGTGCGGGCCTTCAGGGACCACCGCCAGCTGCTCGATCTCAAGGATGTGGACGCCGTTCTGGTCGCCTCGCCGCTCCACTGTCACGCCCGGCATTTCTTGGATACGGTCGCCGCAGGCAAGGACCTCTATTGCGAGAAGACCATGACGTGGTCGATCGCGGAAGCGGACGCCTGCCGCCAGGCCGCAGCGAAATCAGATCGGGTGGTCCAAATCGGCCTGCAACACGTTAGCACCGGCGCCTTCGCCGATGCGAAGCAGTGGCTGAGGGATGGGCTCGTTGGGAAGGTCGCGTCGGTCGAGTCCTGGATGAGCCGCAACACGCCGCGCGGCGTGGGGCAGTGGGTGCGCCCCGTGCCATCGGACTGCACGGCCGCCACCGTCGCGTGGGACGCGTTCCTGAACGGACGTCCCGCGCGGCCCTTCGACGGATTTGCCTTCATCAATTGGCGTCTGTTCTGGGAGTTCTCAGGCGGGAACGTCACCGAGAACATGGTACATCAGATGTCGTGGATCATGGGGCTCCTCGACCTGCCACTCCCCACCGCGGCCTCAATGTCGGGCGGCATTTTCTCGGAGAAGGACCGCCGAGAGGTGCCAGACACGATCGCCGTCACCTTCGAGTTCCCCACGGACCTTGTGGTGACGTGGCAATCCACGTTCAGCAACAGCCACTACGGTCTGGGCGAGCGCGTGCTCGGCTCGCATGGAACGATCGAGCGCCTCTCGGGCTCGACCGACATGGTGACCGGCCGGCTGACGTCGGGGGTCCACTACTACCCGGAGCCCGCCAATCGCGCCAACGGAGAGGCCATCACCGGTCGCGCCCCTGACGGAAACCACATGGCGACGTTTCTCGACTGCGTGCGCTCGCGCCGGCGGCCGAACGCCCCGGTCGAGCTCGGCTACCGTACCGCCGTCGCCGCGCACATGGCCAACCTGGCCTACCGCGCTCGGCAGCGCATCACTCTGGAAGATGCGCTGTCCTCGAGCGGCCGGTGACTCTGAGGCGCCCTACCTTCCCCCCACTGCCTTGTACAGCGCCGCGTACGCCGTCGCCGCGTCGATCCGCCCCTGCGCTAGCTGGTCCTGGGCCAGGAGCTCGGTCCGTTCCGCGTCCAGCACCTGAAGGAAGTCCGTGATCCCCTCACTGAATCGCAGCCGCGCCAGCTCTGCCGCGCGCTCGCTCGCGGCGCTCGCCTCCTGCAGCCGCTCCAACCGCACGCGGGCCGCGCGATACTGGCTGAGGCTCGTCTCCACGTCCTGCATCGCGGCCAGCACGGCTTGATTGTACTGCGCGCGGGCGGCGTCTTCCCGCGCTTCCGCCGCGTCGACCTCCGCCTTTACCCTGCCCAGGTTGAGCCCCGGCCACGTGATCACCGGCCCGACCACGTAGCGGATCGATGACTGGTTGCCCACGGTGTTGAATTCGGGCGCGGAATAGCCCGCGCTCCCACCGATGCTCAGGCGCGGCAAGTAGCTCGCCTTCGCGGCTCCGACGAGCGCTCCCTGTGCCGCGGTCTGCCGCTCCGCGGCGGCCACGTCCGGACGGGACCGCACTACGACCTCGGGATTCTCGATCGACGTCACATCTGGAAGCGCGGGCAGCGGAGCAGCCTGCTCGAGCTCAGGCGCCACCTCGGTGGGCGACCGGCCCACCAGCGCGCCGATCCGATACTGCGCCGCCGCCACTTGCGCTTCGCGGGCGGGAATCGACGCCAGCGTCGAGCTCAGCTGGGCCTGCGCTCGCTCCGTGTCGAACGCGGTGCCGCGCCCGGCATCGAGGCGCTGCTTCGTGACCTCGAACGTGCGGCGCTGGTTCTCGGCGTTCTGCCGCGCCACCTGGAGCTGCTCCTGTGCTCCCCGCAGCTCGAAGTACGCGCGGGCCACTTCGGCGGTGAGGCTCACCTGCGCGTCGCGCAGGTTCTCCTCGGCTACGCCCACAAACGCACCCTGCGCCTGGACGCTATGCCGGATTTGACCAAAGATGTCCAGGTCCCACGACGCGTTGACACCCGCGTCCCAGACGTTCTGATCGGGAAAGACCCCGCTGAAGCCGGGGAACGTGGCGCTGGACAACCGTTGCCGCGAATACCCGGCGGCCACCGTCGCCGAAGGTGTGAGGTTCAGCGCGGTGCGCACCCGATCGGAACGCGCCGCGCCCACGCGCGCCCGGGCGCTCCGGACGTCGAGGTTGGCGCGCAGGACCTCGCCCACGAGACGCGACAGCGTCGAGTCGCCCAGCTTCTCCCAATAGTCAGACGACACAGCCGGTTGATCGGACGCCGGAGCCGCCGACGTCGGGCTCGAAGCCACCGCGACGTACGTGTGCGGGGTGCCACGACCCGAGTCGGCAATCTCCCGATACGAGGCCGGGGCCTGTACGGCCGGTGAGCGGTAACCGGGGGCCGTTGCGCATCCATACAGCGCGAAGACCCCGAGAGAATAGATCGTCGCGCTACGCATACGACGCCTCCCCTGCAATAGCGGGTTCAGGCACGAGCCCTTCGTCATCCGCTTCGGTCTCGGGATGATGCTCGGCCGCGATGAGCGAGTAGAACACCGGAACGACGAACAGGGTGAAGATCGTCCCCACCGTCATGCCGGCCACCAATACGGTCCCGATGCTGTTGCGCGCCGCGGAACCCGGTCCCGTCGCGAACACGAGCGGGAGATGCCCGAAGACCGTGGCCGCCGACGTCATGAGCACGGGCCGGAGTCGCGTGAGCGACGCCTCGCGCAGCGCGGCCAGCTTCTCCACGCCGCGGGCCTGCAGGGTATTGGCGAACTGTACGATCAGGATGCCGTTCTTCGCGATCAGCCCGACCAGCGTGATCAGCCCCACCTGGGAGTAGATGTTGATCGTGGTGAGGTTCAAGAAGCTGAACACCAGCGCCCCGGAGATCGCGAGCGGCACCGAGCCCACCAACACGATGAGCGGATCGCGGAAGCTCCTGAACTGCGCCGCGAGCACCAGGTAGATCAGAATCACCGCGAAGCCGAGGGTGACGGTGAGCGCCGCGCCCTCCAGACGGATCTGGCGGGATTCACCCGCGTAGTCGAGCCCCACACCCGGGCCGGCGGCGGCCGTGGCGGCGGCTTCCAGGACGCGCAGACCCTCTTCCTTCGTCACGCCGGGCTTGACGCCACCGAAGATCCGGACCGCGTTCCGTTGCTGGAACCGGTTCAGCGTGCGCGGCGCGGTGCTCGACTCGATGTGCGTGAAGGTCGAGACCGGCACCAGTCGGCCGCTCGGCGTCTTGATCTTGAGATCGAGCAAGGGACCCACAGTGGTCCGGCGGTCGTCGCCGATCTGCGGGATGACCTTGTAGCTCCGGTCGTAGTAGTTGAACCGGTTGACGTACGCGCCGCCGAGCAGCGTACCGAGCTCTCGGCCCACTCCCGCCAGGTCGAGGCCCAAATCGGCCACCTGGTCGCGGTCGATCACGACCCGCGCCTCGGGGAGATCGATCTTCAAGTCGGTGTCGACGTACAGGAACTTGCCGCTCTTCCAGCCGGCACCCAGCACCGTTCCCACCGTCTGCAGCATCTGCTCGGGCGGCAGATCGCTCGCCAGAATCAGCTCGACGTCGTATTGGCCCGGCGATGGCAGGGGGGGGTCGAGGCGCGGGAACACCTGAAGTCCCGGCACTTTCGACACCGCATAGTACACCTGGCCGTACATCTGCTCGGTGGTCCGCTTCCGTTCCTTGAAGTTCTTCGCGACCATGCCGCCGAACCCACCCCAGTTGGCCGTGATCGACCACATGAACTTCGCTTCGGGGAAGGACGTGACCGCCTTCACCACCTGGAGCGAGGCCTTGTTGGTCGCCTCCAGGGACGCGTCGGGTGACGCCTGCATGAACAGGCTGATGTGGCTCTGGTCCTCGATCGGGGCCAGCTCTTTCCGCGAGTATTGGTACAACGGCCACGCCGCCACCATGACCACCACCGCGGCCGCGACGATCGCCCAGCGCATTCCCAGGGCGCCGTCGAGCAAGCGCTCGTACCGCCCGCGCACCGCCTCGAAACCGCGGTGGACGAGCAGCGACAGCTTGCCCTCGTGCCCCTTCTCGTTCACGAACCGCGAGCTCATCACCGGTGAGAGCGTGATCGCGACGAAGCCAGACACGACGACCGCCGCGGCGAGGGTGATCGCGAACTCGAGGAAGAGCGAGCCGGTGAGGCCGCCCTGGAAGCCGATCGGCGTGTACACCGCCGCCAAGGTGATCGTCATCGCGATGATCGGGCCGACGAGCTCCCGCGCGCCGATGAGGGCCGCTTTGATGCGCGTCCTGCCCTCCCGCACGTGCCGCTCGACGTTCTCGACTACGACGATCGCGTCGTCCACCACCAATCCCACCGACAGCACGATCGCGAGGATGGTGAGCAGGTTCAGGCTGAAGCCGAATGCCCACATCACGATCGCCGCTCCCACCAGGGAGACGGGCATCGCAACCAGGGGCACCAGCGCCGTCCGAATCGAGCCCATGAAGAGGAACACCACGAGGCCGACGATGATGATGGTCTCGGCGAGAGTCTTCGAGATCTCATGCAGCGCGTCGGTCATGAAGACCGTCGCGTCATAGGCCATCTGCATGTCGATGTCGCTCGGCAGCGTCGTCTTGATCCGAGCCATCTCGGCGTGCAGCCGGCTCGCCACGTCGATCTCGTTGCTGCCCGGGACGGGCCACACGCCGAGGTAGACGGCTTCTTTGTCGCTGAACTTCGTGATGAAGTCGGCCTCCTCGGCGCCTAGTTCGACCTTGGCGACGTCGGAAAGCCGGACGATCGCTCCGTTGCGCTCCGCCACCACGAGGTTCTTGAACTCCTCGGGCGTGCGCAGATCGGTGTTAGCCAGCAGGTTGACCTGGACCAGGTCGCCCTTGGTCTGGCCGACCGCCGCGAGGTAGTTGTTGCGCTGCAGCGCCGCGTGCACGTCGCCGGGCGCGAGGTTCAGTGCCGCCAACCGGTCGGGGTCGATCCAGATCCGCATGGCGATCGGACGGCCACCCACCACGTCCACGCGCTGCACGCCCGCCAGGGTCGAGAGCTGCGGCTGCATGTTGCGCGTCAGCCAGTCGGTGAGCGCGGGGATATCGCGCTGCGAGGACGTGAAGCTCAAATAGAAGGAGGCGTAGGGTCGGTCCGCCCGCTGGACTTCGACGACCGGTGGCTCGGCCTCGGCGGGCAGCTCCGAGCGCACCTGCTGCAGCCGAGCTGTGACCTCTGCGAGCGCCGCGGTGCTGTTGTGATTCAGCTTCAGGTGCACCGTGATGGTGCTGACGCCGGCGCGGCTGGTCGATTCGACATAGTCGACGCCCGAGATCGCCGACACGGCGCGCTCGATCGGCGTCGTGAGGAACCCTCGCACGGTCTCGGCGCTGGCGCCGTAGTACACCGTGGTGATCAGCACCGAGGAGCTCTGGATGTTCGGGTACTGCTGCACCGGCAGGGTGCTGATCGCGCGCCATCCCACGAGCACGATCACAAGGTTCACCACCGCCGCGAGGACGGGGTGCTTGATGAAGGTATCGGTCACAGACTTCATGGCTCGTGTCCCTTTTAGCGTGAAGAATCGCCCGCGACCAGCACAGCTTCGCGCAGCTTGAAGGACCCCGACGTCGCCACCTGCTGGCCGGGGGTGAGACCGCTCAGGATCACGACTTCGTCGTCCATCACCGGTCCGCTCCGGACCGGCTGGTCGTGGGCGCGCTGCTTGCCGCTTGAGTCCGCGACGATCAAGAAGACGTGATCGCCACCCGGGCCCTTGCGCAGGGCGCTCACCGGAACCGAGACGACGGTGGTCGGCGGGCCGACCGGAACTTCGACCCGCACCGAGGCGCCGGGCGCCGGGGCGTGGCTCGAGAGTCGGGCACGGACCATGGCGTTACGGGTGGTAGGATCGATCTTGGCATCAACGGCGACGATTCGCGCCGTCATGGGACGCGGGTCGTCCGCGGCGAAGACCGACACGGGTTCGCCCGGACGCAGCTCCGCCGCGACCGCCTGCGCCACCGTGAAGTCCACGTTGGCGGCCGCGTCCACGCCCTGCAGCGTGGTCAGCTCGGTGCCTTCGTTGAGATACTGGCCCGGGTGGATGTCGGAGAGCCCGACGCGGGCCCGGAACGGGGCGCGGATCGTCTTTTTCGCGATAATCGCGCGCGTGCGCTCGATCTGCGCGAGCGCCACGTCGCGTGCGGCGCGCGCCTGGTCGACCTCTTCCTGCGACGTTGCCTGAGCCTCACGCAAGCGCTCGAGGCGTGCCAGGGTCGTCTGCGCCAGGTCGGCCTGGGCCTGCTCGGCGTTGAGCTCCGCCTGCTCCACGGACACGTCCAGGGCCACGAGCACGGTCCCAGACTCGACCACCTGACCGGGCACGAGCATCGCCTGGCGGACCGTGCCGGCGAGCTCGTTACGGAGCGTGATCGATGTGAGCGCGAGGATCGTGCCGACCGACGTGGTGGTGGGCCGATACTGCCGCGCCTTCGCGACAGCCATGGTGACGGATTCAATGGGCTCGGGCTGGCTGGCCGCGGCGGCATCGGCTTTCCGAACCGAGGCGCGCTTCCAAGCCACCAGGCCGCCTGCGGTTACGGCGAGCGCCACGAGCAGGACCGCCGATCCGGTCCAGCCACGATTACTCATCAGGGGACTGCGCATACGGGGCGTCTCCTTCTGTTCGGAAAAGAGTCTGGCTACTGGATCACCTACTAGACGTTTGGCCGAGCTTGAAATGGACACGCAACTGACCCACGGTTTAATAACCAGAACGTAACGGTCCAGAAAAAGATCCCGGCTTGGCCGCGGCCATTGTGTGTCAAAACGGGTCAGCCGACCCAGGAGGTTCCACTCGGGCATCCATACGAGGGGGGCTAGATTGCGAAATGCCGCAACTCACCATCGTCCGCGGGACCTGCTTTCCGCTGTTCGCCTACGACGTCGCGCGGGCGATCGACCTGGACGCCGCGGAGCAGCGGATCCGGGCCGGAACGGAGCGCCAGACGATCAAGCACAAGCGGCGGGCGCCCGCGTACTTCGAGTATCACCCGGCGCCC
>Ga0070694_100002023_pt1 | contig 12036 bp, 7 predicted proteins | sample KBSK1251metaG_FD_65470 | JGI IMG/M metagenome (GOLD analysis project Ga0070694, IMG submission 65470) | Corn, switchgrass and miscanthus rhizosphere microbial communities from Kellogg Biological Station, Michigan, USA - KBS K1-25-1 metaG | ecosystem: Host-associated > Plants > Roots >... | reverse complement strand
CTGATCGCGGAGCTCGACGCGATCGGCTCCGACAAGAACTACGAATCGAAGTACTGGTGGAAGAGCGCCAACGGAAACTGGTACATAAAGGTGTCGGATGTCGAGCTGGATTACGTCGGCACCGACCCGCGCCAGGCCACCGACTTCAAGCGCCGCACCGCAAACACGGGTGACCTGGGCAAGGGCGTCGTCTCAGCGGCGACCGGGCTCGATCTCGTGACCGGCGGCATCGCGGACCGGTTCTTCCGCCTGCAGAACATCGGACCCGCGGACCGCGTGACGTGGTCCGGCGGCCGTGACCCGCGCGACGCGCGCGTGCGCGACGAGCTGATCTACAAGGCGCGTCCGCTGAACGGCATCTGGGCCGTCGCGCCGTACCTGCACAACGGGTCGGTCCCGAACCTCGAGGCGCTGCTGTCGTCAGACGATGCGGCGCGCCCGGCGAAGTTCTGGATGGGCAGCAAGCAGTTCGACCCGGTGAAGGTCGGCTACGACGGCGTCGAGATCGACGGCGCGACGCTGTTCGACAGCTCGCAGCCGGGCAACAGCAATTCGGGTCACCGCTTCAAGGACGCCCCGAGAGGCAACGGCGTCATCGGCCCTGCGTTCTCCCCCGAAGAGCGCTCCTCCATCATCGAGTACCTGAAATCGTTATAGGGAGTACCTGAAATCACTGCAGGGGCCGCCTTGGGCGGCCCGTGCGAGGTCTGTCATGAAATTCATCCGTCGCTCACTCATCGGCGCGAGCACTGCCTTCGTTGTCGCGCTCGCCCTGTCTACCGGATGCGGGAAGACTCGCGAGGCCCCGTCCGGCACGTCCGGCACGTCCGGCACCTCCGCCACGTCCGCGCCTTCAGCCTGGGAAGGAGAAGTGCGCTCGCGCGACGCGCAGATCGACAAGGTCATCGCCGACAACCGCCAGAGCTTCGACGCGTTCGACTCGGGCTCGCTCGGGGATGCGACGCTCGAGATGATCCCGTTCGTCGTCTTCCGGGTTCTCCAGGATCTCGAGCCGGCCGTGCTCAGCGACGCCGCGCTGAACAGCGTGGGCTTCTTTCCGCGCGCCGACTCGCCGAGCGGGCACAGCGGCATCACGTGGACGAAGCCGACGGCGCCCGACAAGACGTTCGCGCTGCGGTACATGACGCGGACGTGCGCGTCGTGTCACACGGGGCGCGTGCGGCTGGCCGACGGCACGATGCGTCTGACGCGCGGCGGCGCGAACACCGAGATCAACCTGCACCGGTTCATCGGCAACCTGACGGCGATGCTGAAGACGAACCTGGCGGCATCCGCCGACGCGCCGGAGTATCAGGCGTTCCGGAAACGGATCCTCGACGCGCTCGCCAGCAAGCCGGCGGATTCGTATTTCGGTCCGGCGCACGGTGTGTCGCCCGATGACGCGGCCAGGGAAGTTGCCGCCGTCACAGCCAATATCGACGCGGTGCTTGCGCGGATGCGCGTGATGAACACCCAGCGGCTCGGCGGCTTCGCGCTGCTGCAGTCGCACAGCTACGCGCACGCCGCCAACGCACCGAGCCTGACCGACGGCGCACCGGGCCTGGTCGAGACGTCCGGGCTCGGCAGCACCAGCCTGGTTCGCGTCGTCGGCGCGGACAAGGCTGACGCCGTGCTGCCGCCGGGGCCGTCGAAGGCCGACATCCCCGCGGTCTGGATGATCGATCCGAACGGTTACGCGAACTGGGACGGCACCATCAGGGGCTTCGCGCGTTCCCTCACCTCGTCGCTCGCGGTCGTCGGCGACCCGTCGAAGATCGACATCCCGACCAACGCGCTCATCCAGAACTTCCTCGGCAAGCTGCCGCCGGAGCCGTATCCGTTCGCCATCGACATGGCGGCACGGGCGCGAGGCGAGGCGACGTATCGGGCGAATTGTTCCGGCTGTCACGCGGCGGCCGCCGGACGGAGCCGCAACGATCTCGTTTTCGACGTCGGAACCGATCCGTTGCGCGCGGAGGCGATTCGTCCGCTGGCCGTCGGCGTCATGGGCAAGCTGGTGACGAGCATCTGCCCCGCATCGCAGCCCGAGTGCACGTTCGACGCGCAAGGTCCTGTCGTCGATCCGTCGGCGCGGCGTGGATACGTCGCCGGCCCGCTGCATGGCGTGTGGGCCGTGGCGCCGTACCTGCACAACGGGTCGGTGCCGACGCTGCGTCAGCTGCTGGTGCCGTCGCTGCGCACGAACGCGCCGTTCCTGCGCGGCAGCGTCGCCTACGACCAGAAGGACGGCGGCTGGGAATGGGAGCCGTCCAAGGAGGCGCAGCTTCGCGCGCAGGGTGACATCGCGCTCGCGCCGCACGACCCGCGTCAGGCCGGGTACGCTCCGGTCGGGCACGGCTCCGCCAGCAACCCGATGGTCACCGACGGTCAGGGCAAGTCGGTGCGCATCGCCTGGTCCGAGAGCGCTGCGGACCGCGCCACCGTGAACGACCTCATCGCCTATCTGCTCTCGCTGTAGCCGGGTGGGCCAGCCGCGCGCGGTTCACGCCTCGCGCATCCGGCGGACGAGCGCGCCGGTGACGAACAGGAAGGCGACGAAGAGCAGGCCGGCGGCAATGGGATCCTGCACGAACGTGCGGTAGTCGCCGCTGGAGATCACGAGCGCTCGTCGATAGTTCGACTCGACGACGAAGCCGAGCACTACACCGAGGACCATCGGCAGCACGGGAAGCTTGAAGTACTTCATCGCGCTGCCGAGAACCCCGAAGCCGAGCGTCAGCCCGACGTGAAAGATGCTGTTCTGGATGGCGTAGACGCCCGACACGACCAGGGCGTAGATGAACGCCATCAGGTACGGCTTCGGCCGGTTCACGAGCCACATGCACGGCGACATGATCAGATAGCCGATGATCAGCATCGCGACGTTCCCCGTGAACATGCCGATGTAGAGTCCGTGGACGACGTCGGCGTGGCTGACGAAGAGGAGCGGCCCGGGGATGAGGCCGTGCATCAGGAAGCCGCCGAGCAGGACGGCCGACGAATTCGAGCTCGGAATGCCGAGGCTCAGCATCGGCACGAGCGCCGTGCACGCCACCGTGTTGTTGGCCGCCTCCGGCGCCGCGATGCCTTCGGGCGAGCCGTGGCCGAATTCCTCCTTGTGCCGCGACCAGCGCCGCGCCTCGTTGTAGGCCAGAAAACTGGACACGGCGCCGCCGCCCCCGGGCATCATTCCTTCGAACGCGCCGAGCAGCGATCCGATGATCTGTGGGCGCGCAATGCGTTTCCACACCGCCGGGCTCGGGAACTTGATCCGCGCGTCCTCGCTTGTCGCCTTCGCCCAGTCGGGTTCGCCCGTCTTCACGAACAGATCGCCCACCGCATACAACCCGACCATCACGAGCAGCGGCGGAATGCCGGACAGCAGCTCCGGGCTGTCGAACGTGAAGCGATTCAGGCCGGTCACCGGATCGGTGCCGACGGTGGAGATCATCAGGCCGAGCACCCCCGCGATGAGGCCGGTGACCAGCGAATCGCCTGCAAGCGTGGCGATGACGCTGAGGCCGAGCACGCCGAGCGCGAAGTACGCCGGTGGGGTGAACGCGAGCGCGACGGACGAGAGGCGCTCGGTCAGGCCGACGAGCACCACCATGCCGAAGAGCCCGCCGACGAAGCCCGAATAGAGCGAGATGCCGAGCGCCTCGCCGGCCTTCCCCTGCATCTTCATCATGTAGCCGTCGACGACGGTCGCGGCCGCGGCGTTGGTGCCGGGCGTCCTGATGAGAATCGCGGGAATCGATCCGCCGTACTCCGCCCCGATGTACGTGCAGGCCAGCATCACGACCGCCGTCGTCGGCGCCATGCTGTAGGTGAACGGCAGCAGCAGCGCCATCGTGATCGACGGCGAGATGCCCGGCAGCGCGCCGCCGAGAATGCCCCACGCGACGCCGCCAAACGCGGCGGGAATGATGGTCAGAGAAGCGACGGCCATATCCCCGGCGGATGCGGGATGTGGAGGATCCGTACGAACAGCAGCCAGAGGAGCAGCGCGCCGCCAACGGCGACGGCAGCGGTGCGCCGATTCAGCTGGCCGCCCTGAAAGTAGATCGTCGACGCGATCAGTCCCGCGATCGAGAGGACGTAGCCGAGGGTCGTCACCAGCGCAACGTAGAGGACCCCGTTCAGCAGCATGCCGAACGTGCGCCAGCCGACGTGTTTCGGCGCGGACGCCGTCAGGGAAGGCGGCGGCTCCACGGAAATGGCGGGTTCGGGCGCTGTGGCCGTGCGCCGCGCCATCACGGCCCGTCCGATCAGGATGATCGACAGCATCGCCAGCATCGCCGCGTACGTCTTCGGAAGACCCTGCGCGCCGATCACGTCCGAGATGTCGCTCTGCGGGATCCGAATCGCCAGGAGGTAGTAGCCCGCCGCAATCGCGAGCGTTCCGCAGCCGAGGATGATCTCGCGGCGCGAGTCCTCCTTCGTGGCGGCGGCCCGCGTCACTTGATCACGCCGGTCTGCTTGAGGAACTCCGACGTCTGCCGGCCGAAGTCGTCCATGAACGCGACGTACTCGGCGTGGGGCATGAAACCGGGTTGGAGGTTGTCGTCGGTGTAGAGCTTCTTGTACTCGGGATCGTCGAGCAGCGTGCGCACCGCGGATTCCCACGCGGCGATGATCTCGGGCGGCGTCCCCCTGGGCCCCGCCAGGCCGCGGAACTTTCGAACCGCGAGGTCGATGCCCTGTTCCCGAACGGTCGGCACCTGTGGAAACAGCGTCATCCGCTCCTCGCCCACGACCGCCAGCAGCCGGAGCTTGCCCGCGTCGAGCTGACCGCGCATCTCCTGCAGCTCGCCAATCCCCATGTCGAGCGTGTGGTTCAGCACGTTGATCAGCATGTCGCCGCCGCCTTCGAAGGTGGCAATCGCCGGCGTGACGCCCGCCTTCTGCTTCAGCCGCTCCATCGTCTGCCGTTCGAGCGACGCCGGATTGGCCGCGCCCCACTTGCCGCCGCCCGCCTTCGCGTGTTCGAGAACGGAGTGCAGCGAGTCGTACTTCGAGTCGGCCGCGGTGAAGAGGACCTCGGGGTCGTAGAACATGTTGACCAGCGGTTCCAGGTCCTTGTAGGACGCCGCAGGCTTGCTCATCAACGACGTGTAGATGAAGGTTGGCGTGGTCGCGTAGAACATGCCGCCGTCGGGTTTCGCCACGGCCAGCGCCGCCATCGCGCGCGCGCCACTCCCCCCCTGCATGTTCTCGACGATGACGGTCCTGTGCATGATGCGGGAGAGGTGCGGGGCCATCGTCCGCAGGAACACGTCGCTGCCGCCGCCCGGGCTCGAATGGGTCACGAGCGTGACGACCGCGGGGCTGCCTCCGCCTTCGGCAGGGTTGACCGCTCCGCACGATGCGGAGACGAGGCCGAGAGAAAGAACCGCCGCGACCGTGGAGAATTTCAGCATTGTTGGTGTTCGGGGCGTCCGTGAGTCTCGCACAGCCCGGCGGCGCTACCAAATACAAATTGCCCGGGCCAGACGCCTCCCCGTATACTGCCGCCGTTTCGCCTTCCATCTCCGAGAGGCAGGTCTATGGCCGCAGTGAAAAACCTCGTGTTGACGGGTGCCCTGGCGGGCGCGATGGCGCTCGCGGTGTCGTCGCCTGCGTGGTCCCATCACTCCCACGCGATGTTCGACCACGACAAGGAAGTGACGATCACCGGCACCGTCGCGGAATGGATCTTCCGCAACCCACACGTCTTTCTCTACATGGACGTGAAGAACGACAAGGGCGACACCGTCCGGTACACGGTGGAGATGTCGAATCTCACCAACATGCTGAAGGCGGGCTTCGGCACGAGGACGTTCAAGGCCGGCGACACCGTCACGGTCACGATGCATCCGCTGGCTGACGGCCGTCCTGGCGGCAACTACATCGTCGCGACCTCCGGCGACGGAAAACAGTTCGGCAGGATTTGACGCCGTGAGCCGCCGATTCACGTCCAGGGCGTCCATCGCCGCACTGCTCGTCGGCGTCTCGCTGTCGGCGCCCGCGGCGCAGACGGCGAAGCCGACGATCTTCACGACCACCGATTTTCGACAGGACCGCGACCTGTGGACCGATCCGGCGTACTACCGGAACAACACGCCCGGTCAGCTCAGGGGCATGGCGATCAACGTCGAGGGACGCCGCACGGGACAGGAGCTCTCGGCGCGTCCGTACGGGTCGCAGGGGACCGGACGGGCCGACGCGGCGAGCGTCAAGAGCCCGTATCCCTACACGAAGGCCTGGGACCATTACCAGGCTCTCCTCAAGCAGGCCAACGGCGGAACGAAGCACACCAAGGTGACGCTGCCCGACTGGAGCGGTCACTGGAGCGGCGGCGCCAACTTCGGCGGCGGAGCGCCCGCCAGCTCGATTGCCGCGATGCTGACGCCGAAGTACCGCGAAACGTTCGTCCAGGAGATGAAGGCGGTCACGGAAGGACGCATCTGGTCGGCCAACTCGATCTGCCTTCCCGGCGGGTTCTTCGACGGGGTCAGCGCCGAGGAGTTCGTCGTGACCCCTGGACGCGTCTACGCGATGGGCTCGGGCAACGGCTCGTTCGCGGCCCGGTGGATTTACACCGACGGCAGCCCGCACAGCCCGGCCGAGAAGGAATTTCCGAAATGGCACGGTGAATCGATCGGCTTCTGGAACGGGGATGAGCTGATCGTGCACACCAACCAGATTCACGGATGGAAGGGCGGGCTCTCCGAGTACAGCGATCAGCTCGAGACCGTTGAGCGCTATCGCCTCGTCGGCGATCGTCTCGAGGGGGAGATCACCCTGTACGATCCCGAGGTGTACGTGAGCCCGGTCAACGGGCGGCTGCGGTTCCAGCGCGACAAGGAAACCGCGTACGAAGATCGGATGCAGTTCAACACGTGCACCGATACCAACGGTCCTTCACCGAACGTCTACATGGACGACAAGGGGCTGCTGAACGAGCGCGTCGCCGGCGATCCGCTCTACTGGGAGCCCGCAGACCAGCGCCCCTGGGCGACGTATTTCAACGAGAGCGACAAACGTTACAAGGCGTCGGGACTCAAGCCGACGCCGCGAACCGGCACCCCGGTAAAGAAGTAGCCCGCGGTTCGGATGAGACGTAGGGGCCGCGGATGAGACGTACGGGCCGACCTTCAGGATGAGACGTAGGGGCCGACCTTCAGGTCGGCCCTTCCCGTTTAGAACCCGATTCGGAATGCGCCTTCGACGAGCCGCCCCGGCGGGATGCTCGTGACGAATCCGAACGTCGGTCCCGACCGCCCCTGGATGCCGAGCGGGGCGTTGCTGTTCAGCAGGTTGTAGACGTTCAACGTCACGCTCAGGCGCTTGCTGCCGCCAAGCTCGAACCGCTTCTCGGCGCGGATGTCGAGCATCTTCAGCGCATCCGCCTGCCGGCTTCCACGAGGCTCGACGCGCAGCACCTGCGTCGGGATGCGGCTGCCCGCGGGTCCCCTGAACTGCACGCTGCGCTCCCAGTACTCCCCGCTCCGGATGTCGAAGTTGGCCGACGCGAGCACGCCGTACTTGAACAGGTACGACGCGGCGGCGCGGTACTCCCATTCGAGCAGCCCGTCGTACGCGGCGTTGATTTCCGCGTTCGGATCCATGCCGACAATCACGGTGTTGTCGGAGGTGCCGAACGGCTCCGTCTTCTTCGTCGCGCTGTAGGACGACCTGAACTGCCAGTTGTTGCCGTAGCGGCGGTTCAACTCGACTTCGTACGACGTGTAGGACCGATCGGCCGACGTGTCGTTGACGTACTCCGAGTCCTGGTTCGCGAAGCCGGCGAACTGCGCCGGGTAGTCGTAGTAGGTGAACCTGACGCCCGCCGGGTCGTCGCTGGTGCCGACGATGCCGTCGTTGCCGGGGTCGGGGTTGGTGATCGGGATGCTGTACGCGGAGAACGGGCGCAGGACGTTCTTCACGCGCCACTGGTTCTTCGCCCACGACTGGATGCCGCTGACGCGGACCGCCCACGTCGGCGCCAGCTGGCGCTCGAACGACAGCATCAGCTCGTCGTGGTACCGCTGCTTGAGATCCGGGTTGAAGTGTCCGAAGCCGTACAGCGGGTCGCCGCCGCGCAGGTTGATCGACAGGAAGTCCGGGCCGTTCGGGTCGAGGTTCACCTCGCCGGCGTCGTAGTCGCGATTGCCGTTCAGATCCCGCCAGCGGTACGTCGCGTCGGAGATCGTGTAGTGGTTCGCGATGTGGAGGTCGTCCTCGAGCAACGGCGTGTAATACCTCGCGTACCCGCCCTTGAGCACCGTCGTCGAGCGGCCGGTGAAGTCGTACGAGACGTGCGCTCGCGGAGAGATCGCCCTGAAGATCGGCGGCGCATCCTCCGGATAGCACTGCTCCGGGAAGATCACCGCGGCCGGTCCATCCGCCGCCTTGCGGCAGAATCCATCCGGGTTGATCGTCGCGGCCTGCCGGTGCATGTTCGCCCCGACGTTCAGCGTGACCCTCGACCCCATCGCCCAGCTGTCCTGTCCGTAGAAGTAGAGGAACAGCATCGGCTGCTTCGGCGTGACGGGGTTCGAGAAGGTGGTGATGCGATCGGCAGCTCTATTCAAGAACGTCAGCGTGTAGTTGCCGAGCTCGCCGCGCGACACCGAGCCGCGCTCCGCGCGCATCTTGAACATGTCGCCGCCGACCTTCAGCCTGTGTGCGCCGGCAAATTCCGGCTTGTAATATTCAGCCGACGCCCTCACCTGGTACCGGTCCTGCGGGTTTCTGCCGCCAATCGCGGGGCTCGACCCGAACGAGGTGCCAAGGAAGCTGTCGAGACCGGCCGGCGCCTTCGTGATGCCCGGGTCCTCGTCGCCGGAGCGAAGCCACCACGCGCCGCTGAGCACCGACAGGACGAGCCGATTGGTCGGGACCGACTGCCACTCGCCTTTCCACGTGCCCTCGAAGCCGACGCGAGCCGTCGCCGTCGACCAGTCCGCCGTCGCGCTGCCGCCGCCGGTGCGATTCCGGTAGTGCGGCTGGACGAAGCCGATGATCCGGTTCTTGGCGTTGATCTGATCGGTTACCTTGATGGTGAAGAACCGGTCGTGGTTGTCCTGGTCGCACTGCGAGCCGTCCGGCTTCTTGCAGACGGCCACGATCTCGTCGATCTGGCGCCGCTGGCGGAACGAGCCGAAAAACCAGAGCTTGTTGGTGAGGAGGCGGCCCCCCAGCTCGAAGTTCGCGTCGTCTCGATACTGCAGGCGTTCGGGCGAGATGATGTTGGTGTATCGGCCGATGTTGTCCGACTGCAGGCTCCGGCCCGTATAGGCGTAGTACGCGGAGCCGCTGTAGTCGTTGCCGCCCGACTTGACGAGCGCGTTGAGCGCAAGGCCCATGTTCGGCGTGTCGGCCGAGTGGCCGCCGATGCTCACCACCGTTTCGTCCATTGCCGAATAGTCGATGTAGTTGCCGCTCGGGTTGTCGGCGGGCGACATCGCGATGACGTTCTCGATGGAATGCCACGAGTCGCCGAGCTGGCCCAGCGCGTAGAAGCGCGGCGAGTTGGCGAACTGCGACCCTCCCACGTCCACGCGGTTGGCCGGCATGCGCGCGCTCGGTGTCTGCATCAGGATGGCGCTGTAGCTGCTGCGGCTCGTGGGGAGCAGCTCCAGCGTCTCCCGGGTCAACTGCGTCGAATTCGCCGTCGAGGCCGTATCGACCAGCGGCGAGGCGCCGGAGACGGTGATCGTTTCGGCGAGCGCGCCGACGCTCATCGACGCGTCCACGCGGGCGGTGAAGCCGGCCGTCAGGCGGATCTCCTCGCGCCGTACGGTCTTGAAGCCGGCCAGCTCGAACGTCACGTCGTAGGTGCCGATCGGCAGCGGCGTCAGGCGGTAGCGGCCCTCGAGATCGGTGGCCGCGGTCACCTGCGGAACCTGGAGCGACGGGCTCGTCGCGGTCACGGTGACGCCCGGCAGCACCGCGCCGCTTTCGTCCGTCACCAGTCCGTTGATCGTCGCGGTGCCGGTCTGCGCCATCGCGACGCGACCGCCAGCCAGCACCAGGAGGGCCACTACCACCATCGCCGGAATGCGCCCGCGGAACACGGTCAATCGCGACATAGAGATCTCCCCAGATCTGATCGAACGCTGAATTGGGTGAACGACGTGAGGGACGAGTCCGCGGAGTATGGACCAGAGGCCGGAAGATTTCAATGCGAAGCCGTCTTGCGTGGGGCGGGTCCCGCGGAGCGCCGGCGCGGCGCGAACGCGGACCCGCCACGTTCGTAGGGCGGCCCTTCACGGGCCGCCTTTTTCAATAGCTGTACACCACCCCGAATTCGAGAATCCGCGGAGGCATGAACGTCAGCACGTTGCCGAACGCCGGGCCGGTATTCTGCTGCAGCGTCAGCGTGGTGTTGCTGTTCAGCGCGTTGTACATGTTCGCCCGCAGCCCGAGCTTGTGGCCCGGCGCGAGGCCCCGGATGGACTTCTCGAACCGCAGGTTCAGCAGGTTCGTGTTCGGCATGCGCCGCGACCCGATCGGCTCGACGCGCAGGACGAGCGTCCCGATCTCCGGCACGTTGGCGAAGGTCTGCGTGCGCGCCCATCTCGTGCCGCTCCGGTTCTCGTAGTTCGCGGACGCGCTGACGCCCCACGGCAGCAGGTAGTAGCCCGAGAGCCGCGTCAGGTATTCCCAGGTCTTGTTGCTCGCGAAGATCTCCGCGTTCGGCTCGTACGTCGTGAGATCCACGCAGCCGATGCATGCGCTCCCGCTCGTGATCATGCTGTTGCTCACGTACGGCACGTCGAGCTTCGTCGCCGAGAAGGAGGTCTGCATCATCCAGCGATTCGCGAGCCGCCGGCTCGCGGCGAGCTCGACGCTGGTGTAGGCCGCGTCCGACGCCGAGTCGTTGATGAGCATCGGCACCTGGTTCGCCAACCCCGCCAGGGAGCGTGAGAAGGTCCGGATGGGAAGCGTCCCGAGCGACTGATCCGCCGCGCCGTTGGGCGCCGCAATCGGCCGCGCCACGTCGATGTTGTACGCCTCGTACGGCCGCTTCGTGTTCAGGATGCGGTAGGTGTCGGTGTCTCTCGAGTAGATGCCCGTCGCCCGTACGGCGAAGTTGCCGATCACCTGCTGCTCGACCGACACGTTGAGCTCCTGGCTGCCCGGCTGCCTCAGGCTCGGGTTCGGGATCGCGTTCGACGTGGCCGCCGACGCGCCGAGCGCGCTCTGCGAGACGAAGTCGCTCCCCGCCGAGTCGAAGTTCACCTCGCCCGGCTCGAACAGCTTGTTGCCGTTCAGGTCGTGCCAGAGGAAGGTCGACGTGAGGAACGTCACCCGGTTCGCCATGTTGATCTCGTCGGAGTTCCACATGTGCGCGAACCGTCCCCAGCCTCCCTTGACCACTGTCTTGCCGTTGCCCATGACGTCCCACGCCATGTGGGCGCGCGGCGTCAGCGGGTGGAACGTCTTGAAGTGGACCTCGGGGAACGTCTGCGCCGGGTACAACGCGTCGAGCGGGGCCGCCGACGCGACGCGGCTCTGCACGGGCAGATACGCCCAGTTGTAGTCGTAGCGGGCGCCGATGTTCAGCGTCAGGCGGCGCGCCAGCGTCCAGCTGTCCTGCACGAACGCCGGCACGTTGCGCACGTGCGAGAACGGCTCCACCGGGTAGTTCAGCGCGTTGATCGTCGTCGGCACGCCGTTGGCGAAGTGGAGCTGCATGTTCGTGGCGGCCCCGCGATCCTGCGACCGCCGGTCGGCGTGCGAGTCCCAGTAGTCCAGGCCGAACTTGAACGCGTGGTTGCCGCCCAGCCAGTCCGCCTTGTACCAGCTGAACACGCCCGTCACGGCTCTCCGCATCTCGAACGTCGTGGTGGACGCGTCGATGTTCTGACCGCTCGCGCGCCGCGTCGTGTCGTCGAATGTCGAGATGTGCGCCGGGTCGAACCCGCTGCGATCCAGGTGAAAGGCCCACTCGCCGGCCTGGACCGACACGTACTTGTTGTTCTTCACCAGCTGCCATTCGATCTTGCTGGTCTGCTGGCCGTAGATCTGATGCTGCCGCGAATTCCA
>Ga0070694_100002017_pt1 | contig 12051 bp, 8 predicted proteins | sample KBSK1251metaG_FD_65470 | JGI IMG/M metagenome (GOLD analysis project Ga0070694, IMG submission 65470) | Corn, switchgrass and miscanthus rhizosphere microbial communities from Kellogg Biological Station, Michigan, USA - KBS K1-25-1 metaG | ecosystem: Host-associated > Plants > Roots >... | reverse complement strand
CCGCCAGGCGCGTGCACCCCTGGAACATGAAGCGGGGGAGGAACCCCGAGCGCGGGAAGAAGTTGTTGACCTTGTCGATGTCGCCGTACGCGAAGACGTTCTCGTACGGCACGAAGACCTTGTCGAAGACGAGAATCGAGTCGTTCTCGTCCATGCGGCTCGAGAGCGGATAGTCGAACGGCGAGCCCATGACGGCCGCCGTCATCTCGTACGACGGCCGGCAGAGCAACTTCACACCGGGTGAATCGGTCGGGACGATGCAGACGAAGGCGAACGGCTTGGTCTTGATCGGCAGCGCGCCGTTGTTCGCGATGAAGTTGTAGTGCGTCAGGCTCGACGTCGTCGCGACCACCTTTGCGCCGCTCACGATGAGTCCGCCGTCGGTCTCCTCCTCGACGTGCATGTACACGTCCTTGACTTCATCGAGCGGCCGGTCGCGATCGACGGGCGGGTTCACGATCGCGTGATTGACGAACGACACCTCCTCCTGCACCTTCTTGTACCAGCGCCTCGCGTTATCGTCGTACGGCGTGTAGAAGTCGGAGTTGGCACCGAGCGTTGCGAGGAAAGCGGCCTTGTAATCGGGGCTTCGGCCGATCCAGCCGTAGCTGACGCGCGCCCATTCCGCGATGGCATCGCGCGCGGCGACGAGCTCCTCGGCGTTGCGCGTCGCGCGATAGAACCGGTGCGTGTAGCCACCGTTGCCCGTGTCGGTCGGCATGGTGAGCGTGTCCTTGCGGGCGGGATCGTGCAGCGCGTCGTACAGGCGCGCGATCATGCGCACGGTGTTCCGGAACGCGGGATGCGCCGTCACATCCTTGACGCGCTCGCCGTAGATCCAGATCTCGCGGCCGTCGCGGATGCTCTCCATGTACTCGGCGCCGGTGAACGGGCGCGTGCGTTGCTCGGTCATGATCCCTCCAGTTCCCTGGCGCGCTGCTCCCACTCGGCCATGAACCGAAACACGTTCTCCTGCGGCGGCTGCGGGGAGAACGTTTCGAGCCAGCGGACGGGCTCGCGGCCCGTGTTCGCGAAGGCGTGGACGCACCCGACGCCGGTCCAGAGCACGTCTCCAGACCGCGCCCGATACCGCGTGCCGTCCAGCGTCGCGTCGACCTCGCCGCTCAAGATGAAGTATGCCTCTTCGTACGTGTGGTCGTGCAGGCCGATCGAGACGCCGGGCAGGTACTCGATGAAGAGCAGGCGATGGTGGCGCGCGCCGAACTTTTCGTCGATCAGCCACTTCAGGAACACGCCCTTGAGGCCGCCCGCCTCGATGCGCCCCTCGTCCCCGGGCGGAATCTGTCCGACGTCGAAGTGGCCCAGCAGATTGCCGTCGATGCGGGAGAGATCGAGACGTGGCGCGTCGGCCGGGACCGTCGCCTGCTTGAGGAAGAAGGTGTCGCGCTCGCTGCCGGCTGGCTTCGGCTGCGGCGCCGCCATCTGCAGCCACCGCACGGGGGCGGAGCCGGCGGCGCGCCACGCGTGCACGGTGCCGACCTTGAGCGCGCCGAGATCGCCCGGTCCGATGCGGTAGGCCTGATCGTTGACGCGAAGGATCGCCTCGCCGCTCAGCACGTAGAAGCTTTCCTCGTACGAGTGGACGTGTGGCGCAAGCGTCCCGCCGGGCGCAAGCTCGGCAACGCTGAGACCCGTGTGGACGGACCCGGCGGCGTGGTCGACGAGCGGCGCCTGGCGATAGCCATTGCTGTGGCCCGCGTAGACCGGATGCCCCGCTAGCGCGGCCGGGTCGAAATGCCCGTAGTGATGCATGCCGTATTGATCTCTAGTCGCCTGGAGGCGTATAAGAGCCCCACCACGGACCCAGGACGCCCCCATGACGCTCCCGGACGCTCCCTTTTCCGCCGGCGAAACACACGGGCGCGCGCTGCGGCCCGAGAACGAGCTTCTGGCGCACAGCGAGGACGTGGGCTGGCGGTCGCTGCACGCCGCCATCTTCAGGGAAGCGCCGCTCCACGTCACGGAATCGGCGCTCGATCACCCGTTCATCATCTATCACATGACGCATCCCTGCGAGGTGACGCGGAAGATCGAAAGCGCGCGGCGCGAGCGGGGACTGCTCGGCCCGCGCAACATCTGCGTCACGCCGCCCGGGGCCGTCACCGAGTGGGAGCACCACGGACACCCTGAGATCCTCCAGGTCTACCTCCGCCGATCGTTGTACGAGGCCGCGGTCAGCGAACTGTACGGCTGCGATGCTGCGGCGGCCGAGATTGTGCCACGCTTCGGCATCGTCGATCCGCTGCTCGAGCAGCTCGCCATCGCGCTGACCGACGCCCTGCGCAGCGGGTCGGTGCGCGACGGACTCTATATCGATACCGTCGCGCAGATGATGGCGGTGCACCTGGCGCGCGCCCACTCCGTGCAGTCGCGGCCGACCAGCCTTCCACCGACGCCCGTCGTCCCGCATCAGCGAATGCGGCAGCTGATCGAGTTCATCGAGGCCAACCTGGACCAACCGCTCACGCTCGATGCGATGGCGGGGCAGATCGGCCTCAGCCCGTTGTACCTGGCGCGCGCGTTCAAGGCCGCCGTCGGCCAGTCACCGCATCAATACGTGCTCGCGCGGCGCATCGAGCGCGCGAAGGAACTGCTCCGCAACACCGAGATGCCCATCATCGACGTGGCGCTGTCGGTCGGCTTTTCATCGCAGAGCCACCTGTCGCACTGGATGATCCGGCACAGCGGCGTGTCGCCCGGCGTCTATCGCCGACGCGGATAGCGCAGGGCGGGCCTTTACGGCCCGCCTCAACGGAAGGTAAGTCGTATCGAAGATTCGTCCCCGGCGTCTTGCAGAAACGGTACGTGGATCGCCCGAATCTTGACCGTCCGGGCCGGCAGGATTCTGTCTTCGTCCGTGGCTGGGTCAGATCGCAGGATTCTGCTCATTTCCGTCGAATTTCTGCAAGACCGCGCGCGTGGCTCCGCATACAAGTCCACTGGCGGCCCTCGCGCTTGCTCGTGCCGGGAGGGGCGCGGCGCAACGCAAGGGCGGAGGAGATTCACGATGCGCGGACTCACGAAGGCGGCACTCGTGTTCCTGATTGCGCTGTCGACGCCAGCCCTCGCGTTGGCGCAGGCGTCCATCGCCGGCGTGGTGCGGGACACGTCTGGAGCGGTCCTGCCGGGCGTCACCGTAGAAGCGTCCAGCCCGGTTCTGATCGAGAAAAGTCGGACGGGCGTGACGGACAGCAACGGTCGATACCAGATCGTCGAGTTGCGGCCAGGGACGTATGCGGTGACCTTCACGCTTGCCGGATTCAGTACGTTCAAGCGTGATGGCGTCGTGCTGAGCGGCGCGGCCGCGACCGCGGTCAATGTCGAGTTACGCGTCGGGGCCCTGGAAGAGACCATTACGGTCACTGGGGAAGCGCCGATCATCGATGTGAGTACGCTGACCAAACAGCAGGTTCTGAGCGCAGATCTTGTCGATGCTCTGCCGAGCGCACGAAACTACGTGACCCTGGCGCGCATGGTAGCCGGCACCAGCGCGACCGGTAATGGCGCCGATGATGTCGGCGGTTCGTTGATTCAGGACGTCGGAGGGAGTCTCCTGGTCCACGGCAGCCGCACGACCGACCAACGCGTGACCGCCAACGGCGTCAATACGATGACGCTTCAAGCTGGAGGCAACATCGGCGGTCAGACTCCTGACGTCGGATCAGCGGCCGAAGTCACGATTGACACGAACTCGCTGTCCGCGGACCTGCCGACCGGAGGGGTCCGCATCAACTTCATCCCGCGCGACGGCGGCAACCGATTTGCGAACTCGGCATTCTTCAACTTCTCGAACGAGAGCCTGCAGGGCGACAACTTCTCATCGGCGCTGCAGGCCGCAGGCCTGGCAACGCCGACCAGGATCGTCAGCAACTACGACCTCAACGAAGCCTTCGGCGGTCCGATCCGGCGTGACAAGCTGTGGTTCTGGTTCTCCACGCGTTACAACACCGTGAAGAATGAAGCGGGGATCTTCGAGAACGCCAATGCGTTCAAGCCGAACGAATGGCTGTTCGTGCCAACGAACAGGCCCGCGGTCAATGAGGGCCAGCAGTACAACAACAGCCTGCGCCTGACGTATCAGGCCACACCCAGGATCAAGATTGCCGGGACGTACAAGGCGGACAAGTGGTGTCAGTGTCCGGGAAATATCAGCGCCACGCGCGCGCACGAGGCGGGATACGACCGGAGGTTCCCGCGTCTGAGGCAGGAGCATGCCGAGATCACTTCGCCCATCACGAACAGGCTGCTCTTCGAGGCCGTTGGCTTACACCTCTTCGAGCGCTGGGGCAACATGCACCTCCGCGTCAAGGGCGGTTCGCTCGGTGACCCCGCGATTGAAGCCATCCAACCGCAGCTCATCTCGGTGACCGAGCAGAGCAACGGCCTCGTCTACCACGGGCGCGCGGACAACAACAACACGGTGGTACCGAGCTGGACCTATCGGGCGGCGCTGTCCTACGTGACCGGTACCCATGCGTTCAAGGTCGGATTCAACAACACGCACGGACACCTCGACGAGTACCAGTACGCGATGAACCCGGTGAACTACCGATTCAACAACGGCGTGCCGAACCAGATCACCGAGACGAACAGGCCTTACAGGGCGATTTCAAACCTCGACAACGATTTGGGAGTCTTCGCCCAGGATCGCTGGACGATGGACCGGCTGACGTTGAATCTTGCGCTTCGGTTCGATGCATTCCAAACCAGCTTCCCTGAACAGACGGTGGGACCGACCCCGTTGTTGCCCAATCGAAATATCTCGTTCCCGGCGGCCGACAATGTTGACTGGAAGGACATCAGTTACCGGAGTGGCTTCGCCTACAACGTAGACGGCAACGGCAAGACGGTGATCAAGGTCGCACTCAACAAGTACCTGCTCGGCCAGACGTTGAACACGATCGGCCGCGATCCGAACCCGGTGCTCGCTCTCGCGCAGTCGGCGAACCGGTCCTGGACAGATGCGAATCGCGACTATGTCCCACAGTGCGATTTGCAAAACCCTCTGGCGAACGGTGAATGCGGCCAGCTCTCCGACCTTTCGTTCGGCACCATCAGACCTGGAGAGCTGTACGACAAGGATCTGACCACGGGCTGGGGTCATCGTCCCGCGAACTGGGAATTCTCGGCCAGTCTGCAGCGTGAGCTGCTGCCGCGCGTCGCGGTGGACGTCGGCTATTTCCGCCGAATCTGGAAGAATTTCCAGGTGACCGACAATCTGCTGGTAGGGCCCGAGGACTTCACGCAATTCAGCATGACAGTTCCGACCGATCCACGTCTGTCGACGAGCGGCCAGACGCTGACCGGGTTGTACAACGTCGTGCCGGCGAAATTCGGCCAGGTGCAGAACCTGAATACGCTGTCCGACAAGTACGGCAAGGAGATCGACCATTGGAACGGCTTCGATATCGGCATCAATGCTCGATTGGAGAATGGGCTGGTTCTGCAGGGCGGCGTCAGCAGCGGAAAGCAAGTTGAGGACAACTGTGAGGTCGTGGCGAAGCTTCCGGAAATGAACAACCTCACGGCGGCTGTCGTGGGGGCCGCAAATAGCGGCGCTACGGGCGGCAACGCCGCGCCAGCGCAGTGGCGACCGGCGGAATTCTGTCACCGCGAGCAGCCGATGCTGACGGGAGCAAAGCTGTTGGCCATCTACACTGTCCCGAAGGTGGACGTGCAGCTGTCCGGTTCGTTCCGCAGTACCCCGGGAACGTCGCTGACAGCCGCATTCACGGCAACCAATGCCTACCTCACGGCAAACTCGACGCTCGGCCGGCCGCTTTCGGGGGGCGCGGCGAACATGGTGGTTGGCATCGAAGACGTGCACAAGGTGTACACCGATCGGCGTGAAGAGCTGGACCTTCGGATCGGAAAGCTGTTGCGGTTCGGCAAGACACGATGGGTTCCGGCCGTGGATGTGTACAACGCACTGAACTCTGGCGCGACGATCACCGAGAACCAGGCCTACGGCTCGTGGTTGCAGCCGACACAGATCCTCAATCCGCGCCTGATCAAGTTCAGCGTTGCGTTTGATTTCTGATTCCATGGCATCAGACGCGTATCCGTACGGCGGGTCGGACTTCGAACCGGACGCCGAAGCGATGCTCGCGTCGCCGTCGATAGTGGATGAAGCGGGACTCTCGCGACGCGATCTCTTGAAGCACGGCGTCGCGGCGGTGATCGGTGGCGGCGCCGCGGCAATCGCGGGCGGGGCGAGCGCGGCGGTGCCGCAGACGCCACCGGCACAGGCTCCCGCAGTCCTGGCGGGCTGGCGCCCGGCGACGGCGGGTCGCAGGTTCCGCGCGCTCGTGCGGTACGGCACGAGCTTCGACGTGCAGGAGCTGACGCTCAATCCGATTCAGCCGCGGCAGATCGTGGCTCGCGTCGAAGCGGCCCAGGCGTGCTACACGATGGTCAGCGCGCTGAACACGCAACCCCCGGTCAGCAATGCCGCCATCTTCGGTCACGGGGCGATCGGCGTCGTCGAGGAGGTCGGTCCGCTGGTCAAGCGCGTTCAGCCGGGCGACCGTGTGCTCATCGTCGTCACGGGCCAGTGCGGTGAATGCTTTCAGTGCCTGCGCGGCAAGGCTGCCAACTGCCAGGCGGGATTCAACCGCGACAATTCACCCGCCGCCATGATGAGGGACGGCACGCCGGTCAGCGGCACGCTGGGCGGATTCGCCGAGCTGATCGTCGCGTGGGAAGAGATGACCGTCCCGATCTTCTCGAAGCACAACGCCGCGGAGCTGTCGACCCTGTCGTGCGTCGCCATGACCGGCCTCGGGATGACGATGGTGCGCGCACCGGTCGAACCCGGGTCGAGCGTGGCGATCTTTGGTGCGGGGCCAATCGGGTTGGCGGCGATTCAGGGTTCGCGCATCATGGGCGCGTCACAAATCATTGCGGTCGAGCCGATCAGGTATCGCCGCGACCTCGCCACGAAAGTGGGCGCCACGGCAGTTCTGGATCCCAACGAATTCAGCGACAGCGCCCGATTGATCGCCCGGATTCGTGAGATGACGGCGGGTCAGACGGATCGCCCGTTTGCCGGCGGCCGCAACCCGATGACAGCCGGGCCCGACTTCGTCGTCGAGGCGGTCGGCGGTGAACGATTCGTTCCAAGGGTCGAGCGCTATTCCCGCGAGCCCCATGGCATCGAAGCGCTGCAGAGTGTGTATGCCGTGTGTCCCGCAGGAGGCGTGATGCGCACCTGCGGCGTGGGACACCCAACCGGATCGATGGTGACGTTCGCCGCCGGCACCTGGTCGAACAGCAGCAAGAATCATGTGCCGGGCAACCTCGCCGGCGTGCAGATGAAACGCGATCTGCCGCAGTGGACCCGCCTCTTCGAAACCGGTCAGTTCAATGGCGCCGCGCTGGTGGGCGTGAAGGTGCCGCTCGACCGGTGGCGCGAGGCGGTCGAGGCTGCGGCCTATCGCACAGCCATCACGGGCATCGTCACGTTCACATGACCAGCCACGGGCTCGGCAGCGCTGCCTAACGCTCGTTGGGAACGCCGGTGCCGCCCGTGACGCACCGCAGGCCTGGAGCGGCGCCCTGACCGCCGGCCCACCCGCAGCAATACCGCGTGCATTTCTCCGGCGGTGCGTACTTGTCCTTGAGCCGCTTGCGGTATTCCGGGTACATCGTCTCCGCACCGCCGAGAACCGCCTCGCGCGGAATGTTGTACATCTTCGTCATCTCATCGATGAACGGGTTCTGGCCCGGGAGATAGTGCGGCACGGCGCCGTCTCCCTGCAGGGTGGACACCTCGGCCTCCGGAACGCACGGTGCCGGCACGCGAGGCGTGAGGTTGCCGGTCGGCACCAGCTGCCAGCTCCGGCTGATCACATGAGGCTCCGTCAGATAGACCGGGTCGTAGTAGATGCCCAGAATCGTCAACGTGTCGCCGTGCCGGGAGATATGCATCGAGAAGGTGGTGTTGTCGCTCGTCGGCACACCATTGCGTCGAAGGTACCCCTCCTTTTCGTTGGTCGTCGTCGCGACCAGCGTATTGCCTTCCCACTTGCCGGTTGTGAATCCGCCCAGGGGATGAAGGGCGCCTTCAGGAGGATGCGGACGCCCATCCATCCAGATCGTGATGATCGAGCGGTCGATCGCGGCACTGATGTTCCAGGCCACTTCCCGGCCGGTGACAGGATCCGTATCGGACCAGATCCGGAGCCCCTGCGGACCGAGCACGACGTAATGGGGCGGGTAGTACAGGCACTGGCGCTCCGGGAGCGACAGCATCGACGCCGAGTACGCCAGCGCGCGGGAGCGCGCTTCCTCGTTGATCGGCAGGCCGAGGTAGTCGACCACTTCCGGGCCGGGACCGCGCTCTTCCCAATCCTCGTGTTGCCGGCTCACCCAGTTTCCAGACAGGTCGATCTGGGCGTCGGCGGGTACGCTGATCAGCCCCATCAACAGGGTGAGAAGGATGATCGAGTGACGCTTTACCAGGTCGCTGAACATGGTGTCGGCTCCCATTTCGATCCGTCGCCTTCCTTCTTGAAATTCGGAGACGTCACGTACTGCTGCTGCAGATACTTCGGGTCGTCCACCAGGCTCGTCACCACCAGCCATTGATCGCCGTTCGGCTCGCGGTCCACATCCCAATACTCCGTGAGCACGGCGTCGGCGCTGTAGGGGATGCCGTTCTTGCGCAAATAGCCCGGGCGCATGTGCGTGGTGACCACCTTCAGGTTGCCAAAAGCTGGTTGCGAGTTGGTGCCGCGCGCGCCTCTGCCAACAGCCCCCCTGCCTCCGGCGATTTCCCACTCTGCGACCGAATGTCCCTGCCAGGTGGGAGGACCTTCAGCCGGTTTGGGCGCTCCGAAACGAAGCAGACGCGTCTGCGTGCCGGCATCAGTTTCCACTTTCAAGGTGTTGTCATCGAGCCAGCTGACGCGGAGGCGGGTTGGCACTCGCATGATTGCCGCAGCGCCGTACGACTTGCATTGCTCGCCGGCCGCCTGGTCCTTCGCCGGATTCCAGGCATCAGCGGTTCGTTTGGCCTCCGCCGTGATCGGAACGCTCGCGTAGTCGCCCTTCGCCGGCGTCACCATGCGCCAGCGCCAGTCCTCCGAGATGATCGACACCCAGTTCCCCGTGAGATCGACGGGCGCTGTGGCTCGTGCCGTCGGCGGCGGGGCGGGCGCCGCCCGGCCGCCGGCGCGACCCTGAGCATCGCCGCCGGCGCGACCTTGAGCGTCAAGCTGTCGCGGTGTGCCGGCCGCCAGCACGAGGACAGCTGCCACGAGGGTCGGCGCGAGGATGCCACGCCTCACGGCTTGCCTCCTGCCATCAGGCTCCGGTAGACCGCTTCGACAAACATGTTCGTGGTCCACGGACCCGCGTCCGCGCCATATCGTGCCCGATAGCCCTGAGTCGGGTTGGCCGTCTTGATCTGCTCAAGCGCCATGCCGCGCTTGATCATGTCTCGCACGCGGTCGCGGATGATCGTCACCATATCGCGGTACTCCACGAGCTCGGCTTCCTCGCAGGGACGTCCGTGACCTGGAATCACCCGCGTGCCGCCGTCCGCCAGCCATGGCATGGGAATCGACGGCACCGTCAGCTCGATGAGGCGGTTCAAGGCGTCGATCTCGCCCTGGATGCTGCCGCCCTTGTCGACGTCGATCATCGGGAAGCGCGTGATGTCGAACACGTCGCCGGTCACGATGACGTCCGAACGTCGAAACATCACGATGCTGTCGCTGTCGCTGTGCGCCGCAGGCTGGTAGATGACCTGGATCGGCTCGCGATTCAGAAACAGGTCTTTCACCTTTCGCGTGAACGTCTCGGTGGGCCACGCCACGACAGGCAGCCGCACGGGGCTGTCCGGCGCGCTCATTCTCGCGAGCAGTGTTTCGGGGCCGACAATCGACGCCGCGCCCCCGTTGTTGACTGCTTCAGCGATCCCCGGACCCCCTGCACCGCCTGGAGGGGCGGCGAAGATGGATGCACCCGCCCTGGCGATTGTTTCATTGCCGCCGATGTGGTCCGTGCCCGGGCCCGTGTTGATGATGTAGCGAATCGGCTGATCGGTCAGCTTCCGGATGGCCGCCAGCACCGCGCCTGCCATCTCCTGCGATCCGGTATCCACGACCACGACCCCATCGACGCCGATCTGCACGGCGATGTTGCCGCCCGCTCCCGAGATCATGTGGATGTTTGGACGGACCTCGAAGGTTCTGATGGCGTCACTGCCAGGCTGATTCTGTTGTGCGCTGAAGAGAGGGATCGAATGCCCGACGGCGAGCGCCAGGATGAGCGGCACCGAGACGGTCAGGCAACGGCGACTCCGCGTCACGTTTACCGCCGCTACTGTCCGCGACCTCCGGCGGCCGCGGGCGGGTTGATGACCGCACCGTCCCAGTGTTCGACCAGTTTGCCGTTTCGCACGCGGAAGACATCGAAGGTAAACACTTCGTACCACGTCCCCGGAGCCGCCGTCGGATCCTGGCGGTAATTCTTGTGGACAATCGTGACGAGGTCGCACTCACCCGTGACGATTTCCAGGGGATTCCCGGCCGGCGGTTGCGGCCCTGTCGCCTGGCCGCGACCTGCCGCGCCGCCGGGTGGAGCCTGAGGGGGGCCGCCGAATCGCGACTTGAAGTACTCGAAGTCGCTGACACCCGCCTCTTTACCGCCCTTGATAAACGCCGGGTTGTGCTGCTTGTAGCTCGGGTCGGCGAGGGCAACGCGGTCGGCGCCTGGCGCAAAGAACGCCATCGCGGCTTTCTTGTTGGCCTCGATTTGGGCCGGCGTCGCCGTGCACCCGGCGTTGGGGTTCATCACACGCGCCTGCTGAGCCCAGGCATCGGTTGTCAGCAGGGCTCCCGCCAGCAGAGTCATCACGATGCGAAACATCAGCGCATCTCCTCGAACCGACACGCGCGCCGGGCGAGGGCGCGGGGTCATATTATGGGGCGGATACAGTATCGTCCCGCTGTCTTGCAGAAACGATACGTGGACCGCCCGAATCTTGACCGTCCAGGCCGGCAGGATTCTGTTTTCGTCCGTCGTATTTATGTAAGACGCGCTGTTGCGTTTCCATAAGAGCATCGTGACTATGACCGCAGCCAAGAATCCGTCCCACGTGGGCGAGTCGAACGGGTGGGATACGTCGTACGAGTGGAAGGCCGTCACGCTGCTGGGGCTCGGCTTCGGACTCGTCGGCCTCGATCGCTGGATCATTGCGCCGCTGTTCCCGTTCATGCTGGGCGACCTCGGCCTCGACCTGCAGGATCAGGGGAACATCATCGGCGCCCTCGGCATGGCGTGGGGCGTCTTCGCCGTGTTCAGCGGCCGCGTCTCCGATGCGATCGGACACCGCAAGGTGCTCATCCCGGCCGTCTTCCTGTTCTCGCTGCTGTCCGGCCTCTCGGGCCTGGCCACCGGCTTCGCCAGCCTGTTCGCCGTCCGTCTGCTGATGGGCGTGATGGAGGGGTCGTTCTGTCCGACGAGCTTTACCGCAACGGCCGCCGCCTCGCATCCGAGCCGGCGTGGATTCCTCCAGGGACTTCAGCAGTGCGGGTTCGCGCTGTTCGGCCTCGCGCTCGGTCCCATCATCGCGACGCAGCTGCTGCAGGTCGTGCCGTCGTGGCGCTGGGTGTTCCTGACGGCGTCCATCCCCGGTCTCATTGTCGGCACGCTGTTGTACCTCGTCCTGCGTGAGCCGGCCGAGACGCAGGGCGGCCACATGGTCGGGGCAGCGCCAGCGCACGGTGCAGGCGTCGAGGCGTCGCGCGGCAAATGGTTCGACGTCTTCAAGAGCCGCAACATCGTGTTGTCGATGTGCGCGCTGTTCTGTGCCATGACGTGCGTGTTCGTGCTCGGCGCGATGGTGCCCAACTACCTGCTCGACTACCTGCACCTGGGCCCGACGCAGATGGGATTCGTGATGTCGGGCCTCGGGTTCGGCGGTTTCGTGGGGCAGTTCAGCGTGCCCGGCCTGTCGGATCTGTTCGGCCGCCGCGTGATGGCGGTCGGCGGGTTCCTTGGCGCCGCCGTCTTCGTGTACCT
>Ga0070694_100002014_pt1 | contig 12072 bp, 12 predicted proteins | sample KBSK1251metaG_FD_65470 | JGI IMG/M metagenome (GOLD analysis project Ga0070694, IMG submission 65470) | Corn, switchgrass and miscanthus rhizosphere microbial communities from Kellogg Biological Station, Michigan, USA - KBS K1-25-1 metaG | ecosystem: Host-associated > Plants > Roots >... | reverse complement strand
TTTAGACCCGATTCGTTGCCTCAAATAACTGGTGGCTTGTGGTAACGTCAGTAAGTCTAAGTATGCGAGTCTCCCTCTCTTATCCAATGACGTTACGAGATTACTCTTCGGATTTGGGACTAGAATATGGGGCCGTTTAAGGCCGAACAGCGCAACTCTTTCCTCAACAGCATTTCTGAAAAACTCCGTTCTTGATGAAATGATTAGCTTGCTAGTTGGCGAAAGAAATTCATATATCTCACTCAGTATATCTTTTTTGTGTTTGTTTTGACTTGCTCCTTCGGATTCGTCCAACCCATCGAATATAAAAAGCACCTTCCCAGTTGCGTTAAGGTTTTGCAAAGTCAAAATATCTAGTTTGAGGCCATACTCAGTATTGAGGTAACGTATTAGATTGTCTCGAAATGGGCCTGCTCCTCGAACATGTCTCAATCTGATAAGTAATGGAATACGAGAAGAAGGAGCATTCAAAAATCTTCTCGCTAATGAGATCGAGAGGTGCTCTAAGGCTGTGGTCTTGCCAGTGCCATAGCCTCCCAATATGCAAAAGAGCGAAGCAGTATTATCATCAGCGAAATTGATAAGAGCATCATCAACCAAACGGTCATCATCGAGATTGAGACCATCATCAACCGAATCGTCTTTGGCCAAATGGATTTTAAGATAGTATGTATTATGTTCTGGTAAGCGGGTAAGATTTCGAATGAGTGATGCGCACATTTCTTGGAATGTGGGGGGACGAGTATTTGAAATTAGATCGGGATAAAAATGAATGGCCTGTTCGGGTGCCCTTAAAATCAACCGAACAAGTCGTTTTTGCCCCCAGTGCGAAATTGGAAATTCAACTTTTAACCTAGATCGAAGTCCCAAAAACCACTCTTCCTGATACCTATTAAAGTCCTCTGGAGTTACTAAAATCCACGCTGCCAAATCAGTATTATTTCTTTTTGCAGAGTCTAGGCTGTCCTCAATGTCTTTTTTATGTTCTTTGCCCAGAACGCCAGACTCACTAGGAACAAACTTATATTGGAACCCGACTTTTCCTTTATAGCCTTCAAAGTTTCCCCCACTGCCCGGCTCAGAGTATGAGTCGAGGCCTTTGAAATCACCTGCACGGTCTGAAGGGCATTTGAAGGAGTATTGTTGACTCTCGGCTTCAGCAATTAGAAGTTGATCACATAAGTCGGCAAACAACTGCCCCGACAATGAGCCAGGCCCAAGTATTAGATATAGTGAGCTTCTCAATGAAAGTGGTAGCATAATGGCAATTTCATAATTGCAGTGTGAACTATGGTGAAGATGGCGCTTAATTGACCTAGCCAGGATTTTTTGAAAAACGGTCTTTTTACCGCCTCCGCTCTACCATTTGCTTTGAAACTCTCGAATCGCCTCTTCAGGCGACAGATTGAGATAAATCTCAGTGGTAGTCAAGCGGTCGTGGCCAAGCAATCGTTGCAGCGAAGGCAGCGAAAGCCCCTTCAAAACTGCGGTCACTGCAAACGTGTGGCGCAATACATGGGGGCTGACCGGGCGGCTGATTTTGGCTCTATTTGCCACCCGCTTCAGAATGCGCTGGATCGTGCGCGTACTCATTCCGAAGGTGTCATGGATGGCGAGATGTCCTTCGATCAATGGTTGCACACGGGCAGAGAGCGGCACAATGCGCCGCTTTGATTTCGTACCGTATGGGCCGCCTTTGCCGTAAATCATCAGCCTGTGAGTTTGCCAGTCGAGATGATCTTTGGTCAGGCTTGCAAGTTCAGAGACCCGCAGCCCAGTATCAAGTAGAGTCCAGACAATCAACCGCTCTTCAGCAGTTTGGCAGGCGTTTGCAAGGCGGGTCGCCTCATCTTGTGTGAGCGGTTCGCGTTTGAATTGATAGGCCATTTAATCACCGCTTGAGCGTTTGTCTGAGGCCATTCTTTCGCGCTAGTGAGGCCTCTGGCGGTATTTCTCCACTCTTGCCAGCCCCTGCCCCTGCTTTCCGTTCTTATCAGCGTGCGCGCTGCGTGCATTCTGCGTGTGCAACAGCGTGCGTGACTGCGTGCGCGCAGCGTGCAATTCACCGTCTACACCAAGCAAACAGCAAGCAAACACTAAGCTCGCACCAAGCCTGCACTAAGGAAATTACAAGAAAACTTCAAGGCAAACTCAACAGAAACTCAACAGAAACTCAACACCACTTCGACCAAAACCTGACCAAAACTTGACCAAACTTTGACGCAAATTGAGTATTTCTTGAGTTTTTCATTCGGTGAGTTGGTGAAATATCTGCCTGTAGAAAATGACTGTGCGCCTACGCGAGTAAGCGCACAGTCAAAGGGCGAGGCTGAAGTGCTCAGTCTTCATCGTCTGAATCGTCGCCTTCATCGTCTGAGTCATCTTCGCTCGTGACAATCGAGTTGATCTCGTCCAACTTCTCAGTCAAGGTTGAATTCTCGTCCTCAACTTCTATGACTCGATCAATCAACTCATCTTTGCTCAGTTTGCGTAAGGTTTTTTCAGTTGCCATGTTTGCTCCTTTTGCTGGATTGGTGATTGTTACGCCGCGCTTCTCTGCCCAAGAATCAAGATCAAGGTCGTCAATCTCTTGCGCGTGGTCAGAGTCATCAAGCACATGCTCGACAAAACTCGCGGCGCGCTTCTTTGCCGTTTCCGCCTCGCGGCGGGTCATGCGCTTTTTCATGGTCGGAGCATAGGCCAGGCCAAACAGCAGAAATAAGGGGACATTCAATTTTGCCCGTCTGGATTATCTGCCGCGTGATTTTGCTCTGCATCGCCTAGAATTCATGCGCTTGCGGCGATGATAGGAACGATGCGCTCGAAGATTGGCTTGCAGCTTTCTGCGGGCATCTGTTTTCTTATTTGGTGAAAGCTCTCGGTAGCCAGGGATGACCTCCGCACATACATCGCTCCAAGTCTGGCTTTCAGCGAGCATCTTTTTCACCGCTTCCAATGTTGGCGAAAAGCGTCTACGCTGAGGCACAACGCAGCGCGCTGTGTCAGTGATATGCTCAACAAATTGTTTGCGGTCTGCGGCTGTGACATTGAACTTGCGCGCTAGACGCTTTAGACAACTTGCCGCTTGCTTCTCATTCCAGTTCATTTGATTTCCCTTCTACGTTTTCAGAATCGGTCAGGTTATCTACCGTGTGGTTAGGTTTCGTGGTCAGGTTTTCGGAATCCACCTAACCACGAAAACACATCGCGCCGCGTGGTGTTTGGCAGGTTTCTACTTTGCACAGAAAACCTAACCAACCTGACCATTTCCGGTTTAATGATTGCTGAGCAATCATTTGTCGTGGTCAGGTTTGCTCAAAAAACCTGACCATCACCTAATCATTTCTAGCTAGAAACCTGACCACAATCAGCAATCATCCCTTGTGGTCAGGTTGGTTAGGTTTTCTTCCGATGAAGACTAATTCTCTGGAAAAAGAATCGTGCGATGTAGATTGATAACCGGTTGCCGCCTGCTTTCCACGACCTTGCGGACTTTGAGCGTTTGCTGATTGCTTTCTGTTGCCGCCAAATATCCGGCTTGATTTAATCGCTTCCATAGCACTTGAGGCGTAACGGTTAAGCCTTCGCTGCTAGCCAACCGTTGAACGGTTGAATAGGCCGCATCAGGTTGCAAATAAATCTGGTCATCTTCGATCCAGCCGATTCTTTCGCCTTGCGCGCGCCATGTTTCGCCTTGCTCTTGTTGCGTCTCATCATCCTTTCGCCAGCCACAAGACTGAGGCTCTGACGGCTTATTGCCGTCAATACTGGCAAGATGTGCCTTGCCGCTTGAAATCGCAGCTTGAAGCAATTCGATGAATCTAAGTGCAGGGTTCTGGGCCATGTGATGATCGCGCTGCGCTTTGGCTGCTTTGGCAACCGCTTCCCAGATGCGATGCCATAAAGCTTTCGCTTCATCGCGGCTGATTGCACCGTAGTCAATCGCGGCTTTGAGCCAGATTTCCCAGCCGCGCGCTAAATGCGCCGCTGTCGTTGGCGTGCGCTTATGGCCTGACAGCCCGCGCTTAACCCAATCCTCACGCAACCGCGCTAGATCATCATTTGCCTTCGCGCGAAGCTCATTGAGTCGTAGTGCAAGCCATTGAATGAATGCCGCCAGTGCCCGCGCATAGACACCTTCACGCGCTGCTTGCTGGCAGGTTGTGAGATGTGGCCATTTCATATCACCAGGATTAAGTTCGACAATCATCAGCCGCGCCTGTGCGCTTTCGCCGCGTGGAATATCTTCGCCACTTGAGACAATCAGCCCGCGCGGGTAACGCTCCGGCAGCAGTTTGCCGTCTGCGCTCATTCGCCCGCGTCCTGAATGATTGCCCTGCGCTCGGAATAAGCGATCAGCATCTTTGTGCATTCGCGCCGCATCTTGTGGGCTTCCCTTCGGGCAAAAGTCATCAACCGTAAAGACAGCATCCTTTGCCACGAATGCCCGTGCTTCATTGGCGTTTGCAGTATTTGACCAGTTGCCGGGGAAGTGACGCGCATTGAAGCCTGCGCCGAAGAAGGCTTGATTGAGTGCGGTTATCTCGCTTTTCCCTTCACCTGTCGGCCCGACTAGAAAAATAGAGAAGTCTGCATTTCCTATCACCGCGCACAGTGCTGAGCCAAAAAGCGGGATCGTGATTTCATCCGGGGCCACATCAAGCAAGGCCAGCACCGCTTTCATGCAAGCTCGCACTTCATCAGGTGAAGCTGGAAGCGGTAGATTGAAGGGCACAAGATAGGCCGGTAAATCAATCTCCACATCACGCGCGCCATTTGCGCCAATCGCGCCGCCATCGTGAAGATAGAGCCATTCGTCGTCAATCTCACGCCAGCCTGTGTGAGCGTAGACAAAGCGCGATTTCAGGCCAAGCGAGAGCGATTGAATCGCGCACTTGGCATGTTCTGTGCGGCTTGGAAAAATGATGGCCTGCGCCCCCAGCAGCTTCACAGGCCATTTCATCGTAGCGAATTCATCAGCCGCAACTGTGGCGCGCACCGCTATTCCGTTCAAGCTCGCTTCGATCTCAAAAACGCGCCGCTTCTCCGCGCCGTCATCTTCCATGACATCACTGATAACTCTTGCAGTGAAATTGGTCAGCGGTACATTTACAGAGCCTTCCGCTGTCGGCTTGCGCCAGATCAGGCCGATTGAAGTTGCGGCATATTGTGAATCATCTGCATCTCTTTCTTGGCCGCGCAATTCCGATGTCGCCAACTTCATCAGGTCATCAGCCTTATTGCCAGCCGCAAAAAAATCGTCTAAGCCAACCTTCAAGCCACCATCGCCCGAAGGTAAGTAAATGATTCGCACCTTAGCGCCACGCAATTCAAGAAACGCATTGAGCCGAGCAAGCGCAGCATGTACAGATTTCTTTTCCATCACATCGCTGTCAAAGACGATGTACACCTTGCGGTCATTCAGTGCGATGAATTCCCAATCAGCAAGCGCCATCTTGCCGCCGTCTTCATTCGTCCCGCGCCAATTCCAAACACCAAGCACAGCGATGCAACACAAGCCTTTGCTCACTGCCGCATCTGCTTTCCGCCCGCCTTCAGTGATGAAAAGCGGTCGCTTTGGATCCTTCAACCACTCATGCGCTAACAACGGGACATCTAGCCTTATTCGAGTGCTGTACGGCGTTTCATACTTCAGCGCCTTACCCTTCTTGATACGTGGCGCGTCAGGCCGTAATTGATAAGTGACGATCTCTCTACTGACGCCGTAGATAGGAATGAGCAGCGCGGGAACACGGCATTGAGCAGGGCTAAAGCCGAGTTCTTTCAACTCGGCTTTCTTCGTCACTGAGCGATAACCGCGCTCCGCTGCCACTGCAAGAGAGATGGCAGAATCTTCGATGAGCTTGCGATGCGGGGGAAGCAAACTCGCCAACGGGTCGGTTGCAGTTTGGGCATCCATGTTACCAGCCTCCTGCAATTGTTCGCTCAACGAAGCGCGCCGCCAGTTGTTCGCGCTCGCTATCATCGCAATATCGAAGATCGCGGCTGCACCGCCCGCACAGCTCAAAGACGGTGATGCCCGAAGGCGTTGCGACAATGCTGAATGACCATGCCACACGATATGAGCCACCGCACCCGCAGCAAAGTTTTTCAGGAATAGCCAGTGATAGCGGATTCATGCTATGCTTTGTGTGTTCAGAATTGGTTTTAGAAAGTGGCCGTGAGCGTTCGCACCGTTCGCGGCCTTCGTGTTTATGGGGCATCATTGTTGGCCTCCATCATTCGTTTCCTGACCGCTACCAGTGCCTGATTGCTCTTCAATCCAGCGTTTGAGCATGGAAACTGGAATGCGAATTCGAGCGCCGATTCTCACGGCAGGAAATTGTTTTTCACGGATCGCCGAGTACAAGGCTTGCTCGCTCATCTTGACGCGCGGCGCGACTTCAGAAACTGTCAAAAACTCTTCCATTGAAAGCCTCCTCAAAAATGAAATAGCCACCGATTGCAATCGCAACCGATGGCCACAAATTACTACCTAGCCAAAGTGATAACCACGCCCGAAATTAGACGCGAATTTAGTACCGGTTTTTGATCTCGTTCCAGTCTAAGCCGTAAGCTTCTAGGCGCTTCGTTAGTGAACGAACATCCTTATATTCTAGCGGCTCGATGATCCTCTCTTGTGTTACCTTGATGCCTTTTTTCCGTAAGCTCTGAATCGCAGTTTTAAGTTCCCTTTCAAATTTCGCTTTCCCCGAAGGTCGGCCAGCGGATAGTTTCTGATCGTCTGTTAGGGGCGGTCTCCAAGTATTATCTCGCCGTTTCTTTGGGCTTTCAGCATAACCTAAAGTTCTCGTTTCAATATGATTCGGGCCAAGATAATTGGTATTCTCAAGCTTACGTGTGACCTTATCTTCGATAAGGGCTGCCAACCTTTTAAGTGCATCTTGAAAGAATTCTTCATATTGAGTAGAGTCCGACAGCATGTTGAATGTCATAAACTCAACTGCCGAGAGTACACCTCCATCAACCGGGCCATTCACTACCTGAGCAATGATTCCGCCATCACCATCGCCAGTTGCGACTACTGTCGGCCCGTCATTCACCTTTTTTCCTGTTTCATCTTGAGGGAAGGCTTTTTGTTGAAAGCGCCTGCACACTTCTTGCAATAAAGGAGCAAAAAATAAAGTCCCTTCAATCTTGCCGTATGATTCGGTTTCGACCTCGAACCTTGCTAAATAGTTGCCCCTCATGTTGTTCGCAATCAATTCGACTACCCCCAAATGCAAACGCAGTCGCGCTCGATCCTCAACTGACAGCGCCATTATTTCTTTTACGAGATCTTCGACTGTCATTTGGCCTCTCCTTTTAGTGTGCCAAAAGTGTGCCAAACGACCCAAAATGACCAAAAATCACCTATAACTACCTAGCATCGCTTGACAGGTAACTTCAAGCCTAGTATACCCTTGTGCCGGTTGATTTGGGTGGTTTTGAAAGTCTGATTAGTCTGAAAATCCGTGTGTCGACGGTTCGATTCCGCCCCTGGCCACCATATTTTCAATTAAGTTACGGCCACTGAAAGGTGGCCGTTCTTATTTTTGGGACAAAATTGGGACAAAAACTCGATACAGTCTCTCCAAACCCCAAAAAAACGAATCATCCACAAGATGCTGCGATCAGCCGATGAAAACCCCACTTAATCTAGTCTGAGATAATGCTTACTTTGATTGCTAGTTGAAGTTCGTCCAAAACAGAGCCAGTAACGAAGCATGAACCTTGATCTCAAATCCAGCATTAGTGCGGGCGTGGAGATGCGCGATGCCCATCTTCTCCAACTGTCTGTTGCGTGTCTCAATCGTCTTGCGGTAGCGCCGCAAATCCATCTCATCGCTCCAGATGCGTGAGTGCAGACAGCCTATCGGAGTATTGCGAAAAGTTCCCCAACCTTGTGGCGAGAGCCTGCGGAAAATTCCACATTTCTCTTCCTTTGACACCTCTGACATCTGATTCTTTTAGTATTTTGGCCGGTCTGGGCGATGGCTTGCTGTTTGCTCTGGTGGCTGCGGAGGAATTGCGGCGCTCCGCATAATCGCCGCCAGAAAGGAGCCAATATGGGTAGTTATCGAACCGTTTTCTTGCTGACCTTGGCTGCAGCTTGCGGCATTGGTTCAGGCGTGCTTGGCCTCTTCTATGATGGCTTGGCGACAGTCGCCCTGTTTATGGCCTTTCCGTTTGTCGTGGCGGTGCTTTTCCTATCAATTGTCCACGATGTAGTGAATGAGCGAGTGGGCGAAACAGAATCAAGCGACTTAGTAGCTCCCTTACGCCAAGCAGGAAGTGCTGAACTGGTTCCGGGAAGTGAGCAACCCAAAGCGGCTTAGCTCCAATCGCCGATTAGGTAGTGATCGGCCATCAAACTTCTCTCGGCAGTGATACTGGTCATCAGTTGAGCTTCTCAAGGTCATGATTTTCTGGCCGATAGATCGAATATTTGTGTCAGTGTAAGGGGCGAAGAAGCAATGCAATTATGTAGGAAGCGTATTCTCTGTGTTGATCACGATGCGGATACGCTTGAAATGGTCACGATCTTACTGTCCAAACGTGCTGGCTACGAGGTGCAGACGGTGCGGACATTGGCTGAGGCCGTGCCTTTAGCTCAGCGTGGGCGTTTCGATCTTTACCTGATAGAATCGCGCTTACCCGATGGAACGGGGCTTGAGTTGTGCCAACGACTGCGTGAGTTCGACGCTCGCACGCCGATCCTTTTCTACGTCGCAACCATCGCGTTTACGCCGCAACAGGTCAGCAATGCCGGTGGGCAGGGCTATGTCAGGAAGCTTGACGGGATTGAAGCCTTGCAAGAGACTATCTCCCACTTGCTTCGTGAAGTTGCGGCGGCTTAGCCAATTGGCCTATGCTGACTGTCATTTCCGTGCAAAGATTGATCTAGGTAATCTTGGAGAAAGAGGCACTGGCGTTGATGAAAACGCAGCGAGACAAAATCCTCGTCGTTGATGACGAACCGGCGATTCGCTATACGCTCGTGGCAGCGTTGCGCGGATGGGGCTATGAGCCGATTGAGGCCGAGACGATTGCTAAGGCGCTCGCGGCGCTTGAGGTTGAACAGCCAACCGTCGTGCTTCAAGACATCAATTTGCCTGACGGCTCAGGCCTCGATGCGCTGCTTGAGATCAAGCGCCGCCAGCCACAGACAGTAGTAGTCATGATTACCGCTGACGTTTACGTAGAGAATACGATTGCCGCCCTGCGTGGAGGCGCTTACGACTTCATCGGCAAGCCGATCAACCTCAATGAGCTTCAAGTCACCATCCGCAATGCCATCGAAGCGCAGCGGCTGCGCAAAGAGGTCAACCTCATCCGGCGCGAGCGGTCGCGGAAATTCAGTTTCGACCAGATCATCGGACGTTCGCCAGTCATGACCAAGATGATCGCGCTCGCGCGCAAAGTGGCGGAGAGTGAAGCCTCCTCCGTCCTCTTGCAGGGTGAGAGCGGAACGGGCAAAGACCTGGTCGCGAAGGCGATTCATTACAGTTCGCGCCGCGCCGAAGAACCTTTTGTGGCGATCAACTGCGCCGCGATTCCGTCGAACCTGATGGAGAGCGAGCTGTTCGGTTACGAGAAAGGAGCCTTCACCGACGCCAAAGCGCGGAAGGAAGGACTCTTCGAGCAGGCCGAAGGCGGGACGCTCTTTCTCGACGAAATCGGCGAACTTGAACTCGGCCTCCAAGCGAAGCTGCTGCGCGTGCTGGAAGAGGGCGCTTTCCGGCGAGTCGGCGGCCTCAAAGACATCCCGCTCGACGTCCGTGTGATTGCCGCCTCGAATCGTGATCTCAAAGCTGAGAGCGAAGCCGGGCGTTTTCGCCTCGATCTCTTTTATCGCCTCTCGGTCATCCAGATTGATCTGCCACCACTGCGCGAACGCGGCGATGATATTCTGCTGCTGACTGAACACTACCTCGCTCACTTCAATGAGCGGCTGCGCAAGCGGGTGCGCGGCCTGACTCCGACAGTCGCGGAGATTTTCCGCGCTTATCCTTGGATGGGTAATGTGCGGGAATTGCGCAACGTCATTGAGCGCGTCATGATTTTGGAAGACGACGACCTGATCACGACGACTTACCTACCACGCGGCTTGGCCCCTGACGAGATGGGCGCGGCGATAGGTGCGGCGAGGCCCGGTCAGGAAAGAAGTGAGGCCGGAACTTCGGGCGACAGCCTCGCCCGGCAGTTCCATCTCCCGGGTGAAGGTATCGCGCTCGAAGAGGTCGAGATGTCACTGGTGCGTCAGGCGATTGCGCGGAGCGGCGGCAACCAGACACGCGCGGCTGAACTCCTGGGCATTTCGCGCGATCAATTGCGTTACCGGTTGAAGAAACTTGAAGGGATGTCTGCGGAGGAAGCTTGAGGCTCACGCACTTCGCCCTGGACTGATCGCACACACACAGCTTCTGTGTCTGCTCAGCCGCAGATAATATAGAACCTTCTGAACCGCTCCTACCAATGCTCTTTCATTGAGCCAAAGTCGAAGTAACGATCCGCACGATAAACCCTCGCTGATTCCAGAGACTCGCTGTGCGGAATTCTCCGCTCCCGGGCGGTGATATTCCGCACAGCAGCTCAATCATGCTTGAAAATACAACTATTTCGGGGCGGCACGCTCGTTGCTCTTCAGAGGTTTGCCAGAAGACTGCTGCATGAGCAGAGGGAGGACCACTCTATGATTAGGATCAAACGCATTCTCTGTCCCCTTGATCTCTCACCCGATTCCGAGGCCGCGCTGCGCTATGCGATCGCCTTAGCGACGGCCTATGAGGCGAAGCTCTTTGTCTGTCACTGCATCGAATCGTCGCCTCTGGCTGATGGAGGGGGGCGCGAGCAGATCAGAAAACTATTTGAAGAGATCATCACGGCGCAGCTTCCGCCGGGCGATCAAGCGCCGTTCGCCTGTGAGGCTATCGTCATTGAAGCTGATCCTGTGGTCGCCATTGCTCAGACGGCAGCCGAGCGGCATATTGACCTCATCGTCATGCGGTCGCGGCGGCGCCCGTTGGCCGCAGCTCTGCTTGGCTCAACCGCTGAAGCGGTTTGCCGAACTGCTCCTTGCCCAGTGCTGGTGACGCACGCGGAGGAGAGGGATTGGGTAGGCGCGACTTCCGGTGAGATCAGCCTCAAGCGGGTGCTGGTGGCTTATGATTTCTCGAACAACGCCGAACTCGCGCTCTCCTACGGACTTTCGCTCTCGCAGGAGTACCAGGCCGAGCTGCATCTGCTCCATGTCCTGCCGCCTGCCTATGCGCCAGCGATGGCTTATTTACCGTCGAGCAGTGAGAGTCTGTTTCATCAAACGGTACAACGCCTCAATCAAGCCGTGCCGCCCGAAGCGCTCCTCTGGTGCGAGGTCAAGCAGGTGGTGAGCGAAGGGTATCCGTACCGTGAGATCCTGACTTATGCCGAGGAGCATGAGATTGACTTGATCTGCATGGGCACGCACGGCGCAGGGTTTGGGATGCGGGCGCTCTTCGGCTCGAATGTGGATCGCGTGCTGCGCCAGGCGCCCTGCCCCGTGCTCATTGCGCGCCCGCTCAAGCCCGCGGATGTAGTGCCCATTGATGTCCAGCAATTAGGAGCGAAGAATGAACGCCGCTCCAGCCTCAATCTGCGATCCTCAATTTGAAAAGTCCTGAAAGTAAGGAGACCAGCCATGAAAATACTGTTAGCGATAGATGGCACTGACTGTAGCAATGCGGCAGTAAAGGAAGTTGCTCGAAGGCCCTGGCCAGCAGGCAGTGAGGTGAAGATCCTCTTCGCGATCGAGCCGCCCTTTGTACCGACATCCGAAACCTGGGCGGTACCTAATGATTACTATGCGCAGTTAGAGAAAGCCGGGCAGGACCAAGCGCATGAAGCAATTAATAAAGCCGCGGGGCAGTTCCGCGCGCGCCAGGACGCACCGCTTGAGATCTCGACCGCCGCCATCCGTGGTCATGCTCAAGATGTCATCCTCGATGAGGCCGAACGTTGGGGGGCGAACCTCATCATGGTCGGCTCACACGGCTATCGCGGCTTCAAGCGTTTTCTCCTGGGTTCGGTCTC
>Ga0070694_100002013_pt1 | contig 12072 bp, 7 predicted proteins | sample KBSK1251metaG_FD_65470 | JGI IMG/M metagenome (GOLD analysis project Ga0070694, IMG submission 65470) | Corn, switchgrass and miscanthus rhizosphere microbial communities from Kellogg Biological Station, Michigan, USA - KBS K1-25-1 metaG | ecosystem: Host-associated > Plants > Roots >... | reverse complement strand
GCGGCGAAACAGAGCTATGAAGAAGCCATCGCCATCCGGCGCGAGCTAGGCGATAAGAGCAACCTCGCCGGCACGCTCACTAACCTGGCCAATGTGCTCAAGAGCCAGGGAGACCTCCCAAGCGCCAAGCGAGTCTATGAAGAAGCCACCGCCCTCGCGCGTGAGATCGGGAGGAAGTATATTCTGGCGCTCTCGCTGCACAACCTGGCTGAGGTCTTCTACTACCAGGGTGAACTAGAGCTAGCCAGGAAGATGGAGGAAGAGTCTTTGGCCATCGCGCGTGAGATCGGGAGGAAGACCAGTTGGGCCGCGGCGCTGTTCGGTCTGGGCGAAGTGCTGGCGGCGGAAGGCAACCTGGCCGAGGCGAGAAAGAAGTACGAGGAGTCGCTGGCCATGCAGACCGAGCTGGCGAAGAAGGGTGATGTCATGCAGGGTCGCCTGGCGCTCGCTGCCCTCGCCATTGAGGAGAAGCGTCCGGCGGAGATGGCCGCAGTGAGCAAAGAGGCAGTCGAGTATTTTCGGACGCAGAAAGAAACACATCGGGAAGCTTATGCGCAGGCGCTGCTCGGCCAAGCGCTGCTCGGGCAAACTCGTCCCGCTGAAGTCCAAAAGGCCATTGACCGCGCCCGAACGCTGGCCGAGAAGAGTCAATATCGCCATTGCCGCTTCGCCGTGGCCATCACTGCAGCCCGAGTGAATGCGGTTTTAGGCCGCTCGGCGGCGGCCATCAAAAGCCTCGAAACCATCATCCAGGAGACGGCCCAAGCTGGCTTTGTCAATTATCAACTCGAAGCCCGCCTGGCCCTCGGTGAAATCAAACTGAAGTCCGGTCAATCGGCCTCCGGTCTCGCCCAATTAACTGCGCTCGCCGCCGAGGCCAAAGCGAAAGGGTTCGGCCTCATCGCGCGAAAGGCCGCGACCCTATAACCGATGTCTGGGGGCAAGCCTGGGAACGCAGACATCTTTGATCTTGTTGGTGAATTCAAAGTCCGCGTCTTTTGTCCCGAAGGGACAGGAGAAATTAGCCGGTGGTGAAACCACCGGGGACAGCGGCAAGCAAAAATCCTCAGCCCCGGCAGGGGCGACAGACCTGGAGACGTGCTCCTGCGCTCCTACCGGAGCGCGAATTGTTCGATGCGCTGGTCTCCGGTGATTGCATCACCGGCTAATCTCCGGCGCGCCTCCGGCGCTGTCGAATTCGCCAGCAAAATCAAGGATGCCTGCGCACCCAGCGCTTACTTCCAGCAACACGGCTTTAGCAACTCTTTAGCAACTCTTTAGGCAACGCTTAAGGACTTTCTCTCTGTCCTTCGCTTACGCTCGACCGCACTTTGAAAACAACCGGCCCGCTGCTATTCCAGTGCACAGTGGCTAATGGGCCGCACCAAGATTTAACCGAGGGCGAGATGCGTTACCGAGAATATCACTACCGCTGGATCTGGACGCTGGAGTCGAGCCCGGAAAAGCTCTGGCCGCTGGTGTCCGATACGGATCGCTTCAACCACGACGCGGGCGTGCCGACGGTGGAATTGCTCGCGACCCGCCAAGGCTCGCTCGACCAGGTGCGACGCTTACGCCAGGTTTGGATGGGCGTCGCCGTCGAGTGGGAGGAAGAGCCTTTCGAGTGGATTCGCCCGCACCGCTTCGGGGTGGTGCGTCGCTACCTGAGTGGGCCGGTGGCCGAGATGCGCGTGATGGCTGAATTGACTCCCCAGCCTGGCGGCGGCACCCAGCTCAGCTATCAGGTGACGGCGCAACCAAGAAATGCGCTCGGCGCGCTGGCGATCCCAGTGCAAGTGGGCTGGCTGTGCGCACGTAAATTCTGCGCGGTATTCAAAGCCTACGACCGGCTGGCCACTCATCGTCAAAGTTCCTTCGATCCATCTTCCAACGATCTGCCTTCCACTGCTCACCTCGCCCCTGGCGGCCTCGCACGTTTATCCGCAGTGCGTCAAAAGCTGCTCGATCAGGGCGCGGAGCCTGAACTGGTGGGCAGGCTGATTGAGACTATCGAGCAGAGCGATGATCTGAGCTTGATCTGGATGCGCCCTTATGCGCTGGCTGATTGTTGGGGAGCGTCGCGGCGCAGTGTGCTCGAACTTTGTCTGCTCGCCACGCGCGCCGGGCTGCTCGACTTTCGCTGGAACCTGCTCTGCCCGCTTTGCCGCGGCGCCAAACGGAGCAGTTCATCTTTGAGCGGCATTCAATCGCAAGTGCATTGCGATAGTTGCCACATTGATTTCACCGTCAACTTCGACCGTCTGGTCGAGTTGGCTTTCCGCCCTAATCCGGCGGTGCGACAAATCGAAAGCCGCGAATACTGCATCGGCGGGCCGCAAGTCACGCCGCACATCGTAGCGCAACAATTACTGCCGCCGCAGACCGAACGGAGCGCGACGATCACGCTGGATGAGGGGCGGTATCGGGTGCGCGCGCGGGGATCACCGGGCAGCCAATTTTTGAGTGTCGCGGATGATGGCCCCACTCAAGCCACCCTTTGCCTGAGCGCTGCTGGCTGGCCTGAAGAAGAGTTGTGCTTAGCGCCGAAGTCAGAGCTGCGCTGGGAGAATGAGACCAGCACCGAGCAGCTTTTGATCCTGGAGCGCATGGCCTGGAGCGATCAAGCGGCCACCGCCGCCGAGGTCACCGCCCTTCAACTTTTCCGCGACCTCTTCGCCACCGAAGCGCTGCGGCTCGGCGAGCAGATTTCGGTCGGCAGCCTGGCGATTCTTTTTACCGACCTACGCGGCTCGACTCGCCTCTATCGCGAGATCGGAGATGCGACCGCCTTTGCCCTCGTCATGGATCATTTCAAAGTGTTGCGTGAAGCCATCGCGGCTGAAGAAGGCGCGCTGGTCAAAACGATTGGCGACGCGGTGATGGCCGTCTTCCGCCGTCCCGCCGCCGCTCTCCGCGCCACGCTCAGAGCACAACAAGCGCTCGCCACGCCGCCCGGCGGCGCACCGCCCTTGATGCTCAAAGCGGCGATTCATTATGGGCCGTGCATTGCGGTCACACTCAATGACCGGCTTGATTATTTCGCTTCGACGGTCAACATCGCGGCGCGCTTGGCGGGACTCTCGCTCGGCGGCGATGTCGTCATCTCGACAGCCGTGCATAGTGACCCGGAAGTGGCCGATTTACTCGATCAGTTGCAGGGCGGTTTGACGGCCGAGTCGTTTGAAGCGACCTTGAAAGGTTTCGACGCGGAGCGATTTGAATTGTGGCGTGTGCTCCCGGCCAGCGCAAAGGCCTTAGCCTTGTCGAGCGATTGGCTCTCTCAATCGAAACCAGCCACGGAGGCGCGGTAATCCACACAGCAAACCGCGCCCCATAAGACAGAGAAAAAAGTACTGCTGCAAAGATTTCGGTACAACCTCGGCGCGCTCTACGGCAGCAGCGGTAAAAGTGAGTCCTGTCCGCCATTGACTTACCTTGATCTCGCGCCCTAGCATCATCGTTAACATTCCAGCAAAGCCCTGCAAAGGAGAGCCTCATCCAGCATGATCTTCGATCAAGCCGAGTACGACATTCGTTGTGAATGGGGTCGCCCAGGGGCGTCGCTCCTCGCGCCCATCAGCGATGTCATCATCATCGTTGATATTCTCTCCTTCACCACCACCGTGGAAATCGCCACGCATCAAGGTGCAGTCGTCTATCCATACCGCTGGAAAGATGTCACCGCTTACGAATTCGCCAAGTCGGTGGCGGCGGAAGTCGCGGATAAAACCAACCCGCGCGGCTACTGCTTATCTCCTGCCTCATTGCAAGCTCTGCCCGCTGATCTTCGCCTCGTTCTTCCATCACCGAATGGTTCCGAGTTGAGCTTATCAACCGGCTCGACACTCACCATCGCGGGCTGCTTGAGAAATTGCGAAGCGGTGGCTGAATCAGCGATGAAAAAAGGAAAGTACATCGCAGTCATTCCAGCGGGTGAGACATGGCCAGCGGGTGAGACATGGCCAGCGGGTGAGACATGGGAAGACGGCACGCTGCGGCCTTGCTTTGAAGATTTGGTGGGCGCAGGCGCGATCATTCGCCATCTTCGCGGCGCGCGCTCGCCTGAAGCCAATGTCGCGGTGGCCGCGTTTGAAAGCCTCCGTCCCAATCTATTGGATAAGCTCAGGCACTGTAGCTCAGGAAAAGAGAAAATCAGCCGAGGAGAAGAGAGGGATCTGACCTTGGCAGCAGAGTTAAATGTGAACGCTTGTGTCCCAATCCTGACGGGCGGCGCTTACAAAAAGGAAGCCTAGCCCTCATAATGAAACATTCCACGGTCGCGGCACGTTGACAGCAGTGGACTCTAACTTATGATCGGCGAAACTATCTCTCACTACCGCATCCTCGAACGCCTCGGCGCGGGCGGCATGGGCGAGGTTTACAAAGCGGAAGATTTGCGCTTGCATCGCCACGTCGCGCTCAAAGTCTTGCTCGGCACCTCACATCAAAGCGAAGACGCGAGGCGGCGCTTTCTGCGCGAGGCGCAAGCGGCTTCCGCGCTCAATCATCCGAATATCGCCACCATCTACGAGATTGATGAAATCGAACGCGACGGCGTGCAGCACAGCTTCATCGTCATGGAATACGTGGCGGGCCGGACGCTCGGCGACTTCACGCGCGGCAACGGCTTCAGCGTGACCGAAGCGTTGGAAATCATCATGCAGATCACCGACGCGCTGACCGAAGCGCACGCGCGCGGCATCATTCACCGCGATGTCAAACCGTCGAATGTCATGGTCAGCGACAGCCGCCGCGTCAAGGTGCTCGATTTTGGTTTAGCGAAATTCAGCGCGGTGGAAGAAGGGGATGAAACAACGAGCGAGTTTGGCACCGGCATTATGAAGACCACGCCCGGCACCGTTCTGGGCACGTTCGCTTATATGTCGCCGGAGCAAGCGCTGGGCAAAGACGTGGATCAGCGCAGCGACATCTTCTCGCTCGGCGTGCTGATCTATGAACTGCTCACGGGCCGCCGCCCGTTTCTTGGCGACAACAGTCTAGCCATGGTGGACAGCTTGCTCCATGCGGAGCCGCCGCCGCTGGCCCGCTTCAATCATGAAGCGACGCCGGAGATGGAACGCATCGTCCGCAAGATGCTGGAAAAAGACCGCGAACGGCGCTATCAGAGCTTGCGCGAAGTCTATCTCGATCTCGATGCCCTCCGGCAGCAAGCCACGCGCATGCTCCCATCGCTCGACTATCAAACCAACATCATCCCGCCCGCGCAGGTATCTAGTGAGCTACCGTCAGCGACCGGCACACGCTCGATCAGCGCCCGCGCTGGCAAGAGCATCGCGATCATGAGTTTCAGCAACATCACGCGCAACAGCGATGATGATTGGCTGGGCATCGGTATTGCCGAAACGGTGACGGCAGATCTGAAAAACATCGAAGGCGTGACGGTGATCGGGCGCGAGCGCATTTATGAAGTGCTCAAAAATCTGAGCGCGGAGCGCAAGACTGATTTCGACGAGAAGCTGGCGACGCGTGTCGGGCGTGAAGTCGGCGCGCGCTGGATCGTCGGCGGCGGCTATCAACGCCTCGGCGAGATGCTGCGCATCACGGCGCGCTTTGTCGAAGTCGAGACCGGCGAACTGATCAAGACGGTGAAGATTGACGGGCGGATGAGCGAGATCTTCGAGCTGCAAGATAAGATCGTCTATGAGTTGTCGCGCGATTTGCACTTGAGCCTGCGCAGCGGCGAGCGCGAGGTCATCGCACAGGATGAAACGAAGGTCATCGAAGCCTACGAAGCCTTCAGCAAAGGGATGCTCAATCTTTCCGCGAGCAGTCGTGAAGCCCTCGACCGCGCGATTCTCCTCTTTGAAAAAGCGATTGCGCTCGATCCGCAATACGCCCGCGCTTACGCCGCGCTCGGCTACACCTACGAACTCAAAGCGACGTTCCTGACCATGCCGGAGCTATTTGATCGTGCTCTTGCCAATTTTCAAAAAGCGATTGAGCTGCGCCCGATGGAAGGCGAAAGTTATTACGGTCTCGGCATGGCCTTCATCGCCATGGGCCGCAATGATGAAGGCATCGGCGCGATTCGCCGCGCATTGGCCTTCGGGTCGGAGGACTATCGCGCGCATGGCGCGCTGGGCCGTGCCTACTTCATCGGCAAGGGAGCGTTGCGCGAAGCTGCTACTGAATTCGAGCAGGCGTTGGCGATTAATCCGAAAGCCGGATGGATTGCGCTGCAACTGGCGCAATGCTATGCCCTGCTGGGCGAGTACGAACGCGGCGAGCAAGTCGCGCGTCAGGCAGCGGAGTTGCAGGAGCACTACATCTCTGGCCGTGAAGGCATGCAGATCGTCGGCGGTTTCGCCCGACTCGGCCAGATCTATTATTTGCAAGGCCGCTACGATGATGCCATCGCCGAGTTCTACCGCGAAATGGTTTTTCTGCGCCAGTCGGATCACGCGCTCAAGGATCGCGCGCTGATCGAAGTCAATCAGCGTCTGGCGAGCGCCTATGTCCGGCAAGGCAACCTTGACGACGCGCAGGCAGCCTTCAAGCAAGTAACCAAGGGTTTCGAGCAGCGATTGCAAATGGGAGCGGATGATCCATTCACACGCTACTACGTCGCCTGCGCTTACGCTATGATGGGTGACCGCGACCGCGCGTTGGAATCGCTGGAGAAGGCCGTGCAGGAGCGGCCGCACTTCACCATCGAGCGCGCGAAACGCGAAATTGATTTCGAGAGCTTGCGCGAAGACGCAAGGTTTCAGCAGTTGATAAATACTCCGCGGTAAAAGAACAGTGGACACGCGAAATACGCGGAAAGAACGGAAGATGCGGAAAAGCGGCTAGAGATTCCAGACCGAATCTTCTTCTCATTGTCTGGTTCCGCGTTTTCTGTTTATTCCGTGTTTTCCGCGTGTCCTCCACACCGACCATCTACAAGTGAGGGATTTATGCTTCCGACCCAACCTCAAAGGAAAAGCAGGCTGGTGATGATCGCATTGATCTTGTTCACCAGCATCACTCCGCCCACCACGGCGGCAGACAATTACCTGGAAGCCGCGCGGCAAGCAGCACAATGGATCCGGGCCAGCGCCCTGCAAACCAATCAAGGCCTGACCTGGCCCACCGACCCGCGCGACAAGAAAACCGTCAACACCGGACTTTACAGCGGCACGCCCGGCGTGATCCTTTTCTTCATCGAAGCCTATCACTCAACCGGCGACCGCACTTACTTGGTTGATGCGCGCGCAGGCGCTGATTACCTGCTCGCCACACTGGCCAACGAAAAACAGACCGGCTTATACACTGGCCTGGCCGGTATTGGTTTCACCCTCACCGAAACCTTCAAAGCGACCAGAGAAGATAAATATCAACAGGGCGCGCGGCGCTGTGTGCAGTTGATCGCTGAGCGCGCCGCGAAAACTGGCCAAGGGGTCGAATGGAGCGAGACGACCGACATCATCAGCGGTAGCGCAGGCACGGGGCTCTTTCTGCTCTATGCCGCGCGCGAGTTGAGAAACGTGGCAGCCCTCGATCTGGCCGTTCAAGCGGGACAACGCTTGATCGAGTTAGGGCGCGCGGAGAATGGCGGCACGAAGTGGGCGATGGACGGCAAGTTCCCGCGCTTGATGCCTAACTTCTCGCACGGAACGGCGGGCGTGGCCTACTTTCTAGCCTCGCTCTATGCGGAGACGAAACAAAAAGAGTTTCTCGATGCAGCGCTCTCCGGCGCGAAGTATCTGCTCTCGGTCGCCAAGACGGAAGACGACGGCTGCCTGATTTTTCATAACGAGCCGGAGGGGAAAGACCTCCATTATCTCGGCTGGTGCCACGGCCCGGTCGGCACGGCGCGCTTGTTCTATCGGCTCTCGCAAGTGACCGAAGACAAAACCTGGATGGAGTGGGTGAAAAAATCAGCGCGCTCCGTGATGCAGAGCGGGATTCCTGAGAAGGAGACGCCGGGCTTCTGGAACAACGTCAGCCAGTGCTGCGGCTCGGCGGGCGTGGCTGAATTTTTCCTCCATCTGCATCGCGTCACGCACGACAAAGAGTACCTCGATTTTTCAAAGCGTGTGACCGCGCAATTGCTCGCCAAAGGGACGCGCGATAAGCAAGGCATGAGATGGGTTCAAGCCGAGCATCGCGTGCGACCGGAGTTGCTCATCGCGCAGACCGGTTATATGCAGGGCGCGGCGGGCATCGGGATGTGGCTGCTGCATCTGGATGGTTTCGAGCGAGGCAAGAAGGCCGCCATCATCTTCCCCGATAATCCTTTTGAGAGGGAAATAGGTTTGGGCCGCGTGCGCGGCTAGTTGAGTTTAGCGGTGTAATTTAATTCTGGCCACGCCGGATCAGTACCGCGAGCGGTAGCGAGCGTTGCCTCCAAGATGATCCACTTTGGAGCTGCGCTCGCTACCGCTCGCGGTACTGATCCGGCGTTTTTTCTATACCAATTGAATGAAGAAATCAGGCGATGGATCGAGAGTTCAAGCCTTCGCAGCCAGTGTCATCGTGCACGCGGGCGGCGAATCGTAATCTATGCAGATGCCGATCGGAGTCGGTTTTTCTGGCGTGGTTTCGAGATCACCGAGCACCTGCAACTTGGCTGAAGTCTCTTGCACCAGTTCATCAAGCAAGTCCAAAGATTCCTGTGGTAGCGTGTCTTCGGCATCCAGGCGAAATAACTGAAGGCTGTTGAGAAAGTTATTGACGATATGGTGGACTGAGCGCATGGTCGCTTTGAGAACGCGCAACCGCTGGGCCTGGATTTCGGCTTCCCGTTCCTCTCTTGGCCTCACGATCGTCTGATCAATGAAGAATCCGACCAGGATCACGATCACCGGGATGGCGAGTTTATCCATTTCATAACTTCTGATCCGCGAACAGACTTCAAGCAGGAAGGTGAAGAGATCGAAATGCGTAAACAAAGAAAGCAGCGTGAGAATCGCGGCTAACACCGTCGCGAAGCCTGTAACCGGAAATCTATGCAGAGTCTTCATGAGCGCCCCCAGAGCAAGATTTTCAACGCAAGAGAGTCGTGGTGGTAAATCTATTCCAGACCTGGCTGATCGCATTAACTCTCGCGTTTGGCGGTCTGGCCATGCTGAGGAGTTCTGATCAATCCTGTGCCTGCCGCCAGTGCTGCCACAACCCGGCAACAACTCGGCAACCAAGATGCCACAAATGACCGAGCTTGAAAACCTTTTTAATGAGCAAACTTTGCTCTTTCTTGGCCAGGCAGAACAAGGCACAAGTTAAGGTATAAGCTGTGGAGAAAATGGACAGTCTCGGCAAAACTCCTGGGTAGAAAACGAGCAAACTAACAAACTAACTTGACCACCTTGTTTCGCTTTCAGCTATGCTTGATAATCCAACTTCGCAACCAATCCGGCAGCGGCCAATCCGCCAGCGAAATGAAGGATTCAACTGGAAAGCTATGGCGAAAAAAGGCAGTGTTTTAGTTGTTGACGACGAAGAGATCATGCGCGAAGTGCTCGAGAGCCTGCTCATCCAGGACGGCTATCGTGTGGACCTCGCCAAGATGGGCGAGGAAGGATTATCCAAACTCAGCGAGCGACCTTACGATGTGATTCTGCTCGACGTTTCCATGCCGGGCATGGGCGGACTGCGCACACTGGAAGAAATCCTCAAACTCGACCGTGAAGCGGTCGTCGTCATGATTACGGCTTATGGGACATTCGATACGGCGGTGGCCGCCTGGGAATTGGGTGCCTTCAAATGCATTCGCAAGCCATTTGAGAACCAGCAGATTTTGCGCACCGTAGCGGCGGGCTTGGCGCGGCGGCGCGGCGATGAAGAGCGGCGCGTGCTCAAGCGGGCGCTCAAAACTTCTTCCGACCGCAGTCAAATCGTCGGCAACTCCGCGCCGATGCGCGAAGTCTACGATCTGATCGAGCAGGTCGCGCCCGCGCGCTCCACCGTTTTAGTCACGGGCGAGTCGGGCACGGGCAAGGAAGTGGTCGCGCGTGCGATTCACTTCTCCAGCCCGCGCGCCGAATCTGGCCAGTTCGTCGCCGTCAATTGCAGCAATATTCCGGCTGACCTCCTGGAGTCCGAGTTGTTCGGTCACACGAGAGGCGCTTTTACCGGGGCCGTGGCGGCCAAGAAGGGATTGTTCGAGGTGGCGGATGCGGGCTCGATCTTCCTCGATGAAATCAGCACCATTCCGCCCGAGACGCAAGCGCGCTTGCTGCGCGTGATTCAAGAGCGCGAGTTCACGCCGCTCGGCGAAACCCAGCCGCACCGCGTGGACGTGCGGATCATCGCCGCGACCAACACCGACCTGCGACGCGCGGTTGACACGGGCGATTTCCGCGAAGACCTTTATTATCGTCTCAATGTCATCAACATTCATCTCCCGCCGCTGCGCAACCGGCGCGAAGACATTCTTCCCCTGACACAGCACTTTATTCGCAAATACAGCGCCGAAAATGGCCGCGTGATGTCCGAGCAACTGACGACCGAGGTGCTGCACGCGCTCGAAACCTATCCCTGGCCGGGCAACGTGCGCGAACTGGAAACGGCGATCGAGCGCTCGGTCATCGTCGCGCGCGGCGAGACGCTCACGCTTGACTGCCTGCGTGAGGAGATCGTCAATCCGCAGGCGCGTGCCGAAGCGAGTGTGGATGTATCGAACTTGGCTAGCGGGTTGGACATCTCACGCGGCATTTCGTTCTATGATGAAGTCTCGCGCTTCGAGATCGAACTCATTCGGCGCGCGCTCGAATTTACGGGCGGGCATCAAAGCCGCGCCGCCAAATTGCTCGGCATGAACAACACCACGCTCAACAGCAAGATCAAAGCCTATAACATAAAGCCGTGATGCGTGATGTGTGATGTGTGATGCGTGAGAGCCTCTTCCACGCATCACGCATCACGCATCACACATCACGCATCGCGCATCACTGTTTTATGGATACAGCCATCGCGGTTCACGACCTCCGCAAAATTTACAAACCGCAGAGCGAGCGCCGCCATCAAGGACCGGAAATCAAAGCCGTGGACGGCATCACGTTTGAAGTAGAGCGCGGCGAGTTCTTCGGCCTGCTCGGGCCGAACGGCGCGGGCAAGACGACGACCATCGGGATTCTCACCACGCGCGTGCGGCCATCGGGCGGCGAAGCGCTGATCGAAGGTCACGATGTGGCGCGCGATCCGGTTGCGGTCAAACGCTGCATCGGCGTGGTGCCGCAAGCCAACAACCTCGACCGCAGCTTGACCGGGCGCGAAAATCTGCTCTTCCACGCCGAATATTTCGGCATCCCGAAACAAACGCGCGAGCAGCGCGCGGAAGAACTCCTCGCGCGTTTTCAACTGGGCGAACGCGCCGACGAAAAGCCGACCGCTTATTCCGGCGGCATGGCGCAGCGCCTGAAAATCGCCCGCGCGCTCATGCACGATCCGGGCATTCTCTTTCTCGACGAACCGACCACGGGCCTGGATCCGCAAGCGCGCCGCGCGATCTGGGATTTGCTGCTCGAACTCAATGGGCGCGGCCAAACGATTCTACTCACCACGCACTACATGGAAGAAGCCGATCAGCTTTGCCGCCGCATTGCGATTATGGATCAAGGCAAACTGCTCACGATGGACTCACCCGCCACACTCAAAGCGGGCGTGCCGGGCGGTTATCTGATCGAGTTGCAAGTGCGTGCTGAAGAGAGTGATTTAACGGCACTGCAAGCGGCGTTGCGCGCGCTGCCCGGCGTCGTCGAAGTGAGCGCGCAGGATGGGCGCGTGCGTCTTTACGCCGACAAAGTCGAAGGGTTACTGGTGCAGGCGATGCGTGTGGCGAGCGAGCAAGGCCTCATGGTAATGGACGCCCACGTCGCCGAACCGAGTTTAGAAAATTTGTTTCTGCATTTGACCGGACGCAGCTTGAGACAGTAAAGACAGTGATGCGGCCTGCAGTGTTGAGCCAGCCGCGTAGCGGCATTTGAATTCAGCCGTGTACTGATGGTCTTTGACAATTAAATCCGGCCATAGCCCCAGAGGGGCAATGAGATATTAGCCGGTGGTGCAACCACCGGAGTCATGCGATTCATTCCTCGCACCCCGGAGGGGTGCTGGAGATAAGAGTGGCAG
>Ga0070694_100002011_pt1 | contig 12082 bp, 12 predicted proteins | sample KBSK1251metaG_FD_65470 | JGI IMG/M metagenome (GOLD analysis project Ga0070694, IMG submission 65470) | Corn, switchgrass and miscanthus rhizosphere microbial communities from Kellogg Biological Station, Michigan, USA - KBS K1-25-1 metaG | ecosystem: Host-associated > Plants > Roots >... | reverse complement strand
TACCGCGTGTGACTTGAAGCTTGATTCCTGATGCATCACCGAATAGAGCAATAGCGGATCTATGCCGTTCCTGGTCCCTGAATTAATAAGATACCCATCAACTTGTGAGTTTCCCGTCGTGTAGCCGCGCAGCGAAGACACGTCAGCCGCGGGGGAGTTCGACATCAACGTGGGTTGCACCAAAGCTGAAGAAAGAACCGTACTGGCGCTGACCGCGTCGCTCCTCTTGTTGCCCCGCGAGCGGGCCGCCGGCGAAGGCTTTGACGGCGGTGTTGGTGCCTTTGGCGGCGCTTGGTGAATGCGCACTCCATTTTGGAGGTCAAAGTTGTCGAGTGAAGGGCTCTGGGCTAAGGCCGACACGCTGACGAGCATCAGCAACAGAATGACAGGGGGAAGTTTGGTCATAATCGATTCAAAAGCGAATGAGTTTCAAAGGCGGGTTTTAGTAACGCAGGGCACTTGCCGTTTCAGGCGAAGTCATAATAACAGGTGTGTTTAATATTTGCCAACCATTTTGGCTCATGGGTGAAGACGGTCTAGCAAGGAATGCGGAATCGTCGCTAAGTCCTTTAGTTATTTTGAGCTGCGGCTTTGCGCGCCATCGTGCTTGACAGTGGCTATATGATGCCGCGGTCATCCAATTCTTGAAACGAGTTGGGCTTTATCCAATTCGGCGCCTTGAATGCGCCCACTTTCAGGAGAGTAAAAATGAAGAAGCTCCCTTGGGTCGTAGTGTGCCTTTTCTTGCTGTTTTCGGTCGTTGGCATTGCCCAAAACTCGAATTCAAGTACCAGCACCAACAAGAACACAAATGCCAATAAGACCAAGAACACCAACGCGAATCGCGGTCCGGTTTTTCGGGCAACGAAGGATCAAATTAATCAGGCTCAGGCGCTGCTGAAACAGCGGAACTTTTACGGCGGCGAACCGACTGGCAAACTTGACGATGCGACACGGGCCGGCCTCAAGCAGTATCAGCAGGCGGAAGGTCTGAAGGTGACCGGCACGCTGAATAAGGTGACGCTGGAGAAGATGGGCATCACGCTTACCGATAAACAGAAAGCGATGTGAAGCTGGTGGCTTTCCGACCTTCGATTTAGGCCGGGCTGCAAAGTTGAACTTTGCAGCCGGCCATCGTGGGTTTCGAGAGCTTCCCTTGTGCGTTTCGCGCTATCATTCAGCACGAACGTACTCTGCACCGATGTCTTCAAGCAACGTCTCCAGCTTGTCGACCTCTTCACTGGTTTTTGCTTCGACGCCCAATAAGATTCCGCCGCCACGCACGCCGGTGTCGTAAACACGCGCGCGATGCTCGGGAATGCCGGTGCCGACCAACAGACCGATGACACCGCCAGTCGCACCGCCGGCGCCGGCTCCGGCAAGCGCAGCCGCGATTGGACCGGCAACGACCAGACCAACTCCCGGTATGGCGATTGATGTTCCAACCGCGGCAATTGCCGCGAGCACTGCTCCAATTGTTCCACCGATTGCTCCTCCCACTCCGAGGCCGTCTGCGGCGTGCGAGCGAGTTTGAACGGCGAATTCTTTGTTCTGCGTAGAATCTGACATCAATACGCTGATGTCGTCGCGGGTATACCCACGTTTGATGATTGCATCGACGGCAGCCTCAGCCGCAGCACGGGTTTTGAAAAGGCCGGTGACAAAAGTTTTCGACATGCGAATCCTCCATTTGTGATCGCGCTTCCTGGAATTGAGAAAAGGGGAAGGCAAACGGGGTTTTGCCGGTACAAATCGTCGGGGATTTCACGGGGTAGCCTTATCTTGCTTCAACGAATCCGGCACTGTCAAACGTCCCCAACAATGGTAGTGTGCTTGCCAGGTCAGGTTTGCTGATCCCGGATTAGTTCAAGCACCTCTTGCAGCTCAGAAGGCAGTGGAGCAGTAAAACGCAATTCCTGTTTGGTGCGTGGATGTCGAAAGCCTAATTCGTGAGCATGAAGAAACTGTCGCTGTAACCTGGCAATCGCGCCGCGGACTCGCGCGTCCGGAACCGTGTTGTCGCGACCTCCACCGTACAACGCGTCTCCGACAACGGGATGTCTGATTGACGCGAGATGCACACGAATCTGATGGGTGCGTCCGGTCTTAAGCTCGACATCGAGGCGGCTGAATCGCTGGAACGCTTCGCGTACCACATAAAGTGACAGGGCGCCCCGCCCGCCGGCTACAACTGCCATGCGGGTTCGGTTCCGCGGGTCACGAGCAATTGGTTGCTCGACCTGGCCCCGCTGACGTTCCATTTGGCCATGGACCAGCGCGACATAGGACTTGAAAATTTCACGCGCACGAAACTGATCGGAGAGATTCTCGTGTGCGGCTTCGGTCTTGGCCACTACCAGCAATCCGGAAGTGCCTTTGTCCAGCCGGTGGACGATGCCCGGACGCACGGGACCTGCCGACGTTGAGAGTTCGTGGAAATGAAATGCCAGCGCGTTGGCGAGTGTTCCGGTTGGAGATCCGGCGGCCGGATGAACCACCATCCCGGCCGGTTTGTTAACGACCACCAGATCACCATCCTCATGGATGATCTCAATCGGAATTTCTTCCGGAGCAAAGGTTGTAACCGGCAGCGAGGTTAGCTCGATTTCAATTTCGTCGTGCGGGCGAGTCTTGTAAGAGGATTTGACGCTGCGGCCGTTCACCAGGACGTCGGAGTCCTCAATCAGTCGCTGGAGCCGGGCGCGACTCCAATTTTCCACGCGCGCTGCCAGAAACGAATCGAGCCGCTCTCCGGCTTCATCGTCCGTAACCGAAAACGTCAGCGGAGAATTCTGATCGAGTTTTGAGTCCAAGCTTTCCCGGTACGCACGCCTCCGGCGTACTGCATGTGTGCTTTGCTGCGCACGCTGTTCTCGTTCGGCACGCCGGAGGCGTGCGTGCCGAAGTCCAGGTTTCAGCTGGTTCTTAACTTACTGCTTGCACGGCGTGATGACGGCATTGGCCGCCAGGCGATCGTGAATAAATTTATCAACGTCGGCTTCCACTAGCTCGCCGTTGACTACCCAGGCCTTTTCGGTCAGCACCTCACCGTTTTGATTACACTTGGTCGGATCGAGAAAAATGTTCCAGGGCGAGCCCCACTTCCGCGTGTCACCGGTTAGTTGGCGGTAAGCGTAATGCGGAGTCTTATCGCGATCATCGCGCGACTCTGACTCCATCACCACCGGATAAGGCGGGCCATTTGGCCCAAAATAATTCTTCACGTCATCGCGCGAACCGTATTCGCCGACCCCGATAATTTCGAATCCCTGCGCTTTGTACTTCTCGTAAAGACTGGCCGCGACGGGTGCTTCGTTGCGCCAGTTTGGACACCAGGGCGCGAAGTAAAGAACCATGACCAGCTTCTTTCCCTGCATCAACGATCGCAGGCTGACGGGTTTGCTGGTTGTTAGCTCATTCAGAGTCCAATTCTTGTAATTGACCGTCTTCTCAAAGAGCGGTGAGTACTCGTGGTTACCCTGAGCGAGCATCGCGACCGGTGCCGAGATGAGGATCACCAAAGCCAATAGAAATGTTTTCATGTTTGCCCCCTGTCAGTCAGGAATGCTTATTCGTTTTTTTGCGCCGTTGTCTGCGCTTCGTCAAGCAGTGGTTTGATAACTGATTCGAAAGCCGCCCGTGACCGCTCTCCAATCAGCTTGTCGCGAATGCGACCCTGTCGGTCGATGATGTAAGTCGTGGGCAATGGAGATGCCGGCAGCTGTGCTCCAACTTCACGCCCACCTAAAACAATCTGATAACTCTGGGGAATGTCTTGCTGAAATTGCTGGATGAGATCGGCAGTATCATCGTAAGAGACGCCGATAATACTCAGCCCCTGCGGTTCAAGATCTTTCTGCATCGCGCTCAGCGAAGGGATTTCCGAGCGGCAGGGGACGCACCAGGTTGCCCAGAAGTTGAGCAATACCACGCGTCCGCGCAATTCCTGCAAACGAAACGGACTACCATCAAGTTTGGTGAACTGGACGTCCGGAGCCGGGGTATAGCTTGTTTTTTGCGGATCCGGGGTCGGGGTGCCTCCGCGTAACTTGAGCCTTGATTCGAGGTTTGGCAGCACGCTCGCCAGCCATGAACTCGACAGAAGCGTAACTCGATTGCTCATTACCAGCACGCCGATCAGAATCAAAATAACGCCGGAAACGACCTCGACCTTGTGCAGGTGCTTGCGAAACTTTGAATAGAAACTAAGAAACTTATTGATGGTAAGCCCGGTAACCAGGAACGGCACGGCCAGACCCGCCGAGTAAAAAGCCGAGAGCAGCAGGCCGTTTTTCCAGCCTCCGGTGGTTGCTGCCAGGCCAATGATGCCGCCCAGGATCGGACCAATACACGGCGTCCAGCCGGCAGCGAAGGCGATTCCCAGTGTCAATGAACCGAGGATGCCCTGGGGTTTTTCACTTGAGAATTGACGCGTGTCTCTGTAGAGATATTTTATTTTCAGCAGGCCGATAAGATGAAGCCCGAAGACAATAATCACCAGACCCGCGATCACTCGCACCCAGGTGTTGGCAAAAATCGCCGAGCCCAGAAGTCCTGCGGTCCCACCAAGGGCCAGAAAAATTACCGATAACCCGGCATTAAAGGCCAGCGAATTAAGAATTACGGCGCGGCGCGAGCCGGAAGCGCCTCCGCTTTTCAAATTATCGATACTAACGCCGGACATCAGGGAGATGTAGCCCGGTACCAGCGGCAAAACGCACGGCGAAAGAAACGACAGCATGCCGGCGACAAAAGCCACCACTATGTTAAAAAAGAGAGATACTTGCATTGACTAACTTCGCTTGAACAGTTTCCCAAACCACATCGTCAAATTCAAATAGAGGCCTGAGGCCGCTGAAATGCACGCGAGCGCCGAGAACACTAACAGCAGCGTTACCTGCCACGAGCCGGCAAAAAAGTAGAAGTGCGCCTGCCGGAAATACTTCGTCAGGGCGCCGGGCGGTGGGGTCTTAGTTACCGCCCCGGTTTCCGCATCTATCAAGAGCGAATCCGCGCCCATCCCGCCGATCGCCTGGTACACCGGCCGTCCACCGCGCATCAATAACGTCAGCGCCGTCGTGGGTAATTTCTTTCCGGCAAATTCATTGGCCCTGGCCATGGCATCTGACGGCGACACCCGCAGTTGCGTGGTATCGATGTTTTCAATCTTGCCGCCTTCAACCACATTCGGCAGCGCGTACAAAAATCCGCTTGAAGCCCAGGCCAGCACGGGAACGGCCACAATCAGACCCAGCCAAATATGAGCTCGATAAATGAGCTTGCGCATCGGTTCACTGTCCTGTTGCGGCCGGGCTGGGAACCGGCTCATCAATCAGTTTCTTGATCATCTTTTGCAGGGCCGTGGCCTCCAGGTCGCTCGACCCAATACTGATGAAACGGACGACGCCGCGGCGGTCGAGCAAGAAGGTCGTGGGAATACTTCCCACCATGTAATTGCGGTCATTGTCCTCTTCATCAGAAACGGCGAAACCGTAACGCAGGCCATTTCGCTTTTTGAAGTCACGCAAATAAACCAACTCCTGCGGCCTGGTTAACTGCTTGCCCTCAGCATTGCCGTAGAATGTCGTCAGCCCGAGGATCACCAACCCCTGATCTTTGTAAGTGTCATGCCACTTTTGTAGTCGCGGCAAAGTCACGCGGCACGGGCCGCACCAGGTCGCCCAGAAATCCAGCAGCACCACCTTGCCGCGTAAGTCCGCGAGCTTGGTCGGTTGTTGATCGATCCATTCATTTACGGTAATTTCGGGCGGATTGATACCGGCCATTCCTTCATTCACATCTTTAAAAGGATCGATGTTCGGGGCGATTTGAAGTAGACGCTTCAGCGCCTGCTTGTACAGATTCCCCGAAGGAATGGTCATGGCTATCTGCCGCAGTTCGTGCATAACGGCAATGGCGTCTTCGTTTTTTTTCAGCTTCAGATTGATCTCTGAAAGAGTCACGGCCGCTTCGCTCAGGGTGGCGTCACGCGCAAACGACTTTTTCTGTTTCGCTGCTTGTTGTGCGGTGAGCCACATCTGCTGGGCATGCGGCAAAGCGTGTTCGTAATCCTTAAGGTTGAAGTAACCAACTGTCACCCAATTCTCCAGTGACAATCGATCATCGAGGACTAGCGGTTGATTATTTGTGTAGTCCTTAAGGCGCGCCTCGGCCTCGCTCAGCAGACCCTTTTTCGCGGTTTGAATGATGACGATTGCTCGCGCATTTTGCCCGGGCTCGCCGGTCACTTCAGGATTTTCATTCAGAAAGCGTCGCATTGTTGCCAGCGCGCTATCGAAATTGCGCCCCAGGTTGTAAAGCATGCCAAGGTAGTAAACGTCCTTGCCGGCTAATTTACGCACGGCTACGGTGGCAGCGTGTCGAGCCGCGAGATCCTGCTGTTCCTGCTTGATCTTCTCTTCAAGACGCTTGTCGAAGGGCATCTTGAGCTTTTCGAACTCTTCAAATTTCTTTCGCGAGTAGTTATCAGCTTCCTCGAAAAGTTGTGCGGCGGTGCGCGCTTCGTTCTTATCGGGCGCCAGGGGTTTTGGGTCTTTATTCGGTTCGCCGTTCTGCGCGCCAGGCGCACCTTTAGCCGGAGCCGACTGGGCCACGGACGTTTGGTTGAAAGTAACGGAGCACAGTAGAGCGAGCAGTAAGAGGGATGATGGCTTCATTTGAATCAAAAAAGAGTTGCGACGAATGCGGAGACGTTGAGAATGGTAGGACAGTGCCGAAGCAGTGTCAAAATTGAACGATAGAAACCGGAAATTGGGCGCGTTGAGTGGCACGCAAGCGACTGGAGCGCAAGCGTCTCGCTTGCCGTCGAGAAACCAGCGTGCCTAACGATTGCAAGCGAGACGCTTGCGCTCCAGTCATCTAGCCGCCGCCTGTCAGAACCGGGAGCAGTAGCGACCGGATCAGGAAGGCGTCTGCCAACGATGCGGCAACCAAAGCAACTCCAGGGGTCTATCAGATCCGGTCGTCACCGTCCGCGGTTCTCTCACTTGGATGCGACAAGCTAAAGCTTGTCGGACAAAGAGACCAGCGCATTATTAAGCGAATCTGTCCGGTGAAAATGGCGAAAGCAATGAGGGTGTCGCGCCCGAATGAATTACTTCCGCGATCAACTCCCCGGTTATCGGTGCCAGCAGAATGCCATTGCGGTAATGACCTGTTGCATAGAACAAGCCGGCAACGCGCCTGGTCGGCCCCAGAACCGGGAGACCGTCTTTCGCGCGCGGCCGAAAGCCGGCCCACGAATCGACCACCGTCAACGATTCGAGGGCCGGCACAATCTCAACTGCCATCGACTTGATCGCATCGACGCCATCATTGGTGACACGTTTTTCAAAACCGGCTGATTCGGTGGTTGAGCCCGCCAGCAATCTGCCGTCGCGGCGAGGAATCAGGTAGCCGCGCGAGCTGTAAATCACCTGACGCGCTAACTGCTGTTGGGGCTTAAAGCAGAGCATTTGTCCGCGCACCGGTTCGACTTCGAGCTGCGGCAGCGTTACGGCGCAGTTGAGTGATGAACTCCACGCACCGGCCGCGAGCACGATCCTGTGCGCAGAGACAATCCCCTGTGAAGTTTCCACGCCGGCCACCCGGTTATTTTCGATCTTCAGCGTTTTCGCTTCGCAATCTCTCTGTAAGCGAACTCCGCGCCGTTCGTTGGCTGTCCGCAGCGCTTCGACCAGGTGGCGATTTTCAATCTGAAAGTCGTTCGGAAATCTTAACGCGCAGCGGACCTGCTCCGATAAGTGAGGTTCAAGTCTGCGTGCGGTGTCACGATCCAGCCACTCAACCGCAAGCCCCTGGATTTGCTGCCAGGCGAATCGGGCGCGCAATTCTGCTTCTTCGTCTGCGGTGAACGCGACATAGAGCGTGCCCGTCGTGTCGAGTTGCACGTCGATTCCGGTCTCGTCTTGCAGGTTCCCGGCAAAGCTTCGATAGAGGTCGCGGCTCGCGCAGGCAATTCGGAAAAAGTCATCGTCCTTGTCCGTTTCCACTTGCGGCGCCAGGATTCCTCCAGCTGCCCACGAAGCCTCACGGCCAAAGTCGTTCTTTTCGATCAACGTGAGGTTCTTTACGCCGCGTCGCGCCAGCGCGTGCGCGATGGCCAGTCCGATGACTCCGCCGCCGATGATTAGGACATCTGAAGCAGAAGTTGGTTGAGCGGACTGGTTGGACATGGATGCGCGAGTGCGGTGTTTGGTATTTTGAGCTTTGACTTTTTTACCGGAGGACACCAAAGTACTAAGCACTACGTTCAAAGTACATTGATTTTATGCATCGTATCACACTGATTCCAGGCGACGGGATCGGCCCCGAAGTCGCCGCTGCGGTTGTTCGCATCATCGAAGCTTCCGGCGTCAAGATCGAATGGGAAAAGCACATCGCCGGTCAGGAAGCGTTGGATAAGTACGGGAAAACCCTGCCCGATGGGTTGATCGAATCCATCCAACGCAACAAGGTTGGCTTGAAAGGTCCGATTACAACGCCTGTTGGCAGCGGCTTCACTTCAGTCAACGTAGGACTGCGAAAGACGCTCGACCTTTACGCGAACCTTCGTCCTATACGCGCTTTGCCGAACGTGCCCTGCCGCAACCCCGGTCTCGATCTCGTCGTCGTGCGCGAGAACACCGAAAGCCTCTATTCAGGAATTGAGCATGAAGTGGTTCCCGGTGTGGTCGAGAGTTTGAAGATCATCACCGCTAAGGCGTCGACCCGGATCGCGCGCTTTGCCTTTACCTACGCGCGCACTGAACAACGAAAACAGATCACGGTGATACATAAAGCGAACATCATGAAGATGTCTGACGGGCTGTTTATCAGATGCTTTGGAGATGTCGGCAAACTTTATCCAGATATCGAAATGAAAAGCATGATTGTCGACAACGCGTCGATGCAGCTCGTGATGAGGCCCGAACAGTTCGACATACTGCTTTGCGAGAATCTCTATGGCGACATCGTTTCTGATTTGTGCGCCGGTTTGATTGGCGGCCTGGGTCTGGTCCCAGGCGCAAACATCGGAGAACGAGGAGCCGTCTTTGAAGCAGTCCATGGTTCAGCCCCGGACATCGCCGGGAAGGGAATTGCCAATCCGACCGCTCTTTTACAATCGGCAATCCTGATGCTGAATCACATCGAAGAACGCGAAGCTGCCGAGAAGATCGAGACCGCCATGCTCGAGGTTTTCTCAGAAGGTAAAGTGCGCACCCGGGATATCGGCGGCACTGCGACGACGGATGAGTTCGCGGATACGATAATTGATACGATGGGTTGACTCTTGCGCTTCCCAACAAGCTCTTCGACCTAATGTAAAGTCCCTCTCCACGAGCCTCGGCTGCAGACCGGCCGAATGTTTATAGCTCAGGTAGCCGGAAAGAGTTCCGTAGGAGGATCGCAACGTCCTTACTGCCAAGCAAATGTTTCGCTCCTCAGGAGCTTTCAGAATTCTTTGGGTTCCTGGTTCTATAAACATTTGGTCCCTCCGGGACTTAAGACCCGGAAACCGGAGGACTAGACAGACTTATTCTTTGCCGAGAAACCTGAGAGACACCACACTAGTTGTCGTCGGCTCTCCACTCATCCAGAATTTCGTTAACCCGGCGTGCAACCGCGCTTCTCGCGTCTGATCTCTCCCAGCCTTTGCCGAGCAACTCGTCATAGTTCGTTTCGTTGTGGCGAATGTGGGCGATGACGGCTAGGCGCACGGCTTGCTCATCCATCTCCTTTCCCAAAGCCGAGCGCCCAATGCGTCCACTGTATTTTAGACAGGCGTGCTCGGCGAGCTTTTGCTCTCTACCGGCTACCATTCGCGGAAAGACTTCGCGGATCCTGGCTGCGAATCCATCGACAAACGCTTCATCGAGTCCTGCCCTTCGTTCGGCCTCGCGCTCTCTGCGTCGCGCCCGCAGGTCGGCGTCAGCGAGACATTCATTTTCAGCTAGTTCAAGCGCCGCTTCTTCGACCAGGAGTCCCTGCCGCTCGTATCGCTTGCGCGCCCGGCTCCATTTCAAGACCACGGCGGACAAGAGCGAATGTTTGCGCGCGCGTCGAGTCAGTGCGGCATCACCGGAGGCCAAAAAGATGAGATGATCCAAATCCGCGCATGAAAGACAGAGCGCGCCTTTGTCTCTGACCAGCGTAATCCAGGCTTTCCTGCCGAGACCTTCACCGCACTCATCGCAGGTGGAATCGCGATTAGAGATGAAGACTTTGATCTCTTCGGTTTCCTGCTTTAAACGTGCGGCCATTTTCCTGACTCCACCGTGCGCACTGAAATCGCGATCCTAAAGCTTCCCGCCGAACATCGATTCCAGCATGAACGCCGCGGCTTCATCGATGCCGGGCAATTCATCCGCGTGCCGCAGTTCGACGTTCAGACTCTGCGTCAGATTCCTTAGCAAGCCGCGCAGAAACTCCGAACGCATCAGCAGCGCATGCGGCTTGACCTGATTCTGCAATAACGTATCCAGCAAGGCGTTGGGAATGCCCGCGTGCATGTCAGGCAAGGACTTTTCTGCCGTCATCGGTCCGGCACTGAGAATGAGTCCACTGTTGCTGTCAACAACCATCAATACGTATAGGGCCAAAGGTCTCTGCCCCGACTCAGCGATCGCGCCGGGGAGAAGAAGCAGATCCACTTCAAGGTCGCAATCGCTTCGCGGAGTGTCTTTGAGGAGCGCCAGCAAATCACTATCAACCATGACCGCCGGAGATTCACGTTTGGGACGTCGAATACTCCACACCTGATCTTCCCAAATGAGTTCCGTTCCGTCCTGACGCGCAGCGCGCACCCAATAACCACCTGGCTCTACACGCCCGACAGGCTGAATCGGATTAGGATCGTCACGCAGGCGCGGACCTACGTCGAGTACCTGGGACAAAGCCTGAATGAGAACGGCGGCCTCGGCGCGATTCACGAACCAGGGCAGATAGCCGGGCCGATAACTGCGGAACATGGGCCACGCTTTAGGGCCTTTGAATTTCAGACCCAGCTGTTTGATTTGATTACGATCTTCTTTTTCCAAATACTCGCGGTCTGAGAATTCGACCTGAAGATGATGCATCTCGATGAGACGCTGCGACGTGGCAGATTCGTCGGCCTGAAAATCGATGAAGTCGTACAACCCCTCGGCCCCCAGATACACCGCGACCGCTTCATACTCTCCGACGCTGCCCATGATGCTGACAAATCCGAGTTCGCCCGTTTCGGGATTCGCCACGCCAAAGACGTCCGTTTCCTCCATCCATTGCCACGGCGCTAACTGTTTTACCCGAATCGCAAGCTCGTAGAGTTGTTTGGCTTCCGGATCAGAACTACTGAGCAGCATTTCCTGATTTGCACCAGACAGCCGATCATTGTCGGCGGGCCTACCTTTTGATTTCGCCATCCAACGGATAATAAAGCCACCCGAGCGAAAGGCAAAGATTCAAACAACGACCCCAACAACTCGGCAACATCCATGGCGAAGTTTGAAGGAACGAGTTGCAGAATCTTGTGCCGCCGATTGGCTTCTGCTAATGAATTACAATTCCGAGTCCGATGCGAATGTTGTGTTGGGTTGAACCAAAAAGGCGCGTCGGGTTGTAGTCAACCTGAATCGCTCTCAAGTCCAACCGTTTGTTCAAGCGAATATCAAGCCCACCCCCAAGTGCTGCTGCAAGTCCCGTGTCCGAGACTCTTGGCGCGCCTACGCACGGCACATTCAAAGCAGTCTCTCCAAAGCCTTGACAGTCCTGAATGGCATGTTTTCCATGGGCAACTCCGATCAGCGCATGGGCGAATGGCTTAAAGCGGGAACGCGACTCACGATCTTTAATCTGAACTCCGCCGAGAAAGTTATAGAGCGATGATTTCAGGTTAAATTCCGCTAACTGGCTTGGAAGTCCACAGGGCACGGTCTCGACGCGGCATGGTGGAGCGATCAAGCCCAGGGTCTTGCCATAGGTGCGACTGGACTGTCCGGAAAAATCGAACTTCAATCCAACGTAGCGTGCGATGTAGCGTGTGAACGACGCTTCGACTCCTGCGTAACCGACCCGATCGAAAGCAAAAGCGTCGACTCTCTTG
>Ga0070694_100002009_pt1 | contig 12087 bp, 5 predicted proteins | sample KBSK1251metaG_FD_65470 | JGI IMG/M metagenome (GOLD analysis project Ga0070694, IMG submission 65470) | Corn, switchgrass and miscanthus rhizosphere microbial communities from Kellogg Biological Station, Michigan, USA - KBS K1-25-1 metaG | ecosystem: Host-associated > Plants > Roots >... | reverse complement strand
CTCCGCGTTCGGCGGCACTGCCGGCAGCGACTGCACCCGCGCGTTCTTTGCGTGCTCGCGGACGTAGACCTCCGGCGCCTGGCCGGTGATGGCGCCGATGGTCACGCCCGCGCGATCGACATCGCTCGACTTCTGGAACGCGGAGTTGGTGCGCACTGCGTACGCGGCGCCGGAGCTCGAGTAGGCGTCTGAGAAATCAACCTGCGTCGCGCGCTCGGCTTCGACGGCCAGGAACCCGATGTCCACCTGGCCGTTCTTCACGCTGTCGAGAACGGAGCCCGCATCGGGCAGCGGCGTCACGACATACGGCACCCCGATACGCCGTGCGAGCTCGCGCGTCAGATCCGTCGCCGGCCCGCTCGTGGCGCCGGTCTTCGCGTCCACGCGCCCCTGCACCGGGTTGGTCGCGATGAACGACGCGCGCAGCATTCCCGTGGGCGCGAGCAGCTTGCTTTGCGCGTGCAGCGCGATGACGAGGGCGGCGACGAGGACCGCGAGCGCGATGGCCGGCCGCATCACGGTCGTGGCAATCGAGTCGCGTCTGCTGCCTCGATCGGCTCTGCTACCTTTCATCTGCCCTCCCCTTCCCCCTTCCCCCTTCCCCCTTCCCCCTAATCAGAACACGAACCGAATCGCCAGCTCCGCCTGCCGCATGTTCGCGGCGGAGGTGATGCTGCCGAACGCGTTCGAGCGCGCGTTGGTCTGCCACGCCGCGAGCAGGTTCGTGCGGTTCAGCAGGTTGAACACCTGCGCCACGAGCTCGACCCGCCGATCGGTGCTGATGCGGATCGACTTGCTGGCACGCACGTCGAGGCCGTAGAACTCGTTCGTGTTGATCTGCGACACGGGCAGCGCCGCCATTCCGATGGTCGCCCGGTAGGCGTTGACGAGCGCGATCATCTCCGCGTCGTTGCCACGGTTGAACACATTGCGCGTGGTGCCGGGGACGTAGTCCGTGATGTTCGCGTCGCCGTTCACGTCCACGCCCGCGATCGCGCTGAATGGCATCGTCGAGCGCGCGGTGAACACGGTGCCCAGCACCACGTCGTAAGGCAGCACGAAGGAGCCGCTGGCCACCAGCGCGTGACGGCGATCGCTGTTGTTCGGACCGTTGTCGTAGTCGATGTGCGCCGAGTCGGTCACCGTCGAGCTGAAGCTGGAGCTGCTCACGTTGCCGTTGGTGCTCGCGAGCGTGTACGACACCGTGTACATGTAGTTGTGATCGAGCCGCTTTTCGAGACGAACGAGCAGCGCCTTGTAGTCCGCGAAGCCGATCGACTGCGTCTGCAGGACGCGACCGAACTGCGGCAGGGCCCGGTTGCCTGTCGTGCCGCCGCTGCGCGGGTTGATGTCGATCGCCATCGGCACCTTCGTCATCTTGTTGTAGACGCCGTCGACGTGAATGGCCAGCGCGGACGTCAACGACTGCGACACGCCGCCTGTGTACGCAGCCGACTGGAGGCTCTCGAGGTCATTGGCCTGCACCGCGATGTTCTGCACGCCCGCGGAGACGAACGAGAGCGGATCGCGGCCACCGTAGGGATCCGGATAGGTCGGGTTCGCGATGACCGCGTTCAGCTGCCGGTAGTTCTGGATTTCCGACAGCTCGAGCTGCGTGTTCATCACGTTGTAGTAGAGACCGTACCCCGCGCGCGCCACGGTCTTGCCGTCGTTCCTCAGATCCCACGCGAGGCCCAGGCGAGGTCCGAAATTGTTCCTGTCTCCACGCTTCGAAAAATCCACGAGCGGCGCGAGGCTGGTCGGCGTCCCGGTGGTCGGGAAGATCGCCTTGTCGTTCAGGTCGCGCCCCTGGTTGAACACCTTGTCCTGGTACTCGTAGCGGAGACCGAGGTTCAGCGTCACGCCCGAACGCGGCTTCCACTCGTCTTCCACGTACGTGTCCCACAGGACGTTCGGCGCGTAGAGCGGAACGTTCAGGAGCGCCGACGTGAACTGCTGCACCGAGCCCGGGACCGGAACGAACGCCGCCAGGTTGGTCGGATCGAACGGTTGATCGACGGAGAAGGTCCACGTGCCCTGCGCCTTCCGGATGGACTGGCGGATCGGCAGGCTCTGGCCGCCCGCACCGAACTTCCAGGTGTGCTGGCCCGTGGTGATCGACACGTCGTCGCGAATCTGGCGGGAGAGGAGGTCGCCGTACTGGTTGGTGTTGGCGCCCCACGAACCAAGACTCGGGAACGCGTAGATTTGCGTCGTCCCCGCGATTCGCGCGGCCGACTCGTCGTACAGCTTCCGCTGCGGCTCGACCCCGGGAACGTGCGCGCGGAACAGGTAGGTGGTCCACTGCCCTCGGACTTCGTTCAGCACGCGCGGAGACAGCACCCACGTGTGCGCCCCCGCCCACGAGTACCGGCTCTGCTTGATGCCACCGCCCGGCGAGAACCACGGCTGCGACGAGGAGGCGGCGCACCCCTCGCACGTGAAGTCCGACACCTGCCAGGCGTAGCGGACGAACAGGTTCTGCTTCTGATCGATCTGCCAGTCGCCGCGGGTGAACGACATGTGGTTGTACTCGGGACTCTTGAAGACGCCGTTCAGGCTGCCGTAGAGCTCGGGCCGCCTGACGACGACGTTGTCGTACAGGTTGGCCTGGAGGGCCTCGGCCGCCTCGAAGAAGTGCAGCTTGTCCCGGATGATCGGACCGCCGATGGCGCCGCCGTACTGATGACGGCTGAAGTTCGGCTTCGACTGCCCCGCCGCCTTCGCGAACGGATCCATCGTGTTGAGCGCCTTGTTTCTGTAGAACTCGAGCCCTTCACCATGAATCTGGTTCGTGCCGCTCTTGGTCGCCATCGAGACGGCGCCGCCCGCGGTCCAGCCGTATTCGGCCGGCGACTGGCTGAGCATCACCTTGAATTCCTGGATCGCCGCCACCGGGAAGTCCTGGCGCGGCTCGCCGGTGTTTCCTTCCTTGTTCCACACGCCGTCCACGAGCAGCGCCGATCCGTTCGTGAACGCGCCGGCGCCGATGTTGGAATTTGCCTTGCGCGCCCGCACGGCATCCTGGCTCGTCCCCGGCATCAGCAGCGCGAGGTCCATCGGCTGCCGCGTCGCCAGCGGCAGCATCTGCATCTGATCCTGCGTGATGACGCCCGACACCTCGGTCTTGGTCACCTCGACGATCGGCGCTTCACCGGTGACGGTGACGGACTCGTTGAGCCCCTGCACCTGCATCGTGATGTTGCGCGTGATCTCGGTTCCGGTGGTCAACGTCATCGCCGGCACGTCGGCCGATCCGAACCCTGCGAGCTCCGCTTTCAGCTCGTAGCGTCCGGGCGGGAGCGCCGCGAGGCGGAAGCGCCCGTCACTCTCGGTCACGACCGTTCGTGCGAGGCCGGTGTCCGCGTTCCGGGCGGTGACGGTGACGCCGGGCAGCACGCCGCCCTGCGCGTCGGTGATGATGCCGGAAATGACGCCGTTGGTGGTCTGGGCGGTCGCGGACACGGCGACCGAGATGAACCCGAATATCAGGACCGCGATGGGTACCCGTCGCAACATAACGCCTCCATGATGCCCGCCGGGTGCGCCGGCTCGCCGGGTCCACCGTCGCGTGGCCCCGTCGCTCCGGTGGGACCCGGCCTACGTCCGTTTCAACCTGGGGAATAACTCGAGCGCGTTGTCGCGTTCGATTGCGCGCAGGCTCGCCGGCGTGAAGCCGGACTCGGCGAGCCCTTTCGCCACGGTGCCTGCCTGGGCGAATGGATAGTCAGTGCCGAAGAGGATGTGGGAGTTCGGCACGACCTTGGTGAACGTCGCAACCGTGTAGGGATTGAACGCCTGCGCGGTGTCGTAATAGAACTTCTGCAGCGCGGCCAGGTTCGCGTTCGGTTTTCCGTCAGGGCCGACGGCCGCGCCGAGCCGGCTCGTGATGTACGGCGCGGTGCCGCCGCCGTGCGACCAGATGAACCGGATGTCGGGGCACCGCGTCGCGGTGTTCGTGTAGAGGATGCTCTGGATGGTGACGGTCGTCTCGGTCGAGAGCGTGATGCCCAGGTTCCGGCCTTCCGGCAGCATATTGGCCATCGCGCCGCGGAACGGGTGCGTGTAGGCGACCGCCTTCCGCCGGTTCAGCTCGTCCATCACCGGCGCGAACGCCGGGTCGCCGAGGTACTTCCCCTCGTAGCTGCTCATGAAGCAGACGCCGTCGGCCTTCAGCGTGTCGTACGCGTATTCGATCTCCTTGAGCGCGCCGTCCACGTCGGGCAGCGGGAGCGTCGCGAACATGCCGAAGCGCGTCGGATGGTCCGACACGAGCCTGGCGAAGTAGTCGTTGCACTCGCGCGCGAGCGCGCGGGCGGCCGCCGCGTCGCCGAAATAGACGCTCGGCTCGCTCGTGGACATGATGGAGGTGGCGACGCCGTCGCGATCCATGTCCTCGAGCGCCTTGGCGGGCGTCCAGTTCATGAGCGCCGTCTGGCCCGTGTTGCGCGCCTTGATGGCCGCGATGAAGCCGGGCGAGTTGCCGTGATAGTGGACGTCGATGAGGAACGGTGATGCGGATGGGGAGGGACGCGTCTGCGCGCCCTCGAGAACATCCGGAACGAGGGCGCTCGCGCCGATTGCTGCAAGACCCGCGATGAATTCGCGCCGCTGCATGAAGAATCCTCCTACGAATGCGCTACGTCCGGATTGCGCGCAGCACGCGCGGCGGCGTGAAGGGCGCTTGACGCAGGCGTGCGCCGACCGCGTCGAAGATCGCGTTGCCGATCGCGGCGGCCGTCGCGGTGGATGACGCCTCGCCGCCGCCGAGCGGCTGCATCGTCCGCTGATCGATCAACACGATGTCGACCTCCGGGACGTCGCGGAAGCGGACGATCGGATACGTGCTCCAGTTCAGATTCTTCACGCCCGCCGCATCGAAGATCACCTCCTCCAGCAGCGCGCGGCTCACGCCCTGGATCACGTTGCCCTCGATCTGATTCTTCAGGCCGTCGGGATTGACGATGAGCCCGCAGTCGTGCGCGACGGTCACCTTCTTCACGGTGACCTTGCCCGTCGATCGCTCGACCTCGACGTCGGCGATCTGGGCGACGACGGTGCCGGCCATCCCGGAGATCGCCAGCCCGCGCCCCATTGCGATGGCGCGGCCCCGGGCGTTTGTGGACCTCGCCGGATCCGAGCTGCGCGGACGCGGCTGCCATCCGGCTTTCATCGCCGCCGCGCGCAGGACCGCCGCAACACGCTGGTTGTTGGCGCCCGTGAGGTAGCGCAGGCGGAACTCCACGGGATCGACGCCGGCGGCCGCTGCCATGTCGTCCATCTGCGACTCCGCGGCAAAACAGCGCGCCTGCGAGTACGGTGCGCGCAGGTTCGCCGTGCGCAGCGGGTTCGGCGTCATCACCCACGGAATGGTTGCCGCCGCCGACTTGCGGTTCGTGAAGACGTAGGGCGCGCCGTCGCCGCCGCCGAGCGCGATGCCGTTCTCGTCGGGCTTGATGCCGGTCTGCCGCGACGCGAGCATCGGCGTCAGGCGAGCGTCGGTCCACGGGAGCGTCTGCTCGACGTAGTCCCACGTCGTGACGTGGCCCTGCGCGTCGAGCCCGGATCGAATCGTGATGAGCTGCGGAGGACCCTTCGGCTCCCAGCCGTGCTCGTCCTCGCGCATCCACTGCACGCGTACCGGCTTGCCGACCGCCTGCGACATCAGCGCCGCATCCTCCGGCGCATCGTCCGGCTCGAGGCGGCCGAAGCAGCCCGATCCCTCGCAGTAGATGAAGTGCACGTCCTGCTCGCGCAGGCCGAGCAGGCGCGCGATGCCGTTCCGCGTGATGAACGGCGCCTGCGAGCCCGACCAGATGGTCGCCTTGCTCCCCTGGACGTCGGCGACCGCGCACGACGGACCGATCATCCCGTGCATCTGGAACGGCCACCGGTACGTCGACTCGAATGTCTTCGATGCCTGGGTGAACGCCGAGGCCACGTTGCCGATATTGGCCCCGACGCGCTCGGCCACCGGCTTCGTCGACCGCAGGTAGTCGTAGATGGCATCGGGACCGGTCGGATACTGCATCGGCGGATCGGACCACGTCACCTTCAGCGCGCGGGCGGCGCGAATCGCCGCCCATTCCGTCTGCGCGACCACGCCGACGAAGTTTCCCTTCTGCACCACCCGGACGAGGCCGGGGATGTCCCTGATCGACGACTGGTCGATGGACGCCGGCGGGGAATTGACGACAGGCGGACGCACCACGCGGCCGTGCAGCATGCCGGGGACGCGCACGTCGTGCGCGTACACGAATCGGCCGGTGAACTTCGGCGGCAGATCGAATCGCGGGACCGACGTGCCGACGACCTTGTAGTCCTTCGGGTCCTTCGGCTTGACGTCGGACGCCAGGTTCAGGTCCCACTGCTCGCCGCTCGCCTGGATCTTCGTGTCGAACCGCTTGCCGCCGACGAGCGCCGCGTACGAGACGCTCTTCACAGAATTGCCCGGCACGCTCACGACGCCGTCGGTGACCGTCAGCTGGTTGGCGGGCGCTCCAAGCTGCGCCGATGCACGCTTCAGCAGCTCCTGCCGCGCGGCCGCGGCGGCCTGGCGCAGCTGAGGGCCGGCGCGCTCGAGCGTGCGGCTGGCCGACGTTCGTCCCTGATCGACGCTCCGGGTCGTGTCGCCGATCTCCATCCGGATCCTGAGCACGGGAACATCGAGCTCCTCGGCGACGATCTGTCCGAGCGAGGTCCCGATGCCGGTTCCGAGATCGACCTTGCTGGTGAACACGCTCACGGTACCGTCGGGAGCGATGGCGAGCCACGAATCGAGCTGGTCGGGCGGGAGCCCGCCGGCGTTCGACAGCGGTGTTCCACCTTGGAGCCCTTGCGCGAACAGGCGCGCGACCGGCTCGAACAGGTTGAACCCGATCACGAGAGCGCCCGATTTGAGCAGGTCTCTGCGGGAAAGAAGGTGTGCTGGCATCGCGAACGGGCGCATTATGCTCCCGCTGACGCCGCTCGTGTTCAGCGATTCACCGTGCAGGGATTTATCGTCGACCCTATATCAAAAGGAGGGTGGCGGCACCCGCATGCCGCAGTCGTTGTCGTAAGTTGTCTGCTGAAGTCGTAATCGGTCGCTGGCTTGTGTGCTGTCTTCACAAACGCGTGTTCCGTTTCGGAACTGCGCCAGTAACCTGCCGCCAACCAATATCTTAAGCTCAATTTTTGCCGATAAGCCTTCCAGCACCGGGCCTTGAACGTGTTCCGGGACGGCGCATGTGCGCTGCGAGCACAGACCCGGGTTTCATAACGTAAGCAGCTGAAACAGAACGACTTAGCAAGAAAGCCGCTACTGTCGAGGTTCTGGATCCGATGTTGCTGAACCGTTGACCGCCTATGAGTTTACCTAAAGTCCGTACTTGGGCCGTGGTCGCCATGCTGGTGACCTCCCAGGCCCCAGTGATGTTCGCCGGTAACGGCGGACCACTGAAGAAGAAGGCCCGGGTCGACCGGCAGATCGAGCAGATCGAGCAGTCTCTCGTGTCGACGGGGACCGTCAGCGTGATCGTGCGCACCGACGGGACCACCGACTGGGGCTCACTGATCAAGACATTACGCAGCAGGGGCATCTACGTCGGCAGACAGGCGCGACGGTCCAACGCGATTTCGTTGAAGCTCTCGCGCACCGATCTCGCCTGGCTCGAGACCCTGCCCGGCGTCGGATCGATTTCCGTTGACGCCGCGGTGCACTCCGCGCCGCTGGCCGGCGTCATGGCGGAATCGCTGGCCGATGCCACCAACGGCAACCTGAACGCCGCAGCCCGGAAGGCGAGCGAGCTGCGCGCGCAGCTCGGGCTGAGCGACACGGATCCGATGGGCGACGGCATCGGCATCGCCATCATCGATTCGGGCATCGCGCCCGTGCCGGACCTCGTGAGCCGCATCACCGCCTTCTATGACTTCACCAACGGTCAGAACGCGGTTGCGACGGCGCCCCTCGACGGCTACGGTCACGGGACGCACGTCGCGGGCCTCGCGGCCGGCGACGGCACGCTGTCCAACGGCCAGTACGCGGGCGTCGCGCAGCATGCGCACCTGATCGGCCTGCGCGTGCTCGACAACTCGGGCGGCGGATCGACGAGCGACGTCATCGCGGCCGTCGAGTTTGCGACCGCGAACAAGGACGCGCTCGGCATCAACGTGATCAACATGTCGCTGGGACATCCGCCGTTCCAGCCCGCGGCCGACGACCCGATGGTGCAGGCGGTGGAAGCCGCGTCGCGCGCCGGGATCATCGTCGTGGTGTCCGCCGGCAATGCTGGCGTCAATCCGTCGACGGGCCTGGTCGGCTACGGCGGCATCCTCGTGCCGGGCAACGCGCCGTCGGCGTTCACCATCGCGTCGGCCAAGACGCTGGGCACGGTCGATCCCAACGACGACCTGATCGCGAACTACAGCTCGCGCGGCCCGTCGTGGATCGACGCCTTCGCGAAGCCCGATTTCGCGGTGCCGGGGCACAACCTCGTGGCGCCGTACGCGCCGGGCAGCTTCCTTGGCGTCGCGTATCCGTCGCTGCTCGTCAACGATGCGAGCGGCCACAAGACCTACATCTCGCTCACCGGCACGAGCATGGCCGCTGGTGTCGAGAGCGGTCTGGTCGCGGTGCTGCTGCAGGCAAGCCGTGAGACGTCGGCGCTGCTCGGGATCACGCAGACGCTGAGCGGCAACGCGATCAAGGCGTTCTCGGAATACAGCGCCTTCACGATGCACAACGCGCAGGGCGTCGTCTACGACCAGCTGTCGCAGGGCGCGGGCCGCGTCAACGGCGCCGGGCTCCTGAACCTGGTGCGCTCGGTCGATCCCAGCGCACCGGCGGGTTCGACGTGGGTCATCGACGAGATCATCCCCTACAGCATCTACGACGGCCAGACGATTCCGTGGTCGCAGCACCTGGTCTGGGGCGAGCACCTGGTCTGGGGCGAGAACATCATCAGCGCGAACAACGCCGCGTGGGAGGCGGGCACCGTCTGGGGCGAGAACCTGGGCGGGTCGGTCTGGGGCGAGAACACGGTCTGGGGCGAGAACATCGTGTGGGGCGAGAACATCGTGTGGGGCGAGAACATCGTGTGGGGCGAGAACATCGTCTGGGGCGAGAACATCGTCTGGGGCGAAAACATCGTCTGGGGCGAGAGCATCCTCGGTACTCCGCCGCCGGCGACGTCGAAGAAAGGGGGCCTCAAGTGAACAGCCCGAACAACCCCCTTCACCTGAATCCCGGACAGATGGTGACCAACGTGATGCAGAATCTCGAGCCGATTCGCTTCGACGCCGCCCCGATCGTGAACGCCGACCTCAACACCGGCGCCGACTGGACGACGGGACTCCCGGTGCTCAAGGGCCGCAAGATGATGCTGCGCGAGCTGGTGAAGAGCGACGCGCTCGCGCTGCTCTCGATGCTCTCGTCGGAGGAAGTCGCGAAGTTCATCTCGCCGCCGCCGACGACCCCCGAGGGGTTCGAGCGGTTCATCGCGTGGGCGCAGCGTGAACGCCAGGCGGGCAACCAGTTCACGTTCGGGATGGTTCCCGAAGGCTGCGATCAAGCGGTAGGTCTTGTGCAGGTCCGTGCAGTCGCCCCGAGATTCTCCGTCGCGGAGTGGGGATTTGCTGTAGGCTCATCGTTCTGGGGTACGGGGATGTTCCTCGCTAGCGCGAGAATGACCCTGGACTTCGCCTTCCAGCACACCTCCGTCAACCGGTTGGAAGCCCGCGCGGTCGTGCAGAACGCCCGCGGCAATGGCGCGCTGCGCAAGCTCGGCGCGATCCAGGAGGGTGTCCTGCGCGGATCGCTGCTGAAGGACGGGAAGTACGTCGATCAGATCATGTGGTCGATTCTTTCGCAGGACTGGTTCCAGGCGAAAGCGGTGTGGAGCGCGGTTCTCCAATAGACGGCACATCCTGATACGGCGGGACGGAGGCGTCCCGGCGTATGGTTCGACATGGGCGTTACCAAGGACACCAGAACAGCGGCGCCGCCGCACACCGGCACCCGCCAAGAGGCACACCTGCCCCTTCTGGCACGGGTCTATGTAGCCGCCGTCATCGCCGCCGGCGCCCTCGTCCTCGTCTACTGCGCCACCCACGTCCACGTCACCCAGTGGGCGCTCTTCATTTCCCTCGTCGTCCTGTCGTGCCTCGCGTCCGCGCTGAAGGTCCGGCTGCCGCTCACGCGCAGCGCGTCGACGATGTCGGTCTCCTACGTCGTGGACTTCACCGCGCTGCTCCTCCTCGGACCGGAGCAGACGGTGTTTGTGGCCGCGGCGAGCGCGGTTGCGCAGTCGACGTTGAACGTCCGCAAGGGGAATCCCTTCTACCGGACGCTCTTCAACATCGCGGCGATCGTCCTGACGATTGAATTCGCCGGGCTCGTGTTCGGATGGAGCGGCGGCGGCGCGGGCCACCTCGGATGGCCGCAGATTGCGACGCCGCTGCTGGCCGCGGCAACCGCCTACTACGTCGCCAACACCACGTCGGTGTCGGTGGCCGTCGCGCTGACGTCGGGCCAGCGGCTGATGCGCGTCTGGAACGACAACTTCCTCTGGTGCGCGCCGAGCTACTTCGTCGGCGCCACCGTCGCCATGGTGGCCGCCACGATCGTCAACGGCGCCAGCCAGTGGCTGCTCCCGATCCTCATCCCGCCCGTCTACCTGACGTTCCGCAGCTACAAGGTGTACCTGGGCCGCCTCGAGGACGAGCAGCGGCACACGCAGCAGGTGACCGAGCTGCACGACCAGGCGCAGCAGGCGCTGAAGTTCGCCCAGCAGTCGGAAGGCAAGCTGCGCGAGACGCTGCAGCTCCTCAAGCAGAGCGAGGAGCGCTACGCGCTGGCCGCCGCCGGCTCGAACGACGGACTGTGGGACTGGGACGTCGTTCGCAATCGCGTCTACTTCTCGCCGCGGTGGAAGACGATGCTCGGCCTCAGCGACGACGAGGTCGGCAACACGCTGCTCGACTGGCTCAATCGCGTGCACCCCGACGATGTCGAGGGGCTGCGGGCGGCGCTGGGCGCGCACCTGGCCGGCGAGACGCCGCACCTCGAGCACGAACACCGGATTCAGACCGCCGCCGGCGCGTACCGCTGGATGCTGTGCCGCGGCATCGCGGTCCGCGACGCCGACGGCACCGCGACGCGCGTGGCCGGGTCGCAGACCGACGTCACCGATCGCCACGAGGCGCAGGCGCGTCTCGAGCACGCGGCGCGTCACGACTCGCTGACGAACCTCCCGAACCGCTCCGCGTTCATGCAGGAGCTTGCCCGCGTGCTCGGCCGCTCGAAGCGCATGGGCGACTACCGCTACTCCGTGCTCTTCGTCGACGTCGATCGCTTCAAGCTGGTGAACGACAGCCTCGGCCACCTCGTGGGCGACCAGCTGCTGAAGGCGGTGGCCTACAAGCTGGCGACGTGCCTCCGCACGGGTGACGTGCTGGCGCGCCTGGGCGGCGACGAGTTCACCATCCTGCTCGACGGCGTCAACGGGCCCGGCGACGTGGAGTTCGTGGCCGAGCGCATCCAGTCGCTCTTCCGCGAGCCGATGAAGATCGACAGCGGCCGCGACATCTTCGTGACGACCAGCATCGGCATCACGATGGGTGGGGTGCACTACGAGCACCCCGAGGAGCTGCTGCGCGACGCCGATACCGCGATGTACCGCGCGAAGGCGCTCGGCAAGGCGTGCCATGTCGTCTTCGAGCAGCGGATGCGCGATCACGCGGTCGTCCGCCTGAACCTGGAGACCGAGCTGCGCCGCGCCATCGAGAACGACGAGCTCAAGCTGGTCTACCAGCCGGTAATTTGTCTGAAGAACGGCGCCCTGTCAGGCTTCGAAGCGCTGCTCCGCTGGGAACGGGCGGGCGGCGAGATGATTCCCCCGTCCGAGTTCATTCCGCTCGCGGAAGAGACCGGCGTGATCGTTCCGCTCGGCATCTGGGTCCTCGGCGAGGCGTGCCGCCAGGCCGCGCTGTGGCAGCGGCAGTACCGCTTCGACGAGCCGCTCACGATGAGCGTCAACATCTCGCCGCGCCAGCTGATGCAGCCGGGCATCGTCGAGGCCGTCGGCCAGATGCTCCGCAAGCACTCGC
>Ga0070694_100002008_pt1 | contig 12088 bp, 5 predicted proteins | sample KBSK1251metaG_FD_65470 | JGI IMG/M metagenome (GOLD analysis project Ga0070694, IMG submission 65470) | Corn, switchgrass and miscanthus rhizosphere microbial communities from Kellogg Biological Station, Michigan, USA - KBS K1-25-1 metaG | ecosystem: Host-associated > Plants > Roots >... | reverse complement strand
GTCCGTGGTGGTCATCAATCAAGCCTTTGCCCGCACTTTCTTCCGCGATCAGGATCCGCTCGGCAAACGCTTGAAGATGGGGGAGACGGCTGAGGGGGGATTACCCTGGATGACAGTGGTCGGTGTAGTCGGCGACGTCAAACATGCTTCGCTCGAAGCCGACCTCAAACCGGAAATCTACCGGCCGTTTTCAGGCAACCGGGATTTTGAACGCAAGATGACTTTTGCGGTGCGCACGGCGCAGAAGCCTGAAACTTTAGTGGCCGCCATCCGGCAAGAAATTCAAACGCTGGACCGCGATCAACCGATTGCCAATGTCAGCACGATGGAGCAACTACTCGATAGATCACTCGCCCGGCGGCGTTTCAGTTTGCTGCTGCTCGGCATTTTTGCCGGGACGGCGTTGATCCTGGCGGGAGTAGGTATCTACGGCGTGATCTCTTACGCCGTCGCCCAGAGCACACGCGAGATCGGCATCCGTATGGCCTTGGGCGCGCAAGCCTCAGATGTTTTGAGGTTGGTGCTCGGGCAAGGTCTAGCGCTGACCTTGATCGGAGTCGTGTTCGGTCTAGCAGGCGCGTTCGGATTGACGCGGCTGATGACGAGCCTGCTCTATGAAGTGCCACCGACGGATCTGCCGACTTTTGCCGGTGTCTCGACAATCTTAGTCCTCGTCGCTACGCTCGCTTGTTATTTGCCGGCACGGCGGGCAACGAAAGTAGATCCGATGGTCGCGCTCAGGCACGAATGAATCAAATGCGGAATGCAGAATGCGGAATGCGGAATTGAAGAATGCCGCGCGGCTCTTCATTCCGCATTCCGCACTCCGCACTCCGCATTTGAAAGGGGAGAAATGATGCAGACACTATTTCAAGACCTGCGCTACGGCATGCGCTTACTGCGAACGAAACCGGGCTTGACTGCGGTGGCAGTGTTGACCCTGGCCTTAGGGATCGGGGCCAACACGGCCATCTTCAGCCTGACCGATAAACTGCTCGTCAAATCTCTGCCGATCAAAGAGCCGCAGCAACTCATGCTCGTCAACTCCGTCAACCTCAGCACGGGTTTTACGGCCAATGTCTTTTCCTATCCCAACTATGCTGATTACCGCGATCAGAATCAGGTCTTCTCCGGGATGAGCGCGTTTATCGGAACTATGATGGCCGTGACCTCGAACGAGCGAGCGGAGCGGGTGATGGTCGAGACCGTTTCGGGCAATTATTTTGATCTGCTCGGAGTGCAGGCGGCGCGTGGCCGCATCTTCGCGCCGGAAGAAGACCGGACGCCGGGGACGCATCCCGTGGCTGTGATTAGCGACAGTTTGTGGCGACGGCGATATGGCAGTGATCCGCAGATCATCGGGCAGACTGTGACGCTCAACGAGATCAAGCTTCAGATCATCGGCGTCGCGCCGCGCCAATTCACCGGCATGTTAGTGGAGCAATCCACTGATGTCTGGGTGCCGGTCATGATGGAAGGACAATTTCGGACTCAGTCGCAGATGCTCACGCAGCGCAAGTCAGACTGGCTCAGAATCGTGGCTCGCCTGAAAGAAGGCGTCACCCGCGAGCAAGCGCGCGCCGGATTGGACGCGCTCGCCAAGCAGATCGCAGAAAAGAACACTCCGCCGAGCGCTAATCAAGACGGAATGGAGTTGTCCATTGGCGGGTCGTCGGGCAGCACACAAAAGAAGACTCCACCACGCGCTAATCAAGCGCTTGAAAATGAAAAACGCATCGAGCTTGAGCCGGGCGGGCAAGGTGTTTCCGGCTTGCGGGAAAAATATGCGCGTGCGCTCTGGCTGTTGCTGGCTCTGGTCGGGCTGGTTTTGTTGACGGCCTGTGCGAACATTGCGAACCTGCTGCTGGTGCGCGCGGTTGGGCGGCGCAAAGAGATCGCGGTGCGCCTGGCGCTCGGCGCGCGGCGCGCGCGGCTCGTCCGTCAAATGCTCACGGAAAGCTTGCCGCTGGCGCTCTTGGGAGGAACTGCCGGATTGCTCATCACTCCCTGGATCGCGGCGCTGTTGCTGCGCTTTCAGCCATCACTGAGGACATTGCAAACGTCGCTCAGTGAAAGCATTGATTATCGCGTGTTGGCCTTCACCACGCTCATCACCCTGCTCGCCGGAATTCTCTTCGGCTTGATTCCCGCACTGCAAAGTTTCAAGTTCGACTTGATCCCGGCGCTCAAAGAAGGCGCGAGCGCTTCAGGAGGTCACGAGCAAGGAGTGAGCCTGCGTCATGTGCTGGTGGTGGCGCAAATCGCGCTGGCCGTGGTGGTCCTGGTCGGCGCGGGTTTGTTCGCCAAGAGTCTGGGCCGCCTGTTTGCGGTGGATCCGGGTTTTGACACTGACCAAGTGCTGCTCGTGAGGCTCAATCTGAATCCGCGGAAGATCATGCCGTTTGATCCGGAGGGCGATGAGCAACAGGTGGCCAAAGTGCGCGCGTTGCAGCAGCAGGTCATTGATGGAGTCAGATCTTTGCCCGGCGTCGCGGCAGCCAGCTATTCAATGGTTGTGCCTTTGAGCGGCGCGAGTTTTAAGTTCGATTTTTTGATCGAAGGTCAGCCGTCTCGCCCTGGCGAGTTGCGCGCCGCCGGCAATTTCGTCGGGCCTGAGTATTACCGCACGATGGGCATTCAGATGATCGAGGGGCGCGACTTCACCGAGCAGGATCGCAAGGGCGCGCCGGGCGTCGCGATCATCAACGAAACGATGGCCCGCCGGTTCTTCGCAGGTCAGCGCCCGGTTGGCCAGCACATTCGCCTTGACGAAAAAGATCCCTGGATAGAGATCGTCGGCGTGGCGCGTGACATCAAGTATGAACAATTGATGGAAGCGCCGCAGCCGCAGCTCGACCTGCCCGGTTTGCAAGGCTTCTACAACTCATCTATCACGCTGGCCGTTCGCTCATCTGGCGCAGCCGGGCCGCTCATCCCGGCGCTCCGGCGCGAAATCGCTGCGATTGCACCGGCAGTTCCGGTCACTGACGTGCGGACGATGAGTGAGCAGTTGGGCAATTCCATCGCCACAGCGCGGATGGTTGCCACTTTGACGGCCATGTTCGGCGGCCTGGCTTTGCTCATCGCCGTCGTTGGTTTGTACGGCGTGATGAGCTACACCGTCACGCAGAGCACACGCGAAATCGGCATCCGTATGGCGCTCGGCGCGCAGCCGCGTGATGTGCTGAGGCTCGTCGTGGGACAAGGCATGGCGCTCACAACCATAGGGATGGTGATCGGACTGGTCACGGCTTTCGGCTTGACACGGTTGATGACCGGTTTGCTCTTCGGCGTGAGCGCGGCCGATCCAGCGACCTTTGCTTTGATCGCGTTGCTGCTCACGAGCGTGGCGCTGCTGGCCTGTTACCTGCCAGCGCGGCGCGCGACGAAAGTAGATCCGATGGTCGCGCTGCGGTATGAATGATTAAAGTAGGCAGTAAGCAGTAGGCAGTAGACAGTTTTTCTCTTTCTTTTACTGCCTACTGCCTACTGCTTACTGCCTACTGATTCAGGAGGAACTGATGCAAACTCTGCTGCAAGATTTACGCTACGGCCTGCGCATGCTCACCAAAAAGCCTGGCTTCACCGCCATCGCAGTCTTCACGCTCGCCTTAGGCATCGGCGCTAACAGTGCGATCTTCAGCGTCGTCAATGGCGTCTTGCTGCGGCCTTTGCCATTCAAAGAGCCGGAGCAACTCGTCAGGCTGTGGGAGACTTCGCCGAGATTCAGCGCGCAATTGCCCTCGGCGCCGAATCTGAAAGATTGGCGGGAGCAGAATACGGTCTTCACGCAAATCGGCGCGTACTCGGATGGCAGTTTCAATCTCTTGAGCCAGCAGAGTCCTGAGCGTGTGCGCGGCGCGATGGTGTCGGTGGAATTCTTCGAGGTGCTCGGCGTCGCACCGCAACTCGGTCGCCTGCTCGCTAAAGGCGAAGATAAAGTGGGAAGCCAGCGGGTCGTGATCCTGAGCGATCAACTCTGGCGCGGAAAATTTGCGGCATCGCCGGACATCATCGGAAGGAGCATCGAACTCAACGGCGAGCAGCATGCTGTGATCGGAGTCATGCCGCCGACTTTTCGCTATCCGCATCGTGACTCGGAATTATGGACACCGCTCGTCATTCCGCCGCTCATGGCGCAACAGCGCGGCGCTCACGGTTACTGGACAGTGGCCAGATTGAAGCCGGGCATGACGCTTGAGCAGTCGCGGGAACAATTGAAGACGATTGCGGCGCGGCTGGCCGAGCAATATCCCGACACCAACACCGGGCAGAGCAGTAGAGTCGAGCCGATGCAGGAGACGCTGGTCAGAGGATTGCGGCTGGGCTTGATGATCTTATCGGGCGCGGTCGGATTCGTGCTGCTCATTGCTTGCATCAATGTCGCCAGTCTGCTGCTCTCACGCTCATTGACGCGGCGCAAAGAGAATGCTGTACGCGTGGCGCTCGGCGCAGGGCGCGGCAGACTCATCCGCCAGTATCTGACTGAGAGTCTGTTGCTCTCGCTGTTCGGCGGAGTGGCCGGATTGCTGATCGCCTACTGGGGCCTGATGGGATTGTTGTTGCTCGCCTCCAAACTCTTGCCCCCAGCCACCACCGTCACACTCGATGCGCGCGTCACCGGATTCACGCTGCTCTTATCGCTCCTCACCGGCCTCGTGTGCGGGCTGGTTCCGGCGTGGCAAGCCACCAAAGTCAACCTGGTCGAAGAACTGAAGGAAGGCAGCGGCGCGAGCGAAGGGCCGCAACGGCACTGGCTGCGAAGCTTGCTCGTGGTGGCGGAAGTAGCCTGCGCGCTTGTGCTGCTTACGGGAGCAGGATTGCTCATTCGTTCATTCTGGCAGTTGCAGAACGTGGATGCGGGGCTGAAGACAGATAATGTTTTGACCATGAAATTGGCGCTCTCGGAAACGAAGTATGACCAGCAGCAGAAGATCGCGAGTTTCTATCAGCAGATGTTGGAGCGCGTCGCGGCTTTGCCCGGAGTGCAGGCAGCCGGAGTTAACACGTGCATGCCTTTGCAGGATTACGGCATCGGCGGTTCGGTCGTCACGCAGGGGCAAGCTCAGGGGCAGCGCCCTCCGTTCGCCGAGTTTCGCGCGGTGAGTCCCGATTACTTCCGCGCTGTCGGCATGCGGCTGCTCGCGGGGCGCTTCTTCGAGAAGCGGGATCAGGAACAAGGAGAGCAAGTAGTCATTATCAACCAGGCACTAGCCAGCACTCTTTTCCCAGGGCAAGACGCAGTCGGCAAGCGGCTGCAAGGCACAACCTCCGACGGCATCCTCATTGTCGGAGTCGTCTCTGATGTCAGGCAAGTCAGCTTGCTGGCCAAAGCATCGCCGGAACTGTATCTGCCAGTGGCGCAGGTTGCGCAGAGAGCTCGGCATCTGACGCAGAGCATGAGTCTGATGGTGAAAACGGCGGCGGATCCGTTGACGCTCACATCCGCCGTGCGCGGGGCCGTGCTGGCGGTGGATCCCACACAACCAGTTTATGAGGTGAAAACTCTGGAAGCGGTCGTGGCCGAATCGGTCTCGGATCGGCGGCTGAATATGCTCTTGCTGAGTGCCTTGGCTCTGGTCGCGCTCTTGCTCGCAGTCATCGGCTTGTATGGTGTCATGTCATCGGTCGTCACACAGCATACGCGCGAGATCGGCATTCGCCTCGCACTCGGCGCGCAAACCGGCGATGTCTTGAAGCTGGTGGTCGGGCAAGGGCTGGGGCTGGCATTGATCGGAGTCGTGGTTGGTTTGATCGGAGCGTTTGCCTTGACGCGGTTGATGGCGACGTTGCTCTATGGTGTGCAGCCGACTGATCCGCTGACCTTCGCGGGAGTGTCGGTGCTCTTAATGGTGGTGGCGCTGCTGGCTTGTTACTTACCGGCGCGGCGAGCGACAAAGGTAGATCCGATGGTCGCGCTCAGGTACGAATAAAACTATCAGCGTCGCAAAATCATGAAAGCGTGGCCGGCGATGTCCGAAAACTTATGGTCTTTGAAAGTTAAGTTCGGTCACTGCCCCGGAGGGGCAATCAGATATTAGCCGGTGGTGTCAACCACCGGGCGGCGGACGGTCATCCCTCGCGTCCCGGCAGGGACGCTGGATCATCGCTCGCCATCCAGCGCTCCTGCCGGAGCGCGCTTGATCATTGGCGCGGTGTCCCGGTGGTTATCACCACCGGCTAATCTCCGTAGCCCCTTCGGGACTGAAGAAAGGGTGGCCGGCTTTAATTTTCAAAGACCATCAGTTTGTCGTTGAATCCGCGAAGGGCCACAGGGGGAACCTCGACAAACTGAAGTTTGTCGGACATTTTCAGAGAAAGAGAGTCATTGCACATGACGGATTTTGAGATCAAGACCGCCCGGCAGGAAGATGTACCGCTGATTCTTTGGTTCATCAAAGAACTGGCGGCTTATGAGCGCATGGCGGATAAAGTCGTGGCGACCGAAGACATCCTGAGAGCCTCACTTTTCGGAGAGCGCCCGGCGGCTGAAGTCGTCATCGGATACTATCGCGGCGAGCCTGCGGGCTTTGCGCTCTTCTTCCACAATTTTTCCACCTTCCTGGGACAGCACGGCCTGTACCTGGAAGACTTGTTTGTCAAACCCGAATTTCGCGGGCAAGGTTTCGGGCGGGCGCTGCTTTCCCACTTGGCCAAGCTGGCTAAGCAGCGGGAGTGCGGGCGGCTGGAATGGTGGGTGCTGGATTGGAATGAACCGGCGATCAAGTTTTATCGGAGCATCAGCGCGGTGCCGATGGATGAATGGACGGTCTATCGGGTGACCGGAGAGGCGCTCGATAAATTGGCGGATGAGAATTGAAGCTTAAATCACAGACAGCCAGTGACAGTCTTGAGAAACTGTGTAGCGGCCTAATCTGATCGAGAGGACAACTATGAATAGCTTCTGGCAAGATCTGCGCTATGGCGCGCGGACGTTAGTCAAGAACCTCAGCTTTACGACAATAGCCGTCTTGACCTTGGCGTTAGGCATCGGAGTGACCACGGCCATCTTCAGTTTTGTGGATGCGGTGCTGCTTAAACCGCTGGCGTACAAGGATGCGGAGCGATTGGTCACGCTGTGGGACAGTTGGCCGAGATGTCAAACCTGTCTGCCATCGCCGCCGACTTTCATCGAGTGGAAGACGATGAACACGGTCTTCTCGCATGTGGCTGGTTACAGCGGCGGCACTGACAGTTTCAACCTGACTGGCCGCGGGCAGGCGGAGCAATTGCAAGCGCGATCAATCTCGGCGAATTACTTTGAGATGCTCGGCGTGCAGCCCGCGCTGGGACGCAATTTCCGCGTCGAGGAAGAGCAGGTGGGCAATGAACAAGTCGTGATTCTGACGCAGCGATTGTGGCGACGCACTTTCGGCGCGGATCCCAACATCATGGGCACCAGCATCACGCTCAACGAAAAACCGTACACGGTCGTGGGCGTGTTGCCGCCACATCAGATCTTCGACCGCATGGATAACGAGTTGTGGGTGCCGCTCACGATTCCGCCCGACCGCATGCGGCGCTCGACGCAATACTTCATGGCGCGGGCGAAGCTCAAACCGGGCATCACTCTTCAGCAGGCCAACGCCGAGATGAAACGTCTGGGTGAGTCGGTCGCGTTAGCCGACAAGACCATGCAGGGCCACGCGGCGAAAGTCGAGTCATTACGCGAAAGCATTGTCGCCACCGACCTGCGCGGCACGTTGTGGTTATTGCTCGGCGCGGTCGGCTTCATTCTGCTGATCGCCAGCGTCAACGTCGCCAATCTGCTGCTCGCGCGCGGCGCTGCACGGCGCAAAGAAGTGCTCATTCGTTTGGCCGTCGGCGCGAGCGGCTGGCGCTTGATGCGTCAACTGCTCACGGAGAGTTTGCTTTTGGCGGGATTGGGCGGTGCTGCTGGTTTGATGCTCGCGTACTGGCTCATGAAAGCATTTGTGCTGCTCAGCCCGCCCGGCACGATTCCGCGTGAAGCTGCCGTCGGTCTCGATTATCGCGTGCTGCTCTTTACGCTGGGCGTATCTCTGTTCACGGGCATCTTCTTCGGCTTGCTGCCAGCCTGGCAAGCGACGCGCATCAACTTGAATGGCTTGATTCAAGAACACGGTGTGCGCGGCTCCGCGCGCCATACTTCGCGCAATCTGCTGCTCGTTTCAGAAATCGCGTTGACCTTCGTGCTCGTCATCGGCGCGGCGCTCATGATCAAAAGTTTCAGCCGGTTATTGGAGGTTGATCCGGGCTTTGACGCAGAGCGCGTGCTGACGTTCCGTTCGACTCTCGCCAAGACACGCTTTCCCACGTCGGCGCAGACGCTGGCTTATGAGAATGATTTTCTCGCGCGGCTGCGTTCGTTGCCGAATGTTAAAGCAGCAGGCGTCACCAGCGCGCTGCCGATGAGCGGCGTCAGCCGAGGCACGGATTTTCGGATTCTCGGCAGGCCCAATACCAATGGCGTAGGCCGAGGCAACGCGAGGTTCCGCGCCGTGGATGCAGGATATTTCAACACGCTGGGCATTCGCTTAGTCAAAGGCCGTCTGATCTCGGAACGCGATACCCCCAGCACTCAACGCATCGTCGTCGTCAATCAAACTCTGGCGAATAAATTTTTCGCCGACAGTAATCCGCTCGGTGAGCAAGTCACCTTCGCTGGCCCGCAGCCTTACACGATTGTCGGTGTAACGGCGGACGTCAAATACAACGGCCTTGATGCCGAGACGCCGGTCGAAATGTATGTGCCGCTGACGCAGTTGGATGAAGAGTGGGCCTTCGATAGTTGGGGCCGTCAATTGACCTTCGTCGCCTACGCGAGCAGTAGCCCGAAGGATTTGATCGGGACGGTACGCAGCATCGCCGTCAGCCTCGACAAAGATCAGCCGCTTTACGACATCAAGCCGATGAGTGAAGTGGTCGCGGATTCCACCGCCACGCCGCGCTTCCGCACCTTTCTCTTTTTTATTTTTGGCGCGCTGGCGCTCGTGCTTGCGGCCGTGGGAATTTACGGCGTGATCTCTTACGCCACGGCGCAAAGCACGCACGAGATCGGCATTCGCGTGGCTTTGGGTGCGCAGCGCCGCGACATCTTCAAACTGATCGTCGGGCAAGGCATGACCTTGACCGCAATTGGTCTCTTGATCGGTTTGGCGGGCGCGTTCTGGCTCACGCGCTTTTTATCGAGCCTGCTTTTTCACATCAGCACGACTGATGTTATGACTTACGTGCTGGCGTCCGGAGCCATGCTGGCAGTGGCCATCCTGGCGTGTTATCTGCCAGCGCGGCGCGCCACGAAAGTGGATCCGATGGTGGCGCTTAGGTATGAGTAAATAATATTTTCCCTGGGAGCGCCTGCATGCTTTGATCAATGGCCGACTGGCGAAGACCATGCAGGCAATCTGCGCTCTCAGGATTTTCAAGGGGACTTTTACGATGAAACGAAAATCGCTTGTGACCTTAATTCTTTCACTCATGCTCGCCGCCGCTGCGATTGGGCAAAATAGCGCACCGCGCGGCGGCTTTGACCGCAGCAACCTGGATGAAAGTTGCGCACCGTGCCAGGATTTCTACAAGTACGTCAACGGCGGCTGGCTCAAGAAGAATCCGATTCCGGCGGCTTTCAGCACCTGGGGCATACCGCACCGGCTGAATGAAGCGAATACCGAGGCGCTGCGCGGCATCCTCGAAGCCGCCGCCGCCAACAAGCAAGCGCCCGCGGGTTCCAACGAAAAGAAGATCGGCGACCTTTACACAAGCTGCATGGATGAGCAGGCGATTGAAGCGCTTGGCGCGAAGCCCCTCGATCCTTTCCTGGCCGGGATCAAAAAGGTCAAGGATACGCGCAGCCTGCAAGCTGCCATCGCACAATTCCACGCCAAAGGCGTCGGTGCGATGTTCGGTTTCGGCGTGGGCGGAGATGCCAAGAACAGCACGATGAATGTTGCTTACGCCGGTCAGGGCGGGTTGTCGCTGCCGGATCGCGATTACTACTTGAAGCAGGACGACAAATCGAAAGAGACCCGCGTTGAATACGCCAAACACGTCGCCAAGATGTTTGAGCTGCTGGGTGACGCGCCCGCGCAGGCTGAAGCGCAGGCCAAGACAGTGCTCGCAATTGAAACCAAATTGGCGGAAGCTTCGATGGATCGCGTCGAAGCGCGCAATCCGCTCAAGACCTACTTCAAAAAGTCGCTAGCCGAACTCAAACAGATGAACACGAACTTTTCGTGGGAGCAGTATTTCAGCGACATCGGCCATTCCGAAATCAAAGAGGTCGTCGTCCGCCAGCCCGACTTCTTCGCCGCGCTCGACCGCGAAATGACCGCGACACCGATTGCCGATTGGCAAATCTATCTGCGCTGGAAGCTCGTCACTGGAGCAGCTACGGCGCTGCCTGCGCGTTTTGATCAAGAAAACTTCCGCTTCTTTTCGGGCTACTTGCAAGGCACGAAAGAACAGCTCCCGCGTTGGCGGCGGTGTGTGACCGTGGTGGACAACAATCTGGGTGAAGCGCTCGGCCAGGAGTACGTCAAGAAGCATTACCCGGCAGAGGCCAAGGCACGGATGAATGAATTGATCGGCAACCTGGTGGCCGCGCTGCGCGAAGAGATCGGCCAGGTGGAATGGATGAGCGACGCGACGCGCAAACAGGCGATTGAAAAGCTCAATGCTTTCACGCCGCGCATCGGTCATACCGACAAATGGCAGGATTACAGCAAGCTCGCCATTGATCGCGGCGCGTATAGCGCCAATCTGCTCCGCGCGAATGAATTCGCGACCAAAGATAATTGGAACAAGGTGGGCAAGCCCGTAGATCGCGGCGAATGGGTCATGACGCCGTCCACGGTCAACGCCTACTACCATCCGGTCAATAACGAGATCGTTTTTCCGGCAGGCATTCTGCAACCGCCATTCTTCGATTTCACGGCGGATGATGCATTCAATTACGGCGCCATCGGCGGAGTGATCGGCCACGAGATCAGCCACGGCTTCGATAACAACGGACGCCGCTTCGACAGCAGCGGCAATATCCGCGATTGGTGGACGGCGGAAGATGGGAAGAAGTACGACGAGCGCGCGGCTTGCATCGAGCAGCAGTACGCAGGCTTCCAGGCGATGGAAGGCTTGAACCTCAACGGCAAGCTCGTGCTCGGCGAAGCCATCGGCGATTTGGGCGGTTTGAAGATCGCCTATCGCGCGTGGAAAAAATCGTTGGCGGGCAAACCAACGCCGCCCGTGATTGATGGCTTCACCGCCGAACAACGGTTCTTCCTCGGCTTCGGGCGCGTGTGGGGAATCAATTTTCGCCCTGAAGCTTTGCGGTTACGTGTGCAGACAGACCCGCATGCGCCGGGGCCGTTCCGCTGTAACGGCACGGTCATGAATATGCCGGAATTCGCCGCGGCCTTCGGTTGCAAGGCGGGCGATGCCATGGTTCGCGCGCCACGCTGCGCAGTGTGGTAACGAGAGATCTCAAGAGAACGATTTTCTATTTTTGCGCCGGAGGCGCGGTAGATATTAGCCGGTGATGCAATCACCGGAGGCAGAACATTGCGATTCACCTAGCCCCGGAGGGGCGATAGAGGAATTGCTCCGTCGCCCTTTCAGGGCTTGGAATTTGGGGCTTTGCGATTCCGGTGATTTCATCACCGGCTAATATCCGTCGTCCCTTCGGGACAAAATGCGAAAATCTTTTTCTGAGGTCAATCACTTAATGCACGCTGTTTTGTCCAACTTCAAACAAGGAGAAAAGATCATGAAACCGAAATCACTGATCGCCCTCGCGATTTTATTGCTCACACTGACCTGCCTTGCGCAGGCCCAAACCACTCCCGCGCCGCCCGATATGAGCGCGCCTTTTAAGGGCTTCTACAACTACAGCAAGAGCAACATCATCGGCGCTGCCGAAAAGATGCCCGCCGAACACTTTAGTTTCAAACCGACGCCTGACGTGCGCACTTATGCCGAACTCTTCGGCCACGTCATAAACACCAATTACCAGGCCTGCGCCGGGATCAAGGGCGAGGACAATCCGAACAAGAGCGTTGATTTTGAGAAGACGGCCAAGACCAAGGACGAGGTCATGAAGGCCGTCAAGGCT
>Ga0070694_100002006_pt1 | contig 12098 bp, 11 predicted proteins | sample KBSK1251metaG_FD_65470 | JGI IMG/M metagenome (GOLD analysis project Ga0070694, IMG submission 65470) | Corn, switchgrass and miscanthus rhizosphere microbial communities from Kellogg Biological Station, Michigan, USA - KBS K1-25-1 metaG | ecosystem: Host-associated > Plants > Roots >... | reverse complement strand
GATAGGCACCACCGCCCTCGCACCAGCCTGCATGAGTGCACGCCGTACGCGCTCGAAATAAAGCGGCGCGACCACCTCGTTGCTGACGACCGCTACGCTTCGTGAGTCGACGTAAGGTGCGTAGAGTTTTGCACCGTCGAGGAGGCCCGAACCGATGTGAATCGGGTAGGAGCGGTCGCCTAGGCTTACGCTGAGAGGCTGCATATGCCCTCAAGGCGCGCGAGCAGATCCTTCGCCAGCGTCTGCACGCTCTGCTTGCCGGTGTCGATCACCAGATCGGCGACCTCGCGATACAGGGGATCGCGCTCGGCGTAGAGTTCCTCGAGCCTTTTCTGCGGATCCGCGGTGGCCAGCAGCGGCCGATTGCGGTCGTGGCGCACGCGCTGCCAGAGGTGCGCGGCGCGCGCATGCAGGTAGACGACGGTACCGCGCGTTGCGATGCGTCGCCGGTTCTCCTCCGCCAGCACCGCGCCGCCGCCCGTGGCGAGCACCGCATTGTCGAGCGCGCAGAGTTCGGCGATCACCTGCGTCTCGCGCGCGCGGAAACCGGCTTCGCCCTCGATGTCGAAGATCACGGGGATGCGCACCCCGCAGCGGCGCTCGATTTCCTCGTCCGCGTCGAAGAAGTCGCGCTTCAGGCGCCGTGCGAGCAAACGGCCCACGGTGGTCTTTCCAGCGCCCATCATGCCGACAAGGATCAGGCTGCCCGCGGGTTTCACGGCGTCATTCTACGCAGATGGAAAATGTGTCGGTATAAAGCAAAACGGCCGGGAGAACCCGGCCGTTCGGCTGTGCTGGAAGCTTGCGTCAGCGGACGGTCAGGCGCTCGTTCACGATTCGTGGCGTGATGAACACCAGCAACTCGGTCTTGCTCGAGGTGCTGACCGAGTTCTTGAACAGGAACCCGATGTACGGCAGGTCGCCGAAGAACGGGATGCGCGTGGTGTCGTTGCGGTCGCGCTGATCGTAAATGCCGCCGATCACCACCGTGCCGCCGTTCTCCACCAGCACCTCGGTCTTGATGTGCTTGGTGGTGATGGCGATACCCGCCGGCGTGGTCGCGCCCGGCTCGTCCTTGTTGACGTCGAGCGTCATGATGATGTTGCCGTCCGGCGTGATCTGCGGCTTCACCTTGAGCGAGAGATTCGCCTTGCGGAAGGCAATGCTGGTCGCGCCCGACGAGGTCGCCTGCTGGAACGGAATCTCCGTACCCTGCTCGATGACCGCCTCGACCTGGTCGGCCGTCAGCACGCGCGGGCTCGAGATCGTCTTGCCCTTGCCGTCGGCCTCCAGCGCCGAGATCTCCATGTTGAGGAACTGGGTCAGGGCCTTGTTGAACAGAATGAAGGAGAACTGCCCGGCACCGAAGATGTTGAGGCCGTTGGCCGGAAGGTTTACACCCAGGCTGTCCGGAATGAACACCGGGGTGCCGCCTTGCGCCCCGCCGCCCGCGTGCCCGCCGACATCCCCGAGGCCACCGCCGAACGTGTAGCGCAAGCCGTCCTTGCCGAGCACGCGGTGGTTGCCGCCCAGGTCGTGGTAACCCAGTCGTGCGCCGAGATTCTTGTTGAACAGCTCGGACGCCTCGACGATGCGCGCTTCGATCATCACCTGGCGCACCGCGACGTCGATCCGCGCGATGAGCTTCCTGACTTCCTCGAGGCGGCTGGGCGTGTCCTGCACGAACAGCGTGTTGGTGCGTGCATCCACCACCGCGCTGCCCCGCTTGGAGAGCATCCGCTGCGCCGGGTCGGCAAGCAGCTTCTGCACATCCGCAGCCTTCTGGTAGTTCATCTGGAACGCCTCGGTGCGCGTCTGCTCGAGCTCGTTGATCTGCGACTGCGCCTCCAGCGCGAGCTTCTCGCGCGTCGCCAGTTCATCGCGCGGCGCAATCCAGATCACGTTGCCGGACTTGCGCATGTCCAGGCCGCGCGTCTGCAGAATGATGTCGAGCGCCTGATCCCAGGGCACGTCTTTCAGCCGCAGCGTGATGCTGCCGCTCACCGTGTCGCTGGTGATGATGTTGAGGTCGGTGAAGTCGGCAATCACGTTCAGCACCGCGCGTACTTCAACGTTCTGGAAGTTGAGCGAGAGCTTCTCGCCTGTATAGCGCCCGCGCTGCGAAACCCTGGTCGAATCCTGCGTCGCGGCTTTCACCTCGACCACGAACTGGGTGTCGGACTGGTAGGCGTTGTGCTCCCATTGGCCCTTGGCCTCGATCACCATGCGCACGTTTTCGCCTTGCTGGAAGGCGCTGACCGTCTGCACCGGGGTGGCGAAGTCGACCACGTCAAGCCGGCGCCGCATGTTCTCGGGCAGCGAGGTCTTGAGGAACTCGATCACGATGTTCTGGCCCTGCTGCCGGATATCGATTCCGGTGGAGGTGTCGGTAAGGTCGATAACCACGCGGCCCTCGCCCGCGTTGCCGCGGCGAAAATCGACGTCGCGAATCGCGTGCTTGGCGTCGGCCTTGCCTTCGGCAAAATTCGACACCTGGCCCGGCGCGCCGCCGGTAGGCGCGACTGCGGCGGAGGTCAGGGTGACGATGATGTTCTTGCCGTCGAGCGAGACCTCGTGCGACACGGAGCGGCGCAGATTCAGCACCAGGCGCGTGCGATCCGAGCCCTGCACCAGGTTCATGCTGCGCAATTCACCCTGACTGACTTCCTGGGAGTTGCGGCCCAGCGCGTTGCTGGTGGCGGCGAAATCAAACACAATGCGCGCCGGATTGGCGACCGTGAAGCTGGGGGGCGCGCTCTTCAGCGGCTCCTTGGTGGTGATGCGAACCACCACGTTGCCGCCCTGCTGGGCCACGTCGAAAGCCTCGATGCTGTTCGCCTGCGCGAACACGGCCCCGGTCCAGGCGAGCCCGGCAACAAGTGCGACGCAAATTTTTTCCAGTCTTTTGAGCATGTTCATTTTTTTGTCTCCTGCATCTGCAGCGAAGTGCTGCGCTCCACCCAATCCCCGCCGCTGTCCTGGACCACTTCCTTGAGGCTGATCTGGCCCTCGTCGATGCCGAGGATCACGCCGAAGTTCTGGCCCATGTAGTTGCCCTTTTTCACGCGAAACAGGTTGGTGCCGGCCTTGACCAGCGCATACACGTCCTTGCTCTGACTCAACGTGCCGACCATCTGGATCGCCTCGAGCGGAAACGCTTCCAGCGGTTCCTTGGGACGATTCAGATCGGGTTGGATGCCGCCCCCGCTGCCGCCGGCGGCGGAGGCCTGCGCCACCACGATGCGGCCGGGAACGAAGGGATCGAGCATGCTCTCGCCCTTGTAGGGCACCGGTTCGTAGGATTTCACCTGCGGCAGGGGATTTACCTTGCCGCGCAAATCCTTGGTCATCGTGGCCAGTTCCTGCCGCAGTTCGCTCTGCTCCTCGCCACCGCAGGAGGCGAGCAGCGCGATGCCGGCCACAGCGAGCGCAGTCCTCGCGCCGGCGACCACTCGGTATGCGCCCACCTTTGTCATGTCAATGTCCCCCACCGCCGTGCCCGCCTGCTGCCTTCTTCGGTGCAGCAGCCGGCGCCGGCCCCTTCTTCGCGGCGGCGGCCTTGCGCTGCGCCGATACTTCCTCTTCATCGAGGTAGCGGAAGGTGCGCGCGGTCACATCCATCGCCAGATTGCCGTCCTTGCCGGCTTCAATCGAGACGTCATTCAGCGTCACGATGCGAGGCAACTGCCCGACGTCGGCCGCAAACGCGCCCATGTCATGGTAGGTGCCGATCACCTTGACCTGGATCGGCAGCTCGGAATAGAACTCCTTCGGCAACTCCGCGGCGGCCGGCTTGAAAAGTTCAAACTGCAGGCCGCGCGACAGGCCGGACTGGTTGATGTCCACCAGCAGCGCATCCATCTGCGACTTGTTGGGCAGCTGCTTGAGCAGCGCGCCGAACTGCGTGTCGATTTCCCGCAACTGCTGCTTGTGCAGGTCGAGATTGACCGCCTGGGTCTTCTTCGCGAGATAGTCCTTCTTGAGGGTGTCTTCCTCCTGCACGCCCTTTTCGAGTTCCTCGATCTGCCCCTGCCAAATGGCGAAATAGCCGATCACCGGGATCGCGACCAGAATCGCGATCAGCACCACGATCTTCGGCGCGATCGTCCAGGTGCCTGGATCCTTCCAGTTGGTGTGCTTGAAGTCGTCCGCGATCTGATTGAAATTGATCGCCATGGCCTATCCTTTTTTCGCCGCGGCAGCCGCCTTGGCCGCGTCCTTGGCGCCGTCCTTCGCATCGGCGGCCACCGGGCGCTTGAGGGCGAGCTTCAGGTTGAATTCGGAGATGCGCATCTTCCCCAGCGTCGTGGCCTTGATTTCGACCAGGTTCGGATTCGAGAGCCATGGCGAGGATTCGATGTTGCGCATCAAGGTCGAGACGCGCGCGTTCGACTGCGCGTAACCGATGAGTTCGACGCCCGGACCCTTCTGCTTGACCGACTTCAGGAACACGCCTTCGGGCATCTGCCGCACCAGTTCGTCGAGCAGGTACACGGTCTGCACGCGGTCCGCCTGCAGGGTCTCGATCACCTGCTTGCGGGCGAGCAGCGCGTCGATCTTCTCCTTCACTTCCTTGATCTCGTCGATCTCCTTGACCAGCTTGGCGATCTCCGCCTTCAGGAAGCGGTTGCGATCTTCCTGCGCGCTGATGCTCTGCTGATAGACGAACCAGACCGCACCGACGATCACGGCGCCGAGCGCCGCCGTCATTCCGCCCAAGACCGCAAAATGCGTACGCGCGCGCTTGCGCCGCTCTTCGCGGTGGGGCAGTAGATTGATCTTGCCGCTCATACCGGGTCAAACCTCCGCATTGCCAGGCCGCAGGCCACGATCAGCGAAGGCGCATCCTGCATCAGGCGCTTCAACTGTATGCGCTGCGATGTCTGCATCGCACCGAAGGGATTCGCGACCACCGTCGGAACCTGGGTGCGCGTGTGTACGATCTCCTCCAGGCCAGGAATGACGGCGGAGCCTCCTGCCAGCAGGATGTGATCGACCGTATTGAACGAAGTCGAGGTGAAGAAGAACTGCAGCGCGCGCTGCACTTCCTGCGAAAGGTTTTCCATGAACGGCTTCAGAACTTCGGCCTCGAAGTCATCCGGCAGGCCGCCCGAGCGTTTCGCGTTTTCCGCCTCCTCGGCGCTCATGCCGTAGCGCGCGACGATGTCCGCGGTAAGCTGGTTGCCGCCGAAGGCCTGCTCGCGGGTGTACACCGACTGCTCGTTGCGCACCACGGCGATCTGCATGACGTTGGCGCCGACATCAACGATGGCGACGTTCTGCTCCTTGCCGCCGCCGGGCAACTGGCTGATGACCAGTTGCAACGCGGACATCTGCGCAAACGACTCCACGTCCATGACCAGCGGCTTGAGGCCTGCGTTTTCGGCCACCGCGTAGCGGTCGGAAACTTTTTCCTTGCGCGTCGCGGCGATGAGAACTTCCTGCTCTTCGGGGTTCGACGGCGCGGGTCCGACGACCTGAAAATCCAGGTTCACCTCTTCGAGCGCAAACGGGATGTACTGATTGGCCTCGCTCTCGACCTGCTGCTCGAGCTCGTCCTCGCGCAAACCGCCAGGAACGATGATCTTCTTGGTAATGACCGCACCCGAGGGCACCGCCATGGCGACGTGCTTGGTGCGCGTGCCGAGGCGCTTGTAGCCGCGCGTAACCGCATCGGCTACCGCCTCAAGGATGTTGATATTGCCGTCGACGACCGCATCCTTGGGTAGCGCCTCAATGACGTAGCGCTCGACCCGGTAGGCGCCTCTGCCGGCTTCGACGATCTCCAGCATTTTCACCGAGGACGAGCTGATGTCGAGCCCGAACAACGGCGGCGCTTTCGCCTTAAAGAAGTCGAGGTTCATCCCTTTTTTCCTTTGCGCATCGCGTGTTAGGCGCGATACGTAGAATTCGCGTGAGATGCTAGCAACAACTATCCCTAGTGTCTAGTGAATCTTCCACGAAGCTGGAAGTCTATAATGCGCCGTGCCCCCCGCCGCGTGCAACCATTCCCTAGCGTTCGCGTAACCTCCTTGATTTGGCTCCGTTTTTTGCTGTTCCCGCTGGTCTTATGCGGCGGCTTGGCGGCAGCCGGGGCGTTCCTCTTCGCCCTAGTGGTCGCGCTCGCCTACCCGAATCTGCCTTCGCTTGAGGTACTTACCGATTACCAGCCGAAAATCCCCCTGCGCGTCTATACCGCGGAAGGCGCGCTGATCGGCGAATTCGGCGAAGAACGCCGCTCGCTGATATCGATCCGGGACGTCCCGGAGCAGCTCAAGCACGCCATCCTAGCCGCCGAAGACGAGCGCTTCTACCAGCACGCCGGAATCGACTACCTCGGCGTCGCCCGGGCAGCCTACGCCAATCTTACGCAGGGCGGACGCCGGCAGGGCGCGAGCACGATCACCATGCAGGTGGCGCGCAACTTCTTCCTCTCATCCGAGAAGACCCTGACGCGCAAACTCTACGAGGCGCTGCTCGCCTTCAAGATCGAGAATAACCTGGAGAAGGACCAGATCCTGGAGCTCTACATCAACCAGATCTACCTCGGCCAGCGGGCCTACGGCTTTGCCGCGGCAGCGCAGATCTATTACGGCAAATCGGTCGACAAACTGTCCCTGGCAGAAGTGGCGATCCTGGCAGGCCTGCCCAAAGCCCCCTCTACCTACAATCCTGTTGCTAATCCGCAACGCGCCCGGCAACGGCAGCAGTACGTGCTGCGCCGCATGAAAGAGTTGGGGCACATCACCGAGCAACAGCAGGCCGAGGCCGCCAAGGCCCCGCTACACGTGCGCCGCGAAGTGGACGACTTCGCGGGTGTACATGGGGAATTCCTGGCGGAAATGGTCCGCCAGGCAGTCTATGAACAGTACGCGGGGGACGCCTACACCAAGGGCTTCCGGGTTTACACCACGATCCGCAAAGCCGACCAGGAGGCCGCCTACGAAGCGGTGCGCCGCGGCCTGACCAGCTATGACCGCAGCCAGGGCTACCGCGGCCCGGAAGCTTTCGTCCAGCTTGCCGCCAACAGCGCCGAAGACGACCACGAAGAAGCGCTCGCCGAATATTCCGACGTCGACGACCTGAAGGCGGCGCTGGTGCTCGGGGTGAGCCCCAAGGAAGTGAGGCTGGCGTTGAAGACCGGCGAAACGATCAGCGTTGCGGGCGAAGGCCTCAGGTTCGCCGCGCGCGCGCTGGAAGAAAAAACAGCGCAGCAGCGGCGCGTGCGGCGCGGCTCGATCGTGCGCGTGCACAAGGACGAGAAGAAGCACTGGCACATCGCGCAGCTGCCCGAGGCGGAAGCGGCTTTCGTCTCTCTCGATGCGGCCGACGGTGCAGTACGCGCGCTGATCGGTGGATTCGATTTCAACCGCAGCAAGTTCAACCACATCACCCAGGCCTGGCGCCAGCCGGGTTCGTCGTTCAAGCCGTTCATCTATTCCGCGGCGCTGGAAAAAGGCTTTACGCCCGCCACCGTGATCGCGGACGAGCCGGTTGTAGTCGAGGCCGAAATCACCGGCAGCCAGCGCTGGGAGCCGAAGAATTACGATGGCAAGTTCGAAGGCCCGCTGCGCCTGCGCGCCGCGCTCGCCAAGTCGAAGAACATGGTTTCAATCCGGATCTTGCAGAGCATCGACCCGAAATACGCGCAGGACTACGTGACGCGGTTCGGCTTCGATGCCGACAAGCATCCGCCCTATCTCACCATGGCACTGGGCGCAGGTTCAGTGACGCCGCTGCAGATGGCGCGCGGCTACGCGGTATTCGCGAACGGCGGTTATCTGATCCAGCCCTATTTCATCCAGAAAATCGTCGACGATCGCGGCAACGCGCTCGGCACCGCGAGCCCGCAACCCGCTGGCGACGAGGCCCTGCGAGTAATCGACGCGCGCAATGCCTTTCTCATGGATTCGATGATGCAGGACGTCACGCGCTACGGCACCGCGGCGGCGGCCGCCAAGCTCGGAAGGCGCGACCTCGCGGGCAAAACCGGCACCACCAACGATTTCGTCGATGGCTGGTTCTGCGGCTACCAGCCGGGGCTGGTCGGCATCGCCTGGATGGGTTTCGATCAGCCGAAAACCCTGGGCAAGAACCAGACCGGAGGCCGCATCGCACTGCCGATCTGGATCGAATACATGGCCAAGGTTCTCAAGAACGTTCCCGAGGCGCCGCGCACGGTCCCGGCGGGGATTGTTGCCGCGAAGTCCGATCCCGATCCGTCGCTGCCCGCCGAAACTAGGGCTACGACGGAATACTTCTATCGCGAGTTCGCCCCCATTGGTGACGAACCCTCGCCGCCCGCGCTTCCGGCGCAGGCGGTGACGCCGCAGGAACGACCCAGCCGGCCGTTCTTTTGACCCGCCGCGACGAGGATTCTTCTAACTCGCGTTGAGCACGACCGGCGTGCCGCCCTGTTGGGAAGCAAGTTTCGACACCGCGGCAAACAGTTCGGTGCCGTCGCGCGTATCGCGCCAGGCGCCGCCATCGTAGCGAAAATGAAAACCGCCGCTCTTCGCCGCGACCCAGATCTCGCGCGCCGCGGCGTGCCGGTTGATCACCATTTTGGTGCCGTCCTCGAATTCGATCTCGAGCAAGCCTTCGCCTTTGGCCTGCACGTCGGCATCGGGCAATCCAGCTTCAAACGCGCTCTCCAGCGCCGCCAATGCGGCACCAGCAATGGCTTCAAATTCGCTCTCGGTCATGACGTGGATTTCCGGACGATCCTGCTAACATCTTCATTTTAGTCGCCGTTGCCCCGCTCCGATGCGTTCGGTCATTCTTGCCGTGCTGTTTCTCCTGCTCGCCGCCGGCTGCGGCCAGAAGGGGGCGCTGTACCTGCGCGACAATCCGCCGCCCGGCGTCAAGCCGCCCAAGCCCGAGGCCTACAAGCCGCTGCCCTACCCGAAGGAAGCCGGCGAGGACGAGAGCGCGGGCGGCGCGAAGAAGTAGCCGGCATGTCTTTCGCCTACCGCGGCGGCGTTCTGTGCGCTGAACAGGTCTCGCTCGAAGACATCGCGCGGCAGTTCGGCACGCCCTGCTATGTCTATTCCCGCGCCGCGATCGAGAGCGCTTACCGCGAATTCGCCGACGAGCTTGCCGGCCGCTCGTCGCTGCTGTGCTATTCGGTGAAGGCGAACTCCAATCTTACGGTGCTCTCGCTCATGGCGCAGCTCGGCGCGGGCTTCGACATCGTTTCGGGTGGCGAGCTCGCGCGCGTGATCGCCGCCGGGGGCGATCCGGCGAAGATCGTTTTTTCGGGCGTCGGCAAGTCGGCGATTGAAATCCGCGACGCGCTTCAGGCCGGCGTGCTCTCGATCAACCTCGAATCGGAGCAGGAGCTGGCGCGCGTGAACGAAATTGCGGTGAGCATGGGCAAGCGTGCGCCCGTCGCCTTCCGCGTCAATCCCGACGTCGACGCGAAGACGCACCCCTATATCTCCACCGGCCTGAAGCAAAGCAAGTTCGGCATCGCCTATGCCGATGCGCAGCGTCTGTACCGCGAAGCCGCGCAACTCCCGGGTATCCGCATCACCGGCATCGGCTGTCACATCGGTTCGCTGATGAACGACAGCGCGCCGTTTGTCGCCGCGACGCGGCGCATCGTCGCGCTGCTCGCGAGGCTGGAGCAGGCGGGAATCGCGCTCGCACACATCGATCTCGGCGGCGGCATGGGCATCCGCTACCGGGATGAAGCGCAGGCGCCGATCGCTGCGTTCGTGCACGGTGCCCTCGACGCCCTCGGCGGGCGCAAGGAGAAGCTGCTGCTCGATCCGGGCCGCTCGATCGTCGGCAACGCGGGGCTGCTGCTCACGCGCATCGAATACGTCAAGCCGGGCGAATCGAAAAATTTTGTCGTGGTAGATGCAGCGATGAATGACCTCATCCGTCCCGCGCTTTACGATGCCTGGCACGAGGTGCGGCAGGTGCGCGAGACGGAATTGGATGCCGCATCGGGTGTTTACGACATTGTCGGGCCAGTATGCGAGAGCGCGGATTTCCTCGCCCGCGAGCGCAGACTCGCCGCGCGCCCCGGCGATCTGCTCGCACTCATGTCGGCGGGGGCTTACGGCATGGTGATGAGTTCCAACTACAATACGCGCCCTCGACCCGCGGAGGTAATGGTTGCGGGCACCAAAGCGTTGCTGGCCCGAGAGCGCGAGCAGGTGGAGCAACTCTTCGCTGCGGAGCGAGTCCTACTGGATTCACAAACCCCATGAGCTTCAAGGCACGGTATGCAATTCTCGCCGGTGTCGTCATTGCGGTGGCGGCAGGCGCCTTGGCGACCTATTTCAGCGCCGGCTCCGGCGCCAAGGAAAAACCAGCGGCCAAGGGCGCGGGGGGGGCGCCTGTCTCGGTAGTCGCGGCAACGCAGCAAACGGTCGCCGTCCGGCTGCAGGCGATCGGCAATGTCGAGGCGTACACCTCTGTCGCTGTGAAGTCGCGCGTCGACGGCCAGATCCTCGAGGTTCACTTCCAGGAGGGCAAGGAAGTGAAAAAGGGCGAAGTGATCTTCCGCATCGACCCGCGCCCGTTCGAGGCCGCGCTGAAGCAGGCCGAGGCGCAGGCCTCGCGCGACATCGCCAGCCGCGATCAGGCAGCCTCGCAGGAACGCCGCTATCAGGAACTGCTCGACAAGAATTTCGTCTCCAAGGACGCTTACGCGCAGTACCGCACCAATGCCCAGACCGCGGAGGCCAACGCCAAGGCCACCCAGGCCGCGCTCGAAAACGCCAGAATTAACCTCGAATACACCACCATCCGCTCGCCGATCGACGGCTATGTCGGGCGCGCGCTGCTTGCAGCAGGCAACATGGTCAAGGCGAACGACACCGTCTCGCTGGTCGTCATCAATCAGGTGAAGCCGGTCTACGTCAGCTTCGCCATTCCGGAGCAACAGCTGGTGACGGTGCGCGACCTGATGCGGCGCGGCTCTCTCCCGGTCGAGGTCTCGACTCCCGGCAGCGACAAGCCGGTCGCTACCGGGCGCATCGCGTTTCTCGACAACGCGGTGGATCAGACAACGGGCACGATCAAGGTACGCGCGGTGTTCGAAAACGCCGAGGCGGCACTCTGGCCCGGGCAGTTCTACACGGTGAACGTGAAGCTCTACGACCAGGAGAATGCGATCCTCGTTCCGTCGCGCGCGCTGCAGACAGGCCCCGACGGCCAGTTCGTCTACGTCGTGAAGCCGGACATGACGGTCGAGACGCGAAAGGTCGTCGTCTCTCGCAATGAGGGTGAAATGGCGGTGCTAGCCGCGGGTGGCGTCGCCAAGGATGAGCGTGTCGTGGTGCGCGGCGCGCTGCGTCTCGCGCCTGGCGTCAAAGTGAACATCCTCGACGGGGCGCCGTCGTGAATATTTCCGAGATCTTCGTCCGCCGCCCGGTCATGACGGTGCTGGTCATGGCCGGCATCCTGATTTTTGGCGTGGTCGCGTTCCGGCTGCTGCCGGTAAGCCAGCTGCCTAACGTCGACTACCCGACGATTCAGGTAACTGCCTCGCTGCCAGGCGCGTCGCCCGACACCATGGCCTCGGCAGTCGCAACGGTGCTGGAAAAGCAGTTCTCCACCATCGCCGGCATCGACTCGATGACCTCGGTGAGCGGCCAGGGCTCGACCTCGGTCACGATCCAATTCAACCTCGACCGCGACATCGATGCCGCGGCGCAGGACGTAAATTCGGCGATCGCCGCGACTGCGCGGCTGTTGCCGCCGGCAATGCCGACGCCGCCGTCCTTCCGCAAGGTGAATCCGGCGGATTTCCCGGTGTTCTTCCTCGCGCTCACCTCCGACGTGCTGCCGATCTCGACGGTCAACGAGTATGCCGAGACCTACCTTGCGCAGCGCATCTCGACCATCACCGGCGTCGCGCAGGTGCAGGTTTTCGGCCAGCAGAAGTACGCGGTCAGGGTACAGGTCGACCCAAACGTGCTCGCCGCCCGCGGCGTCAGCATCAACGAAGTGCAGCAGGCGGTTGCCAGCGCCAACGTAAACCAGCCCACCGGCACGCTTTACGGCAAGGACCGCATGTTCGCGGTGCAGGCCACCGGCCAGCTGTACGACGCCAAGGCGTTCCAGTCGATCATCGTCACCTA